>ERZ808267.319-NODE-319-length-15570-cov-4.007992_pt1 | contig 15570 bp, 12 predicted proteins | sample MGYA00521241_ERZ808267 | MGnify/ENA primary metagenome ERZ808267 (study PRJEB31516, sample SAMN03275592) | gut metagenome | biome: mammalia-associated habitat; material: feces | host: Papio cynocephalus | place: Kenya | collected 2012-07-19 ... | reverse complement strand
TCGCCCACCTCAGCCTTCCGCTGATCGGACTCGGAGAGGTTCTCTACAAGGGCAAAGTAAGGCCAAGCAAGGAGGTCTGGGACGAGATGGGTTGGAAGCCAATCAGCCTTCAGTCCAAGGAGGGTCTCGCGCTTCTTAACGGAACGCAGTTCATGAGCGCGCACGCCATCTGGTCTCTGATCCAGTGCCACAGGCTTTCAGAGTGGGCGGACAGGATCGGGGCGATGTCTTTGGAGGCTTACGACGGACGCATCGAGCCGTTCCTGCCTCTGACGCACCAGCTTCGTCCGCACAAAGGACAGATCGACACGGCTGCCCGCTTCATGACTCTGCTTGAGGGCAGTGAGCTGATCAGGAACCACAAGGAGCACGTTCAGGACCCATATTCATTCCGCTGCATTCCGCAGGTCCACGGGGCGGTCAAGGACAACATCCGCTACGTTGAGTCGGTGATCGAGAACGAGATCAACAGCGCGACGGACAACCCGAACGTATTCCCGGACGAGGACATGATCATCTCCGCAGGCAACTTCCACGGAGAGCCTATCGCCATCCCGATGGACACGCTGGCGATCGCGATGTCCGAACTAGCAAACATCTCGGAAAGAAGAATATACCGATTGATTTCCGGTCAGCGTGGTCTGCCGAAATTCTTGGTGGCGACTCCAGGCCTGAACAGCGGATTCATGATCCCGCAATACACAGCGGCCTCTATCGTGAGCCAGAACAAGGGTCTATGCTGGCCAGCATCCGTGGATTCCATCCCGTCTTCACAGGGTCAGGAGGATCACGTGAGCATGGGCTCGAATGCCGCCACGAAACTTGTTCGCGTGGTTGACAACTGCGAGGAAGTGCTTGCCATCGAACTGTTCAACGCCGCCCAGGCTCTCGATTTCAGACACCAGCTTGCCGGCAACAAATCCTCCGAGACCATCGAGGGGATATTCAATGACTACCGCAACGTCGTGCCGTTCATCAGCGATGATGTCTACATGCACCCGCTCATCCAGAAATCCATCGAGTTCATAAGATGACCATAATCACCAACATCGGCGAACTAGTCGGAATCGTTCCTGAAGGTGTCCTGCGAAAGCGGGGCGCTGAGATGGACGAGGTCGGCTCGTTGAAGGACGCATACCTCACTATCGAAGGCGAAAGGATCTCAGGATTCGGGAATATGTCCGATTGTCCCACGGCTGAGCCACAGAATGAAGTAATTGACGCAGAGGGAGGTATAGTGATGCCGACCTTCTGCGACTCCCACACCCACATCTGCTACGCCGGAACTCGTGAGCGGGAGTTCATCGACAAGATCAACGGCCTGAGCTACGAGGAGATAGCCGCCCGAGGAGGCGGAATCCTCAACTCCGCTGACCTGCTCCACCGCACGAGTGAAGAGGAATTATATTCACAGACAATGACCCGCGTCCGGGAAATGATCGCCAAGGGAACCGGTGCGATTGAGATCAAGAGCGGCTACGGCCTCACAACAGAGGACGAGCTGAAGATGCTCCGGGTGATCCGCCGCGTCAAAAGCGAGTCTCCCGCCACCATCAAGGCGACCTTCCTCGGGGCGCACGCCGTCGGCAGAGCCTTCAAAGGCCGTCAGAATGAATATGTCAACCTCGTCTGCGAGGAGATGATCCCCGCCGTCGCCACCGAAGGGCTTGCCGAATATGTCGATGTGTTCTGCGACGAGGGTTTCTTCACGATCGCCGAGACGGACCGCATCCTTTCCGCTGGTGAGCGTTACGGCCTCATCCCGAAAATCCACGCCAACGAGCTGGCCTGTTCAGGCGGCGTGCAGGTGGCCGTGAGGCACAACGCCCTTTCGGTCGATCACCTTGAGCGCACCACAGACGCGGAGATCGAGGCGTTAAGGGACTCTCGCACAATGCCGACGATGCTTCCCGGATCATCGTTCTTCCTCGGAATCCCCTACGGCAGGGCCAAGGAATATGTCAGCGCAGGTCTCGGCATAGCCCTGGCCTCTGACTACAACCCCGGCTCCTCCCCTTCCGGTGACATGCGCTTCGTGATGGCCTTAGGCTGCATCAGAATGCGCCTCACCCCTGCCCAGTCCTTCAACGCATGCACCTTGAACTCCGCCTACGCAATGGGTGTCGAGGAGGATTTGGGCTCGATCACCATCGGCAAACTCGCCAACCTCATCGTCACGAAACCCGTCCCGTCCCTCGCCTTCATCCCGTACTGTCACCAGAGCCCGTTCATCAGCAAGGTCCTCCTCCGAGGCAAGCATATTTGCGGATAGTTGAACCTACGGGTCCTTCACCGACAACGACGGCAGCATTATCTCACGAAAATGCTGCCGTTGTGTACTATTTTGCCTTCAACAGGAGCAAAATTGCCTGCTTTTGCTCCTCTAACCAGACTTTACACTAAACATAGCCGCCGTCCTCCTTGTGCAAACCAACACATTGTATTATATTTGTCACCACAAACATAGCACAACGTATTATGGCGCAATCAACATTATCCATGAGGGTAGACGATACCTTGAAAAGGAATTTCGATAGCATCTGTGATGATTTCGGATTCACAAGCACGGCAGCGATCACTGTCTTTATGAAAACTGTGGTGCGCGAAAGAAGAATCCCTTTTGAAATCAAAGCATCGACCAAAGAGCAAATCAACAATGAGGCGTGGGAAGCGTTTCTGGAAATGCGCAAGCAAGCGGCTTTGGCCGGAGCACAGGACCTTTCCTTGGACGAGATTAACGCTGAGATCAAAGAAGCCCGTGATGAGAAGTAAAATCTACGCGGTCATTGACACGAACGTCCTCGTTTCCGCATTAATCTCAAAATCCATAGAATCCAATCCTATGAAGGTTTTCCGTGCCATTATTCAGGACAAAATCATCCCGTTATACAATGATGAGATACTTTCCGAATACAACTCGGTTCTTTCAAGGGATAAATTTCATTTGGATAGATCCTTGATAAAAACCGTTCTTAAAGCCATTGTCACTGATGGCCTAAGCCTTGACAGGACCACTGCGGCAGACGTTATTTTCCCAGATCCGAAGGACATTGTGTTTTACGAGATCGCATTATCAAAGAGCGGGTCTTATCTGGTGACTGGCAACATAAAGCATTTTCCGGCAAAACCGTTCATAGTAACCCCGTGCGAAATGGTCCGCATATTAGAATCAGATAACAACACATGGATTGAGTAGAGACTCACAATCGATGCAAGTCCAATCCCGCCCGTCGCCTTCATGCCGTACTGCCACCAGACACCGTTCATCAGCAAGGTGATTCTCCGAGGCAAGCCTGTTTGCTGATTGTAGGGCCTACGATAGACTTCAACGACAACGACGGCAGCATTATCTCTCGAAAATGCTGCCGTTGTGTGCTATTTTGCCTTCAACAGGAGCAAAATCGCCTGCTTTTGATCCTCCAAAATACTAAACGTACCTTTCCTTTATCGTCCTTGTACACAAAAGATACTATCTCACACTGATTTCATCAACAAGAATCCAAACGTTTGGAAAACCAAGAGCGATGATGCGGGCGCTGATGAGTTAGCGCTGCCTTCCAAGTATACGGCCGCATTTCTCCTCATACTTCCTTTTGAGGCGGAAAGTGCATGAGCAAATCTCAGTGTCCGCATCGCGGCTGAACCTTGCCACATATTTTCCCGCGTCAGCGCGCCAGAGAGAAGCCGCCTCATCAAACGAAGCGAGATCCCTAACAGCAATCCCCATCGTGACCACCTCCGACTCTCCAGGCGCGAGAAGTCCAGTCTTTGCAAAAGCCTTGAGCTCCACCTTTGGCTTGTCCAGAACCGGAGACCCGGGCGCGGAGACAAAGGCTCCGCCATACATATTCATCGTCCGGTGTATAGAGGCCGGGCACGTTTCTGTGCCCGAATCCTGTCCGCTTTGCGTGAGCGCGCTGCATGCCGACGAAGATGCACTGATTGCCGAAATGAAGCCTTGGTATGACGGATACTGCTTTTCTGTGGAAGCTCTTGACACCGATCCGAAGATGTACAACACCGACATGGTCAGCTACTATCTTCGCCACTACATCAACCGCGGTGAGGCCCCTAGGGACATGCTCGACCGCAACACCGCAACTGACTACAACAAACTCGACAAGCTCATCCGACTCGACAAGCTTGACGGTGACCGCAAGAGCGTGCTCCTTGAAGCCGCGCAGAACGGATTCACCCTCGGCGGGGTGCAGCCCTCGTTCCCGGCACACAGGCTGATTGAGCCGGACATGTTCAAGAGCCTGCTCTACTACTACGGGCTGCTCACAATCAGCGGGACACGCGGGGTGAACACCATTCTGAGTATTCCGAACAACAACGTCCGCAGGCAGTTCTACGAGTACCTCGTCATCGAATACAACAAGATACTTCAGGTCAATATGTCAAAACTGTCCGAGACCTTCGACTCCGCGGCCCTCGACGGCGATTGGCGACCGATGATGGAATACATCTGCCGGCAGTACCACGACACCACCTCCGTCCGCAGCCTCATCGAGGGAGAGAGGAACATCCATGGCTTCATGACTGCCTATTTCAGCCTCGACCCCTACTACCTCACGAACCCGGAAGTGGAACTCAGCCACGGCTACTGCGACTTCTTCCTCATGCCGGACTTCCACCGCTGCGCCACGACAGCACACGCCTACATCGTCGAACTGAAATATCTCAAACCGGACGCGACCGAGGAGGCGGCAGCGAAGCAGTGGGACGAGGCCGTGGAGCAGATACGTGGCTATGGTGAGGGCAAGGCAGTCAGGGCTCTTGCCGGGAAGGCCGCGTTGCACCTGATTGTAGTGCAGATTAAGGGTCACAGTCTCTACCGGATGGACGAGATTAGGTAGATTGGGACATCCGATAAACGGAGACGGCAAAGAAGACAGCGATGAGGAAGAATGGCGAGCTCAGAAAGATAGCGAAGGCATACCTTGAAAAATGCAACGCATTTAAGGATTTTAGATTACAAAAGTCCCCGGGAGCCGTTCTCCGCGCTTCCGGGGACTTTTGATTTTGGACTGACAGCAATTTATGCTGTGTCGTTGTTTTACTTTACTTCTCGATTCACTGAATCGTTTGCCAAATTTATGGATATAGTGGTGACAGTATTGTTTTTATATCCTTTACTATTAGATCCTTTAACAGTATACACGGCCTTGTCTGTTTCGATCTCATAGCTATAATAATATGTATCAACGCTTACTACTGGCGCGATCGACAAATATAATCCTTTCACATCATCCTTTGTTTTTGCCACAGCAAATCCTTCTGGAGCTGTCAACTTAACGTAATGTTTATTGTAACGTATCACAGTTTCATTATCTACTATATCATCTAAGACCGGATTGTTGTCTGAGTTGGTCTTTCCAACCGATTTTCCTAAGTAGTTATAGCTGATTTGGCCACCTATAGTCCATTGCGGACCTACTTTTATTGACTTTACTTTTTCGCTTTGGTAATCTGCCTTAGATGAGTAGATTCGGAAACAAAGGATGTTGCCGACTATGCTCATCCTCACAGCTTCTTTATCTTTAATGGCCACTGCTTTAAGTATCAGATTTTCCTTGTTGAGTTTTCCAGCGACATCCTGATTCTGTTCTTCTTCGAAACAGAAAGAGGCGGGATTCCCATTATCTATTTCACCAAACTTTTGTCCATAGAAGAACGAGACCGTTGTACCTTCCGCTGGAGTTTTGTCGAACGTGAAGGTTGCGGTTCCATTCTCAATTTTCATGCTTTTTGGATAGCAAACTTCACCTTTGTCAGCAGCTGTGCCGACAACCATGCGGAACAGGACATCGTCGCCTTCCTCCCACGACAATCCTTTGCCGTCCTCGAATGCCGCCTTGGTCTGAGGGTCGGCAGCTGAGAACGGGTTATTGACTGTTACAGAGAACGGCTTCGCTTCAAGTACAGAATTTTCTGGTTCTGCGGATGGCTGTTCCTTTTGACATGCCACAAAAGCGGAGCAAATCATCGCGATTGCTATTGTTGGATAGAAGAATCTTTTCATGATCGTACTTTTTAGAAATTTAGTGTTTTACTTAAGATTAGTCATAATTTTCAGAATCTTCGTTATAGTTTTCGAAGCCGAAACCGTTAACTGAATACCCGCTTGCTTGGCAAATACCGTTCTCAACTCCAAGTGTGATAACCGTCACCTGCGGAGCGTTGTAGTTTAACTTGTTCATTTTCATTTTTTGTTAGATTTTAAAGTGTTTGTTGTTTGTTATATAATTAATTGGTTGGAAATTAATCCTTTTACCTCTTTCTGATCAGTCTGAAAGGTGAATTATCTCAAGGCTTTGGTATAGCGGGATTTGCGGAGGTAGTCAGCGCTTTCACGGATGCTGCGCATGACATCGTCAGGGTAGGAGTACCTTTCAACTTCGATGATCACGGCTTTGGTTCCAGCAGTCTTAGCATTGGCGAAGATCGCATCGAATCCGACCATTCCGCTCTGGCCGATCTCCCTCTCGTCCTTGATGTGCAGGAGTTTGAAACGTCCGGGATATTTCTTGAAGTAGTCAACAGGACTCGAATTGCCGATGACTGTCCAATAGACGTCCATCTCGAAGAAGACATATTCAGGATTAGTGTGCGCAAGCATGTAGTCGTACATTACCTCGCCCTCGACCTCCGAGAACTCATGGGAGTGGTTGTGGTAGCCGTACTCCATCCCCGCATCGGAAACCATTTTGCCGACAGTGTTGAGATAGTCGCAATAGATCTTCAGCTCGGCTAGAGTCTTTGGGACGCTGCTCGCCGAATTCTCGAAGTACACCCAAGGGGTGACGATGAACTTCATCCCTGCCGCCTTGTGGGCGCTGATGCACTCTTCCCACCAGTGCAGGGTCTCCGCACTCGGCTTTCCGGCCGCGAACTCCTCGACAGTGAGGTTTCTGGAGACATGCGTGGAAAGCGGCACAAGGCCAGCGGAGGCGCAGTCGGCTTTGAACTCCTCCGGGGTGAGTCCATAAATTTTCCCGTCTGAGTACGATGCTGTCTCAACGCAGTTGTAGCCCATCTTGGAGAACTGTTTCAGGACAGTCTCGTGGTTTGCGGCATATTTCTCAGGGGGATCGAGCAAATTCCTTGCTGAGTAGAGCTGGATGCCGACAAGCGGCTCTCCAGCGAGCAAATCAACGCATCCAAGAACGAATGCCATTGATGCAGTAACTATCGAAAGAACTGAGTGTTTCATGATTTCACAGGATTTAATCCATTACCTTAACGCGGATGTTACGGAACCACACGTCGTCCCCATGGTCTTGGAAACCGATGTAGCCCTCGTGATTCGGGCCACCGCAGTTGTTGAGAAGCTCGAAAGCGAGTGGCCATGCCTCAGGACTGAACTTGCTGTTCTTTAGCATTTCGGTCCACTGCTGGGTCCACAGATGGTACTCAAGCACGTTCTCACCGTTCTGGTAGTGAACAACGGTGCCCTTATAGACCATAATTCCTCCGGTCTGCCATTTGTCATAGCCTGTGAAGTTCTGCGGCTTCGCAGGAATCATGTCGTAGAGGGAACCCGACTGGCGATTGCCGTCCTTGCCGAGAAGGGCATCAGGGTGGGTGGAGTTGTCAAGAACCTGGTATTCGGGAGAGGAAATGTAGATCGGCTGGACCTCAACGTTGCCGTCCTTGTCCTTTGTGGTCACTTCCTGCGCGAGATAGAAAACACCGGAATTGGTCCCTTTCGCCACTTTCCAGTCAAACTCAAGCTTGAAGTTCTTGAACTTGTGAGCGAAGATGAGGTCTCCGCCTTCCTTGGTCTGTCCCTCTCCGGTGCCAGAACCCGTGAACTTAATGCAGCCGTCCTCTACTGTCCAGCGCTGAGGGACAACATCCTTCATGTAGCCTCTCCATCCCTTCAAGGAAGTCCCGTCGAAGATCACGTAATACCCGTCCTTGTCTTGTGGATATTCGCTGAGATTGACGCAAGGCTTCTCGACCACGGTGTACTGAGGTACAGCCGATGTCTCACTGCTTTCCTCGGTCTTCTTTTTTGAATTGTTGTTGCAGGCACTTAAAGTGGCAAATGCAACAAAAGCGGTTGCAGCCGCTGCGTAAAATAACGCTCTATTCATTTTTGTTATTTGTTTTTAGATCGGCCAGACCGGAGGGGCGTTCCCTTCCGGTCTGGCTTCTTGTTTCTATTATTCCTCCGGCATCGGTGGAAGCCCGTAGCCGTTTTGGTAGGTGTGCTTAATGAGTTCGGCGGCGAACTGGTTCGCATTGACGGGATCGGTGTAGGTGTTCTCGAAAGTCGGGTGGCCGTCGTGGATAGAGAACCCGTCCTTGACCATCGACTTCACCGTCGCGTCGGCAGGAATGTTGGTGAACCTCATGTTCTTTCCATCCCAGTCGAGTACCTGGTTGAGCCCCTGAAGACGGACTGCCAGCACTCCCATGACAACCATCTCGTTGAACGGTCCGGCCTCGCTGAAGTCGGAAGCTGAAGGCACGCGGACAGAAGGGTCTTCCTTGCAGGCACGAACCCAGTCCTGAACGTGGTTGACAGTGAAGTCCTCGCTGATGGCAGGGACCCGGCGAAGAAGCTTAGGAGCATCGGGAACCCTTCCTGAAACAAGGTATGGGCGGGATCCGTAGCAGCCGCAGATGAGCGTGTCCTTTGTGCCGTGGAAAATCACGGCGCCACCCCAGTAATTCATGTCCACTCCCGCAGGAAGTCCTTCTGGTCTGTCCGGGAGAAGGCCGCCGTCGTACCAGTTCAGCTCGACCTCTGGCATCGCGACCTTAGGCATGTTGTCGCGGGCTGGGAAGATGTACTTCACGTGCTGCGCGGAAGGGCATGACTCGCTGAGAAGCTTGGTTGAGGAACCCTGAACGTGGATAGGATAACCAAGGTTCAGAGCCTTGAACGGGGCGTGGAGGATGTGGCACGCCATGTCACCGAGGGCTCCGGTGCCGAAGTCCCACCAGCCGCGGAAATTCCACGGAGTGTAGATGGAATGGTACGGGCGCATCGGGGCAGGTCCGATGAACGCGTCCCAGTTGAGGGTCGAAGGCACGTTCATCTTCTCGGCTGGGCGCTCAAGCCCCTGAGGCCAGATCGGGCGGTCAGTGAAGGCGTCAACCTTGGTCACCTCGCCGATCTCACCGTTCCAGATCCACTCGCAGGCTAGCCGGACACCCTCATTGGACGCTCCCTGGTTGCCCATCTGTGTGGCCACACCGGCCTTCGCTGCAAGTTTTGTCAGAAGCCTGGACTCATACACGGTGTGGGTGAGAGGCTTCTCGCAGTAAACGTGCTTGCCGGCCGCCAGAGCCTCCGCGCAGATGATCGCGTGGGTGTGGTCAGCGGTAGCGCACATGACAGCGTCACATTCCGGAAGAAGTTCCCTGAACATCACGCGGTAGTCGTTGTACCTCATCGCATTCGGATAGCGCTTGAAGACGTGGTCGGCATATTTCCAATCAACGTCGCACAGTCCGATGATGTCTTCGGTCTCTAAAGCTTGTAACACGCTTGCACCCCTGCCACCGATGCCGACGGCGATAATCCTGAGCTTTCTGTCAAGAGGCTTAGGCTGCTTCTTCTTGTCCGCTTTTTCCGAATTGCCGGCAAAAAGGACATTCGGAGCTACAGCGATACCGGCCGCGGCCGCGGCTCCGACCTTCATAAATGATCTTCTGGATAGTTCTTTAGACATGATCAATGTGTGTAGTATTGTGTTAATAAAATCTCTGTGATGTTTCCGGTTTGTCCGTGTCCTTTACGGGCATCGGTTACCGGTTCCAATGAATCAGTCCGTAGCCGTTGGTCGCTGTACGCCTGCGTTCCCAAATCCGCTCCAGCTCCTCATGGGTGCCCTTGACCGGCATGTCGTGCGTGACGGCATCCTCCAACATCTTCCAGGCATACTCGGAAGCCATGGCCGCGTCCCTGAGCGTAGGGAGTCTGGAATCAGATGTCCCGTTCCTCAGGCTGTCTGCATAAATGTCAATGAGTTTGTCTATGTTCTTCCCTCCGTACGGTCTCTCAATCCTCTCCGTGCGCGTGATTCCGTGGATGTCAACCACCGCTGTCCTGAAATCGTGGCTCATCCTTACCACACCCTCAGTGCCTATGATGTCCGCATAGGTATTGTGCGTCTGATCCTTCGCCAGCTGGCCGTAGTTTTCTCCCTGTGTGATGTCGAAGACCACTCCGTTCTCAAACGTTCCGTGGGTCTGAAGCCACCACGGATCCTTCCACTCCCAGAGCCTGATGGCCTGCGCGTTCCAAGTCTTGTACTCGCTGCCGGCCAGCCACCTCGCGATGTCGATGAAGTGCATTCCGCAGTCGTGGAAAGCCGGTCCCTCAAACTCGTGATGACCCTCTCCCGGAGACAGACCAGGTGTCATGTGGCAGAGCCTGACGATGGCAAGCTCGCCAAGTTCCCCCGAACGGATGACATCCTTCAACTCATTGATGAACCAAGAGTTCCTGAGGTAAAGATTCACGGTTGAGAGCAGACCTGAGTTCTCCGTCTCCCTGACGACCTCCCATTCTCTCTCGATCGAATCAGCGATCGGCTTCTCCATTATCATGTTCTTGCCGGTCGCGACCGCCTTCCTCACCCGGCTGAGTCTCGTGTCGGCAAGGGCGGTCAGCGCCACCACCTCCACTTCAGGGTCATTGAATATGATGTCCTCGTCCTTGGTCCTGACAACGTCGGGAAATTTCTCTCCGGCAATGCGGAGGGCAACATCTGAGACATCGCAGATGTACTTCAGATCCCATTTGGGACTCCTTTGGAACTCATCCGCGAAGAACCCGCCCATGCGTCCGTAACCAATCAGTCCGACTTTGATTTTCTTCATCGCAATTCAATTATTTCATCAGCATATGGCACAAGCAACTTCAATCAGTCATTAGTCATTGTCATCGAATCTGAAGCACTGAAGCGCTCTTCCAATCCAACTTTATAATAGACTGTAGAAGCATGCGTTTTATACTCATGTCATCTTACTTTTTTGATTGTAATCAAGTAGTTTTTTAAAGCCGTTCATCGGGATCCAGCCGTCAATACTTCCATTCGCCTGTCCAGTCCACGAGGAAACGGTTGCCCTCAAAGCGTATCGGAAGCCAGATGTAACGGGAGTCTATGAGGTCGTCCGGATTCCACCTGTCACCAACGTAGATGTACAGTTCCCTGCCACCGAGCTTGATGTCCTTTGTCTCCTGGAGCTTGATGATGTAGGTGCTCTGGGAGCGGTATGTCAGCTCCGCGCCTTCTCCTGAACACGGATTGCCGAGTTCCTTCCACGGACCGAAAATGTTGTCAGCGACAGCTGTCCTCGCGGCATTGGGAGCCCAGCCCGAACAGCCTGACATCATCAGATAGTATTTTCCGTCTTTCTTGAATATGGCGGGAGCTTCCATTGACCGGCCTGCGAATGCCCTTGAATATTTTCCGGTGTGGGCGGTGTAGTCGTCTGTCAGCTCCGCTATCTGGAGTGTGTAGTTCTCTTCTGATGCGTAGATGTGATAGGCCTTGCCGTCATCATCAACGAATACGGTCTGATCACGAGCCATCTGCCCTCCGTAGAAGTCTCTTTTGAACAGCATTCCCTGTCTTATGCTCTCGATGTAGAGGTCCGTATCCACTTCCCAAAACACCGGGTTGCTCCAATCCTGCTCCTTCTGCCAGTCGTTGATGTCCAACGCCCATTTGCCGGGATTCACCCTCCCGGAGCACAGGAACTTGAACGGGCCGACGGGGTTGTCAGCGATTGCGACTCCGTATCTTGCCGCGATGTAGGCCTGCCCCTTGAGCTCAAGGTGGAACCACATGACGTACTTGTCAGTCTTTGTGTTATAGATGACCTTTGGGCGCTCCAGAATGCAGCCGGACTCGATGTCGCTGCCCGATCCGTCCGGATCCACCTTCAGCGCGAGTCCTTCGTCCTTCCAGTTGTACAGGTCTGTGGAGGAGTAGCAATGCACTCCGTCAAGGGCCAGTCCGCTCTGGTTCTTGTGTTCCCCGTACATGTAGTACTTTCCTTTATGGTACAGCAGGCCGGCGCCGTGGGCATTGATGATCTTTCCCTCCGTGTCTGTCCATAACTCTCCGGGACGGAAGGAGTCGTGACCTGACGTCGGGGCGTTTCTGTCAATTCTCTCGAACCAAGGAAGCCGGGAAAGAGGCACCTCGATGGTGTAGGTTTTCCCTCCCTTGTAGACTTTTCCCTCATCGTCACGCCATCCGCCTTCGGGGAGCTTGACCGTGCGTGTGTTCTCCGCTGACATTACCGGAGCGACGAGATACCTGTCTCCCAGCATGTACTGGTCATTGCATTCCTCGAAGCCCTGCCCCGGGAAGGAATATTCCATGTGCCGCACTATCGGTTCTCCCGTGGCGGCTGCGTTTCTGGCTTGGGAGAGTATGTAATCACCGAGCCGCTCGTGCCATTTGGCATACTTGACGCAGGTTTCGAGATTCTCCTTGTCAAGGATCCTCCATGGAGCCACGGAGAACTGCATCATCGGCATCATCGAGTGAATCTGGCAGGAACGGACGATCAGCGACTGGTCGAACTCATTCGGGTCGACGCCGAGGAAGCTGCTGTATTCCCCGCCTCCGATCATGTCCGGGCAGGTGTAGGCGTAGCCGAGCAGGCCTGAGGCTATCATCGAAGGGACAAGGCTCGCGACTCCGTCCCATGAGTACTTCTTGTCTCCGAGACGCTGCACCAGAGGCAAGCCGCCAGCCTTCCATGAAGCCCGGAATTCATTGTAAGGGAAATCAAGGCCGAACCTTGACCAGAGCAAGGTCTGATCATCGTCATAGGACTTGCCGTCAAAAACCTCGATTTTCTCCTGTTGGTACTGATCCGGGTCTCCCGCGTCGAACTTGAAGCCGTCGATGCCGTAGTCCCGCTGCATTTTCTTAAGGATGTCCCGAAGATGGGCGCCGGCCTCAGGGTTGCTAAGGTCATAGCATGCGCTCGCACCGTTCCACCAGTCGTGGATCGCAGGCATATTGCTGCCTTTCCTTTTGGTCAGGTAGCCCTTCCGCATCAGGTCTCTGTACTCTTCGCTGTCAGCGGACACGAACGGACTTATCCAAAGCATCACCTTGAATCCCATTGCGTGGAGTTCGTCCACCATCCCTTTGGGATCGGGAAACCTGTCCGGACGGAACTCAAAATTGCCGTAGTCCTTCTGCCAGTTGTCGTCGATCATCAGTATGCCAGCGGGGAAGCCGTGGCTGACAATGTTCCTTGCGTATTCCAGAATGTCCTTCTGGTTCTGGTCGTACATCAGCTCGATCCATGTGTTGTACTGCGGCTTCGAGAAAAAAATGGCGGGAGGCAGCTTGCCGTCCGGCGCGAAATGCTTCCTTGAGGCGGCAAGATAGGCATCCCTCAATGTGCTTCCGGCCGAGGCAAGTTCCACCGTCCCCCTGGCGGCGTCAACGTTGAGTTTTCCGTCTTTCACCTGAAAACGGAACGGACCGTCGCACCAGACGTAGCGTCCCTTGCTCGACACGAGCAGCGGGGTGGTCTGGCTGTTGAAGTTCTGCCATCGCAGGTCCGCGTCTATTTCGCTGAACGGCATCTTCTCCCCAAGTCCGCTCGCCCCGCCCCACCATTTCTCACCGGGGATAATGTCTATCTCCTTCACTTCCTGCGCCCGAGCGGCCAGGGAAAGACCGAGGGACAGGATTATGAGTATTAATCTATTCATTTTTTTCTATGATGAAACTTTTTTGAATATTTTCAAATAACAGCCTCTTGATTCCATAACAGCGGAATCTAGGGGCTGTCGTAATGATGAAAATCCTAATAAATAAATGTCATCTATTATTGTTCGCCCAAGTCTATGTCGCGCTCAAGGGTGAAATTGTCAAGGTAAATCCTCTGCTTGTCCTCTTTCCAGTTCCACCAGTTGAACAGGGTGCGGAATGACTGGCTTTGCTCCAGGATGGACCGATCGTTGCCACCGAAGTCCAGATCCTTGAAATACACCGTTATCTTGTGCCACTGCCCTTTACGAAGATCCTGCGAACCGATTTCAACCCTAGTGTCACCGTTTTTCGTACCCAGATAGAAGCGGTACTCATAGATGCCTTCGACATCGGCTACGTCAGACTCATAGTAAACATCGAATGACATGCGGTCCCAGCGGGAAAGATCTATGTATTTGGTATTGTCCGACACGGCGAATCCGCCTTCCCACCATTGGTTGTAGCCGCCGTAGCCGTCCACAGGATAATTCCAGACCACACATTTGCCGGAGGTGTTCACTCCGCTTGGATTAGGGTTGTCCACAATAGATGAGACAGCGCCCTTATTCGCGAGTATTCCTTCCGGTCTGAACGGATAGTCGGCAGCGCTTTGATTATCACCATAGGCAGGGATAAGACCTGCGGTCTCCATGTCAAGCAGCAGCCAGGACTTTCCGCCCGGATCAGCGATAAGGTAAGGGTTCGGCTTGTTCTTCTGGTTGATCACCATGGACTTCTCCCCGCGGACTCCCTCGCCCTTGAACTTGATGGTCGCAGAGCGCGGTGTCTCCTCATTGTCATATTCGTAAATCTTATAGACCTCAATAAAGGTATACGGATCAGCCTCACCGGCTTTTGTCTCGGCATGCTTTATCCAATCCTTACCCGCTGCGCTCACAGACTGGGTGTACTTGACGTTGGTATGCACCGTGATCTCGATCATACCTCCGGCAGCAGGGTATTTGGACAAGTCTTCCTCGGACGAGACTTCGAAGAATATGCTTGAAGCCTGCTTGATGCTCATTGTCCCGCTGTACTCACCGGCAGTGAGTTTCAGCGTGGCCTCACGCGCCACTTGACCTTCGTTCTTGTCTATGACCAGATCGAAACTCGTCTCCCCGTCGGATTGTTCCTCCGCAGGACGGACAGAACACCAGCCTTCATCTTCCGACAGATAGACTACGGAAGCTTTCCAACTGTAATTTGTCTTGAAGTTGAATGTCACGGTCTTCTGGTTGTAGTCCACATCGACACCGTCCTTAAACTGCTTTGTGCTTTCTTCCGACATTTCGAAGTAGCCGGCCACTTCAATGTCATCTTCGGCTGAAGGGCTGCACGACCCTGCCAACGCCGCCAATGCAAGCGTTGCCATTCCTATGCTCCAGCCCGCAATGCTAAATCTTTTCATTTTCTATTGTTTGTTATTTGATTACTTAAGAATATATCCTTCTCCTACTCCCTTAGGGTTCTTCAACGTCATAACACCATCCGAGGACACTTCGATGTCATTGACCTCACCCCATTCGATGAACATGTCATCTGTGTCGAAGACACGCTTGCCGACAGCGGGAGGGAACACGATCTTCCCGTCAGCCTTGTTGAAGACGACGAAGATTCGCCCTGTCTCGTACTGCACCGCGGCATAGCCGTCAGGCGAGAGATATGCCGTGGGAGATGTGTAAATGCCTGTTGTGGAATCCCATTTGCGCTGATCCAGCGGCGTGGCATTCTTGTTCTCCCAGATGGAAACGATCCTGATAAGTTTCAGCCTGTCAGGCACTTCCCTGATGCTTTGGTAGCTTGGCATGTCTCCCGTGCC
>ERZ808267.318-NODE-318-length-15587-cov-2.678470_pt1 | contig 15587 bp, 15 predicted proteins | sample MGYA00521241_ERZ808267 | MGnify/ENA primary metagenome ERZ808267 (study PRJEB31516, sample SAMN03275592) | gut metagenome | biome: mammalia-associated habitat; material: feces | host: Papio cynocephalus | place: Kenya | collected 2012-07-19 ... | reverse complement strand
ATTTATTTTCATGGATTTTTCCTACTAAAAAAGATAGAGCAAAATTTAAAACTCTATGCAAAATGGTGGATATAAAAGCAAATGTACCTAAAATAAAGAAAAATTATGATAGGGTTTTGTATAAATTACGAGGAACAAAATCAAAGAAAAAAGTCTTGTTTTTAGTAAATGAAATTGCAAAATGGAAAACTCAATCGTTATACGATTTATTTGTTCAATCTGATGATTATGAACCTTATATTGCATTAACAATAGGTGATTTTCAATGGTGTTTGAGTAAGGGTGAACGAACTAAAATTTTACAAAAAAATTACGAATATTTTGTATCAAAAAATATGAATTGTATTTATGCTTTTGATACAAAAAAGGATTGTGCAATTGATTTGTCAATATTTAACCCTCAATTAGTTTTTTATCAACAACCTTGGGGAATTGATGCAAAGCAAAAGCCATTAAAAGTTTCAGAACATGCTCTAACGTTTTACATTCCATATTATGTTCAAAATTATGGACACTTTGAAATGGAGTGCTTACAAGAGTTACACCAAACCGTCTATAGATACTACATATTAAATAAAGAATGGGAAAATTTTTATAACCCTTATTTTGCAGATGCCGCAGGTATGATAAAAGGGCTAGGACATCCAGCTTTAGATATATACAACAAGAATAATAATATAAATATAAATATTAATGCCAGCAAAAATTATGTAATATATGCCCCTCATCATTCAATTAATAATATTGAAAATTATTCCACATTTTTATGGAATGGTAGATATATTCTTAATTTTGCAAAAGAACATAAAGATTTAAATTGGGTGTTTAAACCTCATCCGACATTAAAATATCATTTAATTGAAGATGGAACGTTATCAAAGAAAGAAATTGATGACTATTTTGAAGAATGGGAACAATTTGCAATTTGTTGTAATGATTCAAGTTATCCTGAATTATTTTTAGATTCAAAAGTTTTGATTACCGATTCGGCATCATTTTTAACAGAGTATTTTTGTACTCAAAAACCTATAATTCATTTGATTTCAAATAGATCAAAAGTTGTTCCATTACCACCTTTTGAAAAAATCTTAAATGTTTTTTATCAAGTAAGAAATATCGAAGAATTGGATAAAGTTTTTGATGAAAATGTTATTCAAAATAATGATAACAAAAAAGATGAAAGAATCTCAGTTTTAAAAGAATGTGATTTATATCAAAAAGATGCAGCTTTTAATATTTTGCAGGATATAAATGAGATTTTTGAGATTCCAAATGAATAGAACAAATAAAAAAGAGGAATAAAGTATGACTAATATTGCTTTAATTATAGCTGGTGGAGTAGGAGCAAGAATGCAACAAGCTGTTCCAAAACAATTCATGACAGTACTAGACAAACCTGTTATTATTTATACTCTTGAAGCATTTGAAAAACATCCATCAATTGATATTATAGGTGTTGTTTGCTTAGAAGGTTGGGATAATATTCTTAGAAGCTATGCAAAACAATATGGCATAACAAAATTAAAACATATCATGCCAGCGGGCTCAGTTGGTCAAGAATCTATTAAAAATGGGATTGTAGAATTAGAAAAGCACTATGACAAGGACTCTATTGTATTAATTCACGATGCAATCAGACCAATGGTATCAAGAGATGTTATTTCAGATTGTATTGCAGTAACTAAACAAAAAGGAAACGCTATAACTTGTATACCTTGCCAAGAAGCAATGCTTGAAACAAAAGATAAGGAGTCGTCAAATTCATCATATCCAAGAGAGAATTTAAAGCGTACTCAAACACCACAAGGTTTTAAGTTGGGGAATATTTTAAATGCTCACAAAAAGGCACTTGAAATGGGTATAACATCCTCTGTTGCAAGTTGCACTTTAATGATTGAAATTGGTGAAAAAGTGTATTTTTCTACAGGCTCAGAAAGGAACATTAAATTAACAACTCCTGAAGATGTTGATATTTTCAAAGCGCTTTTGAGAGGAACAATAAATGACAAATAATATTCAAAAGTCAGAATTTGAAAAAATTTCGACAATTTTAAATACATCAAATTTACAAAATAAATCAATACTTATAACCGGTGCCAACGGACTTATTGGTTCATACTTAACTAATTATTTAGTATATTTAAATCAAAAAAACAATACAAACATAACAATTTATGCTATGTCACGCTCTAAAACAAAATTAGAACAATGTTTTAAAGAAACAGAAAACTTAGTTTTAGTAGAGCAGGATTTAAATGAAGATTTAAAATTTGATTCAAAAATTGACTATATAATACATACAGCTGGCAATGCTCATCCATTAGCTTTTTCTAAATATCCAGTAGATACGATGAAAACTAATCTACTTGGCACAATGAATCTATTAGAACTAGCGAAAAAATACTTATCAACTGGTGAAATTTATGGAAACAATATAGATAAAAAGCCATTTAATGAATCAGACTTAGGCATTGTTGATACAAAATTGGCTCGTTCATGTTATCCAGAATCAAAACGAGCAGCTGAAACATTATGTATTGCATACAGTTCTCAATATGATGTTCATGTAAATATTGCAAGATTATGCTATGTGTATGGCGCAACAATTACAGATACAAATTCAAGAGCAGATGCTCAATTTTTACGCAATGCTATAGACAAACAAAATATTGTAATGAAAAGTGAAGGACTACAAGAAAGAACATATTGTTACGTTGTTGATTGCGTAAGTGCATTATTAGTTATTTTATTAAATGGAAATTGTGGAGAGTTTTATAATATCGCAAACCAAAACTCTATAGTTTCTATAAAAGAATATGCTCAAACATTGGCTGATATTGCAAATGTAAAACTTATATTTGAACTACCTGATGATATAGAAAAAAAAGGTTATTCAAAACCTGCCGATTCAATTTTAGATTCAACGAAATTACAAAATATTGGTTGGAAACCTTTTTATGACATAAAAACAGGATTAAAAAATACTTATATACAAAAGAAAGAATACTAAAATTATGTTAGATGATATAAAAAAGCGAGTATATGATGCAAATATTAACTTATACAATAGCAAACTGGTAATTTTTACTTGGGGAAATGTTTCAGAACGATATGAAGATTACATCATAATAAAACCGTCTGGTGTAGACTATGAAAAAATGAAAACTAGCGATATGGTTGTTTTAGATATAAATGGTAATATTGTCAATGGAAAATTAAATCCATCATCTGATACACTGACACATATTGAACTATACAAAGCATTTCCAGAAATAAGAGGTGTTTGTCATACTCATTCAAGTTATGCAACATCATTTGCACAAAGTGGAAAACCAATAGAAGCACTTGGAACAACACATGCTGATTACTTTTATGGAGATGTCCCTTGCACAAGAGAATTAACAAAAGAAGAAACTGAAACAGAATATGAAAAGAATACAGGGATAGTTATTGCAGAAACATTTAAAAATCTTGATTATAATGCTATACCAGCCGTATTAGTAAAACATCACGGAGTATTTTCTTGGGGAAAATCAGCAAATGAATCTGTGCATAATGCAATTGTACTAGAAGAAATTGCAAAAATGAATTTTAAAACAAATCTTATAAATCATAGTGACAATAAACTAGAACAATATACATTAGATAAACATTACAATAGAAAACACGGTAAAAATGCTTATTATGGACAGGTAAAGAAGGGAATTTAATATGTTTGATATACAAATAAATAAAGAAGATATTAAAAATTTTTTTTGTAAGAAATACAAAAAAAATGGAATAATACATAAAAGGTTACTTGGAATTACATTGGAGTATGTTAAAGGTTCAGTGTATATGGAATTTGCTCATATTCTTGAATTTGTTAAACCCATTGTTAATTGTACAGAAATTGAACAATATATTAGAGATTTTAGAATAAAATCTAAAAAACACAAAATTTCTGCCGTTGTATATAAAAAAGACTATCAAATTGTTAAAACAATTATTGAAAAGATTGAACCATCAGACTTACCACCAATAACAGGAAATTTAAGAACCTTACAACTTGAAACTTTAAATTTTGCAAAAAAAATTTTAACAGATTTAAAAAATAATACAAATGTTGAAATTTGGCTAGATGGTGGATCTTTACTCGGTGCAATTCGTCATAGAGGTTTTATTCCTTGGGATGATGATATGGATTTTGCGACAATTAGAAAATATTATAAAAATTTAATACAATATTTTGAAAGTAAGTATATAGTAATAGATACCAAAGAATGGCATAAAAGTAGTTATTCAAAAAAAATTAAAGAAATAGTTGCTAAATATCCAAATCAAGTATTAGCCGTGAAAACTTTTGATGCTTATAAAATTATAAAAGGAACTCCAGAAAAGTTTGTAATTCTTGATTTTTTTGCTTGGGATTATTACGATGATTTCCATAATGTCGTTACTTTACAAGAATATAGTGAAAATATAAATGAAAAAATTACTAATTTGAGAGTTTATAAAGACATTTTTGCATTATATGAAAAGGAACTAAAAGAAAGTAACAATATCGTCGAAAAAAGTAACGTAATGGCACCAGGTATTGATAATCACGGTTTTTGTAGTTACTCAAGAAAGGATATTGTAAGGCATAATGATATTTTTCCACTAAAAAAAGTAAAATTTGAAGATTGGGAGTTTTATGTTCCACAAAATTCACATGTTTATTTAAAATCGCTATACAATTTTTATAATAAAATTCCTCTTAACGCGTTGAATATTATGGCTCACGTGAATGTTAAAAACTTAAATGAAGAATAAGAGAAAAGATTAATTACGGAGATTTATATAAAAGTCAAGGAGTTCCTTTTATATTTCAAGTTTTCTCATTTAAAAATCTTGATGAAACGGTTAAAAAATTAATTCCATATTTGGATAAAACAAAAGAAATTGAACCGATTGGCTATGATTTTAAAATTTATAATAAATTCGGTCAGGAACGAAAATATACTATGTATTATACGGTTATTAAACCAATTAAAAACTAAAAAATAATATAAAAATTAAAATAAAATAGAGAAAACCATAAAGCATAATCTAATACAACCCTTTACTAGAAACTATACTGGATTGTAATTTCACCATTTGGTAATTCAAAGATAATCTTACCATTAATACTATACACATTAGGAATACCTTTTTTCTGTTATTTTCTTGTGCTTTTTTAATCGCTCTATTTCCTAATTTTAATAATTTTTCAGAAGTTTTTGTCATATTAAAAAACCCTTTTAAACTCATTATATAAGTTTTCGTTAAAAATTTCAATTCAACTTTGATTTGATTGTGCTACCAAAATATATTCAGATGAACCATTATAAAACAAATTCCATTCATTCCCTGTTAATTCCCTGCCTAAAATTTTAGGGAATTTATTTCTTTTAAACCTAAAATATTATATTTATAATGAGTTATTATCACAAATTAAGCTTATTTTTGACAAAATTTCATTGTTAATTCCCCAAAAACAGTGTATCTCCGGAGCCTTTAGCTGATATGACGCTTCGCACCCCCAAAATACAGAATATACTTGTTATATTTTGTATTTTGGTTTGATGGTAATGGAGAGAAACGCCAACTGCGGGTTGCGTGAGAGAGCTGAGGCTGGAGAGTTTTGATGATGTGATGTAATCACAAATCAAAACTCGGAATTGCCGTTACACGCGAACGAAAAAGACCGACTCCCACAGTTTAAATTTTATAATTCCACACTTGTGGTGTCTCACCCTACGGGTTCTTACCTCTCATAAAACTTGACATTTAGTCAACTTTTATTCGGCAGAGTCACCGTCTCCACCATTTATAAAAAGAGGATATTATTAAGCCTCTTTTTTATTACCGTATTCCCCACACCTAGGGCATGTTTGCTGAATTAAGAGAATTCTCATATTTAAAATTTTAGGAAATTCTACCAAAAACTCACCTAAATTCTCGTTCACCAAATAAAAAATTCTTTTATTTTATGCCTTATTTTATATGTCCATTTTTGACATATAAATATTTTACAATTATTTTGTAAGGATAAATTTTAAAAAGGAGGTTATAAAGTATGAATAAACCTACAATACCGAATTTTATTTGCTACAAATGCGGATATAAATATTACGGCTCTGGAGATATATGTCCTAAATGTTATTCAAACAACAAGTTTCCGATAATACCTTTTATTTGTTTATTATCTACAAATTTAATGTTTTTGAGTATAAATTTTATGCCATTATTTGCGCCATTATTTATAATTTTTCTAATTTCATTTCCTTTTGGAGTAAAATATTCAATTGATCAAAACAAAAGAACAAAAGCAGAATTTAAGATTCCTGACTTTCCAAGCGAAATTATAAATCGAGAACCAATCGAGTTCCCAGAAATAATTAAAACTGTCTACATTGATGGATTAAATTCTGACAAAGATGTAAAAAATATTATTTTTTCACTTAAGTCAAATTATTTCACAATAAACAAAGAAGGCATGGAGGAAATTGAATCAATTCCGTATGAAAAACTTGCAAACGTAGAAATTCTTAACGACAAAAAAATAGAAATGTCTTATGGTAAAAGTTTTATGATGGCATTGGTTGGCTCAATTATCAATGTTGGAGTTGGAATTACTGCTGGTGTTATTGGTGGAATTCAAAACAAAGATGTATATGCTCTTTTATTAGAAGTCAAGAACGAAAATACTCCGACAGGAAAACTTCTTGTCGGTGGAACTCAACAAGTCATTCATAATTTGTATTATCAAATTTATGGAAGAATTCCAAAAGAAGAAAATCAAAGCAACAAGTCTAATTAATCACATAAGAATAATAAAAAGGGCGCGACAAACTCCGTTTGTCGCGCCTTCTCGTTTTATAATTTAGTTTTTCCTTTTATTTCAATTTGTTATATTCTTCATCTGTCACAGGTTCTAGCCATTCGTTTGAAGTTTCAATACCATCAACTTCTACTGCGATATGTGAGAACCAACTATCAGGTGCTGCGCCATGCCAATGTTTTACGTTTGCTGGAATGTTTACAACATAGCCCTCATGTAATTCTTGAGGTTCTTTGCCCCATTCTTGATAATAACCTCTACCGCCAACAACAATCAACATTTGTCCGCCACCTGATTTAGCGTGGTGGATATGCCAATTATTTCTGCATTTTGGTTCAAAAGTTACATTATGCAATTTAACTTGTTGTTCTGAAAGTGATGCAATATAACTCTTACCAATAAAATATTTTGCATAAGCCGTATTTTCATTACCAATAGGGAACATAATTGTTTGAGCGTATTTATCTTTTTCACTCATTGCAGTTTTGCTATCTTCTGTCCATACCTCTTTTGCAAGGTTAAATGTTGCCCATGCTTTTGGCCAACCCATATAAAATGCACAGTGTGTAATAATTCCAGCCATTTCTGTTTTTGTAACCCCATGATTTTTGGCATTTTGTAAATGATATTTTAAAGAATTATCCGTAATTCCTTGTGACACCAAAGAAACAACCGTAATGATTGAACGAGTTTTTAAATCAATATCCTTGTTATTCCAATTTTCTCCGAATAAAACATCGTCGTTGAAATGTGCAAATTCAGGCGCGAATTCACCCAATTGTGTACGACCTGCTGTTTGAACTATTTTTTCCATAGGTTTAACCTCCTTTTTATTTGTTTTTGCAATGGCAACACCATTTGCTAAAAATACTAGAATTAACAATATCGTGTAAAACTTTTTCTTCATAATTTAGAACCTCATCTTATATTTTACATTCTAACAAATGAGAGTAACTCTCAAGCAATAGGTTTTAATATTTTTTTACAAATTATTAAAATGTTTTTTCCTATTTTTTGCATACTTTGCACTACAATTGTAAAATTTGTTTAAATTTTTTCTTAACTTAAGTAAAAAGTTTAAGCATGTCTGCTATACTTGTAGAAAAGTAGAGTATTAATTGTGGAAAGGAAATTAAGAAAATGAAATTTACTCCAGCAGCAACACAACCAAATTTCACAGCAAAAGTGAAAAACAATGATTTTATGCAAAACTATGTTAAAAATTCAAACAAAGACCGTTTGGATAACTTAAAAGAATCTTTAACAGCATTAAAAAACGTATATCCACAAGATACTTTAGAGATTAAAGCTAACAAAAAAGGTGGCTTTGATGTAAAAAATGAAAACAAAAAAACATCAGTATCATTTGAAGCAGAAAAAAGAACTTTGCAAACAGCAGAAGCTAAACTTGAAATGCCAATGCCATTGAGCTTGCCAAAATTGTTGAAAAACATTGCAACAAAGGGCACAGAGGAATATAACAAAGTATTTAACGTAAAAGAAAAACCAGCAACAGAAGCTAAAGAAGCTCAAAATGCAAATCAAAAACCAACAGCTCAAGAACAAAAAGCAGTTCTTGATATGCTTGCATAATAAGTTAAATATTTTTAAATTCTATAATCAAAATAAAAAGCTGAGCCACCACGCTCAGCTTTATAATTAAAATCTCTCAACTATCTTTACTATCTCACTTAATGTTCGTTACTTACAGCCATCTTCTACACATATCCACTACCAACTGCAAGCACGTTTTTGGTTTGTTCTATTTAACCGCAACCAATTTTTGTTGAATTCCTTGTTCTGCGTTCAACATTCTTGCATTAGCCATTGCCATTGAACGACGTTTTTTAGCGCCTCTTAAAATAAATTCTACGCTATTATCAATATTACAATTTGGAGTTTCAATTCTTTTTAACATATACATATCCCTTTCATTTGGTTTGATTAAATTTGATTTATCTTATTGGTTTTATCCACATATTTTTTATCGACCGACTCAAATCAAAACTTTAGACTTTTAAACAATTTGTTTACATTTTGTTACATAGTTTACTTGTAACATTAATATATATTCAAATGACAATATGCTATGTGTGAGTTATCATTAAGTCATGGACAATAAATTAATTACAAAAAATATAATCGATTTTGATAATGATCTTGGGGCAGCACTTTTAAAAACAATCTTACTTGCTAAGAATAATGTGCCTATGTCTCACAAAAGAACTGCTGACAACTATGTTATTATAAAGAGAATGTATTCTTCTCACGCGGTTAAGGCTACTATTTCTTTATCTGAATACGATTTGTTAAAAAGATATGATTTTGAACCTCTTGAATGTACTACTATTCAAAAAGCAAACGAAGAAATTGAATTTTTGAAAAAATGGTCTTTTGCTAACAATTTAGATTTAAGAAAAGACGCTGATATGATTATTGTAATTAGAGCAAAAGAACTTAAAAACATTACCGCAAGTGCTTATTCAAATGTCCCGAGCGAAATGTATAATGGATACAAAGCTATCGACAAATATTTTGAAGAAATCACTAAATTTTATAGGTAAGATATTTTATGAAAAAAACTGAATTTATTAATGCCAAAAGAGTTGTTATAAAACTTGGCACTAATGTTTTAAGAAATGACGACGGAGAAGCCTCTTTACCACGCCTTTATTCTTATATTGAAGATATCTCAGCTCTTGTAAAAACAGGAAAAGAAGTTATTTTAGTAACTTCTGGTGCTGTTGGATTGGGCAGAAAAAAGATTAACGTAGAAAAATCTGATGATATTGTTTTGAAACAAGCATGTGCCGCAATTGGGCAATCAAAATTAATGTCAATTTATGAAAACGGCTTTGATGCTTATGGCATTAACACAGCTCAAGTACTTTTGATTGAAGACGATTTTGCACAAAGAAAAAGATACTTAAATCTTAGAAATACTTTAAACAAATTGCTAGAATTAGGTACAGTTCCTGTAATTAACCAAAACGATACAGTTTCAACATTCGAATTAGAAACTTTATACAAAGATGCTCAAGTTTGTTTTTCTGACAACGACAAACTTTCTGCACTTGTTGCAAGCGAGTTAGATGCAGATTTATTAATTATTTTGTCTGATGTAAACGGTCTTTATGACAGCAATCCAAAGGACAATCCTAATGCAAAAATAATTACTGAAGTAAAAGAGGTTACTGACGAGATTATGAATATGGCTTGTGGTGTTTCTGATTGCGGTAGAGGTGGAATGAAAACAAAACTTGAAGCTGCAAGACTTGTTACACGTTTCGGTGGAAAAGTTTTGATTGCAAACGGAAAAATTCCGAATGTTATTAAAGAAATTTTCTCAAACAAAGAAATTGGTACAAGATTTTTGCCAACTGATGAGAGTCTTTCTGGCAAAAAACGTTGGATTGGTTATGCAACAAACATTATTGGAAAATTGGTTGTAAACGAAGGAGCTAAAAAAGCAATTCTAGAAAAAGAGTCTAGCCTACTTCCAATCGGTGTTTTAGATGTTGTTAATGAGTTTAAAAAAGGTGAAGTTGTATCAATTATGGACGAAAACGACATCGAATTTGCTCGAGGCATTGCAAATTACAGCTCTGACGCGTGCAAAATGATTTTAGGTTGCCACTCTGACGACATTTTAAAAATTTTAGGATACAAAAATTACGACGCGATAATTACGCGTGACAATATTACAACATTATAGGTAAATTATGAATTTTGAAGATATTGCAAAACAAGCAAAAAATGCAAGCCTTGAAATGGCTGAATTAACAACTGAAGTTAAAAATCAAGCTCTTTTAAAAATTGCAGATGCGCTTGAAGAAAATAAATCAAAAATTTTTGAAGCAAATAAAAACAATTTAGAACAAGCTAAAGATAGCGTTTCACCGTCTGTTTTTAATCGTTTAAAGTTAGAAGAAAACAAGATGCGCGATATGATTCAAGGTATCAGAGATGTTGTAAAACTAGAAGAACCAATTGGCAAAACGCTTTTAGCGCGTCAATTAGACGAAGGTTTAAATTTGTATAAGGTTTCATGCCCTACTGGGGTTATCGGAATTGTTTTCGAAGCAAGACCTGATGTCATTGCGCAAATTTCTTCACTTGCAATAAAATCGTCAAATGCAGTGATTTTAAAGGGCGGTAAGGAATCTATCAACACTAATAAAACAATTTTAGGCATTATAAATAATGTTTTAGATAGTATAAAAGAATTTCCAAAAAATGCTTTGTCACAAGTGTTTACGCATGATGATGTTGCTCAAATGCTTAAATGTGATGCGTATATTGATTTAATTATTCCTCGTGGTGGGAATAAATTGGTAAAATTTATCAAAGAAAATACAAAAATTCCTGTATTAGGCCATGCTGACGGAATTTGTCATGTTTTTGTAGATGAAAGTGCAGATTTTGAAACAGCCAAAAGAGTTATAATTGATGCTAAAACTCAATATCCAAGTGCTTGTAATGCAGTTGAAACCTTGTTAATTCATAAAAACTTCAACCCAAAAGAAGAATTATTAAACGAACTTGAAAATGCAGAAATTACGCTTGTTTCCAACCCTGACACTTGGGCGTTTGAACATGGAGACAAAACGCTTGCATATAAAACGGTTGAAGGCTTAGATGAGGCAATAAACCATATCAACACTTATGGCTCTGGTCATACAGATTGTATTATCACAAAAGACGAACAAAATGCACAAAAATTTATGCAAAAAGTTGATTCCGCTGGAGTTTATCAAAATGTTTCAACACGTTTTGCAGACGGCTTTAGATACGGTTTTGGGGCAGAGGTTGGAATTTCTACAAACAAAACTCACGCAAGAGGACCTGTTGGCTTAGAGGGTTTAACTATTTATAAATATAAACTTATTGGCAACGGACATATTGTAAAAGACTACGTTGACGGTACAAAACATTTTAATCATAAGGATTTATAAATGAAAATCGGAGTTGTAGGTTTAGGTTTAATTGGTGGATCTATTTTTAAGGCTCTAGAAGCCTTAAATTATGATGTTGTTGGAGTTTCCAATTCTCAAAATGGATTACAAAAAAATATTTCAAATGACTTTAATAATTTAAAAGATTGCGAAATAGTTTTTGTTGCTACTCCGATGAACAAAACGCTTGATATACTTCAAAAATTAGAGGAATATTTGCCTAAAGAAGCGGTAGTTGCTGACACTTGCTCATTAAAAGAATTTGTTTCAAATAAAAAATACAAATACAATTTTATCCCGACTCATCCAATGGCAGGCACTGAATTTAAAGGCTTTGAACATTCTTTTAAAGAATTATTTGAAGGTGCAAAATGGGTTGTTTGCAATCGAGGTTTAGCTCAAGATACTAATAATAGTTTGGCAGAATTGGTTTATGTAATTGAGCAAATGGGAGCTGAGGTTGTTTTTGCTGATGCGAAAGAGCATGACGAGGCTGTTGCAATGATTTCTCACATGCCAATGGTGGTTGCACAAGCATTGTTTAAGGCAACTGAAGGTAACGATTTAGCTTTGAAACTTGCCTCTAGTGGTTTTAGAGATATGACAAGACTTGCTCTTTCAAATGAAGAAATGGCAGTTGATATGGTGAATATGAACCATAAAAATATAGAGCAAGCTATTTTAAAACTTTATTCTTCGGTTGGTGATTTAATCGGTAAAAATTACGCGAGTGAAATTAAAAAAATAAAAATTCAACGTCAAAAAATGTACGACAAAAACGGCAAAAATATTCTGTAATAGAATTTTTTAAAATCTAAAATCTCTTTCGCCGTTTGCTATTTTTTCAACATTTTCTTTTGTTTGTTTTTTAACGTTTTCACTTTCAAGAGTTTCTAATTCTTTTTGAATTAATTTGTCGCCAACAGCCTTTGTTTCAGGTTTTGCGTAATCTTCTAGATATTCCTTCAATGTCATAATTGCGTTTGGGTGGCAAAAGTTTTGAATTTGTTTTGATTTACAAATATCCATAAATCTTTCGCCTGTACGACCTTCGCGGTAGCAAGCAGTGCAAAAACTTGGAAGATAGCCTATTTCCATAAGCCATTTCATAACTTCATCAAGCGCTCTTGTGTCTGTAACATCAAATTGTGATGAATCTTCTTCTGTATAATCGTTTTCATCATATCCGCCAACAGAGGTTTTTGAACCACCTGAAATTTGAGAAATACCTAAATGTAAAACTCTTTCTCTAACTTCTTTTGATTCTCTTGTTGAGACAATCATACCTGTATAAGGTACAGCAATTCTGATACAAGCAACAATTTTACAGAAAGTATCGTCGTTTATGCCGTTTTTAAAAGCACTTGGGTCGATATCGTTAGCTTTTCTAATTCTTGGAACACTAATTGTGTGTGGTCCAACGCCATGAACAGCTTCTAAGTGTTCTGCGTGCATTAAAAGTCCTACAAATTCGTATTTGTAAGTTGAAAGTCCAAATAAAACGCCTAAACCAACGTCATCAATTCCGCCTTCCATAGCTCTATCCATTGCTTCTGTGTGATAAGCGTAGTTATGTTTTGGACCTGTTGGGTGTAAGCGCTCATAACGTTCTTTGTTATAAGTCTCTTGGAATAAAATATATGTTCCAATACCTGCTTCTTTTAATTTACGGTAGTTCTCAACGGTTGTAGCGGCAATATTTACGTTAGCACGACGGATTGCGCCGTTTTTATGTTTTACGCTATAAATTGTTTTTAAACTTTCTAAAATGTACTCAATCGGGTTGTTTACAGGGTCTTCGCCTGTTTCGATTGCTAATCTTTTATGGCCCATATCTTGAAGCGCGATAACTTCTCTTTCAATTTCTTCTTGAGTCATTTTTTTACGAGGAATATCCTTGTTCTTTGCGTGGTAAGGGCAGTATACGCAACCGTTTACGCAATAATTTGAAAGATAAAGCGGTGCAAATAAAACAATTCTGTTTCCGTAAAAATCTTTTTTAATTTGTTCGGCTAATTTGTAGATTTTTTTATTAATTTCTTCATCTTCACAAGCCAACAAAACGCTTGCATCTCTGTGAGATAAGCCTTTTCTTTCTTCTGCTTTTTTTAAGATTTTTTCAAGTAATTCTTTATTATTCTTATTTTTTTCTGCGTATTCAATCGTAGATAAAATTTCGCCGTCATCAATAAATTCTTCGGCTTTAAGTGATTTTACGTTATACATTTTTAATTCCTCTTAACAACATGATAACTCAAACAAAACATCTAGAGCAAATTTCTAGGAGTGCTTGCCTTATTGACTTATTTGTACTAACATTTTGCTATGGCTAAGATTATTACAGTACAAAAAGGTACAAAGGACATTTTGCCAACAGAAATGGATAGTTGGCACTTTATTGAAGATGCAGCAAATAGAGTTTTCTCAAGAGCTGGATTTAAAGAAATTAGAACACCAATTTTTGAAGCAACTGAACTTTTTGCTCGTGGTGTTGGTGATACAACAGATATTGTAAACAAAGAAATGTACACGTTTGAAAAATCAGAACGTTCTCTTACACTTCGCCCTGAAAATACAGCAGGTGTTGTTCGTTCATATATTGAAAACGGTATGCATAGACTTCCAGCACCTGTAAAATTATGGTATAAAGGACCAATGTTTAGATACGAACGTCCACAAGCTGGTCGTCAAAGACAGTTCCACCAAGTTGGTATGGAAATGTTCGGCATAGCTCAACCAACTGCAGATGTTGAGGCTATTTCTTTGGCTGTAAGTTACTTAAACGAAATCGGTTTAAACGATTTAGATGTAGAAATCAACTCTTTGGGTTGTCCTACTTGTCGTGAAGAATATAAAACAAAATTAAAAGCAGTCTTAAAACCATATTTACAAGACCTTTGCCCAGATTGTCAAAAACGTTATGAAAAAAATCCATTACGTTTGTTAGACTGCAAGGTTGAAGATTGCAAAGCAATTTATGAAAAACCTGAAGTTAAAGAGGTTATTACATCAGAATTTATTTGTCCTGAATGTCATGATCACTTTGAAGCAGTAAAAAAATATTTAGATGTTTTAGGAATTAAATATTCCGTAAACAAACTTTTAGTAAGAGGTTTGGACTACTATAACAGAACAGTTTTTGAAATCAAATCAAACAACTTAGGCTCACAAAACGCTGTTTGTGGTGGTGGTCGTTACGATAGTTTAGTTAGAAACTTGGGTGGTGAAGACACTCCAGCCGTTGGTTTTGCAATGGGTATGGAAAGATTAATCTCTCTACTTCCTGCAAAAGAAGCTCAAAAACTTGATGCTTATGTTGTTTCTACAAATCAAGAAGAAGCTATCAAACTTGTTGGTGATATGAGAAAATCAGGTTTGTCTGTTGATTTTGATATGACAAATAAAAAATTCACAAAACAACTTGAAAAAGCCTCAAAAGTTGCTCGCTTTGCCGTAATTTTAGGTGAAGACGAAATTCAAAACGGCACAGTTTCTGTAAAAAATCTTGCAAATTCTGAACAAATTTCAGCAAAACGCGAAGAACTTGGGAGTCTTATTAAGTAATGACAAACAAGATTGATGATGTTATTGTCGAATTAATAAAGGATTTAAAAAAAGAGTATAAGGAAGATTTTAGCGGAATATATCTTTTTGGCTTGTTTTTGGACGGAAAAATGCACGAGGACGAAGACATAGAACTTGTTGCAATTTTCAACAAAGAACAATCTAAAGAGCAACGCGAAAAAATTTGGCGCATAATCGGCAAAATTGAAGAAGATTTTGACGTA
>ERZ808267.316-NODE-316-length-15707-cov-3.466714_pt1 | contig 15707 bp, 14 predicted proteins | sample MGYA00521241_ERZ808267 | MGnify/ENA primary metagenome ERZ808267 (study PRJEB31516, sample SAMN03275592) | gut metagenome | biome: mammalia-associated habitat; material: feces | host: Papio cynocephalus | place: Kenya | collected 2012-07-19 ... | reverse complement strand
CAAGAGCGAAATTTCAAAAGACATAACCGATTCGCTCATTCAGGGGCCCTCGATTGTTGCAAACTTCAAAAAGGACATCGCATGGGTTGCCGAAATCATCAACAAAAATTACGGCAGCCGCAACAAAGACCCGTCGCAAAACAAGGGCGCAGACAGCCGCAAGATTCTCGATTCGCGCCGCACAATGGGCTCGGTTGTCAAGCTGCTCACTCCGTCGGAAGACTTTACCGACGAGTACAACAAGTGGCTCGAGTCGATTCCGTTTTATATCCGCGAATTCGTTTTGACGGTCAAGCGCCACTACAGACCCGAATGGGGCGACAACTGGATGGATAAATTCTCCGTAGACTCCATCAACGGAACGGACGGCAACACCCTCAAGTACAAGAATTCCGACGTGCTTACTTCGTACCTGCGCATCGGCTTTACCGAAGACGGCTCTTGGCGCACGTTCAGCGTTCGCAAAGACTTCGCCCCGTGCGTGAAACTCCAGATGGAGGACGACATCACAAGCTCGGTTGTAGTGCCCAAGTCGGCAGTCAAATACCTGCCCGAAAATTTGGGGACTGACGGCGAATCGGTCAAGTTCACCGAAAATTGCGAATATCGGCTCTTCCAGCGCCCCGACGAAGCGGTAGTCAGAGGCTACGACAAGCGCGCCGAGGCGGATATGTCGGGCAGCGATATGTTCCTTTCCAACTACGAGGCTCTCGACAGAAAGCAGGCGCGCGACATGAGCGAAGACATTCTGCGCTTCGACAAATTCACAACGCCGATGAAAAACAACATTCTGGGCTTCATTTCCGAAAACAGGCCCGACTACGTTGTGTGCTCGGCAAACCCGCGCATAGTCAACGGCAAGCCCGGCAAAAACGTGCGTTACCTGCAAAACCGCGACGACCTTGTAAACAGGGAAAAGTACTTTGTGGCCGAAGTCGGTTCGCGTCTGGCGCGCCGCGTGCCCGTGGGAATGTCCGTGCCGTACCCAGTGGGCGCGGTGATTTCCGGACGCCGCAACAATCCCGCTTCGGAGGGAATCAGGGCGCTTGCAGTCCACGGCCCGCTGCACTATTTGGAATTGCCCGAATTGTTCATGGAGTACATCGCCTCCATGACGGGCAAGTCGCCTTCGACGGTCGGTGCGGGTCTCGAAGGCGCGCTGACAAAAGGCCCGTTTAACGCATTGTGCCCGATTACCGACCTCAACAACGCGCTTGTCTCCTTCGCGCTCACAGGCTACGACGGCTGGCTCAGCAGCGCGGGCTACATCGGCGCAAAGTACAGAGTCGACCACGACATCAGCCTGTTGATTCCCGAACTCTGGTCGAGAATGCGCCCGTCCGAACGCAACGCGCAAAACCTCATTAAAAACGGTATGCTCGAGCGCTGCAAAGACCTTGAATTCGACGGCAAGAAAGTGCTTTCGTCGAGGCTCGGCTGGCGCATAAACGAGGAGTTTGTCATAACGTTCTTCGGCAGGATATTCTCCAACCCCGCGTCGATTTTCAGCGCGGAAATGCTGCGCCCCGAATTGCAGAGCATGGAGGTTTTCGCCGAGGGCATGGACAACATGGTGGGCGCACACCGCCGCGCCGCGGAAATGTACTTTGCAGACGGCTCGATAGAGGGCGCATGCCCGCCGTTGAAGGCTCTGCTGCACATCATGCGCGACGGACAGTACGAGGGCAAAACCCTCGATTCGCCCGAAATCCGCGAAATGTTCACCGCCGCTTCCATAAAAAATTCGGAATGGTATGCCGAGCGCCTGATTTGCCGCCAGCAAATTGAGGTAACATCGCTGCAAAGCCGCCTGCAAATGCTCAATTCCGTTCAGGAGAAAACTCCCGACGAAATGGCGGAGGCTACCGAATTGAAGTCGGAACTCAAGCGCAAAAAGGGAATAGGCTACCTGAAATCGCTCGCGGGAACGATTGGCGCAGATCCCTACATTGTGATGTAAAATGCCAAATTTTAATACGCGCCGCGGAGTGAATTTCCGCGGCGTTTTTTATTTGCGCGCAAGCCCGCGCAGCTTCGCCGCTGCGAGTGTGTAGAACCAGTACGCGGCGGCAATCGGCGTGTAGACAAAGCCGATTTTCTTCGCGTTTAGAATCCTGTGGAGCTTCGCCAAAAAGCGCAGGTATTTTTCCGGACAAACGAGCGCGTCAGCAACGGATATTTTCTTCGGCCTGTATTTAAGCCCCGCTTTCGTCATTCCGAAAAACGACTTGTCGAGAGCCTGCAAAAACGCGGTTTCTCGGGCGGAGGCAAAAATGCTTTTGCGCGCGACAAACATTCCCAAAACTTCGACGTCTACGGCTTCGTCGGCGGGTGAGTTGGCAAAGTCGCGGCAGAGCCTGCGGAAATTCCCGAACGCGTTTTCCTGCCACTTTGAAATCGTGCTTTCGTAAAGCGATTTTTCGCTCTCGTGCCAAAATTCGGCAACGCGCACTCCGCCGTCGGGCGTTTTGGCGTACGAGCGCGCGCTTCCGTGCGGCGCGCCCAAAAGCATCTCGTAGAGCTGCTTGTTGATGTTGAAAAAATGGAAGAACGGCGACGGCGCGGGGTACGCCGAGAACAAAAGACTCTCCCGCTTTTGCGCGAGCCATTCGGCGGAATTTTTGAATTTGTCTTCGGGGACTATCCCCAAATAATAACCGCGAATATCAAGATGTGATATTCTGTTTGCAAGCATCTGCATTGTCCCGTTCCAGCCGACATCCACAAAGGCGGCGTTGCGCGTGTCGAACGTATTCATATATTCGAGGAACGCCGCGAGGTTTTCGGCGCGCGCGGTTTCGTACATTTTGCGCAGTTCGGGCGAAGCTTTCATTGCCGCATATACGGGGGATTCCGCCAAATCGGCAATCGGAGCGTTGAAATCAATTCCCGAAAATTCGGGGAGAGCCTTTGCCGCGTCTGCGGATATTCCTGCGCTTTCCAAAAATTTCGCAGGCGATACGTCCGTTGTTTCCAGCGGATTTTCAAACGTGTTTTCCGCCAAAGTTATGAGCGAATGCCGCGATACTTTTATGTATTGCGTGCCGATTCTCAACGCCTGCGGAATATTGGCGTTCTGGTATTCGTCGAAAAGCCTTTTGAGGAAAAATCCCTCTCGGGCGAGGAAAATCAGATTTTCAACCCCGTCGGCGCGGGCTTTTGCGTAGAGGTTGCGAATTGCCGCAAAAAACAGGACGGCGTATTCGGCGAACGGGAAATTGATGTCGGCGCACGAGCGAAGCCGAGCCCTTAAAAATTTGCGCCGCGCCGATTGCGGCGGGACGAAGCGCCGAAGAATGCCGTTGCGGATTTTCCCGATTGCAAAAATCCGCTTGGTTTGAATGCCGCGCGATTTTGCCATTTGAACGTCGGCGCGGGCGTCGTCGCCAATCATAAGGCAGCGGTCGGGGGAAAGAGACAGCGCTTTTAAAACGGCGTCGTAAAGCAAGCCGTCGGATTTTTGTTTCCCGAAATCGCACGATACGAATATGCCGTCGAAAAACCCGTCGGGTATCCCCGCGTTTTTGAAAAATTTTGCAAGGGCGTCTTTGCCGAGGTGGAAATCCGAAACTATGTAGATTTTTTTACCGCCATTCTTGAGCGATTGCAGCAGGTCGAAGATTTTTTTGTTCAGCTGCTGCGCCGACATTTCGTGCCGCATTTCAAGTTCGAGGGCGGCGCTTGAAAACGTTTTGAAATCCGTGCCCGAAAGTTCCCCGTCTTTTTTCAACGCGTCGAAAAACGGGCGCATAAAGTCGGCAAAGGCGTATTTGCCGTTTGCGGCGCAGTCGCGTTGGCAGCGCAGGCGCAGGACAAAAAGTTTTTCCGCAGGAACGGAGAGCGCAAAAGCGTCTTTTACGTCTTGCGCCCAGACCTTGCCGAATACGTAGGGGTGCGTTTTGCGGTTCAAAACGGTGTCGAAGCAATCGGAAAAAACGGTATCGGCGTTCATTTCGCGGGGACGGAGTTCTTTAGTTGGACGGAGCTTTCGGCTTTATTTCCGACACCACCAACAGGCGCGATGCCGCGAGCTTCCCGCCCGCCAAAAGCTGCAATTCAAACGCCCCCGGAGAGGGAAATTTGAGATTCTGCAAATTGAAGACAAGCTCGGGAGCGTCGAGCGGATTTTTAAACGGCACTTTTGCGGGGAGGTCGAAAACCACATTGTTGTTGCCCGCTATCAGGCGTATTTTGACTTCGGTTTCGCCCTCGAGATTCGTTAGCGAAGCGAATACGTTTATCTGCGGAACTATGTGCGGAAATTTTGTAGCGCCTATCGAGTTGAATATGCCCACGAGCGTTTTCTTGCCCGTCATGGCGTCTGTTATTACGGTGTCGCAAAGCAACAGTGCCAGCGCCGTCGCGGAGTTTGAGTTGTCGTTCATATGTTGGGAAGATAGCAGACGCCCGCGCAGAGTAAAGAAGATTTTGCTTGAAAGGCGGCGCGGTCGTGGAGTATATTCCGCCGTATGAAAAGAAGAAGATTGATGTCGCGTTCCGAACTGGCTCAATCTATTTCGCGTTCGAGCATATATCAGGATTTCCTCGCCGAGAGGGAGGAGGTTCTCAAGCACAAGTGGCTCGAATCGGAAAAGGCGGGGCACGATATTGGCTACGAGCGCGCGCTTGTGGACTGGATTATCAACCACCGCGAAAAGTGGCGCGCCGCGCGCAAGCCCGCAAAAGCTCGGTAAAAACTAAAAACACAAACGCCGGAAGTTCGTTCCGCCGCCGCAGGGGCGGGGAACTTTTTTATTTTCGGGGCTTGAAAATTTTTTCGATATGCAAAATTACAGATTTCCCGACCCCGCCGCCCGCGCGAAGCTCGACGCTGCCGCTGCGGACATCGTGGCGCACAAATTCAACCAGCTCGGCTATCCCTTCGATCAGGATACGGGGCTTTCCGAATTTCACAGATGGCTTGCCGAAACAAAACTCGGCGACATCACGCTAATAAACGTCGGCGACCCGTACAAGACTGATTGGGATATGCTCAATGCCGACTATTTCGAGGCGGACTGCATAGACTTTCTCGCCCGCGCCTACGGCTTCGGCGGCGACCACTGGGGTGTTATCTCCAACGGCGGCACCGACGGCAATATGCACGGCGTCTACTTCGGCAGAAAGACCCTTGCGGCGGAAAGCGACATTGCGCCCGTGCTCTACGTTTCGGAGGAGGCGCACTATTCGGTAAAAAAACTCGGCGACATTCAGAACATTGAAACTATCACGATAACCGCCGAAAAATCGGGCGAAATGGACGTGGACGACTTTGCGAAGAAACTTCGCCCCGACCGCCCCGCGCTTGTCGCCATTGCAATAGGCGGCACGTTCAAGGGCGCGATAGACAACCAGAAAAAGATTGACGAAGCGATACGCTCGGTGAACCCGCCCGCGGTTTACAGACACCTCGACGCCGCGCTCTTCGGCGGCTATCTGCCGTTCCTCGACGCCCCGCGCGCCCGCGCAATTCTCGACGCGTCGAAAATGAATTTCGACTCCATCGCCGTTTCGGGGCACAAATTTCTTTCGCTCAACGAGCCTGCGGGCGTCTTCATCTGCCGCCGCCATGCGCTTGAATGCGTGCACTCAAATCCCGTTCCGTACCTCAAGGGCGTCATTCCCACAATCAGCTGCTCGCGCAGCGGGTTCGACGCGCTCAAGCTCTATTGGCGTTTGCACAGCGTGGGCGCGGACGGGCTCAAGCGTCAGGCAACCCACTGCCTCGAGATGGCGCAGCTGATGTTGGAGGCGCTGCAAAGGCGTTCCGTCGGCGCGTGGAAAAACGAATTTTCAAACACGGTATTCTTCGAGCGCCCCGCGGCGGAAGTCGTCAAAAAATACGCGATGGCGTGCAATTCGTATCCGGATTTCGGAGACTTGGCGCACGTCGTCGTAATGCAGTATTTCACGCCCGAACTCGTCGAGCGCATAGCCGACGACGTTGCGGCTAAGCGATAGCGCGCGGTTCAAGCCGCGCGTCAGGCGCTGGAGTTGAAAATAAAAATATCCGCCGATATTCTAAAATATACTCAACTATCGTAAAAAAAAGTCCCGCATTTTTCGAATGCGGGGCTTTTCTTTTTGAGTCTTTCTGTGTTCTTTCCCGATTTTTCGATTGCGCTTTACGCTGCGCGTTTTACTGAAACGGCGCGCATAAATGCAAACGCAACGGCGAACGTCGCAACTGCGCCGGCAAATGCCGCGGCGAGGGCGGAGATGTGCGCGTTTGCAATTTGGGGCACGCTGTAGTCGGCAAAAAGCGCCCCGCAGAAATTCGGGCTTTGCGGCAGCAGCGAGAATTTTTCAAGCGTCCACTCGAGGGCGTCGGGATATGCGCAGGCAAGCGGCGCGACCGCGAGGGCGCACAGTGTAAACGCGCCGAGAATCCATGCGGTTTTTGTCGAGCCGTTATCGCTCGTTTTCAGCAGGCGCGCCAATGCGCATGCGCTTGCGCCCTCAATCAGCGCAACGGGAATGTGGGCGGCAAGCATGGTCGCTGCAAATCCGTTTGCAGCTTTGCCGTTTGCGGCAAACTCCGCGCACATAAACGCAACCGCAACCATTGTCGATATTGCAGCCGCCGCAAATGTCGAGGACGTTTCCGAAACGTTTTTGGAAATCAGGAATCCGCGCAACAACCCGCCGAGCCCCGCGCCGACGAGCGCCATATTGAAGACGTTCAGCCCGAGCATATCAAGCCCGCCGTCGGCAAAGAGCAGCGTCTGGATTGCGAGCACAAGCGCAACCGATAGTACCGCCGCGGGAACGCCAAGCACCGCCGCGGCGAAGACACCGCCTATAACGTGCCCCGAAACTCCCGCGCCTATCGGCACGTTGAGCATTTGCATTGCGAACACCGCAGTCGAGACGAGCGCGAATTTTTGCGCCGTCGGGAATGTGCCCGATTTTTTCGCCGCAACGATGGCGGCTGTTATTCCGCAGGCGGCAACCGCCGCCGAGACGGGGCAAATTGCCCCCGCGAGTGCTTCCGATGGAATGTGCATTGTATGTCCTTTTTTTTTTTAGATTATTTTAATTTGATTAAAAACGTTGTGTATTGTGATTTTACGGGAATTATTATTTTGCCGTTTTCGGCCTTTGCGCCGTCGGCGTTTTCAAGCTTTTTTGTTTCGTCGCATACGAAAATTTGGGCTTTTGAAATGTCCGCCTTCGTGTTTTTGAAGTCGACGACAAGCTTGTCTGCGTTTGCGTCGAAGAGGTTGACGAGCAGCGCGACACCGCCTGCGGCGTCCTTGCCAGCAAGCGCCGTAGTTGCGTATTTTTCAGCCTTGGGCGCGGAAACGATGTCCGCCTTGAGGCGCGTTTTGTATTTTACAATTTGCCCGAACGCCTTGAACGGGTAGTAGCTGCCGAAGATTGTGTTGGAGTCTTTTAGCATTCCCCAGTTGGCGTGTGAGCCGCCGAAATAGTAGTAGTTTGAAACGTCGATGGGGGCGTCCTGCCATGCGGTCATTGCCGCGCAGGCGAACACTCCCGCCTCTACGCCGTTTATTCTCGCGTAGAGTTTGCCCTTGTCGGAGTCGGCGGCACGCAGTTGCTTCCACGAGAGCGGGAAGTAGTGCCATTCGTTTATGTGGTTTTCGGCGTTTTTGTATCCCGCGGCGTCGAGCCAGCCGCGCGTTTTTTTCGACAGGTTTACAAGCTCGTCCACGCTTTTTGAATAGCAGTGCCACGTGAAGAAATCCAGAGGCGCTTTTTCCTTCGCGATGTCGTTTACGAATTTTTGCGCAGTCTTGTGCGGATACGTAAACGCCGAGCCGCCCACTTTTATGTCGGGGTATTTTGCCTTGATAATTTTTGCCACTTCAACATAGAATTTGGTGAACTCTTCCATATCGCCCGCCCACATGGTTTGGCTTCCGTCGGGGTTTTTGCATTCGGGCTCGTTCCAGATTTCCCAATATTCAATACCCATCTTGTAGCCGTTTGCCCAGCCTTCGTTGTAGTGGGCTATTATGTGGCAGCAGATGTCCGCCCATTTCTTGGCGTCGGGCATTGCGGTTCTGTATTTGTTTATTGAATGGTCTATGCTGACACCGAGTCGGAAGACCACTTTAGCGCCGCCTTTTGTGGCTATTTTCAGATAGTCGTCTGTGGGTTTGAAAATGTAGTTTTTGGGGTCGGAGGCGTCGGCGTGCATGAGCGGGAATATCATGTCGGGGTCGCCGATTAACAGACCGCTGTTTTGCAGGGAGACGTCGTGGGTGCGCACGCTGTGCACGTTCAAATCGTAAAAGGGCTTGCGCATTTCAACTCCCGCGCTTTCCGTGTTTATTTGCGGACCCCAGTTGACGCCGTTTAGGGGTTTTATTTTGCCGATTTCCCCTGCGCAGTCCACCGCTATTGAAACGGTTTTATCCGATGTCCGGGGTGAAGTTTTGGCGCAGTCTGCGGAGTTTTGCGCCGTGGTGCATGCCGCCGCGAGGAGCAGAGCCGCCGCACCCGCGGCAAGGCGTATTTGGGAAGTTTTTTTCATTTGCAGTTTCGGTTTAATTTACGTATTCGGCGCGACGCATTGCCGCGCAAGATTGCAGACCTTGTAAAAGAGATGCGCCGGCGGTTCAATTCTTTTTTTCGCGCGGCACAAAAAAAACGCGAGCCAAAACCCGCGTTTACATTTTATTTAGAAGTAGGCCGGCGGGGATTTGAACCCCGAACCAATTGCTTAAAAGGCAACTGCTCTACCGTTGAGCTACCGGCCCTCCTTGACTAAATTAAGTTCGTTATGCTGTCGGTATTCGGCGGCAATGCAAGCTTTTTTTTAACTTTTTTAGAACACCGACGGGAAAAACCACGAAAGCACGTTCAGGCATGCGGCGGTTGTCAGCGCCGCGGCGATGTCGTCGGCTACGCACCCAAGCCCGCCCTCGAGCGACTGCATTCTGTAGATGAACAGCGGCTTTTTGATGTCGAAAAACCTGAACAGAGCAAAGCCCGCAAGCAGGCCTATTCCGCCGTACGAGTGCCCGAAGAGCGAGAAAAAGCAAAACGGCATTGCGGCGAATTCGTCGAGATTTATCATTCCGGGGTCTTTCATCTGCAGGTGGCGCTCGGCGGCGTCGCAAATGCCGACGGCGGCGTAGGCGAGCATCAGGCAGAACAGGACGTATGCGGGCATTCCCAGTCCGCCGAAGAACAGCGGGTAGAGCAGCACTCCCACAGCCGAACCCCACGTTCCGGGGGCGGGCAGGTTCCCCAGCCCGAAAAGTGTAGCCATTCTTACGGAGCTTCGGCGCGAAAGCGTGTTTGCCCACGGGTAGAATTTATCGCGTATTGACATATTTAGCCTTTCAAAAGGGAGGAGTATTTGACGCTGTAGCCGATTCCCGAAATTATGGAAAGCAGCGTGGAGATTCCAAGCGTGGCAATTCCGCTGAAAAACGCCAGATTGTACAGGGGCGTGTCTATTTGCGTAAAGTCCGTTTTAAGCGCGTACGCGCATATCACCGCGCCGATGGAGTACATTTGGAATGCCGCCTTGTATTTGCCCACGGTTTCGGCGGCGATGACCGTTCCGTTTTTCGCCGCCAGCATTCTCACCCCGCTGATGTAGAATTCGCGCGCCATGGAAATTATGGCGCAGCAGAGGGCGAATGCAGTCCAGTCGCCGTAGAGGTTGAGCGCAAAGAGCGTCATGAACATTGTAACGACCATAATTTTGTCGCTGAGGGCGTCCATAAACTTGCCGTAGTTTGTAACTATTTTGCACTTTCTGGCGATGTAGCCGTCGAACCAGTCGGTAATTCCGCCGACGGTGTACAGGACGAACGCGGCGCTCGGCAGATACTGCCCGTCCGCCAGAAGCAGACCCGCGGTTGCGAATGTCAGCGCCACGCGCGCGGTCGTGAGTATGTTTGGTAAATTCATTGTTAAAAAGTCTTGCCCGAAAGTTATATTTTTTCAAGGATAAAACAAATGAGTAAAAGAACGGCAATTTATCCGGGGACGTTCGACCCCGTCACGAACGGGCATCTCGACGTGCTCAAGCGCGCAAGCGAACTCTTCGACGAAGTCGTAGTGGCGGTTGCCCAAAACGACGGCAAAGTTCCGCTTTTCGACGTTGACACCCGCGTGCGCCTCTTCGAGGAAAATGTCCGCGAAATGAAAAACGTCAGGATTTGCCGCTTCAACGTTCTCACCGTCGATTTTGCCCGAGAGGTGGGCGCAATAGCCATAATACGCGGGCTTCGCGCCGTGTCGGACTTCGAATTCGAGTTCCAGATGGCGCAGATGAACAGGTTTCTCGACTGCGGCATAGAGACAATTTTCCTCATGCCCTCCCACAAGTATTTTTATACAAGCTCAACAATAATAAAGCAGGTTTGCGCGTACTCGCCCGAGCGCGTGAAAGATTTTGTTCCCGCAAACGTGCTTGCGCTGGTAAAGCACAAATAGACGCCGTCGCGCCCGATCGCAAAGCGCGCAATGCGCGGCGCTGCCGTATGGAGCGGGCGCAAAGAGGGTGCAAAAGAAAAACGGGAGATGCCGTTGTTGGCAACCCCCGTTTTTTTTCGCCGTAAAGGCGCGTCGTTTCCGAAAGTTTTAGAGTAGGCGCATTGTGGAGTAGTCCGCCTTGTAGTGCGGGTTGCCGTCGGAATCGAAAGTTTCAATGAGCTTTATTATGGCGGTGCGGCGCGGCGAGACGCGAATATTGGAGTGGTGGGCGTGGAAAACGTACCAGATTCCGCCGTCGTTGTCGAAAAATATGTCGCCGTGCCCCGAGCCGTTGAATCCCGTGATTTCGCGCGAGATTATGGGGGCGTCCTGCAGTTTTTTGAATTCGCCCATCGGCGAGTCGGCAACGGCTACGCCTATGCAGTAGTCGGGGCTGCGGAAGTCGTTTGCGCTGTAGAAGAGAACGTATTTGCCCTTGCGCTTGATTACCGTAGGGCCTTCTATTACGCCGCGCGAGGCGTGGAATTTTTCCCATTCGTCTTTTATGTTCTTGTTGAGTTCCTTGAACTCCTTGGGCAGCGGTTTTTTTTCCCAGTTGCGGTCGTTTTTAAGCAGCGGCTTTATTGCGCCGACGCGTTTTGTGAGGTCGGCGGAAAGCTCCTGAACGCACACGCCGCCGAATTTGCCTTTCCAGTGGACGAAGTAGGCAAAAACGCGGCCGTCGTCGTCTGCGAAAATGAACGGGTCTATTTCAAAATTGGTGTCGGATTTTAAGATTTTGGAGTTTTTGAATCCGCCGTCGGGTCTGTCGGATTCGGCAAAGGCGAGAAAGTGCTTTTTGCCGCGTTCGTCGAAAGCGCAGTAGGCTATTTTGTACTTGCCCGCGTGTTTGAAAATCTGCGGCGCCCAAAACCATTTGTCGCCCGAGAGATTCTTTGCGTCGACCGCGTTGCCGACTCTTTTCCATTCGGCGAGGTCTTTGGATTCATACACGGGGAATGCTCCGTTTGCGTCGTCGCCCGTGCCCGTGAGGTAGTATGTGCCGTCTTCGGCGTAAATTGTGGGGTCGGGGAGCAGTATTTCGGCATTCGCCGCCAGTGCGGGGGCAAAAAGTGCCGCCGCGGAAAGTAAAAAGTGTATCGTTCTTTTGTCCATATTCGGATTTTTCGGGGCGGATTTTTGAAAGTCAACATTAAAAAAATCTTGAAAGGAAACTCAAAATTGTGATAGAACCGAAAACGAAAACGTATATGCGGCGTCGGTTTGAAACCAAATTCGGCGTCTTAACACAAACCCTTAGAAAGACTATTTATATGGCAAGAACACTAACTTTGTTTGCCGGACAGTGGGCAGACATGAAGCTTGAAGACTTGGCTCCGCTGGCTAAAAAAATGGGCTACGAAGGCCTGGAAATTCCGCTGACGCAGAACCATATAGACTTCGACAAGTGCGACGACGAGGCGTATCTTAAGAGCCGCTGGGACATCTTGGAAAAGAACGGCCTCAACTGCTTTGCAATATCCAACCACCTTGTAGGCCAGTGCGTCTGCGACGAAATCGACTTCCGCCACAAGGCAATGCTCAGCCCCTCCATCTGGGGGGACGGAGACCCCGAGGGCGTGCGCCAGCGCGCGGCTTCTGCAATGATTAAAACCGCCAAAATAGCAAAAAAATTCTTTGCACTGCGCCCGAAGAGCTTGGGCGAATCGCCCATTGTTCCCACAGTTACGGGCTTTACGGGCTCTTCGATATGGAAGTATCTCTACTCTTTCCCGCCGGTGCTCAAGGACACAATTTCAAACGGCTATGCCGATTTTGCAAAGCGCTGGATTCCCATTCTCGACGCCTACGACGCCGAGGGCGTAAATTTCGCGCTTGAAGTTCACCCCACGGAAATAGCTTTCGACATTGCCAGCGCCGAGCGCGCGCTTGAGGCTGTCAAATTCCACAAGCGTTTCGGTTTCAATTTCGACCCGTCGCACTTCGCGTATCAGGGTGTAGACTATGTAAAGTTTATCCGCAAGTTTGCCGACAGAATTTTCCACGTCCATATGAAAGACGTTTGGTTCGGGCACGGCACCGGCGAAGCCGGCGTATTCGGCGGCCATACCGACTTCTGCGACCCCCGCCGCTACTGGGACTTCCGCTCCATAGGCCACGGCGACGTAAACTTTGAGGAAATCATAGTCGCCCTCAACGACATCGGCTACAAGGGCCCGCTTTCGGTCGAATGGGAAGACGGCAGAATGGACAGAGTCCACGGCGCTACGGAATCGTGCAAGCGCGTGCGCTCTTTCGATTTCCCCACTTCGGACATCGCATTCGATTCGGCTTTCGACACCTCCAATCAATAACATTTTGCGCCGGCGGATTTTTCGCATTTGCGCGGAACATTCTCCGCGCGGATGCCGACTGTATATTCGGCGGCACATTCCAAAATTCTAATCTCTAAATAAATCGGAAAATAAAAATGAAAAACAACATCACATACACTCTGGCCTTCTGGCTTCTCCGTTTTTGGCTCGCCGCTCGCGCAATCGGTACGGGTTTGACGAAATTCATCGGCAAAGCCGAAGCCTCGGTCGACAATCCCGCATTCGCGGCGGAATTAAAGAAGACTATGGCGGACGGCCTCTCGAAGCAGGAAGCCATTGAAGTAATCGGCAATTCCATTCCCCAGAAAATAACGCAGACGGTCGATACGCTCGGCTTCTCTTTCTATCACGGACTGCCCGCCAAAGGCCCGATGACGGTTGAGACTTTCAGCGCAAGCCCGCTTATGCCCACGTTTATGGTTCAGCCCTATGCTTTTGTTTTGGGCTTTGCCCTTATCGGCTTGGGCTTGACGGTTCTCTTGGGCATCTGCACAAGACTCTCGCTTTTCCTCATGGGCTTGCTCTACATCTCGCTCACGTACGGATTCATCATTCTCGAACCCTCGATGGGGCCCTCCGCGGCTGCGGGCATTGCCTACTTGGGCGTGCACATGGTGCTCATAGTGGCGGCTCTTTTGCTTGCCGACTACAACAAGTTTGAACTGCTGCCCTGCAAGAAATTCTGCTGCAAGTGCTGCGAAAAATAACCTATAATCAAAAAACACGTTTAAAAATATGAAAAACTTTTCAAGAAGAGATTTTATTAAAACATCTGCCGCCGCCGCAGGCGGTTTGGTGATGTCTTCGGGCATGCTTTCCGCACAGCGCAAGGGCGGCGACAAAATCAATGTCGCCCTCATCGGCATGGGTGCCGAAGGCGAAGTGCTGCTCAACAGCCTCGTGAAGCTTCCCTATTTGAACTTCGTCGCCGTTTGCGACATTTGGCAGCCCCGCTGCGAGTACGCCGCAATGCGCATCATGCGCGAGCGCAAGCAGGCTCCCGCCCGCTACACAATCAAGCTCGGCGGCAAAGACCGCTTTCTGCCGTTGGTCAAAAAGGGCAGAATCGGCGAAATCAAGGGCGAAAACTATCAGGACGTAATCAAGAACCACGCCAAGGAGCTTGACGCTGTCGTCATTGCAACTCCCGACTTCTGGCACTCGCCGATGACTGTCGATTTCCTCAATGCAGGCGTCAACGTTTACTGCGAAAAGATGATGTCCGACACCCTCGAAGGCGCAAAGGCAATGGTTCGCGCAGCCCGCAAGAGCGGCAAGCTGCTGCAAATCGGCCACCAGAGAACGTCGAACCCGCGCTACAAGTATGCCCGCGAAGTTCTCCTGCGCGACAATAGCATTTGCGAAACCCTCTTCGGCAACATCATGGCCTGCAACGGCCAGTGGAACAGAGCCGTAACAAAAGACCTCACTTGGGCGGAAAAGGACACCATTCCCACCGAAAAGCTCAAGCAGTACGGCTTTAAGGACATGAATCAGTTCAGAAACTGGCGCTGGCACAAGGGGCTCGGCGGCGGAGCAATCTCCGACCTCGGCGCACACCAGATTGACATTTTCGGCTGGATGCTCGGTGCGCACCCGTCGCGCGTTATGGCTTCGGGCAACCGCGACTACTACAAGAAAGCCGACGGCACTCCCGCGCACGACTGGGACGACAACGTCATGTGCATTTTCGACTTCGACAAAACTTTCCAGGGCAAAAAGGCTCAGGCGTTCTATCAGGTTCTCACAACCACGTCTTCGGGCGGCGGCTATTTTGAATCTTTCATGGGCGACCACGGCACTTTGAAAATGTCGGAAAATCCCGCCATCACAAAGCTCTTCCGCGAAAACAACGCCCCCGAATGGAAGCCCCTCATCGACAAGGGCATTATCGGCTCCGGCGACGCCTCTTCGGCGAACGTCAAGGTTGCCGACGCGCGCGAAAGCAAGGCGCTTGTCAGCTACGGTTTCCCCTCGAATATCCCCGGCTACGAGCCCGATGTCGCCAAGAAGCCCATTCACATGTACCATGTTGAAAACTTCTTCAACGCCGTCATGGGCAAGGAAAAGCTCAACTGCTCCGCAGACCACGCTTTTGAAGCCGAAGCCGCCGTGTTCAAGGCAAGGGAGGCAATCGAAAAGGGCCCGCTGACATTCAGCGAATCCGACTTCGTGGTAGACTAATCTTGACAACATTCACTTTAAAATAAGGAAAAATATTATGAAAAAAGCAATTATTGCATTGTCGGCTTTGGCGGTTGTCTCCGCCTCGGCTGCCACACTCAAACTTCAAGTTCCCTCGGCTCAGCTTTCGGGAACTCCCGTTCCGATTGTTCTGGAAAATCTCGACCAGTACAAGGGCCCCCAGAAGGAAATTCAGGTTCCCGACGGCGTTGCAAATATCGCCAAGGGCAAGCAGGTTACTTCCTCCGACGACTTCCCGATGATTGGCGAGCTTTCGCTCATCACCGACGGCAACAAGGACGGCGCCGAAGGCTGCTACGTTGAAATCATGGACGGCGTGCAGTGGGTTCAGATTGACTTGGCAAAAGCCAGCGACATCTATGCAATCGCCATCTGGCACTTCCACTCTCAGGAAAGAGCCTACAAGGACGTTGTAGTACAGATTTCCGACGACCCCGAATTCAAGAAGGGCGTCAAGACCGTTTACAACAACGACCACGACAACTCCGCAAAGTTGGGCAAGGGCGACCAGAAAGCCTATATTGAAACCAACTACGGCAAGCTGATTGATTTGTCGAAGACTCCGGTGAAGGGCAGATATGTTCGTTTGTACAGCAATGGCAGCACGACGAACGGCTCGAACCACTACATTGAAGTCGAAGTATTCGGCAAATAAAAAGGCGTGAAATTGGCTTAAAAACGCGTTTCGCGTAGTGCTCGCACCTTGCC
>ERZ808267.315-NODE-315-length-15722-cov-3.294185_pt1 | contig 15722 bp, 13 predicted proteins | sample MGYA00521241_ERZ808267 | MGnify/ENA primary metagenome ERZ808267 (study PRJEB31516, sample SAMN03275592) | gut metagenome | biome: mammalia-associated habitat; material: feces | host: Papio cynocephalus | place: Kenya | collected 2012-07-19 ... | reverse complement strand
GAGTTTTGCCTTCAACTTCCGGTTTGTCGATTGCTAAAAGTTCAACCTTGCCACCGCGTTCCAAAACGTAATCATACATACCCATTGCGTGAGCTTTTTCTTCTTGAACTTGAACGTCCATCCAATTTACAAAACCTTGCAAATTCATTTCTGCAAATCTTGATTTCATATCCAAATATAAATATGCTGAGAACAATTCCTTGTTAATTTGTTCATTAAATTCTTTTTCCATTTTTTCGTTTAACATAATTCAACCTTCCTTTTTTTATTCTTCTTGTAACCTTGCAATGTATTTCATCTTCTGTTTTTTCTAAAATATTTGGCGCAACATCACTAGAAACATCAAAAACGCGTTTACACTTGTCACACATCATGTGATAATGCTCATGAGTGTTGTGGTCAAAATGAGCTTTGGGTTCAAGACCGTCAATTTTTTTGATAATTCCACCTTCAGCCATTTTGTTAAGGTTTCTGTAAACCGTTGCAACACCAAGCGTTGGGTACACTTCTCTAATTTTTTCACACAAATATTCCGCTGTTGGGTGAACAACATTGTCCTTCAACGCTTTTAAAACAATTTCTTTTTGAGCCGAGTAATTCATATTCTTCCTTAAAAACTGATAACAATTATCAAAATTATTATTTCACTAAAAGTTTTCATTGTCAAGATGTCAGACAATGCCTGACCCATACCAATCATAATGTCACCCTGAACTCGTTTCAGGGTCTCATTATTCTTCCTTAGTATTACTCAATTCCAAAAGATGTGCAAAAATATCGTCGCAATAACGTCTGTCGATTGCACTAAACGGCAAGACAATTCCGCCAAATTGTTTTTCTACTGATTTTAAAACATTCAAAACCTTGTTTTTAGGCACATAATCCATTTTTGTAACTACTGTAAAAATCGGTATTTCGTACGCATTAACCCATTCGCGCATTTGAATATCGTTTTTTTGAAGTTCATGCCTGCCGTCAACAAGTTGCACAAGCGAGCAAATTTGTTCACGATTCAAAAGATATTCTTCCAAATAGCGTTGCCATTTAGCTTGAGCCTCTTTTGAAACCTTCGCATAACCATACCCCGGAAGGTCTGCAATCATAAACTGTTCCGAGAAGTTGAAGAAGTTTATTAATCTTGTTTTCCCTGGGGTGTTTGAGGTTTTAGCCAATTTTTTGTTGTTGCTCAAACAGTTGATAAATGAAGATTTACCGACATTTGAACGACCTAAAAGCGGAAATTCAGCAAGTGTGAAATTCGGGCATTGGCTTAATTTTTCTGCACTTATTATAAACTTAGCGTTGATCTGTCTTGACATTTTTTAAATTCTTTATTTTCTTTTTTCATGTAACGTTTGTCGATTTTAGCCAATTTCTTTTCAAGTTTTACAATTTTTTTGTTCATTTTCTTGATTTTTCTTGGCTTAACTTCTAACCCTGCAACCACTTTGTATGCGTCAATTGCTTCAACATAATGTTTTTGTTTTTCGCATAATTTCGCACTCAAAAGAGCTGCATCATAATTTGTTGGGTTATAATCTAGAGCTTTTAGAGCATATTCTCTTGCAAAAACTCTGTTTTTATCCTTTTTTTGGAAGAATTTTGCATCTTTGTATAAAGACTCTGATTGACGTTCCATATTCATGATGTAGTTCAAATTATGAACAGCTTCTTCGTTTGAAGGGTCAACGATTAGAGCCTTTCTTAAAACATCTTTTGCACTTGGATAAAATTTATCATAAGTCAAAATTTCAGCTACATACAAATAGTCGTCTAAACTTTCGGCAAATACAACTGATTTTTCAAAAGTTTTCTTCGCATCTTGATATTTGTTCATTGCGTAATACGCATCACCCTTAGCAAGTAGGTCGTTCAAGCCTCTAACAGGTGCTTTTATAATTTTGTCTAAAGTTTCTTGCGTTGCTTTTTCTTGATTTGTAAGTTTTGCCATTTTTAGTTTTGCAAGGTACAAATCTAAATCGTTAGGGTTTGCTTGAAGTGCCTTTTCAATGTTGTTGTAAGCAGTTTGCAATTCCTTTTTGTTAGCAGTTGCGCTCTTGCTTGCAGTGTCTCGAACTTGTGCAAAGTAAGCGTTTGCCATACCTTTTAATGCATCTGCGTTGTAACCTTCAACACCAACAAGTGATGAATAATATTTTAAAGATTCGTTGTAATCACCTTTCAACAAAGATAATTCGCCGACCTTCAATTTTACTGAATATTGTGCAGGATTTACTGCCAAAGCTGATTTCAAGTTTGCAATCGCAAGCTCGTTGTCAAATCTGCGTTCATAAATTTTTGCCAAATTGATGTAAGGCTTTGTGTTTTCAGGTTTTAAGGCAATTGATTTTTTGAAAGATTCAATCGCAGCAGTTTCGTTACCTTGTTTTTTTAGGATTTCTCCGCGCAAATTGTATGCAACAGAAGAATTACCTTTAATTCTTAATGAATGGTCTAAAGCATCTAACGCCTTTGAATAACCAGATTTTTTATCATAAACTTGCGCTAAGTGAAAATATGCAGTTGAACTATTTGGATTTATTGCAATTGCTTTCATAAAGCGTTTTTGAGCTAAATCGTGATTACCTTGTAAATAATCCACAGTACCTAAATTATCAATTGCAGTTGCATAATTTGGGTCAACTTCTAATGCTCTACCAAAGTATTGACGCGCTTTGTTCCAATCACCTGTGTTCAATTCAATTACGCCTAAAGCATTGTAGGCTTGATAATATCGAGGATTGATGATTAAAGCTGTGTTAAACTCATTTTGTGCGCGTTTTAAAAGTTCCTCTGATTTTTCTCTGTATTCCATATCAGAACTTGCTTGTCGCTTAACAAGTAAAACACCTTGAGCGTAATGAAGATTAGCATTTTTTGAGAATTTTGGTAAATATTTGTTTAATTGAGATTGAGCAACATCAAATTTTTCTTGTTTTACAAGAGAAATGATGTAAAGTGAATGAGCACTAATGTCGTTCGGATTTTTCTTTAGCAAATCGTTCAAAAGTCTGTCTGCTGTTGCATAATTACCGTAATCAATCATCTTGTCAATATCGTTATAAGTTTTTGCAATTTGAACTTTTACAACTTTTTGGCTAGGTTTTTGAACTTTTCTAGGTTTTGCTTGAACATCTGCATAAAAACCGCTTGCAACAAGCCCAATAACCGCACTTGTAATAACTAAAGTTTTGCTTAATCTCATTTCTTATCCTCTAATTTGTAAATTATTTCTAAATTATACAAAAATATTGTATAATAGCGCTAACGAAAAAAAATCGTGCGTAAGTAGGAATATTATGTCACTAAATAAAGAGTCAAAAACATATTTAGAAGATTATAAAACATACCTTTTGGTTGAAAAAAACTTTTCAAAACATACTGCAAAAGCGTATTATTCTGACGTTATGAGCTATTTGTTATGGCTTGACGACACCTCTTGCTTAACAGTTAATTTTGCAAAAGTTAGAGACTATCTATACTTTATACAAAAATTCAATTACAAAAAGACTACTTTAGCCCGTAAAATCGCATCTATCAGAACTTTTTATAAATACTTATATAGAGAAAGATTAGTTGACACAAACCCAACAACCAATCTTAGCGCACCAAAGCGACCAAAATCTTTGCCAAAATTTTTAACAACAGAAGAAGTCGAAAAAATTATGAACGGCATAAAAATTGACACACCGGCAGGGTACAGAAACCGCACTATACTTGAACTTTTATGGGCAACCGGTATGCGTATCTCAGAACTTAGCGGACTTAATTTTGGCGATTTGAACTTAGAAAACAACGAGATTACAGTTTTTGGTAAAGGTGCAAAAGAAAGAATTGTATTAATTTCTGATAAGGCAAAAGAGTATTTAGAAAGTTATATTAATACAGCCAGACCTCTTGTTGCAAAAGGTTTTCCACTTGAGCCAATCACAGATTCTACACCTGTTTTTATAAACAATACCGGTTATCGATTGCAGAATAAAACAGTTAGAAACGTTATAAACAGTGTGGTTGAAAACATTGAACTTCCAAAACATGTTACACCACACATGTTTCGTCACAGTTTTGCAACACATTTGATTGAAAATGGTGCAGATTTGAGGGTTGTACAAGAGCTTTTGGGGCATGCCAGCATATCAAATACACAAATCTACACACATGTATCAACAAAACACTTACAAGACGTATTTGAACAAGCCCACCCAAGAGCCTAATCTATTGAGTTTTAGCGATTTTATATTGGGCAAAATTAGACACAAAAACAACTTTACAAAACTTCTTAATCTGTAAGCCTTTACCCGTCTGTAAATACCAAAAACATTCAAAAATTAAATACATCAAACAGATTAAATTTTGTTAATAATTCTTCCATGCCTTTAAAATTTTTGCTATAATATCAGTGTAGTATTTAAGGAATGTGATGTGTAATTCATCGGCAGGTCCGAAGCCGTAATAGCCGGCACTTAAGTAGTATGATATACCTCAGGGACAGGAATTCGGGAACGTAACAAAAAGAGCATAGAAATTTATCCTATTTCTGCCTTCTTTTCGTAAAAAAGGAGATTAATTAATGCCACAATTAGACAATGGAAAAGTTGTACAAATTAACGAAGAATCTGCATCATCAATAACAAAGCCGAAATCATTAAATGCAGTAAAACCCGTTAGTAAAATCGTAGAAATCGCATCAAAACTAGCTGTAAATAATGTAAAAGTTATTAAAAAAGACGGCACAAAAGAAGATTATGATGTCCAAAAAGTAGTTAAAGCGGTTAAAAAATCAGCTGCAAGAATGCTTGTTGAATTTTCAGATAAAGAATTAGAAGACATTTGCAACTATGTAAATTGGAGTGTTTTAGAATCACGTCAAAACGAAATTGAAATTTTCAAAATGCACTGCATCGTAGAAAACGCATTAGAAAATGTAAATCCAAAAGTTGCAAAAAGTTACAGAAACTATCGTGACTACAAAATCGACTTTGTAAATATGCTAGACAAAGTATATCAAGAAAGTCAAAGAATTATGTACATCGGAGATAAAGAAAACTCAAACTCTGACTCTGCGTTAGTTTCAACAAAACGTTCATTAATTTTCAATCAATTGAACAAAGAATTATACAAAAAATTCTTTTTAACAGTACCAGAATTACAAGCAACACGTGACGGATATATCTACATTCACGATATGTCGGCAAGACGTGACACAATGAACTGCTGTTTATTCGACGTTGCAAACGTATTAAAAGGCGGTTTTGAAATGGGTAACTTGTGGTACAATGAACCAAAAACATTAGAAGTTGCTTTCGACGTAATTGGTGATATCGTAATGGCAGCAGCAAGCCAACAATACGGTGGCTTTACAGTTCCAGAAGTTGACAAAATTTTAGCTCCATTCGCTCAAAAAACATTCAACAAAAACTATCAAAGATATGTTGATATGGGCGTTGATACTCACAAAGCTAAAGAAGAAGCAATCAAAGATGTTGAAAAAGACTTACACGATGGTTTCCAAGGTTGGGAATACAAATTCAACACAGTAGCATCTAGCCGTGGTGATTATCCATTTATTACAATGACATTAGGTCTTGGCACTGAAATGTTTGAAAAAATGGCATCAAAAATGATGTTAAAAGTAAGACAAGAAGGTCAAGGCAAAAAGAACAATAAAAAACCTGTATTATTCCCTAAAATCGTATTCTTATACGACGAAGAGCTTCACGGCAAAGGTGGAGAATTGGAAGATTTATTTGACGCAGGTGTTGAATGTTCTAAAAAATCAATGTATCCAGATTGGTTGTCAATGACAGGCGAAGGCTACATTGCAAGCATGTACAAACGAGTAATTTCACCAATGGGTTGCAGAGCCTTCCTTTCACCTTGGTACGAAAGAGGCGGAATGAAACCTGCTGATGAAAACGACAAACCTGTATTCGTTGGTAGATTTAACATTGGTGCTATTAGCTTACACTTACCAATGATTTATGCTAAAGCTCAAAAAGAAGGTAAAGATTTCTATGAAGTTCTTGATTACTATATGGAAATGATTAGAAACTTACACAAACGTACTTATGATTACCTTGGCGAAATGAGAGCGTCAATCAACCCTCTTGGCTTCTGCGAAGGTGGTTTCTACGGCGGTCACTTAGGTTTACACGACAAAATTAAACCTATCTTGAAATCTTCAACAGCATCATTCGGTATTACAGCATTAAACGAATTACAAGAATTGCACAACGGCAAATCATTAGTTGAAGACGGTCAATTCGCTTTAGAAGTAATGGAATACATCAATAACAAAGTAAACCAATTCAAAGAAGAAGATGGAAACTTATATGCAATTTATGGTACTCCAGCTGAAAACTTATGCGGTTTACAAGTTAAACAATTCCGTAAAAAATATGGCGTAGTTGAAAAAGTTTCAGACAGAGGTTATGTTTCAAACAGTTTCCACTGCCACGTTACAGAAAAAATTGGACCATTGGAAAAACAAGACTTAGAAGGACGTTTCTGGGAATTGATGAACGGTGGTAAAATTCAATACGTAAAATATCCAATCTCTTATAATACAAAAGCTATCGAAACTTTGATTAAAAGAGCAATGGATAAAGGTTTCTACGAAGGCGTAAACCTATCACTTTCATACTGTGATGATTGCGGACACCAAGAATTGAATATGGACGTTTGTCCAAAATGCGGTAGCAAGAACCTAACAAAAATTGATAGAATGAACGGCTACTTATCATATTCAAGAGTTAAAGGTGATACTCGCTTGAACGAAGCAAAAATGGAAGAAATCAAAGATAGAGTTAGCATGTAATGGCACTTACGTGCCATATACAATGCGCAATCTGAGCAATCGGTGAAACGCAAGCAAAATTTAATGGGTTTTGATTAAAAATCAAAACCCATAATTATAACAAAACAAGATTTGGAAAGAGATTAATGAATTACCACAATATTACAAAAGAAGATATGCTTAATGGTGACGGATTAAGAACTGTACTTTGGGTTGCTGGTTGTAACCACAAATGTAAAGGTTGTCAAAATCCGATTACATGGGACGAAAAAGGCGGATTACCTTTTGACCAAGAGGCTGAAGACGAATTATTTGAAGCGTTAAGAGTTCCAAGCATTTCTGGCATAACTTTCAGCGGTGGTGATCCATTGTTTCCAAATAACCGTTCAGAAATTTTTAGATTGATTAAAAAGATTAAATCAGAACTTCCAGAAAAGACTGTATGGCTTTATACAGGATACTCTTGGGAAGATATCTGCGACTTAGACGGTATAAAAGATATTGACGTTTTGATTGACGGCGAATTTGTTCAAAAGTTGAACGATAATAATTTGCACTGGGTTGGAAGCTCAAACCAACGCGTGATTGATGTGAAAAAATCAACAAAAGACAATGTCGTTTTGCATGAATAATAAGTTATAAATACAAAAAGGGCGGTGATTTCATCACCGCCCTTTTTTAATCATCAGATAAAAGCATTTAACTTTATGTTATCCCGTGCTACGACACGTGATCTTTTAAACGTTCTCGAAATATATTTAATAAATATCATATATGTACATTTAACTAAAATTGTGATATAATCATTCCATGGGGCAATCCTATTTTCTTTAAAACTCCAGCACAACACAAAAACTTGGCTTCGGCTGAGAGTTTATAAGAAAAGGAGGTGATGTTATGAATGATATAAATATTAATTTATTAATATTATTTTTAATCATTTTCATAATAAAAAACGACACCCAACTGAAACGTTAGATGTCGCTTGACTTCTTAAATAGGATATGACAACGGCAATTGTCATGCCCCATACCCTTATTATAAACTATTTTTCAAATTTTTCAACCGTTAAAATTGTAAATTCATGTAAATATGCATGTCTCATAGAAAACATGTTTGGTATAAAATTATACCAACAAGTAAGGAAAGTTGGGTGAAAATCCCTCGCTGGTCCGCAGCCGTTACAGTCGGAATGCTTATTTGTTTTCAACCTCGAGACAGGAATAGGGAATAAACTCTGATTGATTATTGCCCCTTTCTGATTTATACAAGCGAAATAGCATACCCTAATGGAAAGTTATATTTAGCATTACCCGTATCGTTGAAAAATATACAAACTAGACTATCACATATAAGGAGAAATTATGAAATTATCACAAGTTGCTTTTCAAGCACCCCAAGTAGCACAAACTCAATGCGTGTCTAACCCTGTTAAATCTACACCAAAAATGGCACTTAAAACTTTGGACAAAGATGTTTTTGAAAAAAGTCCTAAAAAAGAATTTTCAAACGAAGATGCTATGGCTTTGATGAGAGAAGAACTTAAAGATGCTATGAGCGAAAAAGAACTAGATACTTATATGAAAACCCTTGATGATGCTTGTAAACAACTTGAAATCGAACCTAAAAACTTGCCAATCAACGAAGAACACCCTGGTAATTTGACTAAAGACCAAAGACTTCAAATCTTCACTTTGCTAAAATTTGATTCACTTTCAGAATTGGCATAACCCCCTCAAAGTTAGTGTTTATAAGAATATAAGGAATTAGAAAATAATGAATGTTAATAATATTGCCACTCAATACTACATGAACCCTGCTCAAGCAACTTATAACAACAAAAAAGTTGAAAATAAGCAATCAGAACAAGCGTTCAATCAAAACCCTAATGTAACTTCACCATTCAAACAAGCTGCCTTGTCACATTTGGCATTCTTAGGTATTCAAAACTTAAAATACACAGCAAACGTAACTTTTAAAGGTAACGCAGGCAAAAAAGATAAAGGATACGTTCAAGTTTATACAGGCGACGGCAAAGGTAAAACAACTGCCGCTATGGGGCTTGCACTTCGTGCGTTAGGTCAAGGTAAAAAAGTTGCAATCACTATGTTTACAAAGGGTGGCGATAATTACGGCGAGGTTAAAGCCTTCAACAAACTTCAACCAGATTTAAGAAAAAATCTTCGTCTAAACCAAGCTGGGCTTGATAGAATTGTCTACACTTCAAACCAAACAGAAAACGACAAAATTATCATGCAAAAAGGCTGGGAAGACGCTAAAAAGATTATCAACAGTGGCGAAACAGACGTTGTAATTCTTGATGAGATGAACATCGCAATCGATTTGAACATGGTTGATGAAAAAGATGTACTTGAAACTATAAAAAATAAACCTGAAAACGTTGAAATCGTTCTTACAGGCAGAAATGCACACCAAAGCATTATTGATGCAGCAGATTTAGTTTCAAATATTCAACCAATTAAACATTATTGGAATAAAGGTGTTCAAGCAAGAGAAGGTATTGAATATTAATTTTGATTTTTAAATTTTAATTCTGAGGCGCGAAATTTTTTGTAAAAAATTTCGCGCCATTTTGTGAGGAAAAATATGAAAAAATAAGTAGATTTTATTAAAAAATATTTTTGTGAAATTTTGTCCGTATAAAAACGTACGTATTTTTACGTACGCATTCCTACGTACACGAAGCTGAAACGCATTGATTGTTAACAAATATGCGCTCACTGTTAGGTGGAATGACAGCGTCAAAGCCGTTATACGAAATTTGCTCTGGCTGATTTGAAATGTTTATCGCACATACCGCGTTTTCATCATTTAACTTACGCGCAAAACAGAAAAATTCATTTTTCAATTTAATTTCCTCATATTGCCCATAAATAAAGGCTTTGAAACGTTTATTTAACTCACATAGCTTCTTAATGTGCATCGTTAAATCACTGTAACCAAAATATTTTGAACTAGGTCTAAGGGCTTTATCACCTTGAGTTTTAGCACCTTCAATTCCAAATTCACTTTGATAATAAATACTTGGCACTCCTGGAAGGGTGAACATAAGCGAATATACTAGCTTTAACCAATTTTTGTTATTCAAACTGCTTGCAATCCGGCTCACATCGTGATTATCAAGAAATGAATATAGGTGTTTTCCTTTGTACAAGCCTTCTTGACGTTTTACAGAGTGCGCAATTTCAAACATATTCTTATCATTGAAGCTCGAATACAGCCCTTTATAGCACTCATAGTTAGTTACACTGTCAAGCATTTCAGGGTTCGCAAGCCTGTTATAATCACCATGTACAGCTTCGCCTAATAGCCAAAAGTCTGATTTTAAAGCCTTTGAGAAGTTATGAAGTTCTCTAATAAAGTCTTCATCTAAACAATAGGCAACATCAAGTCTCAAACCATCAATATCAAATATTTTCACCCAACTTTTTACCGCATTAAGCAGATGCTCTTTGACGTTCGGGTTCTTTAAGTTCAATTTTACAAGATCACTACAACCTTCCCAATCTTGATAGCTGAAACCGTCGTTATAACTGTTATTTGAGGCAAAATCAAGATTAAACCAATTGCAATATTGAGAATTCTCTCTATTATTTTGAACATCTTTAAAAGCCCAAAAGTCACGTCCAACGTGATTAAACACACCATCAATAACTACTTTAATACCGTTATTATGGAGTTTCAGACATAATTCCTTAAATTCATCGTTCGTTCCTAATCTAGAATCAACCTTGTAATAATCGGCTGTATCATAGCCATGAGCGGTACTTTCAAAGATTGGACCAAAGTAAATTGCATTGATACCAAGCGTTTTAAGGTGTTCAATTTGTTCTTTAATTTTATAAAGATTATGCTGAACCTCACCATTAAAGCGGTTTTTGTCCTCTGCTCCGCATAATCCTAAGGGGTAAATGTGATAAAAATTGCTTTCTTCAGCCCACATGTTTTTCTCCTTTCTATACCGTTCGGTATATTTACTTCAAAAAAATTTTTACTAGCTGAAAATACCATGCATAAACTGTTTTACGAATTCATTAATGCTGTCTTGCTTTTTTAGAGCGATACACGTATTAATCAAGCCGATAAAAGTCCACGCTAGGCGAGTTTCAGAGCCTTTCATGTTTCCGTGAATTCGCGCCATTGACTTGAACATTTTTTCAATAATTTGGAACTGAACATTGTTCAAATCTTTGGCAATTCTGCTTAGGCTTCCGCAATCTGGGGCAAATGTTGCGTTTAGCACTATTTTGTAGAATTTTGGGTTTGCTTTCGCAAACTTTAAGTATGCCTGTGCAACAGTCGTTAACGTAAGTATAACGTCCTTTTCGTACACTTTGGCATTTGGGGTATAATGTGCATTTTTGTCAAGCAAATCGTTTAATTTTTCATAATTAGCCTTCAAAACCTCTTTTAAAACTCCTTCTTTGTTTCCAAAATAGTAGTATAAAGTCGGTTTTGTTATGCCTGATTTTTCGCAAAGAGTTTGAACGCCAACTGCGTCATAACCCTTGCTAGAAAACAAATCTAGCGCTATTGATAATATTTTATTTTTATTATCTGTCGTTTTCATAGCATGGATTATATACCGAACGGTATATATTTGTCAATAGGAATTTCATCTATTTAGAGGATTAAAATTTCAAAGTTATCTTTTACAATGAGTGTGTAAAGAAATAATCTGAGTAGGGGATTATTGGGGGATAGGAAAATGTCTTTAAGTATTAAATTCGTAAATGAATACGTTGATGAAGAATTTGAACCGCAAAACAACGGTGAAATCTCTGATTCTATTACTCAAAATTGGACAGAACAAGCGTTAGAATGCTACCAATTAGGTTGCGATTGCTCAAGATGCTCTATTTCTAAAGGTAAATACTCTTTTGTTTGTCAAATGCCAAAAGTAGTAAAAATCCTATTAAAAATGGGTAAACCTAGCTCTAGCGTAAAATTAATGCATGCTTAGTTTGTGGATTAATTTTTGAGCTGCGTTCAGCATCAAGTCTATACTTGTAGAAAATGGTGGGGCGTAAGTTATATCGTCACCCACAAATTCTTGTAGCGTCATTTTAGACAAAAGTGCTGAAGTGAGAGTGTTTATGCGCTTATCAACATCACCTGTGCCAATTCCTTGCGCACCCAAAATTCGATTTGTTGTTCTATCCGCAACAAGTTTGAGTGTAATTCGCTTTGCATTCGGCATATAGCCTGCCTTGTCATTCTTTTTAACTATCACAGAAACAGGGGCAAAACCATATTTTTTAGCATCAGTTTCGGTTAAACCTGTCATTGACATAGTAAAATTAAAATATTTAGAAACTGCAGAGCCTAAAACACCTGTAAAATCTTCATTTAAGCCTGCAACATTTATTGCGCAACAACGACCTTCCTTGTTTGCAGTAGAACCTAGCGGAATCCAACATGGCGCATCTGCAACTATATTATACTTTTCAACACAATCACCGCAAGCATAAATATCTTGAAGATTAGTTTCCATTTTAGAATTTACTTTTATAGCGCCTGTTTCGCCTAATGCAATCCCAGCAGAGGTTGCAAGCTCTACATTTGGTTTTACACCAATTGATAAAAGAACCAAATCTGTGTCAATTTTTACTCCGTTCTTGGTAATGACACTTTTTACTACATCATCGCCTTGTATTTCAGCAATAGTGTCGTTGTCGATAATTCTAATGCTTTCTAAATCTCTTTGTATAACATGTTTTTGAATAGCTTCTGACATATCAGGATCAAAAATCGACATAATATTATCGCGACTATGAATTAACGTTGTCTGCAAATTCTGTTTTACAAAGGCTTCTAGCATTTCAATACCAATATATCCACCACCTAGAATTACAGCTTTTTTGCTTTGTAAGATAGCTTGCTTTATTGCAAAACCGTCCTCTAAATTTCTAAGGGTAAAAACATTTTTCAAATTGGTTTTATAAGCCTCTGGGACAAAGGCTCTAGCGCCTGTTGAAATAATCAATTTATCATAAGTATCCGTAAATTCTTCACCTGTTACAAGGTTTTTAACAAGAATTTGTTTTGTATTTGAATCAATTTTTTCTACTTTGTGTTGTAACTTAATAGCAATTCCGCTATTTTCAAAGGCTTTGGGAGTTCGCACAACAAGATTATTTATATCAGCAAAAGCACCGCCAATATAATATGGCAAACCACATTCAGAATATGCAACATTAGTATCAGCTGTATAAATTACAACTTCCCAATCTGGTTTTAAACGTTTTAATTTGGCTGCCGCCTTTGAACCCGCTGCAACAGCGCCTATAACTATAACTTTCATATTCAAAGTATAAAAAATAAATCATTTTATACATTCGACAGTTGGGTAAATTGAGGAATTGAAAAGCGCCGCGAAAAACTTCGTTTTTCGCGGCGCTTAAAAAAGACTTTATCTTAAACACTATGTTCCATAGTATTCAATTGCATCAAGGTCATCTTTCCAATTCATTGCATCGTGAATTTTTGCAATTGTTTCGGGGAAGTACTGTTGTAAGTATTGTGCACGAACTCCTAAAGAAATTTTTCCATCTGCAATTGTATTTGTAATGGCATTTGTTTCGGCAACCACTTCAGCTAATCCGCCCCATTTACCGCCATAGTGTCCTTTTGCTTGAGTAAAATATGAAACATGATCTCGTTCTACTTCTGAATGGTATTTATTGAAGGTTTCACGTTCTTTTAAGTATGTTTCTTGAATATCCTTGCTTCCCGTAAACATTTTATTTTCGCCAAGCAATTTTTCTCTATAAGTTTTTTGTTTTTGGGCATCTTTTGCATGACCTAACTCGTGCAAAAATATAAACAAATTATCCATTATAGAAACGTCTTTTGATACAGGTGAAAATCCAGCTTGATATACGCTATCAGTGCTTTCCATTTTGCCTAAATTGTCAACAGTTTCAAACAATTCATTTCCTGGAACTTTCTTTATCAAGCTGATTAAGCTCTTTTTATCACCTTCAAATTTCTTTTCAAAATCAAGAGAAACTTCTCTATCGTGATGTAAGTCTTTTACTGTAAGTTTTTTGTCATCAGTTTTAATGTCATACTTGTAACCATTATTTGAAGAAATAAAATGGTTGTCATCAACAACTTCAAACGATTGAGACAATCCCATTAAAATTTTACCATCTCTATTTGTAATTTTATAATCTACAATACGGTTGCCTTGTGGGTCATCTTCATATAAAAATTGAGTTCTTGTTCCGTTGTCAGACTTCATATCACGCTTGATTGTTTTTATACCTGTCTTTTCGTCAACAGTTGCTTTAGAAACCTGTTTTGTTTTTCCGTTTGCGTAAGTATATGCAACATCATACATACCTTTAACTTGAGAAGGTGTCATTTTTTCTTCTCTAAGCATGTTATTTTTTACAACGGTTTGTTCAAGGATATCGTATCTCACCGCATCAAAATTATAACGTCTTTTTACTGTTGTAACTGTATTATTTCTAAAATCTGATTCTTTCTTTATATCATCTTTTAAATTACTAAAATCACACTCGGTTTTAGCTATCATTTCAGTAGTTTTAGCATCAAACTTAAATTTTCCTTTATAACTACAATCTAGGGTAAACTCTTTTTCAGGTTCATATTCATTTTGTTTAAATTCTCTTGCTTCTACGCCCTGTGGTAATTTAGATATTGCGTTTAAAACTTTTTCATTAAATTTATCATCTTTTAACTCTTTACCCATTCTATAAACAGCTTTCATGCTAGACATTGGGAATTCTGTATTATCTTTGAAAGTGTTCACAGTTTCAAAATCTAAAGCTTTTGTCGCACAAGAAATTTTGAAGTCATTAACTTCTTTTTCAGAAAATCTAGGTTTACCTTCTGAATTTTTCATGCCAGCAACAATATTTACAGCCTCATTTTCAGTTGGGTTTTGGACTTTTTTAGAAGATACAAAAGTATCTCGAATTGGTTCATTCAAATTTGCTAATGGCTTATTTATTTTTATTCCCGTAAAATTAATTTTTGGTAATCCAAAAGTTATTTTTTGCGTTTTCATTTCTTTCCTTTATTATGTTCCATAATATTCTATTGCTTCGATTTCGTCATTCAAGTTCATTTCATTGCAGATTGCAGAAATTGTTCTTGGAAAATGTTGTTGTAGATATTGAGTTCTAGGGCTTAAACTTTGAACTTTTTCACCTGTATATGTTTTTGTTAAAGCGTTTGTCTCTGCAACAAGCTCCATTAAACCACCTGAAGCACCGTTATAGTGACCTTTTGCTTGTGTAAAGTATGCTACATGTTCACGTTCTTCGTCAGAATGGTATTTATTAAATGTTTCACGTTCTTTTAAGTATGCTGTTTGGATATCTTTGTTATCTGTGTATCTTCTATCTTTAAGAAGTTTGAATAAGCCCTTCTGAGTTTGGTGGTCCTTGGCATGACCTAATTCGTGCAAGAATATAAACATGTCATCACCGACCTTGACACCCTTTGACGTTGGACTGAAACTTGAATCCAAAGAGTTTTTTATACCTTGAAAATGACTTATGCTGTAAACTGTTTCAAAAAGCTCATCTCCAGGAACTTTTTTCAAAGCATCAACAACAGTATTTCTTCTCCAAAGACATTTTTTATTAAAGTTGATTGAGGTTTCTTTTTCAGTGAACAAATCTTTTACAGATAAAGTTTTGCCTACTGTTTTAATTTCATATTTTCTATTATCTTTTGATGAGATAAAGTGATTATCATCTAAGACTTCAAAAGATTGAGAGTTTTTCATCAAAACTTTACCGTCTTTATCAGTAACTTTATAATCAATAATTCTGTTACCTTGAGGGTCATCTTCATACAAGAATTGTGTTCTTGTTCCGTCTTCAGACTTCATATCTTTTTTTATTGTTTTGATGCCTGTTTTTTCATC
>ERZ808267.314-NODE-314-length-15725-cov-3.711168_pt1 | contig 15725 bp, 15 predicted proteins | sample MGYA00521241_ERZ808267 | MGnify/ENA primary metagenome ERZ808267 (study PRJEB31516, sample SAMN03275592) | gut metagenome | biome: mammalia-associated habitat; material: feces | host: Papio cynocephalus | place: Kenya | collected 2012-07-19 ... | reverse complement strand
GCAGGCCAGCGAAGCCGCTTCTTGTCAGCAGGAACACCCTCTTGTCCGGATCGATTCCGCGCTGGCCGTTGTAGATGGCGTCAGCGTTGACAAGGGCGTAGGCGTTGAGATACTCAGTGGAAGGGCCAAGGGCTGTCGGGGTAGTCAGAGCCTTCTGATAATCCATTGGCAGACAGTCCCTGAGATTAGGTTCACTGGCATCCATCCACCATGCGTCAATCTTCCGGCCGTACTTCGAGTAAAGGCACTCGTCCATCTGCCTCCAAAACATCTTCCTGCCACCTTCAGAATAGGCGTCGTAGAACGATTCCACGTGGCCAAGCCAGTCTTTCAGACTGTCTTTTTCCGGAAGCGGATAGACATAGCCAGCCTTTTTAAGTTCCTGATAATGAACAGTGTTGACATAGAATTTCGGCCAGACACTGATCATGAAACGCCCGTGCATGGCATGCACGTCGTCAAGCATCTTCTCCGGATCAGGGTACCGCGTCTGGTCAAACTCGTGGCTTCCCCACTGGTCATCCTTCCAGTACTGCCAGTCCTGGACGATGTTGTCCACGGGGATGGTCCTGCGCCTTAGTTCGGCCAACGTGCCCACAAGATCCTCCTGGGTGCTGTAACGCTCGCGGCTCTGCCAGAATCCCAGCGCCCATTTCGGCATCACCTGAGCCTTTCCGGTGAGGGTTCTGTAGCCGGAGATCACCTCGTCCATGCTGCTTCCTGCAATATAATAATAGTCCAGTTCCGGACTCATCTCCGACCAGAACGAGAAACGGCTCTGCTCTGCCTCGGTCCTTGGCTCAGCCACTCTCAGTCCTATGTACGAGACATCCCCGTCCGGCCTCCAACTAACTTTGATCGGTGTCTTCTCGCCCTTCTTAAGGCTGACCGTGAATTTGTAGGAATTCGGATTCCAAGCCGGTCTCCAACGCTCGGACACAACCTCTTTGCCTCCTATGGAAACGCTCTGGAAGCCAGCGTAATAAAGTATGAAATGATAGTCAGCGTCCTGCGGAGCCTCGATGAAGCCCTCGTAGGCCACATCCGCGCCTTTAAGAGGCATCTTCGGAAGATTCGCGATAACCCATTCGTTCTCATAGTACAGGGAATCCTCCTGCCTTATGACAGGATCGCCAGTGGCTGGAGTGTAGGTGCCTGTCAAGCCTCCTTCACTTCCGTCCTTACCATAGAGTCTGAAGGCTTGGTTCAGCTGCATGTAAGGCTTCGGGTTTCCCCAACGGCTCAGCGAATAGTTGTCCACGAGCACACCATAGCCCCTGTTGCTGACCACGAACGGGATGGAAACCTTGGTGTTGTACTGGAACAGTTCCTCGTTGCCGCACTTATGGTTAAATTCCAAGGATTGATGCTGGCCAAGGCCGTAAAACGCCTCATCCTCGGGAGAATCAAAAGTAAAGAGCGAGGAATATTCATGCCTGCCCTCGACAGTGATCGGGGTGAAAGACATCGTGTTGCCGTCCAAAATCTTTGAGCCATTCTTGTCCGCGAAACTGACAGCTCCGTCTCTGAGCCTGACAGAGGCAATAACAGAAGATGTCATGACAGAGACAGTACTGTCTGTGGATGCCACGGAAAATTCCGGTTTGGTTTCCGATGGGACAATGATGAGACTATTCCTGTCAGCGAACCGGGCCTCTGGAGTCGCGGTGACTCTTACAAGATTGTTCCCTTTCACCTGAAGCCGCACCAACACCGGCCCATCGTTATTTCTGTCTGCGACTTGGACAGTAACACCGTCCGGATTCTGTTTCCAATTCTGATTTCCACATCCAACAGCCACTGCGAGAGCTACCGTGACTGAAATGATTCTGACTATTCTCATTATGGTTAAAATATTGATTATCAGTAAATATTTTAGACAAACTTACGAAAATAATCAAGAATAGCATAGTCTACCCTTCAAGTCAGGCAAAAAAAGCGAATCATTTGTCAAGATAATACAGATTTAAAATCTCACGTGCCTTCCCCGAGTATGGGCTCTGTGAGTCAGCAATGGATTTAAGCAGACGGCGTGCCTTTCTGTCCCGGCCTTGCTTCATCAAGCTGATGGCCTCAAGCCAATCGACTTCGTAGAGGTGCTGCCGGAGAAGGGTGTGGCGGTAACGGGACTCCTCATCGGTGGCCGGAACAACAAGGCCATCATCGATCTGGAGACGGGCCGCGGCAAGAGCGGATGTGGCAGCAGAATATTCATTGACAGCGATTTGTGAATATGCTAGTGTGAGCAGGCTGTCAAGGGAGTTGCCATCGCGGGAGACCGGAGGTGTCAGATCGGAGAAGCACTCGCCACCAATGGTTTTGATGGCATTGGACTGCCGGATGGAATAGCCTGTCAGGATGATGGCTATGGATGCGGCAGCGGAGGATGTCCATGTGATCACTCTGCGCACGATGCGCTTACGCCGAAGGTCTGCCTCAACGTCCGCGAGCATATTCTTCAAATGGGCTGTCTGAACCGCTTCGGCAATGGTTCGCTGAGTCTCAACCTCACTGCGAAGATTCTCATTCTCACGCAGTTCCTTCTCAAAGGCCGCCTTCTCGTCTTCGGGCATCGCTCCGATGAGATATTCATCAATTCTGTTGTTTCGTTCTATGTCAGTCATCGCTTCGCCTATAATTTCTTAAACTTGACAACCATCTCCCTAAGCTTCCGCATGCACTTGAATTTCTGGGACTTGACAGAGTCGGCGCTGTTGTAGCCGAGTTTCTTTGCGATCTCCTCTCCGGAAAGCCTGTCCCAGTACTGCGCTGTAAGCAGTTTGTCGCACGGAGCCTTAAGGGTGCTGACCATACGACAGACAAAATCCAGAAGCTCCTTATGGTGCGATGCTTCCTCAGAGTCTTCCCCTAGCAGATCGTGTCCATCAATGAGTTCCTGATATTCAGTACATTTACCAGCCTTACGGTCTCTTGACATCATCGTATATTTGCCAATGGAGAAAAGGTAGGTAGTCAATGTGCTTTCAAGCCCTTGCTCCGTGAGTTTCCCGTCCCGCACATTGCGCCAAAGCCTGACGCACGAGTCCTGAAACAGTTCTGCTATGTAAGCTTCATCTTTTGAATATGTGCGCTTGAAGAAGGCAAAGAAGGCTTGCCTGTGCTTTTTGTAGAACTGCCCGATCACGCGGTCGTCATTGTCCCGGAAACCTTTTATGTAGTCTGCATCGGTCATATTCAGAGAATTGTTTCTGTTTCATAAGAAGGAACACCTTCAATGTCAATTTCTTGCGGATAGCGAACGATTTTATCCATCGCATCAATCCATGACGCCAGTACATCGGAGTAATGAGTCGCGGAGAGATCAACCTCGCTGCCAGCTATCACATAGGACAGGCATCCGTAGAACTCCCCGTCCGGAGCCTTGCACTCGTAGTTCGTCTGGTAGGATTTGCACGCCCCGATGAACAGCCACTTGATCGGATTGCTCTTGCCGGTTTCAGGCGCCGAACGCATCGGAAGGATGAACTTCTCGTCAGTTCCGCGGAAATATTCCTCACCATCCTGCCCCCTTGAGCCGCTTCCGCTGTGGCATGCGTCAGAAACGACTGTGATCCTTCCCTTCGGCCCGACTTTCCCGCGCAGTTTCAGCAAGTAGGCATTGAGTTCATCGTCAATCAGGTGATTCTCACCCTCATAGACCCCGGCTACATATTCCTTCCCCGCATCGTAAGGCACCCACGCCTCGTCAAACCCCTCCTCCTCGTCACCGTCAAGATCCGTCACCTGCTGCCCGTGGCCGGAGAAATGAATATAAATCACATCACCATTGCCGGCTGTCCTGGCCAACCTCCCCAATGCCGACATAATCCCCTTCTTCGTCGCTGACTCATTGGTGATAGTCTCTATGCACTCCCCTTTCATCCCTTGCCCCAGCAGAAACTCCCGCACGATCCTGACATCATTGTCCCCGTGCACCCTCGACCACCCCGACTCCGCAGGGTACTCTCCTATCCCGACCAACAGGGCACGCCTCTCCCGCGCCGCCACGGTGACAGCGGACAACAGCATCAGGAATATACAGAGAAGAACAGGCGGTCTGACGGCATTCATTTTGGAAAATCTGTTGCGGTGGCAATTAATAAGTCAATGCGAATTTCAATCCAACGGCCTCAGAAATCATAATGAAGGTCGATAGCTGCATATCAGTTTCTCCTTTCTCCAACATCGCGACATACTCCCGCTTTTTACCAATCTTATCCGCAAGCTGTTGCTGCGTGATTCCAGCCGACTTGCGGGCATTCTTAAGAACCTCCGCATAGTACCAAGCACGAGACTTCGCATCAAACTCATCACGAGTGACGTTACCCTTAACCCCGTATTCATCAGCTAACATTTCCTCCACTGTAGGAAGATGTTTAATCTTTTCCGTATCAATTTTTGGCCTCATTACTGTAAACTATTTAATATTTGTTGAGCCTTCAGCAGTTCTTTCTTATAGTCCTTGGTTGACTTTTTCATAAAGCCATTCAATAGAAGTAGAAGTATCTGTTCGGCTTCTATAAAGTTCTCTTGATCAATCGTAAAGAGAATCACACGATACTCATTGCCTACCGAAATGCGCAATTCGTAGAAGTCCGTCTCCACAAGCTTCTTCACCAACTTTGTATTCACAACCTTAAGCTCAGCAATTATGTTCAAGGCATACTTCACCTTATTTTGTACTTTCATCTGCAAAGAGTTGTAAAACTCATCAAACGCTGTACTTCTCAACAAAGTTCTCATAATGCAAATGTAATATATTTATTACATTAAATCAAGTAGAAGTCTCCACAAAATCCATTTCAATCCACGAGGACAAACCCAGCCCAATAGTAAGGGTTGGAATATTTGGAGGAGGACTTTCTCCGTATTGCCCGTCAACAAAGACCAATTGACAGCCAGTGGCAGCCAAGTAATTAACAAGCAATATGTTAAGCAATCACCTTTGGTGCAATTCCGCCAAAGACAATCCGCCAAGTTCCTCATTTTCAGCGCGATGTCCGCCACGCCCTTTCCGAGATTTGAATATCTCCATGAATTCCACCGGAGCACCAACCATCGACTTCCTTTGGATATTCTTTGTATTTCCTTTGTGGTGAGAGGAATTTGACGGATTCATTTATTTGTTATATTTTTACAAAAGTAATCAAAAGGTGACGGTTATGGCAAGGAAATTATATCCTATCGGGATACAAACTTTCGAGCGCATTCGCGAGGAGGACAAGTTCTACATCGACAAGACTGAGTACGTTTATCGCATGACGCACACGGACGGGAAGTTTTTCTTCCTGAATCGTCCTCGCCGTTTCGGCAAGTCGCTGCTGGTGTCAACAATCCGGAGTTACTTCGAAGGAAGGAAGAAACTCTTCAAGGGGCTTGCCATTGAGAAGTTAGAGAAGGAGTGGGAGGCGTATCCTGTTCTGCACTTCAGCCTGGCCGGAGGCAAGCACATGGAGAAAGACCAGCTGGAGCGCTATCTGCTTTTTATTCTGAACGACAATGAAACGCGCTTCGGTGTCGAATGCAACTCCCCCGACCCGAACGTTCGGCTCTTCAACTTGATAAAGACCGTACACAAGAAGACCGGCCGACAGGTTGTCGTGCTAATCGATGAATATGACGCACCTTTGCTTGACGTGGCCCATGAAAGGAAAACCCTTGATGTCTTGCGGAACACGATGCGCAACTTCTACTCTCCTCTTAAGGATTGCGAGCCGATGCTCCGCTTCGTTTTCCTGACGGGAATCACCAAGTTTTCGCAGCTTAGCATATTCAGCGAGCTGAACAACATTTCTAATGTTAGCATGGACGAGCCTTATGCCGGCATCTGCGGAATCACCGAAGATGAATTGCTTGGCCGGATGGACGCAGACATAGAGGATCTATCTCATGAATTAGGTTTCAGCAAGGAAAAAACCATAGAGGAATTGAAGGACAATTATGACGGCTATCATTTCTGCTGGCCTTCGCCTGATGTGTTCAATCCTTATAGCCTGCTTAATTGTTTCGCCAAACGGAAAGTTGACTCCTACTGGTTCGGATCCGGAACCCCGACCTATCTCATCCACAAGATGAGGGAATTTGGTGTGAAGCCGTCACAACTTGGAAAGGTAAGGGCGAAGAAAGCCACTTTCGATGTGGCGACTGAGAGTATGACCTCGTTGGTCCCGTTGCTTTATCAAAGCGGCTACCTCACCATCAAAGACTATGACAAAAGGCTCGATGTCTATACTCTAGACATTCCGAACAAGGAGATCCGAGTGGGGCTGTTTGACAGTCTGCTGCCGGGCTATCTGGACTCGGAGGTGGACACGGGAAGAGTTGTCATAGCTGACATTTCCGCCTGTCTCAATGACAAGGACGCGGATGGAGCCATGCGGCTTTTGAGCGACTTTTTGGAGACCGTGCCATATTGCGACAACACCCATTTCGAGGGACATTACCAGCAGATGCTCTACATCATATTCGCATTGCTGACAGACTACAACATACAAGTGGAACAGCACACGGCCAACGGTCGGATTGACATCACATTGGAGACCTCGGACACAGTCTATGTGATGGAACTGAAGTTTGGCGGATGCGCGGAAGATGCTCTGAATCAGATAGAGGTGAAACACTACGCTGACGCTTTCAAGATGAAGGGAAAGGAAGTCGTGAAGGTGGGCATGAGCTTTTCCGTGAAAGAAGGCGTGAACTCCTTGGACTGGAAAGTGATGCGCAGCATCTAATCCTCAAGGATGAGACCCCTCCACAACCGTACAAGACACGTTTCTTGAACATCCCGGTTCAAATCGTCACTTCCTCATTTTCAAGACGATGACCACTAATACAGACAGCCGAAAGCCCAAAGCGGAATCTTGCGGAAAAATGTCGACTCTATGTCATCCGCGGCTATGTATGCGTTATTCTCGTTCTTTATTTGGCCGTACCCTTTGTCCGCGCCACCAACCTCGACAACAATGTCTCCATCAATCTTGAAATCACCCGTCTTAAGGCCGCCATATTCAACCCTATGCCCGGCTGAAATCAACTGATTGCAGAAGAACGACTCGCGGACCGTTCCTATTTCCGGATTCATATCAGACAGGATACAAAGCAGATTCGGGTTATCCAGCAAAATCTTGTCCGGCTTCTGCAAGTCAGAAATCGTATCCAGATTCTGAAATAGGCGGCAAATCAACTTAGCCTCTTCCATATTCTTCAAGTATTTCATAATTGTAGGTCGTTCCATTGATGTCGCCCTGGAAAGTTTGGATATATCTATCTCGTACGGAACCATCTGTGCCAGAATGCGAAGCAATGCCTTAAGCTTACGAGTGTTGCCAACTTCAATATTCCTGAATGCCGGCAATTCATAGTCGATAACATAATTCACGACATTCTCGACCTGAACCGGATACGTCCTGCGGTTTTCGAAATAAAACGGATAGAAACCACCCTGCAAATATTCCTTGAAAGACTTTACTGGCAGACATTTATCCTTTACCTCCGCACAATACTCCCCAGAAGTGCCAAGAAGATCATTCAAAGAGATTGGTTCTATTTCCACACCTTGGTCAAAACGCAAGTACTCTCTAAAAGAAAGACCTGGCATTACATAGGGGATCATCCTTCGTGAAAGATCAGCATCTCCATCATTTAGTTGAAGCAGCGAAGATCCACTCAGGACTATTCTAAGGTTCTTGTGACTGTCATATATTTCCTTGATTTCACGACTCCATCCTCGGTATTTGTGGACTTCATCAATGAACAGATGCCGTCCGCCAAGCATGACGAACCGATCCGCGGTATCCAGAAGTGTATGCGTGGAAAAATACGAGGAATCAGCGCTGCAATACAGAACACTGCGATCCCCTGCCTGATAATTCCTTTTGATGTATTGCTGCATAAGAGTGGATTTTCCCACACCCTTAGCGCCCTTTATGATAAGAAGTCTCGAAGACCAGTCGATCACATCCATCATGCTTCTAATCATGGACATCGGAGCCGCAGCGATCTCTTCATCATGCCGTTTGAATAACTTTTCCATTTTTCAAAATCTTGATCACAAGCAAAGGTACATGTATTTTGCAAAATACACAAATAGATGTCAATTGTATTATGCAAAATACACCTTAACAAATCCCCACACCATATCTATCCTTTTCCATATTTGATCAATCTTGATATGTCTGCAGCAACATAGCGACTCTTTTTCAACAAAAAAAGTCATTTCCTAAATTTTAGGAAATATATAGCTGATTATTTCCCAAAATTCAGGAAACGCTCGTGGAGGGATTAAAGTCACTTATCCTTTCGACAATGCAACATAAGGAATAACAGTTTAGCATCATCAATCGAGAAGGTCGAAAGGCCTGCACAGACTCATGCGTGGCCATACCCACACCGCTAACCACATCATCCGCTGCTGATGCGACATCGGCCATATTGAAAACGTCTCACACGGGAGATATCAGAAGAAATAGAATTGCTCAAAGTCCCAATATTCAATAACTTTTCATAAATTTGCAAAGACAAAGAAGATGACGATTATGACCATTGCCGAAATACAGGAACTCATTCGCAGGGATGAAACAAGGACACTCGAACTTAAGAAGACCACTGGAGAACTTAAAGATGCAATGCGCACGGCCTGTGCATTCCTCAACACCGACGGTGGCTTTATTATCTTCGGGATTGCCCCGGTTTCTCTCAAAGTCTTAGGACAGGATGTCACAGATGCCACAAGGAGGGAAATAGCTCAGGCACTGTCCGGCATAGAACCCGCCATAGACATCAAACCGGAATATGTCGATGTCCCCGAAGCAAATGGAAAACAGTTGATTGTCCTGCATTTTGACAGATGGAACTTGGGCGACAGGCCATTTACATACGACAGCCGCCCCTACCTAAGGGCAGAGAGCGCCACACGAATAATGTCTCGCGATATATTTGAAAGTCGCCTAAAGGCCTACAAACCAATGAATTTCTTTTGGGAGTTACAGGAAGCGGTAGGTGTGGAGCTGTCCGACCTTGATGAAAACAGGATCAGTGACGGAATTCGTGCTGGTGTTAATGGTGGCCGCTTGAACTCCAGTGCGTTAAACGAGCCACAGATAAATGTCCTCAACAAGCTTAAGCTGATCGAAAACGGCAGGCCGAATAACGCTGCGGTCGTATTGGTCGCGAAAGAAACGCATTACTACACTCAGTTGAAAATCAGGCTTGCACGTTTTGCCGGCACCAACAAGAATGAGTTTATTGACAACCAACAGGTAAGCGGCAATTTCTTCGACATTCTTGATGCTGCCATAGCATTCTGCTTCAAGCATCTCAACCTGAGTGGAAAAATTGAGGGATTGAGAAGGGAAGAAAAGCTTGAGATACCGATTGTTGCTCTGCGCGAAGCCATTATAAACAGTCTGGCGCATCGTGATTACGAAAATCGTGGAACCTCCACCGGGCTGGCGATTTACGACGACCGAGTCGAGATAGAGAACCCAGGAAGGCTCCCACACGAGCTATCACCGGAAACGATACTTCAGTCTCACGATTCATTCCCATACAATCCTGTAATCGCCCAAGCACTATACAAGATGACCTATCTGGAGAATTGGGGGTCTGGTATTCGCAGGATAGCTGACAGCTGCCGAGAGGCTGGCGTGGAAGAGCCAACATACACGGATGGAAAAGGTTTCGTGACTGTTTGTTTCAAGAGGCCTTCATATAAGGGTACCCAAACTAGTGACCAAACTAGTGACCAAACTAGTGGCCAAACCAGTGACCAAACCAGTGGCCAAACTATAATGGACACTATCTTGAATGAGATAAGGAAAAATCCGAAAATTTCATCTAAACAATTATCGAAGACGCTCTCAAAATCTCCGACAACGATAAAAAAATACATCTCAATACTAAAAGAGACGGGCAAAATTGTCCGCATAGGACCGCAGACATACGGAGGCCAATGGGAAATTCTTGAATAGACGCTGATTCTCATCGACGCCCCTCGAAAAGAAAACCAACATTTTCCAAACTCCATAACGTGAACTACTTTCTAACCTTCCGATGACATTCACCGAATTTCCGGTTTACCTTTCCGGAAAGGCGACATTAATGGAAAAACATCAAACAATGGGAATGAATATAAGAACGCCACGCAAGGCAGCGCACCGCCACACCGCTCATCAATCCGAAGCGGAGAGCGCGGCTGAAAGAACGCAATCAAGCGCAACGGTTATAGACATTAATGAATATGCCCGCGTCTCGGATTCCGCCATAGCCAAGCATCCGCAAAGCACTTGGTTATAAGCCATTTAGACAACATTAAACGCCTCAACCGCCCGAGCAAGACAACACACCCCACGGAAACAATCCTCAAAAAAGTGCTGAAAATCCGGAAATATCACTATCTTTACAACGTTCTAGACCCTATGATCTGGAACGGACATATTGATGAAAGTGTTTTCGCACTATCCTTTCAAGAAAATGTGGTAGTTTTCAACGAGTATAAGGATAAACCGACAGCACCGTTCATCTGTATTCGCTTGCGTGTATTCAACTCCCAACGATACAGGTGTGGGGATTGTTTCCGTTTATTCATACTCAGGTTCTAACACAACCTTCTTGAAGATAAGCGACGAAACGGGCTCCACACTTTCTTTTTGTTAGTATTTCCCATAAGGAGCGTGGGATAACATTAAAATCGATTTATATGAAAAAGTTATTTGTTTGTATGGCAATGTGTTCAATGTTAATCCTACAGGGTTATAACATGTCGGCTGATACCAAAAGCCTGATGTCGACTGTTTCTATTGAGCAGTCTTACACTTTTGTAGGGGAATTCTCGTTTTACGGACCCACTGGCTATCGCCTAAATGTATATGAACAACGTCAAGTTATAGATGGATATTTGGTTAGTACATATTATGCCAAAGTAAATGACAAATATTATAAATTATTTCCTTGCAAACATTCTGATTACAATTATTATATCTCAATAGAAGGATTTAAATACTACACAAAATTATAATCCTCATTAATAGCCAAAGAATATGTGTACGACTATAGATTTTTTAGAGATTGCTACATACTGTAAGCAGGAGATTGAACAGAAATGTGCGGAATCTGATCGCAAAGGGAATTATGAAATATTATATGTGGCGATTTATGATGATGATAGCATCAAGATTTCACGAACGCCTCATATCCTGAAGTCTGCCAAACGATGTATCCTTGTGCACAGTTGGATGCAACTTGCCAGCACAATTTCTTATGACACCTATCTTGTCCAGTGTATCAACGAGGATGGTGAGGTTCTCCTGAATGATCTTGATAATGATTATAGCATTTACATTTCTCCCTCAAGCTTTAATAGAGCGGCACAAATATACCTTAATAGAAATTCTACTACGGTATTCCAAGATACAATATGGTCAAATGGCAAGAACGCCCTTCACAAAAGGCTCGTGTATGTTTGGAACCTTTATAAGAAAAGCAAAATCGAGTGTAAGACTCTGAAAGAAAGTGAATTATTAGGCAAACTTGCAAGGACGGAACAGACCATCGAAGAACTTGAAGGTAAACTGGCGGATTCCTCTGTAAACGAGCAATTGCTTGAAGCAGAGGTAAGGCAATATCGTTCAATACTTGATGAAATTAAGAAACTTGTTGGTGATAATGATTAGGAGGCCATACAGGAATAGCCTAACTTTTCATTATTTATGCTTGCACTAAGCCAACACGGCATTTTTGTAATAATAGCCTGTCTATAAGTAGCTTATGCGCAATCGTAGTCAACGGATATATAATCACCGAGTATTATATAGCACAAAACTGATACGAGCTTATTGATATTCACAAATTTATGGGTTGGTTCAGAAAAATAACAGAATGGTTCGTCCGGGATTCGGCGGCTAGAAAGAGGTTCATTGATGAGTTCAACGAGAATGCGAAGTTGAACTTCACGGACTTGAGGGTGGATTCGTTGCTGGAGGCTGGAATATGCTGGGGCAATGAGGATTCGAAGTACCGGCACGAACTTTCGGCTCCGCTCTTCGCCAGCGGATTCGAAATCCGTGTGCGCGCCGGGTCGGAAGTGTCAGTTGATGACATATTGCTGATAGGCAAGATAATCCTCTGCGATGAGTACATAGTCAGAAGGATGTATGTGCTTCATTGGGACACATTGGTTATAAGGGACCTTAGGACTGACAGGTATGTGGATTGGGCGATTAAGGATTTTGTCCACCTCGGTGGTCTTCTCGCCACCATCAGAGAGAATATGAATCAAATCGGACAGTAGTACTATGTGGAAGATATTCAGAAAGAAAACTCAAGAGGAAAAAGAGTTGGAGGCACTCTCTAATAAGATAAAATCTGAGCCATTGAATATGTCAGCCCTCTTCTCGAACTTGAATAAACTAGGTGAGATTGATGCCTTATATTCCGACCTGTGCCGCTGCGCTCATCCCGACCGCTTTGTCGGGGACAATGAGAAGATGGCTCTTGCCGACAAAATCTTCAAACAGATTCAGGAGAGCAAGGCTGACTACCAGAAGCTACTTGCTCTAAAAGATGAGGTTGATAAATTGTGCGAGCGATGAAATGTAATGTTTGTGGTCAGGAGTTTGGCAACGGGGCTTATTGCCAACACTGCAATGCGGATAGGATAACGGCATTGGGAAACTATTCTGGAGGATATAATGCTCCAGATGCCCCGAAAGGTGTCACCTCGAATACAAATACTGGAGGTAGCAACCCGATTTCGGGTTATGGTTCCAGTAATGCTAATACGCAGAACTCGAATAATAGCTCGGAGCAATGCGGAGTCATGAATAATAGAGAGCAATTTATAGTATGTTATCACTACGCTAATGTCATTCCAGTGGATTCTGTGTATTGCCCTTGCTGTGGGATTAAACTGTTTGAGACTTGCCCTAAATGTGAACATAAGTATTCTTCACAGTATAAGATATGCAACAGATGTGGAACAAATAGGGAAGAGTACCTAGCTGAGCAGCGGATCGTGGAGCAACGTAAACAACGTAAAAAAGAAGAAATCATACGACAAGAAACGAGAAAACAGGAATGGCTTGACTTATGGACTAAACTAACTGGTTCATGTAATGGGACAACTGTGCTACACGACAAGAAAGATTATGTGCCCAGCAGGTTGGTTATCCCTGATGGAATAAAAGAGATTGGCGAACGGGCTTTCAATGATTGTCATAACCTAAAAGAAGTATTACTTCCTTATAGTGTTACAACTATCGGGGATAGAGCGTTTTGCCGTTGCAAAGGTCTCACAGGTATAAACATACCGAACAGTGTTGTTAGAATTGGGGAACTTGCATTTTTTGGCTGTGATAACCTTTCAAGCATACATTTACCAAGCAGCGTTACTGACATTGGATGTGAGGCCTTCGGATATAATCAATTGTCCGAGATTACAGTGTCAGAGGATAATACAAAATATAGTTCAGCAGGCAATTGCTGCCTCAGTAAGGATAAACGGGTTCTCTTCTTTGGTTGCAAAACATCCACTATTCCTAACGAAGTGATTCAGATTGGTGATTACGCATTTATCGGATGTCTTAAACTTTATAGCATACATCTTCCTAATGGAGTAAAGGTAATCGGAAATCACGCTTTTGCGTATTGTCTGGATTTTAAGGATATTAATATCCCAGATGGTGTCACAACAATAGGGGAAGAGGCCTTTGCAATATCTGGAGTTAGGTCTTTAGATATCCCAGACAGTGTACAAGAAATAAGCGGAGAGGCATTCCATCCGTATGATATTGAGGAAGACAGCATCATCAAAATATCATCTCACGGCATACCTCAAATACTCTATTTCCAATGTAGAGTGAGTGCTATGGGTGGATACACAGAAATGTCTTGGCGTACATTGAATACTAATGATTGTACTATTACCATATCACAAGGAGCAAGCATTCTGTCTGAGTTTTGTGTCCCTATTAAAGGAACTAGAATTATTAAAATATCTTCAGTCTGGCTAGGACAGATAAGTACTTTACTTACTTTCACTCTTAAAATTAACGATGGACAATGCATTAAAAAAGTTCAATTAAAGGTTAATCCAAGCCTTTAATTCGAAAGCCAAAGAGTGTTCCACTAATAGGAACATAGAATTGGTGATAACTTCCAAGATATATGAAAGGATAATAGTAGACAATAAGACATGAAACTTAAAGAATACTCTGATTTTACTGAGAAGGGCAAAATATTTGACATTCACACCATTGACAATAAGGATGAGTTGGATGGACTGATATTATCTGTAAAAAGCATGAAGGCTAAACCATTCTATCGTGGAGTATCTGAAGCAAAGTATAAAATATACACTTCTGCTCAACGAGAATGGATAACAAAAGAGCTAAGCAATACTAAGCTTAAGTTTGATGATTTCATCGAAATCTTGATTTCTGAGGTCAAAAGCCAACGAAACAACTTAATGAAACGATACTTCAAATCTCTCGACTATAATGTCAATGACCTATTGGCTCTATCTTTCTTACAGCATTATGGTGCACCGTCACCTTTGCTAGATATAACCAGCAATATCTATAAGAGCCTTTTCTTTTGCTTTTACAAAATGTCTTTCATCCCTTCAGAGAATATCATTGACAACTATACATCATTATATGTTTTTGACGATATTCGAACAATATGTAGTTTACTTCCATCTACAAGGAATGTAAAAGATATGACGTATAAAAAACTGAAAGATACACCTACTCTGGGTTCTGGACGTATCAATTTAGACGACATTTCAAAATCAAATGGTGATAATCTATATGAGACATTACTACGTTACGAAAAATTGAGAGAGCAACGGCTCATTTTAATCGATGATCTACTGAGATATTCTCTTCGAGCATTATCAAAGGAAAAAAGTTTTTATTTGCCTAGTATTACAGCCCCCAATCTAAACGTGCTCGCTCAAGACGGAGCCTTCATTGTCTATATAAACGATGTGAAGCCATTAGAGGATTTCTACCACGACGAAAAGGCAGTAAAACTACAGTGCTACAATATTCACAAGTCTCTAAAAGAATATGTTTTTGAAAAATATCTAAAATCAAGGTCAATAAATGAGGATACCTTGTTCCCTCAAGAGGAATCTATCGCCAAAGACTCATACATTGGATTTTTACGTCGATTGAACAAATAAATCACATCGTCATCAAAAAGGAGTAAAAATGAAGTGCAATGTTTGCGGTAAGGAGTTTGGCAACGGGGCTTATTGCCAACACTGCAATGCGGATAGGATAACGGCCTTTGGGAACTATTCTGGAGGATATAACGCTCCGGATGTCCCGAAAGATGTCCCCTCAAATGCAAGTACTGGAGGAAGCAACCCGACATCGGGTTATGGTTTCAACGATACCAAGGCACCGAACTCGTATAATAGTTCTAAGCGAAGCGGGGCTGGGAGTAGCGGAGAACAGTTCATGGTATGCTACAATTGCGCCAATGTCATTCCAGTTGATTCAGAGTACTGCCCTTGCTGCAGAACCAAACTGTATGAAGTTTGTCCTAAATGCAGTCATCGATATTCTTCACAGTACAAGATATGCAACAAGTGCGGGACAGACAGGGAGGAGTATTTGGCAGAACAGAGGCTATTGGAGCAACGTCGGCAGGAAGAGGCTCGGAGGAAAGAGGCGGAGCATCAAAAGGTGTTGGAAGAAGAACGGAGACGAGAACGGCTGAGA
>ERZ808267.312-NODE-312-length-15875-cov-3.460430_pt1 | contig 15875 bp, 9 predicted proteins | sample MGYA00521241_ERZ808267 | MGnify/ENA primary metagenome ERZ808267 (study PRJEB31516, sample SAMN03275592) | gut metagenome | biome: mammalia-associated habitat; material: feces | host: Papio cynocephalus | place: Kenya | collected 2012-07-19 ... | reverse complement strand
TTTGTCCTCAGTACCAGAGGTTTTCACTCTTTGTCCTTTTTCGCTGCTTGTGCGTCTTGTTTGCTGTCGATCTTGTCGGGCTCATCGTCCTGTCCGGCAAGCCCCTTCTTGTACTCGTGGACACCTTTGCCCAAGCCACGCATAAGTTGGGGAATCTTGGCACCTCCGAATAACAACAAGATAATCAGAGCAATAACGATAATTTCAGTTGTTCCTATCATAGTACACTATACATATATAATTATCATATTATAAACCAGCAACCCTTATATTATAAACATATAATTGCCGTGTAATTAGCCATTAATTTTCGCCATTATTAACCCAAATATTCAAAACCTACAAAACTCGGCGTGCGCGACATGCGCACGCTGTATGCGACAAGGACGGTATAATGAACATATAATTGCCATGTAATTAACCATTAATTTGCAGAAAGGGGTGATATGGTGGCGGCATACATAGCCTATCCCTTGCTTATCCCTTGCTGAATCACATACTAATCACATACTAACCACATACTAATCTCATACACTTAACCCGATATTAACAGGGGGATAGTATGGTTGGTAAGCGAGAGGGTTTGCAAGAGTATGCAGGCGGCTATTGCCACGATAACGGACACCATGTAGATGATGCCCGAAAATACATTGGCAAAGCGCACAGGCAGATAGATGATGATGGCGGTCAGTATCATCTGCAGTACGGTAAGCCATGCGGGGAGGTGCGAGAGGGCGAACCAATCGGCATCGGCGAGGTCTGTCCAGCCCAAGAAGATAGCAATGGCATAGTACAACGCGAAAGTGCCGACACCAATGAGCGAGGCAGCCAACACTCGCCACGTGATGACGTGACGATAGGCCATATAGAGCCATATCCCAGGGATGATAATCAGTATCTCAGGGACGAGCAACGAGGCGCAACAGAGAATGAGTGTGCTCAAAAAAGCCTCCTGCAAAGGCCGGTGCTGGTAGTCGATACGCAGGAGAATGAGGTAGGTGAGTTGTGCACCCAAGACCGCCACCTGCCCCTGCCAACACGTGTGCAGGAAAGGCAGGGCGGAACAAAGGAGCCAATAGGAGGTGGGGACAAAAAACGAGGGCAGGTTGGTGATGTTCGCCTGGTAGAAAATGCGCATCATCATAAAGGCATTGACAGCAACCAACAGCAGGGTTGCCACCAATGCCCATAAGGAGTCAGACGCGAGAAACGAGGGTACCCACATAGCCGCACCCAAGCCGATGAGCACGATACGGCTCATCCAACTTGATTGCGCGGTATGTCGAAGCCAGTACTTCACAATAATTTCCGTCTCCGTTAATTGCCTTTAACAGACCTTAATGACGGGTTCTCCGTTAATCACCGTTAATTAATCGTTAATGCACTAATAAACATATAATTACCGTGTAATTAACCATTAATTGCCGTGAGGGCGTGGCGGACAGGGATTAATGCCTCCGTTAATTGCCGTTAATAGACCGTTAATGGGTTGCCCTGCGGGCAACTGACGACGCGAGCCGCGTCGTCCCCCAAGCAAAGGTTAGAAACCTTTGCGCTGGAGGAGGTATTTGGGGTCGGCGGGTTTGCCGCGGAACTCCTGATAGAGTTCGGCTGCATCACGGGTGCCACCCTGTTCGAGCAAGTGGCGGAAACGTTTTGCCACCTCCGGATTGAGGACATCGCCCGTCTCCTCGAAGGCTGCAAAAGCGTCCGCATCCAGCACAGCCGACCAAGTGTAACTATAGTAACCGGCCTCGTAACCTGTGGTGAAGATGTGGTTGTAGAACGTGGAGCGGTAGCGCGTTATGATTTGCGGTATCATGTGCATCTTTGCCATCGCCTCCGCCTCAAATACATTGACATCAAAGTCGGCGGTGTCGGTCATCTCGTGGTAGTCCATATCGAGGATAGACGCCGACAATAGTTCGGTCTCGACAAAGCCCTGATTGAAGGTTTGGGCATTGTTGATTTTTCTGATCAGCGAGTCAGGCATCACTTCACCGGTCTGATAATGAATGGCATAGGTCTTCATTATCTCAGGGCGGTAGCAGTAGTTCTCCATAAACTGCGAGGGGAGTTCGACGAAGTCGCGCGGGGTGTTGGTGCCTGCGAGCGTCTTGTATGTTGCCTTGGACATAAGTCCGTGGAGGGCGTGTCCGAACTCGTGGAAGAGGGTTTCGACATCGTCCATAGAGAGAAGCGATGGGTTGCCCTGTGTGGGCTTGTTGAAGTTGCCGACATTGATGATGACGGGGCGATGGTCCACGCCGTCGGCATCCACGTACTGGTTGCAGATATTGTTCATCCATGCGCCCGGGCGTTTGCCTGCGCGTGGGAAATAGTCGGTGTAGAGAATGCCCACGAGACTGCCGTCAGCGTCAGTTACCTTGAAGACCTCCACTTCCGGGTTATAGACGGGCATATCGGTGAGTTGCTCGAAATTGAGTCCATAGAGGTTGTGCGCCAATCCGAACACGCCTTTGCGGACGTTGCTCAGTTCAAAATAGGGCTTGAGTTGCTCCTCATCGAGATCGTATTTCGCCTTGCGGAGTTTCTCGGCATAGTACCACCAATCCCACGGTTGCAGTTCCTCACCGGGCAGGTCTTCGTTCATAAGCGTTTGGAGTTCAGCGGCTTCACGCTTGGCTGCAGCGAGACTGGGCTCCCATACTGATTGGAGAAAAGCGTCCACGGTCTTGGCATCGTGCGCCATACAGTCGGCGAGGATATAGTCGGCGGGGCAGTCGTAGCCGAAGAGGTGTGCTTTCTCGACACGCAGTTTCATTGTCTTGACGATGACGGCTTTGTTGTCGTACTCGTTGTCGTGGTTGCCACGGGTGGTGTATGCCAGCAGCAGTTCGCGGCGCAAGTCGCGGTTCTCGCAATACTGCAGGACTGGCGTGAACGAGGTGCGCTTGGGCGTGAAGAGCCAAGCATCGGGGCGACCGGCAGCGGCTGCCTCCTCTTTGGCAGCGGCTTTCGCGCTCTCGGGCAGCCCTTTGAGTTGGTTCTCGTCTGTGATGAAGAGTTGGTAGGCATTGGTCTCTGCTACTACGTTGTTGCCGAATTGAAGCGACAGCAAACCCAACTCGCTGTTAATCTCCTTGAGGCGTTCTTTCTGCTCAGGCTGGAGATTGGCACCATTCAGCGCAAAATGCTTATAGGTCTCGGTAAGGAGACGCATCTGCTCGGCGTTCAGCCCGAGTTGCTCACGCTGGTCGTACACAAACTTGATGCGTTGGAACAGGCTGTCGTTGAGCAGGATACCGTCGCTCAGGTCGGAGAGCATGGGGGTTACTTTCTCGGCGATACGGTTCATTTCGTCGTTGCCGTCCGCCTCCAATACATTGAAGAACACTCCGCTCACTTTCTCCAGCAGACCACCGCTGCGGTCAAGTGCGACGATGGTATTCTCGAAAGTAGGTTCGGCGGGGTTGGACACGATAGCCTCTATCTCGGCTTTGTTCTGCGCTATAGCCGCCTCGAAAGCGGGCATATAGTGCTCGGTTTTAATCTTGTCGAAAGCGGGAACACCATAGGGCGTGTTCTGCTCCGACAAAAACGGGTTTTGATTGTTACATGCCATAAGCGTAATGGCGGCAATGCCGAATAGAACTGATTTTTTCATATTACTGTATTTTTACGTTTTTACGCATGGAATCGCGTATCATCTTTCGCAGGTTGGCACTCTCTTCATCCACTTTACCGTGGAAATGCGGCTTGAAATCTTTGGCAAACTTGCACTTCGCCAACTTGATTTTCAAGTCGTCGATATTGCCCGATACGTTCACGCCCAAATAGATAGGCGACAAGACGTTTACATCATAATCAAAGGTCATATCCAGATTGTGCCGCCCGCCGAGTGCCACCATATAGTTGTCGAGCGAGACACAGAACGGATAGACATCTATCTCCTTCTTATAGACGGTCAGTTCGGCGGAGATACTATCCACTTTGTTCTCAGTTTTCTTGTTGAATAGCAGCAACTTGGATATTTTGCTGAACGTTGCGTTGTCCATCACGACAAGGTCTTTGCCGAAGATACTGCATGCTCCTCGCAGGGTGGAAGGCTTCAGTTCGTACTTGGCATTGGTGTAGGTCTCCGCCGCGAGGTGGAACTCCGCCGCGCCCTTGAAAGCACGCAACATCGGCACAATGGAGTCGAGTTGCGGAATCATATGGATGAGTTCGGCTATATCAATGTCAATCATATGATAATCAAAGCCCACATAGATATGGTTGCGGCGCGGTGTCCGGTACATTGCGGTGAGTTGCAGTTTGGCGGCATTGCAGACGAAACCCATCTCGTCCAAGACGAGTGTGCCGTCTTTGATGTAGAGTTTGCCTTTCAGGTCGTGCGCCACCTCATTGAATACCACCGCCTCTTTGATGTGCGTGTTGAGTGCCACATCTACGCCCAGCGGCACAAGGAACGGTGAGGCTTCCGCTGTGGTGCTGTCCTTTGTTTTTTGTTCTTTGTTCTTTGTCCCTTGTTCTTTGTCCCCCGTAGTCTCCTCGCTGCCCGAGTCGGCAGAGCAGAGTGCCATCAGTTCGTTCACATCGGTATGGTCGGAGATGAAGTTCAGTTCGCCGGTCAAATCACCCTGTTTGCGCAGCCATGCACCGATATTCTGCACCTCGCCCGAGAGGGCAAAGTCGGAGTTGCCCACCCGCACTTGCGACTGTGCGATGTGGAAGTCTTTATTCGAATAGGAAAATGTGATTTGCGGGATATAGACAGGTTTGCCGACAGCCGCCAAGTGTACTTCGCCCGCCTGCAAATCGACATCCAGTTTCGGGTTCCATTGCAGGAGCAGGTTCTCGCCCTGTTTGTTGTAGCGTGCTGCCGCTTTGAGAGACAGCGCCGCCGTCTTCACCTGCATATCTTTACCCATCTTGCCCTCAAGTGCCTTCGTTTGAACGGATGCCTCCAAACGCGGCACGGACTTGTTGCGCTTGCTCGGACGAAGACTCGCCTCTACCGAAGACTTTGCCAGATGCGCCTGCATATCCGTGTAGTATCCGCGCAGGTCGTCGAAAGAGAGGTTCGCCTGCAAGGTCGGCACTATAGTCGTATCTTGAGTATTGTATTCCGCATAGGCAGCCAGATGTGGGACAGCAATGGTTGCCTCCATACTATCCATTGCGGCATGCAAAGGTGCTGCGGATTGCAGTCCGAGTGTAGCGCAAAGCACAGGACTATTGCCCAATATATTGCTTGCCTCTATCTGCAAATCGGTCTGCCCGAGTTGCGCCGTCAGCGCATCAATCATCTCGAAATCAACACTTTGCAACGACACTTGCGCCGCTATCCAGCCAACCGACTTGCGCGACGGTTTGGGGTTAGGCAACGTAAACTGCAAGCGTGTATCAGGCAGTTTTGCCAGCATACTATCCATTTGGAAGTCCACGCCTCGCAGGCGTATATCGCCGCCGAACTGCCCGCGCTCCAAACGCATATCCGTCAGGTCGCTTAGGTGTATCTTTGCCCTGACCTTACCCTGACCTTGCCCTGTGGTTAGTATATTCTCCGGCAGGAAATAGGCTATATCGGGCAAGTGTAAATCGGCGTTCAGTTCGAGGTCAAGCAGCATATCCTCCATCAGTTCCGTAACCTCACCCGAAGCGTCTATTTGGCTGTCTCTGGTCTTTGCCGTCAGCGAATGGATCTGTACCGCACTCGCCTTGTCGTCGTTGAGGTCAATATGTGCGTCAGCGTCCAATGCCACATCGCGCAGAGTATAAGGCAATGCAGTATACTTGCCACGCCCGTCCTCAAGCACCACATGTGCATCCACCAACGGCATATGCGCCCCACAATACACACCCCGCACATCGGCATCGAGCGACACACGCCCGTCCACACTGATGTCGCGGAGCATGTCCGTCACCGAAGCGGGCAAAAGTGCCAGCAAAGGTGCTATCTGCCATTCGTGCGCACGCGCGTGTATATCTAAGGTAATCGAGTCGCCTATGTCAGCCGTGCCATCCAACTGCAAAGCAAACTCATTTACCTGCAATTCGGCTTTGTGCAATGCAAAGTGCATATTCTCCAAATCCACCGAGACAGGCAACGAGACCGCCACCTGCAGGCTGTCCGCATATTGCATATCGCCAAGTGTGGCACTCACAGCCTCCGATTGGAGCGTCAGCAGCACATCGTCCCAACTGCCGATACGAGCCGCCAAGACGGTGTTTGCCAGCGAAGCGGAGATACTGTCTTTTTCGTCCACAAATGAGATATACCGCCCCTCGATACGGGCGGCGTCCACGCTGATTTGCTTGAAAGGCAGCCCCGAAGAAGTGGTGTCGGTAGTCGTGGTGTCCGACGAGAGTGCAAATACATTGAAATTGGTCGTACCATCGGCGGCGATATAGATATTCGCTACCGCATCAGGCAGCGACAACTCTCTGACTACCAGATTGCTGTGCTGCAAGAACTCCACTATGTTCACCGTAGCGACCACCTCGGGTGCAGCCAAGAGCGTATCGCTCTGCGCGCCCTCTGTGGGGTTGATGAGACAGAGTCCGTCCACGCGCAATCCGAACTCGGGGAACGTGGAAAAGAACGTCAAGTCCACCTCGCCCACCTCATGTTGGCAGGTGATATACTTGTCCGCCACTTGCCGCACGATAGGTGTCAGCCGTGCGGGCGTGAATATCAGCCAAATCGCCACGCACACCACAACCAGCAACACCCCGACTATCGCACCGAGCGTGATACCGAATATCTTCCAGAAACGTTTCATTTCGCAGCAATCACCTTGGTAAACGAATGCGTTTTCTTGTAATCGTCCTTGTATTGTAATTCGCTGTCTGTCAGTTTGGTAACCGTATAAATCTTCGGTATCTCCGCACCGCCGTTATCCATTAGATGTATCTCTGTAAGATCCGCTTTTACCAATTTCCACTTAAACCAACCGTTTCCATAGTCTTGCAAGTCGCTCTCGGTTACATCTTCCGCCTCGTCCCACTCACGCCCATACAAATAAGCCTCATCGGCGTTCTCTGTGGTGAAACGCACAAAATGCTGCGTGTTATCCTCCTGCCAAAGTCCAAGCAGGTCGCTTTGCGAGAAAGATACATCCGATGTTCCCATACACGATGCCATCAGCACTCCAATCAGTACCACGATGGCGATACGTAAGATATTCTTTTTCATAGAATTACATTATTTATGTTGTTCCCAATATGTTTTCTCTTTGCTAAACCAGTCTTTGCGTTCCGCAATTTTCCCTATCTCTGTCTCGTAGAAAGCCGCAGCCGCTTCGCATAATTCAAGCATCCATTTCTTGCGCGAAGGCTGTGGCTCAAACAACAACCGGTTAGAGTCCTTTATCTGTATTTGTCCCCAACCGAGTGCGCCTAATGTCAGACAACTCCACGCAAAATATTCAATAGGCTTAAAATGACAACTCAGATACTCAATGTGGTCTGCAACCACTTTGTAATCAACAATCAAGATACAGAATGTATTGGTGTCATTACGATAGAACTTTGCCAAACGCTGCATAGAAATCAAGTTTGGCATACTGAAATGCGTATCTACATCGTGTGTTTTGACATCTATTGCATAGTAGTTGCCTGCATTGTCATAAAACGCCATATCTTCCATAGAGCGTCGCTCAAAATCCGTCTCGAACTTTGCAGCAAACTGCTGTGGAAAACAAGATTGCAAATGCTCGGCAATAAACTCCTGCAAAGCATCACCTACAATACGCGGGGAGAATGTGCTTACTATCTGTTGTGCATTGTCGTTCAGATAAGTGAGCAGTTTATTCTCAATGGCGGCTATATGTTGCTCGACTAACATACAATTAGAAATTTATGGTCAAAGGGGTTGATTTTATCGGCTGTATCGGAGCAATCTTGGTATTTGCTTTTTGCAGATTAAGCGTATTGCGTTCCCAGAATACTCCCGCCGTATAACCTTGTATGGTGTTATCCACAGAGGCTTGCTCCAAACGTTTTTCCGCCCACAAACAATACTCCTCATTTATCTCCACACCACAATATTGCCTGCCCAATTTCTTGGCTACCACACTCGTTGTCCCGCTCCCGAGAAACGGGTCAAACACCACATCGCCCGCTTTGGAAGATGCCAGAATCAGTTTGGCAATCAGTTTCTCGGGCTTCTGCGTCGGGTGGTCGGTATTCTCGGGCATGGACCAAAACGGGATGCTAATGTCGTCCCAAAAATTGGACGGATATGTCAAGCGAAAACGCCCTTCTTCGCTTTCTTCCCAATCTTTCGGTTTGCCGTTTTGCTTGTAAGGAGCAATCACTTGGCGTTTCATCATTACGGCATTGACATCAAAGTAATAGTGGTTTGGGTCTTTAACGGCAAACCAAATATCCTCCATTCCGTTTTTCCAATTGGTCTTTGCACCGCGTCCTTTCTCGCGTTGCCACGTGATACGGTTAAGAATGGTCAGTTCCGTTTCTATTACGTGTTGCATTGCCGCCGTAGATTTCCAATCGCCGCACATATACAATGTCCCTTGCGGTTTCAGTTTGCTGCAAATCTTGTGAAACCACAACAATAGATATTGCTCATACGCCTCATCGTCTCTTGCCGCAAACTTCAATCCGTTGAAGTTCTTGCTTAGGTTGTAAGGCGGGTCTATTATAATCAAATCTGCGAACGCTTCAGGTAGCAAGTCCAACACATCCAATACATCGGCACAAATAGTACGGTTGAGACAATCCACCCCTTGCAACAAATCCTCTTTGTGCAAGAGTCTTTGCTGTAAGGCGGAAACCTCACTCGGCAGTACCGAAAGCGTCCTATTACGTGGTGCCGGTTCGTGTGCGGGCATACTTATGCTTTCTTGATGGTGATGTTTACGGTGTAGCCGTCCATATCGAGGGATTGGGGATTGGGCACTTTGTCCACGAGGGTGAGCGAGGTGGCGAGGACTTGCGAAGCGATGTAGTCGCGGCAGTGCTCCACAGCAGCGGCAATCTCGTCGCGGCGCTCTATCTCTATGGCGATACGGTCGGTTATCTCCAAGCCCGATGTCTTGCGCAGGTTCTGGATACGGTTGATTAGTTCGCGGGCAATGCCTTCCTCTATCAAAGCATCGTTGAGTTCGATGTCAAGGGCGATGGTAAGGATACCGTTGTTGGCAACCAGCCAGCCCGGCATATCCTCGGTCATGATATCCACATCCTCTGCCACAAGGTCAACATCCAGCAGGCGGAATGTCCCCGCTGCTTCAAACTGCGCAATCTCGTCCTGTGTCATCTTACTGATAGCCGCAGCCAGTTCTTTCATCTTGCCGCCCACTTTCTTGCCCAATACCTTGAAGTTCGGCTTGATTTTCTTCACGAGTTTCACCTCCGAGTTCTCGGCAGTGGTGATAACCAACTCTTTTACGTTCACCTCGCTCTTGATCAGGTCCTGCACGTGGAGCAGGGCTTGCAGCGTCTCTTTGTCGGGCGCAGGGATAACGGCTTTCTGCAACGGCTGACGCACATTCTTCTCAGCACGCTTGCGCAGACTGAGAATCATCGATGTAGCCTGTTGCGCCAGATACATACTGCGTTCCAAGTCTTTGTTTATCAGCGACTCATCGGCTTTCGGCCAGTTGCTCAGATGCACGGTCTCGCCTGTCAAGTCGCGATAGAGGCGGTCGGCAAAGAATGGTGCATTGGGTGCCATCAGTTGCGCCACGGTCTTCAGACAGGCGTAGAGTGTGGCGTATGCCGCCTGCTTGTCGGCGTTCATCTCGCCGCCCCAGAAGCGTTTGCGATTGAGACGGACATACCAGTTGCTCAGGTCATCCTGCACGAAGTCGGAGATAGCACGTCCTGCCTTGGTGGGCTCATATGCCTCATAATCAGCAGTAACCTCCTGAATAAGCGAGTCCAAACGGCTCAAAATCCATTTGTCGATTTCCGTATATTGTGCATTGTGCATTGTGCATTGTGCATTGTCCCAACCGTCCACATTGGCATAGAGAGCAAAGAAACTGTATGTATTGTAGAGCGTGCCGAAGAACTTGCGGCGCACCTCGTCCACGCCCTCGGGGTCGAACTTGAGGTTATCCCACGGACTGGAGTTGGTGAGCATATACCAGCGCACCGCGTCGGCACCGTACTTGTCGAGTGTAGCAAACGGATCCACCGCATTGCCCAGCCGTTTCGACATCTTGTTGCCGTTCTTATCCAGCACCAATCCGTTGGAAATCACGTTCTTGTACGCCACTTTGTCCTCTATCATCGTATGGATGGCATGGAGCGTAAAGAACCAACCGCGGGTCTGGTCCACACCCTCGCAGATAAAGTCCGCCGTACGCGGAGCGTCCTGGTTCTCAAACGGATAGTGGTTCTGCGCATACGGCATAGCACCCGAATCAAACCATACATCAATGAGGTCGAGTTCGCGCTTCATCGGTTTGCCGCTCGGCGAGCAGAGAATGATACCGTCCACATACGGGCGGTGGAGGTCAATCACCGACGGGTCGTAGTTCTCTTTCGAGTAGTCGCCTACGATATGTTTGGGGTACGGGTTCTCTTTCATAAAGCCCGCTGCGATGGACTTGTCTATCTCCTCGAAGAGTTCCTTGATAGACCCGATACATATCTCTTCCTGACCGTCCTCGGTGCGCCAGATAGGCAGCGGCGTACCCCAGTAACGCGAGCGGGAGAGGTTCCAGTCGTTCAGGTTCTCGAGCCACTTGCCGAAACGCCCTGTACCCGTTGATTCGGGCTGCCAGTGAATGGTGTTGTTGAGGCGTATCATCTCCTCGCGTGCTTTGGTAGAGCGGATAAACCACGAGTCCAGCGGGTAGTAGAGCACCGGCTTGTCGGTGCGCCAGCAGTGCGGATAGGTATGTACGTGCTTCTCGATGCGGAAGGCTTTATTCCCGGCTTTCAGCATTATGCAGATGCTGATGTCGAGGGTCTCGTCTTTGTCCGTCAGGTTGGGGTCGTAGGCATTCTTTACGAAGCGTCCCGCCCACGGGCGATATGCCTCCACATCGATATGCTTTGCCACAAACGCATCGTCCAGATCCTCAAGCAGGAAGAACTTACCCGTCATATCCACCATCGGGCGTTGCTCGCCCTTCTTGGTAAGGAACACCATACCCGGGATATTCGCTTTCTTTGCCACAAACGCATCGTCTGCACCGAAAGTAGGCGCGATATGTACGATACCCGTACCGTCCTCGGTCGTTACATAGTCGCCCGCAATGATACGGAAAGCGTCGCCGTCGGGCTTTGCCCATGGGATAAGTTGCTCATACTCCATACCGACGAGGTCGGTGCCTTTGCCGCGCCATAGTATCTCGGGGGCTTCGCCCAACTCTTTGGTATAAGTATGCAGGCAAGCCTCCGCCAGCAGGTAGAGAGCCGGTATCTTCGTATAGGGGTTCTCCCCGCGCACCACCACATAGTCAATCTTCGGTCCTACGCAGAGGGCGGTGTTGCTCGGCAATGTCCACGGTGTGGTCGTCCATGCGAGGGCATAGAGAGGACTCCCCCCGTCCCCCTCAGAGAGGGGGTGAAGTGCATCAGACAATGTCTTATTAAGTTCCTTTATCTTGAACTGTGCAGTGCAAGTGGTGTCCTTTACATCACGGTAGCAACCGGGCTGGTTCAACTCGTGCGACGACAAGCCCGTACCCGCCGCAGGCGAGTAAGGCTGGATCGTATAGCCCTTGTAGAGGTAGCCGTTCTCGTACAGACGCTTGAGCAGATACCAGAGGGTCTCGATATACTTGTTGTCGTAGGTGATATACGGGTTCTCCAAATCCACCCAATAGCCCATCTGCTTCGTCAGGTTGGTCCACTCCTTGGTATATTTCATCACCTCGCGGCGGCAAGCGGCGTTGTACTCGTCCACACTGATTTTCTTGCCGATGTCCTCTTTGGTGATACCCAGCATCTTCTCCACGCCGAGTTCCACAGGCAGACCGTGGGTGTCCCACCCCGCCTTGCGCTGCACCTGATAGCCCTGCATGGTCTTGTAGCGGCAGAAAGTATCCTTGATAGTACGTGCCAGCACATGGTGGATACCCGGCATACCGTTTGCCGAAGGAGGTCCCTCGAAGAACAGGAACTGCGGGTGTCCCTCGCGTGTCGTGATACTCTTGTGGAACAGGTCTTCCTTCTCCCAGTCAGCCAGCACCTCGCGGCTCAATTCCGGCAAATTCAGTTGTTTGTACTCCTTAAATTTCATATCTCGTTTTTGTTGTTTACAATAAATACACCACTATCTGTTGCGTGATAAACACACCATTCCGCTCACCCACAGACACACCACAACGATGCGCCCACGCACATATAGCCCGCAAAGTTACTGCTTTTTCCTCAAATCCACAACTACTACTACACAACCACCACCTTCCCATAATATATAATTGAATCACCTTTCCATAATGTTATCCTGCAGCCCCACTTCCTAAATGTTACAGGATAGTTATAGGTTGATTATAGGATAGCAGACTTGTCGCGGGTCTATCGCGGGTCTGTCGTGGGTGTGTCATGAGTTTGCCGCAAACAGATGGACATCTCATTCAAATTGCAGCACAAAGATAATATAAAATCGTCAAAAATCCAAATTTATTTTCGTTTTTTTTCAGGATTGGCATTCCGTTTTCTGATTCCCCCCACACGCCATAAGAACTTTTTCTTCACACTTTCTTCATATTTCCTTCGCAACCACATAACAAAACCCCACTACTTTTGCACCGAATTTCAAAGCAAAAGTTATGAACAGATATTTCACTTCCCGTTCAGCCCAAGCCATTATCCTAACCCTACTCCTCTTTATCACCCCCTCCCTTACCGCCCAAAACTGCATCGGTCTTGTCCTCGATGCCGACACCCGCGACCCCCTCATCGGAGCCGCCGTACTCATCAGCGGAACCACCACAGGCACCACCACCGACTTCGACGGACGTTTTACCATTCCCGCCAAACCCACAGACACCCTCGTCATCTCCTATATAGGCTACCAAACCGCCCGTCTCACCCCCAAGCCGCAGCAAGACACCCTCAAAATCCTTATGCGCACCAACTCCGAGGTACTGCAAGAGGTGGCTGTTGTAACCAAGCGCCGCCAAAACACCGAGATGGGCGTTCTCCAGTCCACCAAAACCGCCCTCAGCGTCCAGACGGGCATCAGCAGCCAGCAGATACAGCGCACCCAGGACCGCGACGCCTCCGAGGTCATCCGCCGCGTGCCGGGCATCTCGCTCATCGACGACAAGTTCGTCATGGTGCGGGGGCTCTCCCAGCGCTACAACCAAGTATGGATCAACGGTGCCGCCGTCCCCAGTTCTGAAGCCGACTCCCGCGCGTTCTCTTTCGACCTGCTGCCCTCCTCGCAACTCGATAACCTGGTGATTATCAAGTCCCCCGCACCCGAATACCCCGCCGACTACTCCGGTGGTATGGTACTCGTCCAGACCAAGGACGTACCCGAATACCGCTCGTGGCAAATCAACCTCGGCGGTGCAATGAACGACCAGACCCACTGGCAACCGTTCCTCCGCACCAAGTCCTCGCCCACCGACTGGCTCGGCTTCGACAGCGGGCTGCGCAGCCTCAGCAACGGCATTCATACCGTCCTCAGCGGCTACCCGAGTACTGAAAACAGCGTCTCCCTCACCGGCAACCATTTCAACAACGACTGGACTGTCAAAAAGATTACCCCTGTCAGCGACCTCAGCCTCGGCTTCAACGGCAGCGAGAGTTGGTCGCTCCCCGCCGGGCAGTCGCTCTCCATGCTCCTCAGCGGCAACTACAGCCGCTCCTACAAGCACTACCGCGATATGCTCAACTGCCTCTTCGGTGCCTACGACGAAGCCAAACAGGAGAGCCAATACCTCCGCCAATCGACTGACGACCAGCAGACTATCCATACCCGCCTCGGCTTGATGTTCAACCTCAGTTACTCCCGCCGCGCCGGCAAAGACCGCATCGAGTTCAAGAATATCTTCAACCAACTCGGGCGCGAGCGATACACCTCCCGCGTGGGTATCTCCGCCCAGAACGACGAGGAGCAGTCCGCCGAGTACAACTACCAGAGCCGCACCACCTACTCCGCACAACTCAACGGCAAGCACCTCTTCGCCGACGACGACATCGACTTCCGCTGGAACGCCGGCTATGCCTACTCCAACCGCAACCAGCCCGACCGCCGCCGCTACCTCGTCAACGATGCCCTCGAGGCGGGTGTCCTCCAACTCTCGTCCTCCAACGACATCTCCCGCGAATACACCTACCTCTACGAGCATATCGGCTCCCTCGCCCTCGACTATGCGCAGACCTTCCACGCCGGCTGGTTCCACCCGCAACTACGTGTCGGTGTCTATGGCGAGTACCGCACACGCAACTATGCCGCACGCACCTTCTACTACAACTGGCACCAGGCGTCCAACACCCTCCCCGACAATTTCCGCCAACTCGACATACCTACCCAACTGATGGTTGAGGACAACTATTCCGAGGACCGTCTCTACCTCCTCGAGCAGGTCAAATGGCGCAACAACTATTCGGGTACCAACACCCTTCTTGCTGCCTATGCTGCGCTCAATATGCCTTTCGGACCGGTGAACATCTACACCGGTGTGCGCTACGAGTACAACGATATGTGCCTTGTCCGCAACACCCGCGACCGCGAGTACTCGCCCCGTGCTACCCACTACCGCACCTCCGATGCTTTCCCCTCCGCCAACATCACCTACCGTATCACCGACCAGCACCAACTCCGCGCCTCCTACGGTATGTCCGTCAACCGACCCGAGTTCCGCGAAGTCTCCCCCTCGGTCTATTACGATTTCGACCTCGCCTCCAACGTGCAGGGTAATATCGACCTTACCGCCTGCCACGTCCACAACGCCGACCTCCGCTACGAGTTCTACCCCAAGGGCAACAAGGGCGAAATCATCTCCCTCGCCGCTTTCTACAAGCATTTCCGCAACCCTATCGAGTGGACATACACCGTTACGGGAGGCACCGACCTCACCTATAGTTACCGGAACGCCGACCGCGCCTACTCCTACGGGCTGGAACTCGACCTCCGCAAAGACCTCGCATTCATGGGCATGCGCGGCTTCCAGTTCACCTTCAACGGTTCGCTTATCAAGAGCCGCGTGCAGTTCCCCGAGGGCTCCCGCGAGACCGCCCGCCCCATGCAGGGACAGTCGCCTTACCTCATCAATACGGGTCTCTTCTACGCCCACGAGCGCACGGGCTGGAGTTGCTCCGTCCTCTACAACCGCATCGGCAAACGCCTCATCGGTGTCGGGCGCAGCGTCGGACTCACAGGCAGCGACGATGCCATCACCATACCCGACTCCTACGAGATGCCCCACGACGCCCTCGACCTCAACCTCGCCAAGACCTTCGGCGACCACTGGACTATCCGTTTCTCCGCCCGCGATGTTATCGGTGAGAAAATCATCTACCAGCAACTGGCAAACACCACTCTCTCCGACGGCTCCACCCGTCAAATCAAGCAAATCACCCGCTCCTTCCGCCCCGGCCGCACTTTCCTCCTCAGCGTAACATGGAAACTGTAGTAATGATGAATTATGAATTATGAATTACGAATGATGAATTACAAATTACAAATCATGAATGTAACCTTGCCAGGGACGGCGGGTGCTCCTATGAGTCCCGTGGGCGAAATGGGGTGCTCTCTCGTCCGTGGTAATAAACTAACTAACAAATAAATAAACATTCAGGCAATGAAACGTATCAGTCTTTTCATTTTACTGGTAATCAGTGCAGTATGCGTTTGTGCGCAAACCATCAGTCCTGTCTATCAGCCCGATACGGACTATGTCTATCGTACGGGTAACACCTACGTATGCAACGGGCAGGCGATGAACAAGTATCAGTACCGCAACTTCCTCGCC
>ERZ808267.310-NODE-310-length-15959-cov-2.807784_pt1 | contig 15959 bp, 16 predicted proteins | sample MGYA00521241_ERZ808267 | MGnify/ENA primary metagenome ERZ808267 (study PRJEB31516, sample SAMN03275592) | gut metagenome | biome: mammalia-associated habitat; material: feces | host: Papio cynocephalus | place: Kenya | collected 2012-07-19 ... | reverse complement strand
GAAATGCTGATTGCGGACGGGGTAGAAACTCACCCACACGAGTTTGTGGAACGCAAGCCGTATATCAACACTGCGGAAATGCCTAGAAAGAAATTGCGTGAACTCATCAAGTCTGACCCAAGTTTCGGCAAAATCGTGTGCCGTTGCGAGAAAATTACCGAGGGCGAAGTGCTAGACGCTCTGCGTAGCCCGCTGCACCCTAGGACGGTGGACGGGATAAAACGCCGTGTTCGTCCGACTATGGGGCGTTGCCAAGGTGGTTTCTGTCTGCCTAAACTCATCAAACTGATTGCTGATGAAGCGGGATTGCCTATGGAAGATGTAACTTTGCATGGCGGGACTAGCAATATTTTGCTACACGAAGTGCAGAAGGAGGGCAAATAATGAGGACCGATGTAGCGATTATCGGCGGCGGCCCTTGCGGGCTGGCTGCGGCGTATGGCGTGGCTAGTACGGGTGCGGAATGCGTCATTTTGGAGAGAGATAGTAAACTCGGCGGAATACTCAACCAGTGCATACACAACGGTTTCGGCTTACATAAGTTTAATGAGGAATTGACGGGACCCGAGTATGCGCACCGCTGGATAGATATGATTAGCGGTAATTCGCTGATTTCTGCGCATTTGGGGTGTTTTGTTGATAGTATTACCAAGACGCAATCGGGGTTTGTGGTGGAGGCTCTGTGCGGGGAAGATTTGCTGGAAGTGGAGTGCAAGGCTGTAATTCTTGCGCAAGGGTGTAGAGAGCGTCCAGCGGGGGCGATTATGCTCTGTGGCTCTCGGCCTAGCGGAATTTATACGGCGGGCTGCGCCCAAAAACTCATCAATATTGACGGCAAAGATGTCGGTAAACGGGTAGCAATCTTGGGTTCGGGCGATATTGGGCTGATTATGGCGAGGAGGCTTACTTGCGAGGGGGCTAAGGTTGTCGGCGTGTATGAAATTATGCCCGCAAGCGGAGGCTTAGCGAGGAATATTACTCAGTGTCTAAATGATTTTGAAATACCGCTGCATTTGTCGACTACTGTTACTCGGACGGTCGGTAAGGATAGATTGGAGGGAATTTTTGTCGCCCCTGTCAATGAGAGATTACAGCCAATACGAGAGTTAGAAAAGTTTGTCGAGTGCGATACTTTGCTATTGTCGGTCGGTTTGCAACCCGAAAATGAGGTCGTGTCGGGCTTGGGGTTGGAATGGTGTACTGCTACTAACAGTTATACGGTGGACGAGTATTTTATGACTAATGTGCAAGGGCTGTTTTTGGCGGGCAATGTGCTGCATGTCAATGATTTGGTGGATAATGTCTCTCGTGAGGGCGAGGCGGCAGGAAATGCTGCGGGTAAATTTGCTCTGGGTAAACTGTCGATTGACGCTCCTAAATTAAAGGTAGAGTTTGACGAGCATATCAAGTATACCGCTCCAAAGTATATCCACGATACGGGCGAGGGGGTGGCGCAGATTAGTTTCAGAGTCAACAAGAATTATAAGAGAGTTATTATCAAGGCGATTAGTGGCGGTGTGGAGATTAGCCGCAAGCCTTGCCCTGCTGTTACTGCGGGAGAAATGCAAACTATCCCTGTTGACAAGTCAAAAATCGTGGACGGCAAACTTTATTTTGAAATCGAGGTTATAAAATGAGTGATAGAGTTCTAGAAACGGTGTGTATTCGTTGCCCGATTGGGTGCCATTTGACAGTAAAAAGAGTCAAGGGCGAGGTCGTAGTTGAGGGAAATTCTTGCCCTCGTGGGGCGGAATATGGTAAACAAGAATTTATCAATCCTATGCGTACAATCACTGCCGTTTATCGGTTGAGCGGCGGCGGTACGCTCGCAGTGCGCACCTCAAAGGCGGTGGACAAGATTAAGTATTTTGAGGTTTTGCGTGCTATCCATACTGCGTCCGAGCCACAAAACCCGCAATTTGGTGGCGTTTTGGTTGAGAATGTCTGCAATACTGGGGCTGATGTCGTAATTACCGCTGTGAATAAGGAATAGGTGGTGGGGTTCGGGAAAATAAGGATATTTAATTTTATTTTCGAGCGGAACAAAAAAATCGGAAAAAATTAAATTAAAGTATGGACTTTTTGTGTAAAATGTGTTAAAATCCTTTAACGATGAACTAAGGAGATTTTGTTTATGGACTTTGATAGAGAAGGTTTTGAGGCAACATCTGAGGTTATGGCGCTCGCTACGATTTGTGAGCAGACCCCTATGGGCGAAATGGGTAACGGTGCTTTTGCTTTTGCGTACAACAAGAGTGAGGAGGCTGCCGCTCGTCCAGGGGAGAGCAAAGTTGGCTTTACTATGGTAGATGTTACGCAAGGTTTGCGTAGTGATTTGGCAACCAATGTTATGGTTAGCAAAATTTTGACTTCTGGTCAGATTTTTGACAAGAATGGCTACCTAAACAATCAATTGGAAACAAATATCGACAATCAGGCGGGGCAGGTCGGTAGCGTGGGCGCTTTGCGTGCTATCAATGCGTGCAACCCGCAAATAGGCAAGGCACAGGTGCGTGGGCTAAATGAGGTGCTGGTCAATTCTTTGGCGCAAAGTGATGACTGGGCTAGAAATTTTGTCGAGCGTGCTAGGGTTTTGCGTGATATGAGTATGGCGACTAGCAATACTTTTGTACACAGTGCAGTGCAGAAACTTGGCAAATATGTGCAGATTGCTCGTGATGTGAGTAAAAAAAAGACAATTGAGAGCATAAACGAGAATATTCAATCTCGTTAATGAGTGCATAGAGAAAAGTGAGGAGGCATTTATTGAAATGTCCTTTCTTTTTTTGGTGAAATTTTGGCTCATATATTTGGAAAATTAAACAAAGTATGTTATAATGTGTGCATAAATTATAGAGGAGATACACTATGGGAATTCTAAAAAATATTGAATGGGTGGATACCAGCAGTAATTTGATTGTTTACAAATTTCCTGTAACCAGGGACCAAATCAACAAGGGTTCTGTGTTGACTGTTCGTGAGAGTCAGGTCGCAATTTTTGTAGACAAAGGGCGTTTGGCTGATGTATTTTTGCCTGGTTACTACAAGTTGACGACAGACAATATTCCAGTTTTGACAAAATTGATGTCGTGGAAGTACGGCTTTGAGACGCCTTTCAAATCGGACATTTATTTTGTAAATACCAAGCAGTTTACCAACCAAAAATGGGGTACGGTTAATCCGATTTTGATTAGGGATAGAGATTACGGTGCGGTGCGTGTGCGTGCGTTCGGTAACTACTCGTTCAAGGTGGATGATGCGTATGTGTTTATGCAGAATTTGAGTGGTACAAATGTACAATTCAACTCGGACGAGATTGTGGACTACTTGCGTAGTTTTGTCGTTGCGGGAATTAGCGATGTTATCGGCGAAAGTCAGATACCTATTCTCGATATGGCGGGGAACTTGCAGGAGATGTCAAAAATCGTGGAGGACAAGGTTGCGGACGACTTTAAGGCAATCGGTCTGAAACTCACAAAGTTTGTGTTTGAGAACTTCTCGCTTCCTGAGGAAATTGAAAAAGCACTCGACAAAAATGCTAGTATGGGTGTTTTGCGTAAAAACCTCGATGTATATACCCAGGTCGAGACTTTGGATGCTATGAAAGAGGCGGCAAAGAACCCTGGCGCTGCTGGCGGCACAATGGGGGCTGGTATGGGACTCGGTATGGGTATGGGAATGGGTAACATTTTCGCCCAAAATATGCAGCAAATGAACAACGCTTCTGCGGTTGCTGGTAAAGTTTGCCCTGTTTGTGGTGCGAATGTGCCTGCAAATGCAAAGTTTTGTCCTGAATGTGGTCAGAATATGAAGCCAACTTGTCCAAACTGTGGAGTTGAAGTCAAGGCAAACGCAAAATTCTGTGCGGAGTGTGGAACTAAATTAAAATGATTTACACAGATGAAGTCAAGGACGAGGTAGAAAGCGGAGCGGTAGATGAGAGTGAGGTTGTAGATGCCTCATCACAGACACAAGTAAACTCTGCCGAACTGTCGAGAGAGGAGGCGAAATCGCCCCAAAAGAAGAAAACTATCGATGAAAAGTTGTATTCTGATGAGAGCGTGGCTACTTCTATTCAAAAGTGTCCGAATTGTGGTGGGGAAACAGTTTTTGATGCGAAATTGCAAAAAACAAAGTGCCTTTACTGTGGGGGAACTTTTGACATTGCTAACGAGAGTACGGTAACCGAACAAGATATTGACGGGCTGTTGACGCAGGCGACTGTGTGGAAAGAGGCTGATGTTTATCGTTGTCAGACTTGTGGTGCAAAGCAGATAATTAGCAAGCAAGATGTGGCTCATACTTGTCCGTTTTGTGGTACTTCGCACATAATCAAGACGGAGGAACTGCCAGGACTCAAACCACAGGGGGTTGTGCCTTTCAAGATGCCTGTGGAAAAGGTGGCGGAATGTGCGCTCAAATGGGTCAAAAAGAGATTTTTTGCACCGAGGGCTTTTAAGCAGAGTGCTAGACCAGAGAATATTCACGGTGTATATAACCCTGTGTTTACATTTGATAGCGAAACAAAGTCGAGTTATGAGGGGCGGCTAGGTGAAACTGTGCGTACGGACAAGGGGTCACATACAAGGTATTTCCATGTGAGCGGTAATATCGATGTTAATTTTGATGATTTGCTCGTGCAGGCGAGTAGTGCGATTACGACCACTACTCTAAACAAGATTTCGCCTTTTAGCACCAATACTGCCCCTGCGTATACTGATAAGTATTTGCGTGGGTTCAAGGCTAGTACCTACAACAAGGACGGTAAGGCTTGTTGGGAAGAGGGTAAGGACTTGATGAGCGCGCAGATTGAGCGTAAGATTTTGAGCCGTTACCACTACGATACCAAAGATTATTTGAATGTAAAGACGGCGTATTTGAAGCAAAAGTACAAGTATGTGCTAGTGCCTGTCTATGTCGGACACCACACATACAAGGGGAAGCTGTATAATTTTTATGTTAATGGCGAAAATGGTAAAGTTACGGGCAAGACTCCGTTGAGTCCTTTTAAGGTTACTTTGGCGGTGATTTTGGGTATCTTGTTTGTCGCTGGTGTTGTGTTCCTCGCTATGTATTTGGGGGATTAAGCAAGAGAAAGGATTTGATTTTTTGATTTATTTTGATTTTTTTGGGCATTTTTGTTGAATTTTTCTGCAAATTTGCTATCAAAAAGCAGAGAAATTATAGAAAATATATTAAAAATATTTGTAAATAACCTACAAAAACTGTATAATTATAAAAAAACAAAAAGGAATTAGGTGTATGGATTGGAGTGAAATTGCACTGATTGCGGTCGGTGCGGTGCTGGTAGTCGTGGCACTCGCTTGGGTTATTAGTGCGATTGTTCGTCATCGTAAAAAGGACGGTGATGTGGTTGATGGTGTGTATATCCGCAAAGATGTACGCTATACCAAGCACGATGAGATTACTGAGAAAGACGGTTCGATTCGTGTGAGTTTTAGAGAGGGCGACATCGTCCTCGACCGTGGGCAAACTTATTTGGTGGCAAAGGAGAGCAAACTCTTGCCGGGCAAGTATACAGTGCTTGTCGCTGACGACAATATGCCCGAGGTAAAAATTCGCTTGGGTGGGTTGACTCGTGCTTATCCGCACAATAGCGATATTGTGCTTGCGGAGGGCGATAAAATCTGTGCGGTTTCTGCGACTGTGATTTTGAGATAAAGGGGAGAAAGTATGAATAGAAAGTTTTTGACTAGGTCGCTAGCGGCTCTCGCTTTGGTTGCGGCGGCTGTGTTGTACTTGTTGAGTGTGTGTATTCCTGATACATTTGGCTTTTTCAACCTCGCTTGGGCGGGTATGATTGTGGCTGGTGCTTGGGGTATAATCTTGCTACTCGATGGAATTTTTGAGAAAAATGTATCCGTTGTAAAGAAATTCAAGATTTTTGGTGGAGCAATTCTAATTGTGGGCGGCGTTATTTGTGCCGTATTTGCTTGCTTGTTGCCAGAAAATCTCGTTGTTCCTATTATTATCTTGGTTGCTGCTGTGGCAATCTTGCTAGGTATTGTGGCTACTGGCGGTAAAAAGTGGGACGAGGGCGACAACCAAAAAGTTGGTTACGAGAATTACCACCAACGCAAAGAGCGTGAAGATAGAGAAAACAAAGAAAAATAATAAAAAATCTAAAAAAATATTAAAAAAATTAGATTTTTACAGCCTTTTTGGGGCTGTTTTTTATTTTTTTGTAATTTTTTTATGAATTTTGGGTTATTTTTTGGGTAAAAGTATGATGAAGTTTTGGTGTGAAAACTGTTGACTTTGATAGATAAAAATAGTATAGTGGTAGTAAAAGTAAAGGAGTGAAGTTATGCAGATTTTTTGGGGGAAATACAATCCTTTGGTCTTTTTGGTAATAACTGCCTTTTTGATAGGTTTTATGTTTATTCCAGATTTGACCTTGCGGCTGATACTAGCACTGTTTTGCATATTGCTAGAATTATTGTGCTGTTATCATTTTTTGGTAGTAACAGAAAAATATCTCGTATTTTGTTACGGCGGTTTCTTGATAATTAGACGGAAAGAAAAATTCGAGTCGGTAGAGTTGATAACTGATGAGAGGCGTGAAAAAGCAAAATTTTCCTTTGAAAATTGCAAATTCTCTGTGCCGTTTTTTGCAAGTGGTAAGGCAGAGGTTTTGGGGCAAATCGAGGAGTTGGCAAATTCACTCTGCGGAGATGATATGTTTGTCAAGGCTAGCAGAGAGGGGGGAAAGGACGAGGTGGTTGACGATACAAATTATGAGGAACTATTATCGACCCTCAAAAGGAATGCTATCAAGATGAGTTTTGTTAAGGAGGCAAGGTTTAGTAAAATTGGCGGGCATCCCGATTTGCCAAAAGATTTTGTTTGGCCAGTAACAACAAGTGGTGAGGGCTGTATGATGAGAGTGGCGAACAAAGAGCGCCCTTTAAGTTTTGTTTGTCAGATTGATTTGGCTGAGGCTAGCAAGTTTGATAAGGACGGAATTTTGCCTAAAACTGGTGTTTTGAGTGTGTTTTATGAGCATATCAGCAAAGCGATAAGCACTCGTGATAAGGCGGACGGGGTCAAGGTGTATTACTTTGCTAACAAGGACGACTTGGTTCGCAGCGACTTTGTCTATGAGGTAAATTCTGATGACGATGATATGCAACCTTGGCTGTTAGGGGAGCATTTCCTCGATTTTTGTGCGGAAGATGACTACCCTTCGTGGGCTACGGCGGAAGCAATTACGCAGAAAGATTTGCCTAAATATGATGATTTTGTGAGTAAATTTGTACCCGAGGGAGAAAATTGGGATACGAGGCTCTTGGGGTGGCCTGCGGATATGCAAGGCAGTGCGATGCCTAATTACCCGAAAGATAGTAATTATGACTTTTTGCAGTTGATACAGATTAATACGATTGATACCTCGGAAACGGGGAGCGAGGAGAATGAATTTTTTATTGGCGGAGTTGGTCAGTTGCACATATTTATACGCAAAAGAGATTTGGATAAACACAATTTTGAAAATATTGAGTATGAGATAATGTGTTAAAATTTAAGTGGAATAGTAAAAAGTCGCTAAAACTTAGCGACTTTTTCTGTTTTTATCTAGTATTTATCTATTGATTTGTTATTTTTCCATTGTTAGGGTGTGTGTAGGTGTTGGTGCATTAGGTGCGATGCCAAATTCACTACCAAATTTTACCCGACTAGGCAAAACTACGTGGTCGTTGTCTCGAACACTCAGAAATTCATCGCCGTAGACCTTGACAATTTTCTCAGGATTGATGTCTGCGAGTAGTTCGTACTCAGGGGAAGTTTTCCCGAGTTCTTTTGCTACTGCGTCTAGGTCGTAAATTGTGCCGATATAGTACTGTGAACGGTTGATGACTTCTCCTACAAAAATAGTGTCATCAGTGTCGCTATGTCTAAATACACGGTCAAACAGTTCGAAACTGGTGCAATCTCTCGGGAAAATCATTCTCTTGACATCTCGTGTAGGTATGCATTTTTCTATTGTTTCGTACATATTGTATTTTGAGCGAGTGTATGAAATGTAGTGCAAAATTTCATCTTCTGGGTCAATGTGAAAAGTTGGCATAATCAAAAACCTCCCTTAAATTTAATTTTATTTTAACATAATTTATATGTTTCGTCAAGACTATTTGGGAAATCTATCGTATAAGCAGAGCTATTCCGTAGAGAATTGCGATATGCGTTGGGTAGAAAATGTAGAAAAAATATTTTAATCGAATTTTGCCTCGTTGTCCGTTGTACATAGCTAGTGGGAGTAGGGCGATAAGCGAAGCGATTTGAGTACCACCCAAATCGAGGGCAAGTGCGAGCATAGCTAACCCCCAAAATGCGAGGCGTGTGGCAAGGTTATCAAAGCGATTTAGTATTCCTGCATCAATACCTCTAAAATTTGGCAAACTTGCAAAAAATGCTAGCATAACCCCATAAAAACCGTAGTCTACCCGCAAAATATTGCAACTAACTATACAAAAAATGATAGTTAGCAAAAATAAGCCGAGCCAAATAAATTGCTTGTTTAGGTCAAATTTGGTAGCAAAAATTACCTCTTTGTATTTTTGAAAAACATAGATTAATAGGATAGATAGAGAGAATAAAATCAGAATATTGCCAAAAAACATCCCTGTAAAAGCGTACTGTACTATCATCATAGCAACGCCGAGAGTCGCCATAAAGAGTAGGTAGTTTGCCTTGTCGTGGGTGTATTTGCACCCCTCTGCAATAAAGAAAGCAAAAATCGGCATTGATAGTCTGCCGATTACTCGCAAAATTTCGACCTGTGGGAGCAAAATCATACCTATATGGTCGATGAGCATACATACACTAGCAAAAATTTTGAGAGTGTTGCCGTTCAATATCTGAAATTTGGAAAACGGTGATATGGTCAACTAATTTGCCTCATTTTGTGCTGTATTTTCGTCTATGGTTTCACTTTCGCCCGCAAGGCTTGGGGTGTCTGTAATGTCTTTTATGATGATTTTTGAGGACAAAAACCCTGTTTTGAGCATAATTTTGTATGTTGCGTTTGGTTTCGCTCGCAAAATTGCTCTACCTGTTTTCCACGCTGTTTTGGTAACGGCGATTTCGGTTGGTTCGCTAATAGTAAGATAAAATATGTCGCCTAACTTAACATCGGTCAAAAGCGCCCCCGTTGTGTGGTTATAAATAGATAGGGTGCTGCCACCCAAGGGGAGCACATTCGGGTCTTGAACAATGATTTTGATGCGGGTATCCCTATCGTAATTGTTCATATCGAATTTGCAGTACATACACTCTTGGGAAGAATCCTGAATTTCTTTACCACAACTTGGGCATTTGATAAAAGCCATATTTTCACCTCAAAATATTGATTTTTGATTAATTTTACACAAATTTCAGTTAAAATGCAAGCTAATTAATGGTTTATTGTGAGGAGGTGGGGCATTGTCATTCCGACCCATCCCTGCGTAAGCCTGTATTGGAGAATCTGTGAAAAGTCGCAAGACTTTGAACCCAGTTTTTAAGGTTCTTTTTGGTTGGCGGACTGGACAAAGTCGTCCATTTCACATTCCCAGAAAATGTCGTGGTGATTGCTGTTGCACATCTCTTTTTTACAGGTTTTGATTTCGCTGTTAAACACCCCTCCGAATCGTGTATTGCTATACATACACATTGCTGCGCCTCCCAAGAGGCTTATGACATACGCAGAGTGAAATGCGTTGCATTCCGTGGTTTTGTATATTAATTCCATCGCCAGAGCATTGACAACTAGGGGGAGTCCTGAATTTAGGATAGAGTAGCCCATACATTTGTGAAAAAGTTTCTTTTTGTAGCGGGCGTTGATTGCGGCACGATGAGCCTCCGCCTCCCAACCTGCGTCCTTTGCTGTTGGAGTGGGGGAGTTCTTTTCTGCCATATAGCACTTGTGATAGAGCTTGTAAAAGTCCATAAAGTTGAGTTCCTCCTGTAAAAAATATACCCAAAATAATAAATTAGAAGCATCTAAAAAATAACAAAAAATATATAGAAAATATTAAAAAAGTACTACAAAATAGCAATGAAATCAGAAAAATGCCTCAAAAATTTGACATTTTTCTAATATTTATAATTGGTTTACTACATCAATACCTAATAAGTTTAGACAGTTTTTTATGACGATTGCGGTCTTGTCAATCAGCGCTAAACGAGCCTTTTTAAGGTTGATATCCTCGGTATTGAGAATGCTCTCGGCAGAATAAAACTGACTAAATTTGCTAGTCAAACCAAACAAATAGTTTGTGAGCATACTTGGGTTTAGATTACGATATGCAGCGTAAATCATACTCTCAAAGTTATACAATTGCTTTATCAACGCTAATTCGGTAGGGCGGGTAAGCACACTATAATCTGCGTCCGAATAATCGCAATCCGCTTTGCCCAGAATTGATTGGATACGGGCGTAGTTGTATTGAGAATATAGGCTACTGTCGCCGTTAAAGTTAAGGGCATTATTCCAGTCAAAAAGCACATTTTTCTCTGGACTACTCTTCAAAATGCTGTATTTTAGCGCACCGTAGCCGACAATTTTAGCCTTGTTAATATCGCTAATTCCACGCTTTTCTTGGATAATTTCGTCCGCTTTTGCGGTGATTTCACGCATAAAGTCGGATAGCAAAACCACTGTACCTTTTCGAGTACTCATTTTACCGTCAGGCAACAATACGAAAGAGTAGTGCACAACTTCGGCTGGTTCTTCGCCCAAAAGACGCATTGCCGCACCGATTTGCTGGAAATAGACTTTTTGGTCCTCGCCTAGTACCAATAAATTGCGGTCTGCGCCGCTGCGGGCTTTGTCAAGGCTGTAACAAATATCTCGCAAAGCATAGAGGCTGGTTTTGTCTTGACGGGTAACGACCAGCATAGGGTCGTCAATACCGATTTTTTCGCCGTGTTGGTCAAGGACATATCTGCCGTTTTCGTCCTCAAAAAGTTGAGGCTTTTGTTTGAGTTCTGCCAAAATTTTGTCAGTGATATGCTCGTGAATGTAGCGGGATTCGTAGTCGAAATGGTCCCAAGTGATACCCAATTCATTAAAAATTGCGGTTTGACCTTTGATACAAGTGCTAACAATTCGGTTAAATTCGGAAATAACCTCCTCGTCTCCGCTCTCGAACCGTTTGAGGTAGGCAAAAACCTCCTGCTCGATTTGAGGGTTCTCTTTGGCTTGCTCGTTTACATCAATATAAATTTGCAGTAAGTCATCAAAAGTAACATTTGGTTTGTCCTTTGTGGCGTAGACTAGCATAGCGATTTGCTTGCCGACATCGTTGACGAAGTAATGAGTGTCAGTTTTCCACCCCAAAAATCTAAAAATACGCACCAAACTATCTGCAATTAGTGCATTTCTCGCCCTACCGATGTGTGGGCTGGCATTCGGGTTGATACTGGTATGCTCAATCAAGACTGTTTTACCTTTCATTCCCGAAGTGCTACTGATTTGCTCCTGGGTGATGACCAGATTTTCCATCATCTGTTTTGCCAAAAATTCGGGAGCAAATGTAAAGTTTAGGAAACCGCCAACGCTCTCGATTTTGGTAATGTTTTTGTCCTCCAACCCGCTAGCAAGTTGCTCGGCAATAGCGATAGGAGATAGGTGCATAGTTTTGCTAAATTTGAAGCAAGGCAAGGACACATCGCCATGGTCGTTTGCTGGTGTTTCTAGAAATTCTAGAACTTGATTTTTGTCCAAGTCTTTTTGTTTAGATAGCAAATCTGCGACATAGTTATACAAAATATTCATAAAAAATCCTCATAAATCATTATTTTTTGTCAGATTTGAGTGCCTCGTTCACTGCGTCAACGGCTGGCTTGAAATGTAGTGCGTAACATTGCTCCATATAGTTTTGACTAGCTGCCAAATTTTTCTCCAAAATTGTGCCACGAGCCAACTCAATTGCCAACCACATCATTGCACGAATTTCTTGCTTTGCGGCGGCACGGTAGATATAGTCAATCGCCTCGTCCTTTGTTTCGGGATTGGCAAGCAGGGTGATACCGTGTTCAAACTCGGCGAATTTGCAACCATTTTTGACCGACCACATTAGGAGCTTGCGAGCTTTCTCGGGGTCTTGGGGAGTGGTTTCGCTGCCCATCATATATAGCGCACCTGTAAAGTAGACTGCCTCTGGTACTTTTTCGGTCGCCAATCGCTTAAAAATCTTGGCGGCTTTTTCCAAATCGGGCTTTACGCCGATGCCCATCAAGGTGCAGTAACCAGCACGGAGTTGGGCGGGAACGCTGCCTAGCTTAATTGCCTTGCGTAGTCTGTCTATACCCTCTTCTTTTTTGTTGTGCTGAAAATATGCGGTAGAGAGGAGAAAGTTTGCTTCGGCATCGTCTACTTTTGCCCAAACGCCCATAGCCTCATTCACTCTCTTGGCTCTATCCACACTCTTATCACGGTATAAGCTAACCGCTGCAAAATTCCTAGAATGGTTGTCTGCCTTTGCGTTTGCGAGAACTGCACGATAATCGCTAATATCGCTAAAAGGCATTACTCGTAGTTCACATTTGAATGCTTCAAAATTCAGTTGTTGTGGTGTCAATTTTTCCATACATACCTCGTTTAAGTTTTTATAGACCATATTATAACACAATTTTTACGATAATACAAGGTTAAACTGGGCAAATTTTGCGGTTTTTTGGTGTGAGAAAATTAGTATTAGTTTACCATTTGACAGAGTAAAAGAAATATTTGAGTAGTAAATTTGTAAATTGGAGCAAATAAGGATGTTTGTGTGGGGGGAATATGAGGAATTTTGTCTAATGGCGGTAAAGTTGGGGGGGTTTGATTGCTTTTTTTGGGGGAAACTTTTATAATATTTTCAAATAATTATGCGAGGTTTGGAATGGAACAAAAATTGACGAATGAGCAAATTTTGGCTGAAACTCTTGAGGGGTTGCGTACCGCCATGCAACGAGGGGATAACAAGGCGATAACGGAATATACGCAGAAATTTATTGCGGAGTGGAACAAAGATGTTGCGACAAATTTGTTTAACAATTCAGCAGTTTTTAGGGAATTTTGTGGCGTTCTAGAATTGTGTTTGAGTAAACAACAAGGAATAGTTTTGGATAAAAGCAATATCCAAGCGTTCAAATTTTTGCCAGCGGAAGAAGTGGCGAAAACTCATTTTGATTTTGCGGATAAGCAAGACCCAAAGTTGTGGGCGAGTTATATTGATTGGTTGATTAAAGAGCGTAGATATGAGCAATTAGTAAATATTGCTGCGACAAACAATGGGGAGCAGTTCGACAAAATCCAAGATGCTCTGCTCGCTCAACACGATGAACCTGAATGTGTATTGCATTTCGTCAAAAAATATCGTGAGCGCGCTAATGTTGCTCAAATTTGTTATGCGATGTCAGAGTATATGGGGAGATTGTCGTACAGCAAAATTGCTTCGGTAAAGAAAAAGTATCAAAAAGTCAAAGAAATCAACGACGAAATATACAGTATTAAAAGGGAAATAGAGCAGGATAGAAAAAACAAAATTATTGAACAACAAATGAGAAGATAAAAGGATAAAAATGGATATAAAAAAGCGTTTAATAAAAATGGCAAAGCAATATGACAAGACTATTGTTTTGCCTGAGGCGGAATTTTCGCCACGAATTGTGGCGGCGGCAATTCGGGCGGCGAAATTGGGGGTAGCGAATATTGTTTTGATAGGCGACCCAAAGAAAATTGACCTCAGTATGGCGACTAAACTAAAAAAGACGATTACTATTGTTGAGCCGCAGAGTTCGGACAAGTTGCCGCAAGTTATCAATGCGATTTATGAGGCTCGCAAGTCAAAGGGAATGACGATAGAGGAGGCGGCAAATCTCGCTCTCGACCCGATTTATTTCGCTAATGGCTATTGTCTAATCGGGGGTGCGGACGGTATAGTTTGCGGTGCAGAAGTGCCGACTGCTAGGACGCTGCGTCCCGCTCTGCAAATTATCAAGAGCAAGCAGGGGTTGGTCAGCTCATACTTTCTGTTTGCGGGGAGGAATGCGGTAACGGCGGATTGCTTCCTTATGGGGGACTGTGCTGTGGTAGAGAATCCTACGGCGGAGCAAGAAGCTTTAATTGCGGAAATGATGTTAGAACAATATGCTATGCTGGGGCTAAGTAAGCCTTGTTGTGCTTTTCTTTCTTATTCGACTCTGGGGAGTGCGGATTCGGAAAGTGTGCAAAAAGTACGGCGTGCGTATGAGATTTTTTGTGCTCGCAATCCTCGCATTATGGCGATTGGAGAAACGCAATTTGATGCGTGTGTCAACGAGCGTGTGCGGGCTACCAAAATGCCTAATGCGCCTGTTACTCGACCTGCAAATATTTTTGTAATGCCTAACCTCGATGCGGGGAATATCGCCTACAAAATCACTCAATACTTCGGTTCTTTGCGGGCAATTGGGCCAATAACTATGGGCTTTAATTTGCCAGTGAATGATTTGAGTCGAGGGTGTAGTGTGGAGGAGGCGGTGTTGGTGATTGCGGTTACAGCAATCCAGTCTGGCTAGGATATAAGCGGCGCAACTCTTCGTTGCTGCGGTCGTTTTTTAGACAGTTATGTATGACCAATACACGCCTGCCTAAAAAAGACCTTGCGCCTAGATTTGCTTGCTTAAATCCTAGCCAGTTGAGTGGGGAGACTTGTGATATGACGGTAGCATAAAGTGGCGCAATACTGCGTCCCGAGCCGATATATTCACTCGGTTACATATTAGGTATATGCGCCCTCGGAATATTCGGCATACTCCTAGTCTTGCTTGCTTATATCCTAGCCAGTGGTATCTGAGGGGTGTGGGTGAGTAGAAACATATAAGCGGCGCAACTCTTCGTTATTTTGCATAGATTTGTTATTTAGCATTGGAGAAAATATGAAAGAAAGATTGAGAAGTGAGATTGAAGAAAAATACAAGTGGGATTTGAGCAAATTCTGCAAAAGTAATGAGGAATTTTACGCTAGGCTAAAAAATTGCGAAAAATTCGTCAAAAAATTGGAAAAATTCAAAGGGAAATTGGGACAAAAAACTTTTTTGCGTGAGTTCTATGATGAACTAAACAAGTCGGACGAAGAATTTTATGACTTGTATATGTATGCTGACCATCACGCAAATGAGGATATGGCAAATTCGGAGTTTGCGGCAATGTCTACTCAAATTATGAATTTTGCGGCAAAATTGAGTGAAAATTTGGCGTTTTATGAGCCTGAAATGTTAAAATACTCGGAGGAGTATTTGTTAGATGTGGCTAATGACCCTCAATTTAAGGACGAGAGTTTCTTTATCAAAAAACTGTTACGCAAGCATGAACATACGCTCTCTGAAAAAGAGGAAAAATTGCTCTCTGGTACTGGCACTTTTGCGGGTGATTTTCGTGAAATAATGGAGACATATTTTGCGGTAAATATGGTATGTGAAGATGCGGTTGACAGCAAGGGTCAAACACATTCGGTATCTGATAGGACACTGTCGATGCATTTGTTTAGCCCTGACCGCACTTTGCGAAAAAACGCTATGCTTTCGCACAATAAGGCGATTGACAATATCAATACTACTATGTCAAAGGTCTACATTGCTAGTCTAAAAAAAGACGCTTTTTTTGCAAAAGCCAAGAAGTTTAATAATTCGCTGGAAGCGAAACTATTTGCGGATGATATAGACGAGGCGGTGTATGATAGATTGCTTCGCAACGCTCGTAGTAGGTTGGATATTGTGGGGCGGTATTATGCGACCAAGGCGCAGGTTTTGGGTTATGACGGGCTGAAACCTTGGGATAGGCTTTGTCCTATGGTAACGAGTGATAAAAAATACACCTTTGATATGTGTTGCGATTTGCTACGCAAGGCGCTTTTGCCGTTGGGCGAGAGGTATGTTGCTAATTTTGATAGGGCGATAAAGGAGCGTTGGATTGATGTATATCCAAACAAAAA
>ERZ808267.309-NODE-309-length-15982-cov-3.308533_pt1 | contig 15982 bp, 24 predicted proteins | sample MGYA00521241_ERZ808267 | MGnify/ENA primary metagenome ERZ808267 (study PRJEB31516, sample SAMN03275592) | gut metagenome | biome: mammalia-associated habitat; material: feces | host: Papio cynocephalus | place: Kenya | collected 2012-07-19 ... | reverse complement strand
CCATAGCGATCCAAGCAAAACCGCATAAAAAAAAACCAGCCCCCGAAGGACTGGTTTTCTAGATTACGCATGATAGTTTTTATGACAATTTTTACACCACATAAAACCATTCTCAAGATCAGTAATGCCTCCCTTGCGCCAAGACACAAGATGATGGGCTTCCATTTCACCGCGCTTGAACCGTTCGCCGCAAACAGGACAAATTCCATTTTGACGATTATACATTGTGGATTTTTGTGCCTCGCTAAATGACCGATGCTTCAGCAATGTTTCATCTCTTGTTACACAATATTGAAGAACCTTACCCATAGAGGGAAAATATCTCTTCCCTCTAGATTGTTCACTTGATTATAGCTGCCATATACCCCTTCGGGTTGCTGGTCATTACCTTCTATCATATTCACTCAATAGGACGACATAAGTGAGCTTTCGGGAGCTACCCTAGACTTTATGCCGTAACAACTTGCGTTGTACATTGCCTATGCAGGATTGGTTACCACACAACGTTCACCCATCATTCACCAGTAGTAATTTTTGCATTACTTTTTATTTTTCTAAAAATCTTCTATGTCAATGTCTTGGGCTACTTGTACCTTGACCTCGTCTTATAGTTACATTACTGCAACATCACGACAAACTGCCTTGGTGGTATTTCTTGAGTTTGCGGCGGGTACCAAACCGACGCCTTATCAAGATTCGGGCTACGCTTTTAACGCTTGCCTTCTATTGCGACAGCGACGAGACAGTAGTTTTGATAGCGATAACTCCAGTACATCCTCCCGGTCCGCGAGAGCTTTATCTCTCGTTGTTTCCAAACTCACGAGTGGAAAGCACCACCGCAATAGCGTATCCGTTATTGCTAGTAGGGGGCGTCTTGGTTAGGTGAGGACTCTCAGCCACATGATATTGTGTCTGCACTGAGTTATTATAGCAACCATAATCAAATGAACAATATTCAGTTTTAAGAGAGGAGATGGTAGTTTAGCGAATTTAAGGCCAGGGGGAACACTACCAAACTAGGCCTATGGCTCCGGCGCCCTCGATTCGAACGGGGACCCTCTGGGTTAGAGCCAGATGCGACTAGCCATTACGCCACGCCGGGATAACAAACAGTTTAACGACTTATTTAGGTCAATACTCGTTCGAGCTAGACTGGCGCCGCAGGTGTGGGTCGAACACACGCATCAGGGAGTCTGGTCAAGGTAATTGGTACTGCCCCAATTAAATTCACTTGAATACCTTGAAAGTCCCTTGCCTTACCTCTTGGCTACTGCGGTATATAGGTGCGGCCTGGTGTCTCAACGTTAACCCAGCTTAGCCACTAGGTGTGGAACCGCGTATCTACAATTGAGGTAAAGGTCTTGCACCTTTACGATTTACTTTGAATAATGTTTGCAACCGCTATTCAGCGACGTATTATATCTATTACCGTTAATTACGTCTAAGTAAATTTTTCATTAAAGTTTTTCCTATAAGTCACGGGCTTGCTTGCCCTCGCAGCAGGGATCGAACCTACACCTCCAGCGTTTTTCGCCAGCGGGCTGCCTATTACACCATGCGAATAACTTATGACTTCACTATTCATAGGGTTGTACAGGCCCATGTTAGAATAGTTTGTACACGAAGTCTATAACTTTAATGGCTCTTTACTCACTACTCAATTTTAATTAAAAGTATTTACTCACAGGGAAGAAAGTCTTATCAGCCGCGTCCTTGGTAATATAAAACACGTCACCAACAGTACCTTTATCAATCGGCGCAAACAAGAGAACAGAACTTGCGCCCTTATATTCATTTGCGGCGCCCACTAGCTTCACCACATTACCATTAGCATCCTGATAACGTGAACCAAAATTGATTTCCATTTATTCCTCCCTCACTTTCTATAAATATTATAACATAAATTTTTTAAAAAGTCAAATTTAGAAACTTAATCCAGGCGCCGATGAGCGTAGCGAATCAAGCCTAAGCTTAATCCCAGTAATTAATAGAACAAATGAAACCAACATCGTCCCAGCGCAGGACCTGCGGCCGCACGCCCCAATTATCAGCAACCGTCAAGGTTTTATTGGTAGTATCGTAGCCAATAACCGTAATAGTATGATTATGATATTTACCTGCCTTCCAAACATTCATGACAACTGGATTGCATTTATCAATCTGGTCGCAAATGGTTTCATAGGTAAAACCTATACCCTTGAGATACTTTACACTTGTTTTTGCGGTGGGGACTAAACATAGTTTACGAGCAATCTCATTAAAAATGGTGCGAATAAACCACGGATCAGTACCTCGTTTACCCGTATAACCATACTTGCGGGCGATGTTTTCAATCGTAGTATAAATCTCATTTACAGATTTAGTGTGCGCGAAATAGAAGTCGATCACCGCAGTCAGAGAAGTTAAAGTGCAATCATTATCCTCGCCATACTTATCTTGGTCAAGACAGCGGAAATTCTTGAGTTGATTAGTTACCACGCGGCAACCCTCCTTTCTGTTGTGGTTGAAGATGTCGGTGCTGCCCCGCTACTCGTCGTCCCAGGCGACGTGTGTTACTGTTACACTACATCCTCAATATAGACTCCATAATCAGATTTGAACTGATTTCCTCTCCTGGCCCGTCTGTTGTCATTAAAGAGCTACTTTAATGTTTCTCATGACCAGTTAGCAAGTATGCACCATACACCAATGGAGATATGCTGGGTTTTGCGAGTTGCACCAGACGAGTCGAACGCCGTGGTTCGAGGATTCTAACCTCTCTGCACCCAGCTGGCTACTACCGTTCACCATCCTCTGCGTTTACTAGGGCTTGGAACCTACCTCGGCCGCATTACAGTGATGTAGAAATATCACTTGGTGCTGTGATATTTCTTATCTTCTTCTGCTGAAAAAATCAGATCATCTACATCATGAAACATTTTTTACCATCCTTTCTTTTGTTTAATCAAAATGGCTTACACTTTTAGCCTTTGCGCTCTGCTAAAACCTCTTCCTGCATCCTCATCCTCAGCCACTTTGTCTCAGATGCCTAACAAACTCCTCCACGTCTGGAATACATTTGTTGACACATCATATTGCGAGGGCTAGTTCATCACCTCGCCGCACGGCCTATCTCCACCACATTGCCGCTTTGTGTAATCTTTCCTTGATTACCAGTCAACCCCGATTTCGTGGGGATTTGTTGCAGGATTTGAGGTTCAGTCACCCGTCTGTGTCCATCTATCCTCTCGGTAAGGACTCATTTTCTCAACTTATCCTACTTTTGTTGAGATATAAAAGCTAGTTCCTCTTTGCGGCAGTGGGTCTACCGCTTTAGCCGCTTGCTCTTAGTGGCAGCACGTTCAATAATATTCGCATCGGAACCCCAATAGGCGCTTTGGTTGCGGAAGTGCGCTCTGCCCGCACGACCTCCAGATTATGACTCTGGCGAGATACTAACTTCTCCATTCCGCAATATAAATGAGAGAATCCGGCTGACCTATTCAACCTCCAGACCGTTTTACCAGTTCGACACGTCAAACTTCGTAGTACATCTACGACATCTTTAAAGGAGGAATTACTCTCATATAGGTTTTTGAGGCTAGCCTCATGGTACGGAGCACGCGATTCGAACGCGTACGCCCTAGGGCACTAGGTTCTAAGCCTAGCGTGGCTACCTTTACACCAGCTCCGCAGATCGTAACCGCTATTTATATGCATAGGGCGGTTAGTCCTATCACGGTTTCCTTTGCCTCTATTTAACGTCCTTAGCCACAAGCTATGTATCTCACATAGTAGTTTAACCGCAAGCCATGTCGTGCGACGAGATAGTTTAATGACTTGTCTGGGTCAGTAGCTCTTTCGAGCTAGATGGTAGCCGGGAAGGGCTACGATCCCTCACGCTTATTCAGCGGCAGATTTTCATGCTACACTATGTCGCCATAGCCACATTGCTGTGTTGTAGTCTGGACTATGTCTTTACCATATCTTTCGACTTAGGTAGTTGGTGTATAGTCTCTACACATTTATTTTTGAATAAATTATTCAAAAAATTTAGCACGGCGTTCTGTGTTCGCCTTCGCCGTTTTAGCCAACTTCTACTCTAAAGGTTTCCCCTTAGGCACTCTCTACGATTTTCATCGTAGCTCGTTTCACTATTATCTAGCTTTTACGAGGAACACACCAAAGTCTGCTGCGTCTTCCGATTCCGCCACCCGGCCGTATACTCTACATTATAAGATTTTTCAACGGGCTGCCGCACCTTAACTACCGGCTATTTAATATCGCCACAATCATTATAGAGCTTAGCGATAACCTCGTCCTCAACCTTACATATATATTATAACATAAATTTTTTGAAAAATCAAATGCTCTCTGATTAACTGGGTTCAACGCTCTTTTTAACGATTTCAGCTTTCATAATACAACCAAACAAATCCATTGTAATAAACTTACCATTATTGACCGTATAATTAACGCCTAACTGGCTGAGTTTGTCTTTCAGTGTCTCTGTCACTTTATCTTTGGTTTCATCATGAAACGCCTTTTTACCGTCATCCGCAAGCATGGACTTTGCAGATTTCAAACTTATGTCATACAACTTTCCATCAAGAGTAACAAGATTGTAAATTCCATTTCCTGTCATAGAATACTTACAGCGATAATTGTCCTCAGAAAACGTTTCCCGCAACAACTCACTAAATGGAAAATCGTATTCCCATGCATATTCTTTCTTTTCATAGAATTTACACATCTTTTGTTTTCCTTTCCTTAACTTTCTATAAATATTATAACAAAAATTTTTTAAAAAGTCAAATAAAGGAGATAGGGCAGGTATGCGATAGGAATATCTCTATCTGCGCCCATGCGTTACAACGCCACTCACCACGAGTTAGATCTTTTATTGTGCTCTAACTGCACTAGATGCCTTTCACATCAGATAGTTCCTACTTATTACACTTCAGGATTGCCCAGAGGGCTGGCGCAGAACATTGGAGACGATCCAAATACCTAGATGGTACGCACCGCTTAGCAGGCGGGCCTCAGACCTTCTGAGTTTATTCTGCATATTTAATCTAATGTTCTTCCATTTGCTAATTCAAAAACTAAATTATCAACACATGGAATGTGTTCTACTGTTTTTTCATGTCGAGTGCGATGATCAATTTCTTCAATGGCAATAAAACAATTTTCACATTCAGTATTCTTACAAAACTGAATTGCCTGCTCAATTGTTTTAATAGGAACAAATCCTCTAAAATTTTCCCAAGTCATATTATTCCTTTCTTAAATGAGCAGTTTATTGTGATGCTCAGCACTAGCCATACTTTTTACGTCGAGTTTCATGTAGCCATAAGCTACGTGGAGCTGGATAGGAATTCCGAGATCCTGACCTAGCGCTTACAAGGCGCTCGCTCTGCCGCTGAGCTAATCCAGCATAAAGGAGGGAAGGCGTCTAGAACACCCGTGAGCTTTGCACCTTCCTTGTTTGCATATATCTCACTTAGCATTGATTATCCGGTTCAATTACTCAAAACCTTGACTACCCTGCTACTATAAGTAACCGAGTCATGTTCTTTTGCAGAACTAAAGGCCCGCAAGTATCTTTAGTATCAATCTGCGCAGAACAGTGCCCTAAAAAAAAGAGTTTTACGTTATGTATTGCCCATTACCTCAATACGAAGCAAAACTCTGGATGGGTGGTGACCCTGGCGGGCTACGATCCCGCAAACCCCACCTTGAAAGGGTGGTAACTCTACCAATTCGTCCACAGGGCCAGATTGAATTTTATTAATAAAGTTTAACCATGAATATGCTGGTTAGACATATTCACAACATTTCCACAAGTAACCAGCTTGCTTTCATGTTCCAACTCCATACTCCATTCGAGTATTTGAAGGATGGCGGAGCAATTGAGGCTCGAACTCAAACACCACGTGAGCGGTTACTACGGATTTTCAAGACCCGCTCCTTACCAATTAGGATTATTGCTCCAAATATTTCCATTTATAAGCCATTACAAATTTTTCGTTTACCATTACACACTTGAGAAATATGCCTAGTGTTTCCATTAGCATTTTCAGCTTCTTGAATAGATGAATAAATAGCTATAATTTCATTAGTTTTAGGGTCTAGTTTTGCTACCGGTTTTACTCGTTGCATTTTTACAACTTCTGCACTAGATAAGATTTTAATGCCATTAGCTTTTAATATCTAATTAATCCAATTTCTATCATGCCCAGTTATTTCTGCAGTTTTATTGATATTTTGAACTTCTTGATAAACTTTAATAATTTCATCATAGTCAATATATTTTTTACTATCCCCGCCCATCGTTGCATTATAGCCATCACCATAAGAGCCATAAAATTTAATCCAATATTGTTCACGCTCTTCTGGATTATCAGTTTCTTCTATTAATTCTACATGGAAATGCTCAACGCCATACCTTTTCATAGCAGCATATAATGGACGTTTTTCAAATGGTCTACGTCGATAATCTTTGCAATGTTCTTTAAAACGTTCTTCAATAGTACGCTCGGTTTTACCAATGTAAATTTTCTAGTTTATATCATTGGTAATTTTGTAAATAAATGCCATAATTAAATTTCCTTTCTAAAATACATTTTCCTTTCAATAAATAAACAAGAGGAAGGGGAAAGGAATGAACCCTTATCAGATAATTAGCTAAATTATCCTATCCTCTTGCATATGGAGCAAGCGAGGGATCCTGACACCCCATCCTCGGTTTGGAAGACCGAAATACTAACCTTTGTACTACGCCTGCATATTAATGTCTGCTCCTAAATTTTTCAATCCGAAGAAACCTCTACATGATGCTGCATCACTGTTAGTTGGATGACATCGCCACATACAGACTTTCCACTCCTCAAGATTTCTCCGTGCCAATGTCCGGTTAGTTGAGTGAGATTCCTTACCTCGTCATTGACTGCGTATGCCCTTACGCTATTATTTTCATTTCGTTAATTGAAAATAAAAAGCTTTTAATCTGGCAGCCTCTCACCGGCCTATTATACGATAGCCCCATTTCGATAAGTTTACTAGACTCCATGTCCTCCACTTGGAAACTAAGAATACAAGGTGTGGTGACCCTGGCGGGCTACGATCCCGCTACCTGCTGCTTAAAAGGCAGCTGCTCTCCCGATTGAGCTATAGTCCCAAATCTTTTATCTAGCTTTACGGACTAGAAATGAGCTTGCCGCACCGATACAATTTTAGCTGCGTCATCGCAGCAATAGCGATAAGTGAATACTTTCCACGGCTTCCCACAGAAAATGTATATAGCCGAAATTCTTGCGCTAAGGGTACTGTTGTATCCTATCGGACCTCTTGCTTGAGGTAGTATTCGCAGAGAGCTGCAACTATCAACTGACTCTCTTACTTATCTAAGGTTTTCGTTAAGCTGACAAGATAGTTATGTCAAACTTATCCAAAACGCGCCACGAGGAGGCAACCTTTATGCGCTTCATTAAATAAGATTTGCGGCAATCTTATTTATTATAGTTTACCAGATTTCGCTGGAGAGAGTTTTATTAATCTACGTTCTTCCCATTCCTTACGCATGAGGCATCCGCAACTCTACAACTAACGGCACTGATATGTTTTACAACTCCAATCAGATTGTTGTGAAAGTTCTTTCTCAAACTTTCTATATATATTATATCAAAAATTTTTAAAAATGTCAAATTAGAAACAAGAGTCTGGAAATGGGGACTTCTTATTTATTTTAAAAAATCTCCCATTTCCATTAAACTCTTTTGTCCAAAATTTTACTTGCGGCAGCCCATTAGCATCAGCATAGGTAGCAGATTATTATCACTACCACTCTGGCTCATCAACGCGTACATCATCATAGGATTAGACATATCAAACTGGCAATCACCGCCGTTAGATATCATCATAAATGCCATCATAGTAGCCGCATCACAGTCCTTATCTCCCATCAGAGCCAAAGGCCACATATTGCCAAAGGGATTGTCAGGATTTGCGTCAATGCCAGACATATCGAGCAGAGAGACAAGCTTGGTCACAAACGTAAACCCAAATGGGGACTTACAGAACAGGATCTCCTTGCTCTCACCTGCACGAGGATCAATCACGCTCGCGCAAGTATCATCCTCGCAAACATCCGCGACAACGCACATAGCCTTACCCTGATGGACAATCATATCACCAGTCTTAATGCTAGTAGGAACTACGGGGATTTTGTAAATCAGGTTCTTGCCCTCAAAATTGAAAACATCAACATTAATGAGGGAATCACTGGAACCATCATAAGATACCCAACTGCCGTCAAGGTTCTTAACTGCAAGACCGTAGGGAGACAGCCGCACCGTATCATTCTTCACGGGGCCAAATTCAAAATTCTTAAAGAAATTCATATCCTTTTTTTCCTCTTTATTTTCACTTGTTTTAACTTTAATGGTTTCAAGCTGGGTTCTAAGTCCATCTGCCTCAGACTGAATTGTATCATATGAATTATATGCTCCAATAGGATAGCCTGTTAAAGAACTTCCATTATCATATACCCAATCTGTGGCTGTAGAATAAGCATTATTTACTGCTGTATTGCAAGTGGCGGTCGCATAATTACTATTTATTGAACCCATTTTTATATATTTGGTGAGGGCAGATGCTTTTTGTTCTTTAGATGTTACTACATAACCATATAAATCATAGTATTTATTTTCTAAAAAATCTAAAAATGGTTTCATCGAATACCGGGATAGGTTAACCGCAGTATGTCGCTGGGTATCACTTACTATAAATTGAGTTGACTGTATTGCTAAAACAATAGTCACATCTCCGTCGCGCTTTGTCCAATCGCTCATAGTAACCCAATACTCATAGGGGACTTGTTCATATTGCTTTTGTCTAACCGCAGTGGCAAACTCGTCAATTTCTTTCTTCCATTCAGCGGGTGTCCATACAATCAAATGACCTCACCTCTCCTTTCTTTAATAATATAATAACATAATTTTTAAAAATTGTCAAGTCGCATCGGTTTGCGGCGGTGCCTCGTCAACAATAGGTGGAAGATTATGATAGCAATTTTCGCATACTAGCTTGCGGCTGGCACTATCATACACTAGCCCAGCGTTCGGAAACGGGCGGCCGCATATCTCACACTTCCATGCTATTGTTGAGAAAGTTTGACACGCCGCATGGGACTCGGTAAATCCCGACTGCGTGGCAACGCCGCATAGTTTTTCTTTGAAGAAACCGCAATCGCCGCAAGTCCTATTCATATCTTTTCACCTGTTTCTTCCCAGTGGGTTTTAATGCGGTTAAAGACCTCTTCTGCGGTTAGGTATCCCTCTACCGCATCGTTATTATGAGTCAGTCTCATAATTTCAATAAGACCAGACTGATGACCATAGCTACCCCAATGACAAATAGCATCACAAATAGGCCAATCTTGGCTAGGATACCACACCTGCGGTCGGCCGGTATTAGCTGTTACGTCAAAAGGAATATTCGTTTTTTCAAGCATGGTGATTAGTTCATCTACTTGTGTCCATTCTGGAATACCACCATGCATCTGTTCAAGTTCGAGATCTGAATACACGTTTAACTCCTTTCTCCCAGTAATAAACCAGGTCTATCCATAAGGCTTGATACCATTTGAGTTTAGTGCCCCAAAAGATTTTAACTATCTTTGAAGGGCGAGTTTTTAAAACCGCAGAAAATGTAGCAGGCGATGAAATATTTGTAAAATACCCTGTTTCATTCTCTATTGCATAGGTAGGTTCATCGTCAAATGAAATGCGAATAGGCTTGGTTTCATCGTCTGTGACAATCCAGATGACTTCTTTGTTGTTATCAGCTCCCATATTTTTCTCCTTACTTTTATCTTAATTATATTATAACATAAATTAAAACAAAAGTCAAGAGAAAACGGGAGCCTAGACTCCCGCTTATCCCTCATCGTAAATCATTAAACTCCCATCTTCTTGGTACAAGGGACAAACACCGTGGTCCGTGACAAGATACAGTACTCCCGTAACCCTATCCGCGGCGACCACCGATCGGGTCCCCAGAACATCTCCTCTATCAACTTCGATAAAACGCTCTCTATCGCTGGGGAAAAAGAGATGCGAAGCGGGATGCCGCAAGGAAATCATAACTTTACCCAATACTCCCACAAGGAGAAACGCGACGACGCAGTAGCACAACCGCCGCAAGAAATCTTTAATAACGCTCTCGTTCAACACGTCTAATAGCCTCCTGTTTCATTTCTTCAAAGTCAGAGGGTGAAAAATAATTGCTTACGGAAAACTTGCACTGTGCAGCACCTCGTTTGTAAGCCCGCATCATTTTACGAATAATCTGTTCGCGCTCTTCCTCTTCCTGCATATAACCCAAAAATGCACTGTTCATCGCTTCTCCTCCTCGTACACGGGATAGTTTTCAAGGTCAGCTACAATACGCTTGGCTGTGCTCTCAGAAACCATGAGATCAGTTTCATAAAATTCACGCAGAATGATAGACTCAATGGCCTGAGAGTCATCAAACAGGGTGGTCATTAGATACTCCATTGCGGCAGAGTAGCTTGCGGCAGAGAGAAACCCGTGATAGGTAGTGTCATTGTCTGACTCGTTAATTTTTACAATATAATAATAAATGTTCATAATTTACTCCTTTACGTCAATAATATCAAGAGCACAAATATCTGCAACCCACTCCTCGCGCAGAAATTCATCGACAAGCGACTCAGTTTCCTGCGGGTCCCAGTTCTCTTCCTCGCAAAGCTGACGAATATACTCAACGCCGCAATTCAAGGCGTCTGCGCGCCGCATAAAGTAGTCACGGTCGCCATCTTCCATATAATAAATGCTATAAATCTGCATTAGTCTACCTCCACTCCATCATATGCAAAGTCACTATTGTAACAAGTGAGCAAATCCTCAAAAGTCTGCGGTGTCTCGTCAGGAATAATATGCCACAGCCGTTGCCACGCATCATACTCCTTATCACCAGGCATTAGATCTTCCTCACAAAGTGTCCGCATTTCATACGACTCGAAGTGGGCGCCGCACATTTTATTCAGAAAAATAGTGAGACTAGGGTAAGTCATGATTTCTTCTTTTGTTTCATCAAAAGCAAAGACATCATAACCATATTCGCATTTAAGCACAAGAGTTTTCATGTTAGTCCTCCATCATTTCCTTTGTGATACACATAATCTTGCGGCTACCCTCATATGCAACCCAATTATCCCACCAATAATCAATTACTTCATCCTGTTCAGCGTCATCAGGAAACATCTCCCGCAAGCAAAGCTCGCCCATGCGGAGTGCATTATTGAGTTCTCGATAGTAGTGCGAACCGCCATCCGCAAACCAAAGCTGATAAAATTCCATAAGTATCTCCTCTCTTGTTTTCTATATATATTATAACAAAATTTTTAACAAAAGTCAAAGAGTCATATAAGTCTTGGTTGCGGTGTCCCATACCTGCGTCGGTTCACCGGCAGCCGCAATACACCAAAATTTATGACCCTGCTCCGCCGATGCACGGTTAGGATAAGTTGCGGGGATAGCCATGCGATCAGGGTCAATCCAGATAGCCGTTTCATACACCCTACCCTCAAAACAAGTGTCAATCGTGTATTTACCCACTACCGTATGACCAACTCCATTTGCCTGCTGCAACTGATCGAGCGCCGCAAGAAATTCATCCATGCCCTCAAATTTACAATACTTGTTAATGAAAGCGTCATAACCAATTTCAGCGGCTTCCGCGTCAAGGGTTTCAGTAGGAATATCATCCCACTGCGGCATAATACGGGCAAATTCCCAGTCAGTTCCATGGTCTGAAAGATCTTCATCAGGATCCCAAAGGCGAGCATAGGAATCAAGTAATTCATATGCCATCTGTTCAGCTAATTCTTCTGCTTCTTCAAGGGAGTCAATTTCAGTTACACAAATATCATAGATACCGTGAGAACCGCCATAGGTGTTTTCATAGGCATAAATTACAACTCTCATTTATAGTCCTCCTCATAAGTTGGAATATATGGGCATTTTTCTTTTTTCTCTGCTACTGGACAATGATTAAAAGTTTGTAAACACAACGTCATTTCATCACCAGTCCAAGTATTATAGTTAATATAACTTAAATGACAATTAGATGGATCGGGAATAAACATTTTACTCCTTTTTAATCACATAAAATTTCCAAGCTCTTTTAGCGCAGTAAAAAGTTCACTGGCCAGAATTTCGTCGAGTTGAAGATCAATTTGATTTCCATGAAAATTAGTGATAGCAAAATTATAAAAGCCATTTTCCTTATTAAGATAGATTTCAGTAGCGGATCTCTCATCATCAGAACTAATACAGTAAGTTTTATTAATAGTCAACATTATTTATCAATTCCTCTCTTTATTTTCTATAATTATTATAACATAAAAAATAAAAAAAATCAAGAGTGAACCAAAGTTCACCCTTGACAATGTTATAGGCCAAGTTTTGCCATTAATTCTGCTACCTTGCGGCGGTCCTCTTCACTGATCTGCGGCGAGGGTTGCTCAACGGGGGCAGGAATGGACTCCTCAGAAGTTGTTGTTGAGGAGTCGGGTGACCAATCCAGCACAGCCGCCTGCCGCACAGGAGTCTTCGCGCAAGATAGAACCACCTTAATTTCCACTTGATCTCCCTGCTCGGTAAATGGAATCCGGATTTCTTTATCATTATTGTAAAGAAACGCATCTGGGAAGGTTTCGAGAATTTTATTAAGAACGCGGGTCTTGCTTTCGGTTCCTTTAATTGCCATTGTTATAAATCCTTTCCATTTGTTTAGTAATTCCTCTAATTCGTTCGCAGTAGAAGCAACCATAAGAGGGGTTTTCACACACTTGTTTACAGTTTAATCGATGTATTGCAAAATCAGGTGTAAGAAGCTGATTAGACACTGACTCGCTTGCGGGGAGGCTAGGAAGTAGCGCGTTTAAGTTACCTCTAAAAGAACCTTGTGCATAATATCGCAAATTAGAGGGGTTAACGCACAGTGCATCAAAGACATCTTCATACTGATGTATATCTTCGGGTCGCGCAAACCAAGAGGAAAGGAATTGGACATTAGGGTCTGCCGTCGCAAAGAGAAGGGTATCCGTAAACGTACCTCGCCATTGCCGCAACTCCTCAGAGGAGAAGGTTAGCGGCGACTCAAACCGCACCGCCGCAACTCCTTGTCTTGCGTAACGATTAGCCTGTTCCCAAGTATTTGCTCCTTCAAGATACATAAAGGGATAAGAATGAATAGGGCCAAAAGATTCGGGAACTTGGATAATGAATTTCGCTAAATCGAGTTGTTGTATCTGAGAAATATCGGGTTCTTCAAAACAAATGATGATGTAGGTTTTATCTTTGCCGAATAGGTTTACTGCGAATTTGAGTTCTTCTTGGAAAATACAAACGTAATTTGCATGGTCATGAATATCTTGGAGTCGATCTTTGCGGATTGGGGTTAGCGATGGTGCATAGGCGATAAGATCCATGATTACTCCTTTCTCTTGATAAAGGGAAACGGGGTCCGAAGACCCCGCCGCAATTACGCACGAGCGTACATAGTCTTCTCAGCAGACTTACCCTCATCGTTCTTATAGCGCTTAGTGGACTTAACCGCACGCTCAAACTTCACCAGCTTAGTCAGCTTGGGAATCAGCTTGCTCTTGGTAATATCTAGACCAGACTTCTCCAGGATCTCCTCAGCGGACATGGGCTCGTCGGTTAGAACTGCATAGACGGCCTCGGTCATCTCATCAGACTCAGCGGCCTTAGCCTCACGACGCTTCTTGTCAGTAGCCGCACGCTTGTCCATGGAAGCCAGCTCCTTCTCAGCATACAGCTGAATGTCCTCGTTAGTCAGATCGCACTCGCCAGTAGTAGCTAGAGTCAGTAGACCGTTCAGAATATCGCGCTTAGTAATCTTTTCCATTTTTATATCTCCTTTTAATCATTAAATTTGCGGCGAAGGGCAATGGAAGTGTTCCCCTCACTTTCTATATATATTATACTCTTTTTTTTTGAAAATGTCAAATTGGAACGGAGTTCCAAAGTAGACGAGATAAAAGCTCGTACAACTGCTCGTTAGAGCGAGTTGGGTTTTTCTTCCTCTATCTTGTCGTTACAATAAAAACAGACATAATCGTCCAAGTCTTTGTCAAACAAGAGAGAGTCAAGGTTTTTGCGCTCGCCGCAACAGCAACATTTGCGGCGGTGAGAACACTCCTCGCATAGAATTTCAGAGGCCCCGTCTTCTAGCGTGTCAATGCGCTTGCCGCAAGATAAACATAATGCGGGGCCAGAATAGTTATATTCTACGAGAGGGGATAGAGAGGGTAATTCTTGCGGTTCGCGGATAAGGTAGTAGCCACCAAGATATGCGTCATTATACATATTGTTAGTGGTAAATTCGTGCCAAGTATCTTTTGCGATAGGGAAACAATTGTTAGCGGTGTTGTGGATTTCGTGGGAGTAGTGCCAATTTAAATTCTTAGAAGCAAGAGTAGAGATAATTGACAATACTCGCGCGGTTGCTTGTGCGGCGTTGTAAGGGTATCCCCGCAAGCCAACAATTATTTCTGGGGTAAAAAGAATAATTTGACGCCAATATTTTTTTCCTTGCGGAGAAAGGATACTTGCGGTGATGGCATAGGGAGAAGTGAGCATTTCTAGACAACCCATACGGTAATCTCCGGGGCGTTTGATGTTTGAACCTCTTGTTTGGTGCGGGAAGAGGGATAAACAAGTATGCCATCCAGTTGTTTCTTCTGAGAGGGTGAGATAGTCTTCGGGGAGAATAGACAAGTGAAGAGTACCTTGAAGAACACGATTTGCGGAGACCTGTGATTGCGCGAGACGAACCTCCTCAACAAGAGAAGAAAGCAGGGAAGAATTTGCGGCCGCGCAGAAGTGATTAATGAACTTGAAGAATTTGCGGCGACCATCTAGGGTTAGAGAGATACCTGATTTAAATGTGATAGTACCCTTTGTGGGGATGAGATTATTGAAAATGGTTTCATCTGAAAAAATTTCTGAAAAATTTTTAATAAACCAATCATACGACTCCGCGGTAAGACAGGTTCCTGCCGTTGTGCGTATGGCCTGCCGCAAAGTACAGAGTTTATCTTTTTGCGAACGAGAAAAATCATCGAGATTAGAACTTGCGGTTAGGGGTATTGTGATTGGCTGCTCGTAGAATCCAGTAGGACCGAAGAGTTTGGTTAGGGTAGAGCGCCCATAGCTAGCTTTTTCCTCGTAAGCGGTCGCCGCAATGGGAGTGGGATTATACGATTCAAGGGAAAGAATGCGAGAACGAATTTCAGAGAAGGACATAGGGTTCCTTTCTATTGATTAGAGCTTTGGGCGATGGTGCGTTAGCACCTTCGCTCAATCCCGAATCCCGTCCCCGAACAAGAGACTAATAACGTCGCTGATGTCTTTCTTGGTGAGTTTACTTGTAGACTCAAGCTTTTCTGCGGCCTTATGAATATTAACATATGCGTTAATAGCCTGCTGGAGATAATTGAGACACTCAGTGCGGTAGAGATAATAATCTTCGGCATCAAGAGATTCGATAGTAGAGCCGTTAGAGAGGTTAGCAATACACCAAGGACGAATGATAGAGTCGAAAAGGTCTTCCCAAGAGAAGGTAGCGGGATCTTGCGGCTCGTAGTTTGCGGCGATGGTCTTCAGCTTCTTAGTCTCTTCTTCTGCGTAGAGTTCGTCGAGAGTATCGCACATGGTAGACTCGAAATCATCCCAGGAGAGATTTGACGCGGTGAAGGCCTCGCGCAGAGTAGTCATGGGGTTAAAGGAAGAATTAGAGTTGTTAAAGGTATTAGAATCATCAAAAGTAAACATGGTTAAGCTCGCTTCGCTCATCCTTTCCTATTCAGAGGACGGAAACAAGAGGTTAGGATAAGGGAGTGAAGTTTTCTCCTTTCATTTTTTTTTTTTTTTTTTTTTTTTTTTTTTTT
>ERZ808267.308-NODE-308-length-16060-cov-3.798875_pt1 | contig 16060 bp, 13 predicted proteins | sample MGYA00521241_ERZ808267 | MGnify/ENA primary metagenome ERZ808267 (study PRJEB31516, sample SAMN03275592) | gut metagenome | biome: mammalia-associated habitat; material: feces | host: Papio cynocephalus | place: Kenya | collected 2012-07-19 ... | reverse complement strand
TAAGTGACAATCTCCGCACCCGCCAATCTTGAAGACGAAGTGTAGGTTGGATAGCCAGGATCCGGAATCAGTACCTTGTCGCCCGGATTTACGAACGTCATTGAAATCAAGAATATTCCTTCCTTTGATCCGACAAGCGGCTGGATGCCACCGTTAGGATTCAGAGTTACACCGTAATAGCGTGAGTACCAGTCAGCGAACGCCTGACGCAACTCAGGAAGCCCTTTGTAACTCTGGTACACGTGATTCCCCGGCTTCGGAGCCGCCTCGACCAAGGCATCAATCGCATCTTTAGGAGGCATCCCGTCCGGAGCGCCTATTCCCAAACTGATGATTTTGTCCTCACCACGCGCTGTACGCTCAGCATTCAGCGCATCTAACTCCTTCTGTTTGCGGGAGAAGTAATACTCCTTTACAGACAATGTTCTTTTTGCAGGTTCAATGATCATGATTACATCAAAGATTTATATTCGCCTAAAATGTTAAGTCCCTCCATAAGGGGTCTGACCGCCCTCAAAGCCTGACGGTAGCGGCCATAGGTCGCGAACTTGATGTCCGCGTAGAAGAAGTACTGCCACTCTTGACCAGGAATTGGCAGGGATTGGATTCTGGTAAGGTTCATCTCGTAGAACGAGAGAATTGTAAGTACCTGAGCCAGAGAGCCTGGCTTGTGCGGCAGGGTAAAGCACAGCGATGCCTTGTTGATTTCGCGGTGGGGAACCGTGATGGCATCATCCAAAATCAGGAAACGGGTAAAATTCTGTTTATACGTCTCTATGCTGCGAGCCAGAATCTCCAGACCATTCTGCTCAGCCGCCAGTTCCGAGGCGACCGCCCCGACTCCCTTAAGCCCATCAGTCGCGATGTCAATAGCGCTTTTGGCCGTGTCCTCAGACTCCACCATCGTGATCCACGGGCAGTTGCGCTCGAAAAACTGACGAGTCTGGTTGATGGCCATGTAGTGCGTACGCACCTCCTTAATGTCGTGGATGTCCTGTCCGGGCAGCGCCATAAGGTTCTGATGTATGGGGATGTACACCTCACCTTTGATCTTGTAAGTGTGGGATCTCAGAAGTTCGAAATTGGGGATAAGACCTCCTGAGATCGTGTTTTCGATGGCCATCGCAGCAGCCTGAGCCTCACCGGAGGCCACTGCCTTGAACAGTCCTTCGAAAGTCGGACATTCCACTATGGAAATCTTCTCCCCACGCGCGGAGTAGAACTCCCTCGCAGCCTGCTCATGGAAGCAACCTCGATAGCCTTGAATTGCTACTTTTGTCATATTCATCAAGTTCGTTCGTAAAATAAAAGCTGCCCGGAAAAACACCGGACAGCCGTATATTCATCTATCTTATTTCTGAATACTTTTGCACATGCTCATCCGGTCTTCTACTTGTTGCGGTAAAAGAAATAAAAACCAAAAGAGTAAAATCGTGTGCTTAGCATCATAACGTTGCAAAGATAGTAAAATCAAGAGAAAATGTTACTAAAAAATTTAATGAATATGCTAGAATAGCGGCAGGACAATCACTTGCGCTACCCTAAAACATTCATTAGACGGTCATTATCTCCTTTTCCTTTGCTGAGACGAGTTCATCAATGTCCTTAACCTTGATGTCAGTGATTTTCTGAATCTCATCCTCGCCTTCCTTACGCACATCCTCGGAGAAATCTCCAGCCTTTTCAGCCTTCTTCAGAGCATCCACTCCGTCTCGGCGAGCATTGCGGACTGCGACCTTGATGTTCTCGCCTGTGGCCTTAGCCTTCTTAATGAGCTCCTTACGCCTTTCCTCAGTGAGAGCAGGGATTGGGCAACGGATGACCTCACCATTGTTAGAAGGGGTAAATCCAAGATTGGCATTGATGATTGCTTTCTCAATGACAGGGATCATGCTCTTTTCCCAAGGCTGAATCGCAATTGTCCTTGCGTCAGGAACTGTTACCGAAGCCACCTGAGGAACTGGGGTCGGAGCTCCATAGTAATCCACAGTCACATTGTTGAGAATGGATGGATTTGCCTTTCCTACACGGTAGGTCTTGAGATCTTCCTCAAGGAACAGGACAGAGTCTTCCATTTTGGACTTCACTCCGCTGATGATTTCTTTCGCTTTATCTGTAAGCATAGTGTATTGTGTTAATTGTTATCTTAATAATCTGTCAAATTGCCAAGTAGGCTGCTACTTATGAACAAGCGTCCCGACTTTTTCTCCATTCACCAATTTCAGCAGGTTGCCCTCACCGTTCACATCGAAGACGATGATTGGCATGTTCCCATCGTTGCAAAGGGCGTAAGCGGTCTGATCGAGAACCTTAAGGTGCTTGGACATCGCCTCGTCGAATGTCAATTCATCGTACTTGACAGCGGTAGGATCTTTCTCAGGGTCAGCCGTATAGACGCCATCCACACGTGTCCCTTTCAGAACCACATCAGCTTTAATCTCAAGCGCTCTGAGCGCAGCTCCTGAATCGGTTGTGAAGAACGGGCTGCCAGTTCCCCCAGCAATAAGGGCTACGCCACCATCCTCCAGCACCTTGACAGCATTGTCACGGTTGTAGTAGCGAACAAGCGGTTCCATTGGAGTCGCGGAGAACACCTCGGCCTTAACTCCTTCATCCTTAATGAACTGACTGAGAGCCAAAGAGTTTATCACCGTCGCCAACATCCCCATCCTGTCCCCCTCAACGCGGTCAAATCCCTTATCAAGCCCCTGAAGGCCTCTGAATATGTTGCCTCCGCCATTGACGATGGCAATCTGTAGTCCAGCCTTAGCTGCCTGCGCAATCTCCTTTGAATATCTCCGCAGGCTCTCAGGATCAAGTCCTTTTCCAACGGACCCGCCCAGGCTCTCTCCGCTCAATTTAAGCAAAACTCTCTTGTACATAGTGTTTTCCTGAATCAATTATGGTTAATCAAGACCTTCCATCATCGACGTTTCCGTCTCCCGAAGCCATCTTACTGACAAAGATACAAAAAAAACAATAAGCAGACATCAATACGTTCATCTGAGCACGCATGTTTTTGGCACTCAGACCTAGACCAATCTATGAGAAGACCTTGAACCGAGGCTTGATGCTTGTGTCAAGAGAGGAGTTGAGAACCAGTCTGACAGGGAAGATGTACTTAGACAGATTGATGCTTTCCGGCTCTGGATAGTCCCGACGCATGGTTTTCAAAGTCTTTAGACTACCGGTTTCCAAAGCCCAGAAATCTTCTCCGTGTGAGTCACTTACCCGAATTGTGTAGTTGAGGACATCACCTACAAGGAGGACCTCCTGCTTCGTGACATCCGCTACGACATCTGTGCGGATAATCCTTCTCAGGCTGTCCAGAACATAGAACCTGTTCTCTGAGTCGAAAATGTAGGCTAGGGAAGCCTTGTTGTCATTTTCTGTGATGAAAACATGCTTTATGTCCAGCCCGTTGTCGGTTCGGATGCTTTCGACCCATGGTTTGCCATCCACTAGTTTGAGATGGAACAACTTCCCGTCAGCGTCAGTGAGCATGTAGCCTTCATCGTAGGCTTTTCGAGTGCTAGGATTGCCCGACACTATCTTGGCTGGGAACTTGAACCCGATTGAGTCAAGGGCTTCGTTCAAAGCCGTTTCAAGCATTTCCGCGCATTTGTTGGTCGCTATTTCGACAACCTTGAATCTATCCTTGCGCGTTACCATGGCATATTCAGCATCCTCCAGCTCCAAACGTGGAGGGTTTGATTCCAATAGCATGTAAACATTGGGAGTCTCGGAGTTTACTTCCCTTGGAGTACTTGAGAAAATGATATTGTTTCGTTCGATTTCTTCTCCTGTAAACTGCTTCCCGTTTATGACCTCAGGTACATTGTTCCTGCTGCTTAGAACCCGGTAATAGAAGAACGGAAGCACGCTGTCTCCATACTCACGACCTTGTGTGTCGTTGAACACAAAGTCCTTGCCCGCGCGGTCCTTAAGAGAGACAAAGTCTCCGATGGTGCAGCTGTAGAGGGTGAAAGGGGTTGAATATGATTCCGCAGTGATGATATAGTAAAGCCGTGGGAGCAGCCAAATGGCTAACAGCACCCCGATAATGGATAAATATAAATTGCCTAACTTTCTCATAACTAGATAAATATTTTATTGAACTCCATCTTTGAACCTTCTTACGCTATAGTGAATGAGCAGCGTTGCGAGAAGTGTCGTGACCACGAACATTGGCAGTATGCCGTGGCGGTACGCCATTGACTGCGGTGAGAGATAGAATGAACTCAGAAGCGCGAACGCCAGCACGAGTTCTGCCAACTTCATCTTCCATTTAGGTTCAAGACATACCGCGCTCAGCCAGATGTACGCGCATAGCCCAGCACAGTACCACGTGAAGAATGAGAAGAGTATTCTCCACACGAGGTCCACAACCAGATAGTGGTTCAGAAAGATGGATAAGGCTACAGCCTGCACTATGAACAGAAATGACAACATGACTATTCCGTAGCCCTGCATTACCGCTATTGTCTTTGCTTGCGGCAACGGCAGATGAAGGGTCAGTTTGATGCACTTGCGGTAACTTTCTGGGATGAACTGGGCCACTGCTAACACCAAGCCGCAGATTACAGGCAGATAAATTAGATTATCGACTAGGATGCTGTTCTTGTTTACAGCATAAGACCAAAGGAATCCGTAGCCTTGAAGTTCCGCGTTTTTTGACAGTGCAAGAAAATCGTATGCGGTGAATCCAGCTAGCAGCAGAGCAAGGCAGGCGAGTATGTAACCTGTCTTGAGCCATTCTTTGTAGATCAGTGATTTTATCATAGTATTAATATTTTCCTGTAAGGCCGATGAAGGCGTCTTCCAAATTCATTTCTTCGGCTTTCAGGGTTTCCGTGTCGATGCCATCGGCCTTCAGTTCAGAAAGGATCTTGTCTTTCGGGGCAAAGGAATAGAACTCTGTCCTGCCTCTGTACTCGGAAGGATGCAGGATGAAATCAGCGGACGGCATCTTGGTGGAACCACCGTTCAGGTAGGTGTATTTCACAAGGCTTCCAGTAAGCACTCCAATCTTGTCGTGGAACAGGATCTTGCCGTAGTCCATGATGATGCAGTCGTCCACCAGTTTCTCAACGTCCTGGATGATGTGAGAGGTCATGAAAACTGTCTTTCCCTCTGACTTTGCATAATCACGAAGATATTCAATGAACAACCGCCTGTAGCCAGGGTCAAGTCCAAGGGAGAAATCGTCTAGCACGAGCAGGTCTGCGTTCTGCGCCAGTATCAGACCTAGCGCCACCTGAGACTTTTGCCCGTTGCTCATGTTGGATATTCTTTGACCTGGTGCCACTTTCAGCCTTGACATCAGTTCATAGTAGGCCTCCTTGTTCCATTTCGGGTAGAATTTAGAGTAGAACTTCTCAATCTGCTCGATGGTCATGAATGAGTACTGAATATGACCTTCCAGCAGCAGGGCGATTCTCGCTCTGGTGTCAGGGCTGATGTTCGAGGCATCTTCTCCGAACACGGTGCAGCGTCCGGAAGTAGGCTTCAGGTAGCCCATAAGGATGTTGATTGTGGTGGTCTTGCCGGTTCCGTTCTTGCCAAGAAGCCCGGTGATTGTCCCTTTCTTTACGGTAAAACTAAGGTCCGAGTAGATGCATCGTTTACCGTAATAATGGGTGAGATGATCGCAAATGATGACATTTTCTTCCATATTCAATGGTTTTTGGCGGCAAAAGTAATCTTTTCATTCTGAATATGTCCGTCCTCATATTCAAAACCCCAACAAATTGGGATGCCAGCCGATTGAATGCCAAAATCTTGGTATTGTGGCGAAAATCGGGGCTGCCTAAATTTGCCGCTGTTTTCAAACAGTGGTTATTATGTCGTGTTTATTATCCGCACTCATTGTTGTCAGCAGGCTGTTTTCGGTTTCGGGAACAGTGACGGACGCGAACGATGGCACTCCATTGTCCGAGGCCGTTGTGGCAGTGGAGAAAGGCGGCCAGACAGTAAAGTGGGACGTGGCTGACAATTACGGCAGGTATCAGATTAACGGGCTGTCCGAAGGTAAATATACCGTGAAGTTTTCCTATGTCGGGTACAAGGCGGTCTCTCGCGAAATCACACTGTCGGCAGACATGGATCTTTCACAAAGGCTCGTCCCCGACACGGAAGTTTTGAATGAGGTGACAGTCACTGCTGTTGAGAATAAAGGGGTAACATCCTCAACAAGGATTGGCCGGGACGCAATCGCACATATTCAGCCATCCAGCTTTGCAGACCTGCTGGAATTGCTGCCGGGAGGGATGGCAAAAGATCCCGCGCTAGGAAGTCCTCAGCTCATCAACCTTCGGTCCGCCAATGCGTTATCTAACGCCAATTATGCGACTTCTGCTTTGGGAACGCGTTTCATGATTGACGGACGTCCGGTGAACAATGATGCCAACTTGCAGTCCACGCCAGCTTACAGCAATTATGGCAGCAGTTATGTCAATTTCGGTACCGACATGCGTGAAATTAGCACCGAAGACATTGAAAATGTGGACATTGTCCGTGGGATAGCCTCGGTGAAGTATGGCGATTTGACCAGTGGACTGATCAACATCACTCGAAAGCGCGGAGGCAAAGACCTGCACGCTAGGTTTAAGTCAGACATGAAGAGTAAGCTATTGTATCTCGGCAAGGGCTTCGAGTGGGGAGACAAGTCGGATTGCTTTACCCTCAACTCAAGTGTGAATTATCTGGATTCCCGTTCCGATCCACGTCAGACGCGCCAAAACTGGAAACGTCTGACGGCCAGTCTTCGGGCTGGAAGAGACGTGAATGATGAGCGTTTCCGAAAATCATTCTCGACAAGTCTTGACTACACAGGCTCTTTTGACAATCAGAAGTCAGATGTCGATCTAGACATCGCGGAAGGCGGAACGCCACTTGAGACGTACAAATCCACTTATAACAAGTTTTCCATAAGCGGTCGGTTCAGCATCAAGTCCCAAGATGAGGACAGACTGTTCCGCTTGTGGGAAGGTGATGCTTCGATTACCTTTGAGAAGGATGAGATCAATCGCTGGAGACACGTCTCTCTAGGCAAATCAACCCCTGTCTCAACTTCACTTGAGCCGGGAGAACACGATGCATTGATAATTCCAGCAAAGTATGATGCCACGTTGCGGGTGGACGGTCAGCCATTCTACGGATTTGCGAACACTTCCGCGATTTTTGCCAAAGGAATATCCCGGTTGCAGGTCGGGGCGGAATGGAATATGGACAAGAACTACGGTCGTGGAACAATATTCGACACCTCAAGACCTTTCTCTACCAGCATGGGCGTCCGGCCACGTCCGTACAATGTTATTCCTGCCACTCACCGTTTCTCTGCCTTTGCTGAAGAGACTCTCAGCAAGGAAATCGGAAAACTCTCTTTGGATTGGGTCTTGGGACTTCGCGCAGAGATGATGACAGGAGCTGGGAAGGCGTTCTTGGTTGACATGAAACCTTATCTGGATCCTCGCTCAAATCTGAGATTGACACTCCCGATGATGCCGCTTGGTGGCTACAACCTAGCAACAAGTGTTTACGGAGGCATCGGTCGCCACACGAAATTCCCTACCATGGACATGTTGTTCCCAGATCCCCTCTACGGGGACATCACCCAATTCAACTATTGGCCCGTGGAGGAGAACCTCAGAAGAGTGAATATGCTTGTGTACAAAGTGGATCCGACCAATTGGAATCTGCGTGCGGCAAGCAATGTCAAGTGGGAAATCGGAGTCAATGCGGATTGGAACGCCTTCTCGTTCTCGATGGACTATTTCCGGGAAAACATGACCTCCGGCTTTAGGTATTCCTATGAATATCTGTCCGTAGCGTACAAGAAATACGATGCCTCATCGGTAGATAAGTCCTCTTTGACCGGACCACCTAATTTGTCCGTAATCCCGTATCAGAACGACACCATTCTGACAGCCTACAGTTACACAACAAACGGCAGTAGGACCTTGAAGGAAGGCATTGAATTTTCGTTCAGCTCCAAAAGAATTAAGGCATTGAACACGAAAATTACCGCCAATGGAGCGTGGTTCAGAACTGAATATATGAACAGCCAGCCGGAATATTACCGGCCGAATGTGATGATCGATGGCAGGTCGTACCCGTACATTGGCATTTACGACAAAAATGACGGTAGTTTTTACGATTCCCTGATCACGAACCTCATGCTAGACACGCAGATTCCGAGTCTGGGCCTGATCTTCTCGACATCCTTCCAGTGCATGTGGTTCTCCGGGCACAAAACAATGCCCGACAGCAAGTACCCGGACTCCTACATGGACAAGGCTGGGAACATTCACCCTTTCGATGCCGAGCTCGCTGCTAGTGATGCTGTGCTGAAGCATCTGATAAAAGACTACACATCATCTCTCTACCAGTACCAGAGAACTCCTTTTGCGATGAATGTGAATCTTAAGGTCATGAAGAAGCTCTACCGCGACAAAGTGTCTTGCTCGCTTTATGTCAACAGGATTTTTGACGTTACTCCAAACTACCACAGGAACGATGCTTTGGTACGTAGAAGCGTGACTCCGTATTTCGGGATGGAACTTGATTTTAGAATATGAAGAACAAGGGTCTGATCATACTATCTCTGCTGCTTCCGCTCGTTCTTTCGTGCGGACGAGGCGTTGACGAGATATATTCCACCGTGACACTGAACGCTGTGTGCGGAGACATGAATTTGGTGTCTATCCGCGTGGACAACACGCAGAAAGGTAACTTTTTCCGTAATCTGAACACAGGCGAGGAATATTCTTACCCAATGTTCGTGAATGGCACTTGTACTTTGAAGATTCTGAAAGGAGTGTACATTTTTGCATTTGACGGAATTGCCACATTGCCTGATGGTTCCACATGCCGTGTAAGGTGTTATGAACATCGCTCTCCGAACGATTCAGTGAACATTTTGGATGATTCTGAGGATCTCACTTTTGAATTGTTGAAACTATGAGAAAGAGTTTTGCTGTCATATCCTGTGCCATTCTTGTCAGTGCGCCCTTGTCCCTTCTAGGGCAGGGAACAGCCAACCTTAAAGCAAGGCAGTGGAACGATCCCTATCTGGCCGTAGGCAACAAAACCTCTTCCGCTTACACACCTACCGCCACTCTGCTGACACCGTATTATTCATATTCATCAGCAGCCGCGTCATTTGATTTGAGGGAAGAGGGGAGCGGAGCTTATATTCCCGAAGAGGGTAATGCCTTGAGGCAGGGAAGATTTGATGCAGAGTCATTTTTGAGGCTCAAAGGCAATTCTGCGGTAAGCGGCAGAGTCGGCTATCGTCGCGCAGTCAAGCAAGATGTTGCCCTTAACGAGACCAGTGACTACGAGCTCTTGCGCCCGTACGTCCTCATTGACACTGTCGGAGGAAATCTTCAGCACGAGCAGTATAGCTTTCAAGGAGCTTGGATGCAACGTTCGGACAAGTTGGTGTACTCAGTTTACGGAGGCTATAAGGCTGTGCATGAATATCGTAGCGTTGATCCAAGACCTAGGAATATCTCATCCGACTTCAAGGCCGATGCCTCGTTAGGTTATGTTTTCCCAAAAGGAAGTGTTATCAGCTATGCCGGCTATAGGAAATACCATCAACGTCAGGATGTTACCTTTATGAGTAACACCGGAGCTAACACTACACTCTTTCATTCTACAGGTCTTGGGGCTGACTATTACCGCTTTAGAAGTACAGGCGTCTTTGCAGCAACACGTTATGAAGGCCATGGCCTTGAGGCCGGGATTGTCGGTTCTGGCGCGTCAGGGAAACTTCACTGCGGCCTCTCTTATGGCTTGCTAGGTGTCACACGTCACCTTTCAAACCAGAACGATGCCCCTTTGAGCACGCTAGAAACCGAATCTATCAACTCTTTCGTCTCTTACCGCGTCTCTAATTCCTTTGCCGTTGAGGCGAAGATGGACTATGAAAAGCGCACGGGTTGTGAGAATGTCATCGACTGCGCAGCGTCAGGAATTTATGATGACATCCTGTCCCTAGACATGTACTCTCAAGGCTTGGTCAATGCCTCGGCCTTAGGAGTCTTTCGCGTGAAGAAACGCTATGGAATCTGGTATCTGATGCCTTCTGTGCGTTGGAGGCAGTCTTCCGAGGAATATCGTTACCCTTCTTCATGGATGAAGTATTCTGTTCTGGCCGGTCGGTTCTCCGGAGGCTTTTCTGCCATCAGGGGTTCGTGGTTGTATGACTTGACAGGCGGTTTTGAGTTTGGAGGTTGTCTCTACGATGATTGCACGCTACAGACTGGAGAGGAGCGCATTCGTGAAGCCTACCTTGACAAATTTGAGCGTAGGACAAAGAACTACATTCAGGGTTATGCTGCTGCCCTTGCACAGAAGGAAATCAGCGGAACGGTGGCTGTTTTCTCGCGTGTGTCCGTTGGGGGAATGTTTTACGGACAGGACTCCCGAATGCTGGCATTGACCATTTCAATAGGAATATCTTATTAATATTTAAAGTATTATGAAAAAGTATCTAGCTATTTTACTTGCCACAACGGTGATTGTGGCCTGTGAACAAGAAAAGACGACACCGACTCTTTCTGTAACTCCGACAGATCTTGAGTTCTCTTCCGAGGGAGGGAGCAAGACAGTAAAAGTTCAGACCAACACCGACTGGACTCTCACCACAGATGGATCGGACTGGTACACTGTTTCTCCAACAGAAGGCAACGGAGACACAGAAGTCACCGTGACACTTAACAATTATACTGATGCCAGCGTCAGGACCGCCCAGATCAAGTTCGAGGCTGATGGGCTAGTTGAGACTCTCGCCATTTTGCAGAACCGTCCTGAGACTCCGAAAGATCCGACCGAGCTGAGTTTCTCGATAAGAGCTTATGCCCAAGACTACACCATCCCAGCTCCTAAGGGCTTTACCTACAAGACTGTCTTAAATGGAGAAGGCCTCAGTCTGGTTTCCTCTGATGCTGAGAACATTATTCTTCATTTTGACGCCAACACCACTGGACAGTACAGAGACTTCTCTGTCTCTGTTCTCACTACCGATGACATTAAACTTGAGAATGCCACATTCAAGCAGAGCTGGAGGAATGTTGAGCCGGGAGAGCTTGTGCTTGACGAGATATTCTTCTCCGGTTTTACCATTCCAGAGTCCGACAACAATGACTCTATGGATGGTGACCAGTACATCAAGATCACCAACACTACTAGTGAGAAGCTCTATGCCGATGGAGTGATATTCGCAATTTCTGAGACAAGCTCACAGGTGTCCTCCACAGGCGCTTATTGGGCTTATCCTGAGCTGCCTGACGGAATCGGAGTCAACACTCTCTATCAGATTCCTGGCAATGGGACTGATGTCCCCGTTGAGGCTGGCAAATCTGTTGTGCTTGCGATTTCCGCTCAGAATTTCAATGCGGAGAACGGAGTGGGTGCCGATTTGAGCAAGGCGAATTTCGAGTTCTATGATGAAGGAAACGAGGACTACCCTGACACTGACAACCCTGATGTGCCGAACCTTGTCAACTGGTTCAAGTCTTCATGGAGTTTCACAAGCCTGCACAACAGAGGCTATGAAAGCTATGCCATCGCTTTGCCTCCTGTTGGATTGACTTCAGAAACCTTCATGAAAGAACATCCATGGAATGGACAACGCGTCATGGATTTTAATGGCTATCATTTTGAACGTGACATCGAGGGCGCGTACATCATTCCTAACGACTGGGTGCTTGATGCCGTTAACTGTGCTGTCATCGAGGGACTTGGCACACTTGCGTTCAACGCTTCAGTTGATGCCGGCTACACCAATGTCTCTACCATAGACCGTGATCCTGACCGTTTCGGAAAGTCAGTCCTGCGCAAACGTGATGCGGACGGAAAGATTGTGGACACCAACAACTCCACCAATGACTTTGAGATTTGCACTGCACCTACGATGAAGTAAAAACGCTCGCTGCGTTAACCGCCTGTTAGTGAGGTGGTGTCGTGTAACATTCTGATTTACATAAAATTGACTGTTTGTCTTTAGGCTATTTGCACTAAAGACAAACAGCCTTTTTACTGACATGTAGGTAGTTATCCTCCACCGCTACCAACTATTAGTGATTGTGTAAATCCTCCAAAATGAATATTTTTGTACCGAATTTGGGTTAAAATGAAATTATCGGAACTTAAGACAGGTGAAGTTGGCGTTATCGCCAAGGTGAACGGCCATGGAGGATTCCGGAAAAGGCTCATTGAGATGGGCTTCATTACCGGGAAAAGGGTAACAGTAGTGCTCAATGCCCCGCTGAAAGATCCTATTGAGTATGAAATACTTGGCTACAAAGTTTCTCTGAGACGTTCAGAGGCTGCGCTTATTGATGTCATCAGCGAAGAGGAGGCTAAGGCCTCTGTTGACTCCAAACAGGATTTTTCTTCGATCTACGATGATGACTGTGATGAGATAGCGGCTTTGAATCTTGAGATGGAACGCCTAGCCAAAGAACGTCATCATGTGATTCGAGTAGCCTTGGTCGGCAATCCGAATTGTGGCAAGACTTCGCTTTTCAACATCGCATCCGGCAGCCATGAGCATGTCGGCAACTACAGTGGAGTGACAGTTGATGCGAAGGAAGGTCGTTTCGAGTACAAGGGCTACAAGTTTGTCCTTGTTGACCTCCCAGGAACTTATTCTTTGTCTGCTTATAGTCCGGAGGAACTCTATGTTCGTAAGAATTTGATAGAGAACGTTCCCGATGTCGTTGTCAACGTTGTTGATGCTTCCAACATCGAAAGGAATCTTTACCTTACGACTCAGGTCATTGACATGAATCTTCGTGTCGTGATGGCGCTGAACATGTACGATGAGCTTCAGGCAAAGGGAGACAAGCTTGACATCAAGCAACTTGGCTACCTTTTAGGCATGCCGATTTGCCCGACCGTAAGTCGTGACGGCACTGGAATCCCAGAACTTTTGGACACCGTCATCAAGATTTACGAAAAACACGATGAGAGACTTGCCCGCCACATCCACATCAACCATGGCCCGGAGCTAGAAAAGAGTATCGACCGCATAAAGGCCTTGATCCAAAAGAATCAAGACATCCGAGGAAAGTACTCAACACGCTATTTGGCCATCAAGTGCTTAGAGAATGACAAACAGATTGAGGAAGTTATCGGTTCTCTTCACAATGCGGATGAGATTTCCAAAGTATGTTCGGAAGAGTCGGCCCGTATAGAGAATCTGCTTCACACCAACCCTGAGTCGGCCATCGTTGATGCAAAATATTCATTCATCCACGGGGCCCTAGCTGAGACCTACACTCACCATGTGGATCCCAAGCCGAAAAAGACCATCACTGACAAGATTGATGCGGTTGTGACCAACAAGTGGGCTGCGTTCCCCATCTTCATATTCCTGCTCTATCTCATTTTTCAGTCCACATTCACCCTTGGTAATTATCCGATGAATTGGATTGATTGGTTGGTTGGCCAGTTAGGGGATTTTGTTGCGAATTTTATGAAGGATGGCTGGCTCAAGGACCTTCTCGTTGACGGTGTGATTGCCGGAGTGGGAAGTGTCCTTGTGTTCTTGCCTAACATCTTGATACTCTACTTCTTTCTGTCAATAATGGAGGACTCTGGGTACATGGCCCGCGCTGCCTTTATCGTTGACAAGCTGATGCATCGAATCGGCCTTCACGGCAAGTCTTTTATCCCGATGGTGATGGGCTTCGGCTGTAACGTGCCCGCGATAATGGCAACCAGGGCCATTGAGAGTCGCAAGAGCCGCCTCATCACGATAGCCATCATTCCGTTCATGTCCTGCGCGGGCAGACTGCCAATCTTCGTCCTGCTTGCCGGAGCCTTCTTCCCTCACAATTCAGCCCTTGCTCTTTTAGGAATATACTTCCTCGGAGTCTTGATGGCGATTCTGTCAGCTGTAGTGCTCAGCCGTTTCATCAAGGAAGATGACCTTCCGTTCGTGATGGAGTTGCCTCCTTACAGGGTACCGACTGGAAAGGCAATCTGGCGCCACACTTGGGAAAAAGGCAAACAGTATTTGGAAAAGATGGCGACCACAATCTTGATCGGCTCTGTCGTGATTTGGTGTTTGGGCTATTTCCCGCGCTCCGAAAAAGGCACCGAGTACCAGCAGGAGCATTCCTACATCGGTCAACTCGGAAAAGCTGTCTCACCGGCTCTAGAGCCGCTTGGCTTTAGTTGGAAAATGGACATCGGCCTCCTGACTGGAATCGTAGCTAAGGAGCTTGTGGTTAGTACATTAGGTGTTATGTACGCTTCTGATGAACCTGAGGTCGCAGAGGCGGTTGAGGCCTCTGACACCGATGCCCTAGCTGCGGACACCCAGCTTCAAGGTACTCTGGCTCGCTCGGTGTCTCTTCCTGCTGCTGTCGCCTACATGGTGTTCATTCTCTTGTACTTCCCTTGCATAGCGACTTTCGTGGCCATCAAGAATGAGACCGGCAAATGGCGCTGGGCCATTGCTGTCTGTGCCTACACAATGGTTGTCGCATGGATTGCAGCCTTCATCGGCTACCATCTCACCGCTCTGTTTCTTTAAATGAATATTCTCGGCTAAGATTTGAGCCAACAATGAAAATGAAAAACGCATTAACTACAAAGATGTCTTTGTCAGAATTGATTGACATTGACTTTAGTCTTCTCCAAGTCATCTCAAGGATGGGGCTTGATCTCAGTTATGCCTCTCTGCCGGTGTCCGAGGCCTGCCGCAAGTGTGGAATCGATCCTGACACGTTCATCCTGATTTGCAATGTGTATTCATTTCCTGATCATGTCCCCTCACCTGAAGAATTGGCCGGTGGTAACATCCGCAACATCATAGACTACTTGCACAGTTCCCACCTTTATTACATGGGGCAGGCGATCCGTGTCCTTGAGAACTCCTTCGACAAACTAGTGGCTCCATTCGATGAAAAGCAAAAGAAGGTGGTCTTGAAATTCTTCAACGACTACAAAGAAGAGCTTGACAAGCATTTTTCCTACGAAGAAGAGGTCGTCTTCCCGTACATTGAAGCCTTGCAACGTGATGGAGCGAGGACTTCTGAATATTCAATCGAACAGTTCGAGGAGCATCACGAGAACGTCGAAGAGAAGTTGGAGGACATGAAGAACATTGTGATGAAATACCTCCCTGCAAAATGCTCCAACGACTTGAAGATCATGGTGCTGTTGTCTATCTACCATCTTCACGATGACCTTCGTCGTCACACCTATGTAGAGAATAACATTCTTGTCCCGATTGTAGGAAGACTTGAGCGTGATGGAAAATAGAAAGACTGTTGCATTGATCATTCCCTCTGACATCGTGGCCAGAGGGCTCGAAAGCATCCTCTCCGAACAAGGTGAGTTTAAGGTGCTTGAAAATCTTTTTGATTGTTCCAAGTCCAGTGAAGCGAGACTTAGGTGCCTTGCTCCAGATGTCATCATCATTGACCCATCTGTCTTTGACTTCAAGAGTAGGAAAGATGGCCGGGCGATGCTTTCAGAGATTAGTGATGCTTCTGTGATTGCGTTGGAAGGGCTCACGGTGACGGATGACGTGGTCAAGCAGTATGACGGTTCGATCTCCTTGTTCGACAGTGCCGCGATGACAGTCAAGAAACTTCATGCGGCCATAGGTGCCCGGCAGCAAGATCCTGTGGCAGAAGGTAATGAGTTGTCTTCCAGAGAGAAAGAAATTCTTGTCTGTGTGGCTCAAGGGATGCTTAACAAAGAGATTGCGGACAAGTTCAATCTATCAATCTACACTGTCATCACCCACCGCAAGAACATCACCCGCAAGACGGGCATCAAGACTGTGGCCGGTCTCACCGTCTATGCGATTCTCAACAACCTCATTGACATTAATTCTGTTCAGTAGCATTTTTTTTTCGGTCACTGAGCTTGTCGAAGTGACTACTTCAGATTGATCTCCGCGATGACGGGGTAGTGATCGGAGTAAGGCACGTGGGGCACAGAATGCGAAACTGCCTCAAAATGCGACGGATAAAGAACATAATCAATCCGAATGAACGGCCAAAGGAATGAATATGTCGCCCCGAATCCT
>ERZ808267.307-NODE-307-length-16197-cov-4.019576_pt1 | contig 16197 bp, 15 predicted proteins | sample MGYA00521241_ERZ808267 | MGnify/ENA primary metagenome ERZ808267 (study PRJEB31516, sample SAMN03275592) | gut metagenome | biome: mammalia-associated habitat; material: feces | host: Papio cynocephalus | place: Kenya | collected 2012-07-19 ... | reverse complement strand
TTTGACGATGCTGTGATTCTTCCAGAAAATGAAGTGAAAAAGTATGAACTTGATAAATCAAAACTTGAAAAAATTCTCTCGAAATATGATGCGCTGCTGGCAAAGCCGAGAGTCTATCCTTATTCATTGGAAGTTGACTATTCTGTATGTCATGTTTCAGAGGATTTACGCACTTTAAAAAAGATAATACATGAGAAATATCCTGAATACGACAAGGATGTTTATAGTGTGATGACCTGCGGATGTAGGTTATCACCCTATAACATGACTGTCATAGGGTGGAACGATTTTGACGCATACTGCACATGGCTGTTCAATATACTTTTTGAGGCTGAAAAGGAAATAGATATATCAAAATACAATGCTGTTCAGGGACGCATTTTTGGATACATGGCGGAACGGATGTTCAATGTGTGGATGCGGCATAATTTGAAAAAGGTAAAATACATGAATATTAAAAAATTTTATGATATTCAGAAAATGACGAACATAATTAGTCTTTTTACCAGAATGTTAAAAATAAAATTGGCTGAGTTTGGTACATTACCGACTAGAAAGAAGTTTTCAGAAGAAAAATACATGGATTTAAATGGCTGGAAAGAATGATTTTTCAGGAGATGAAAAATATATGAATATTTCTATTGCAATGGCTACATACAACGGCGAAAAATATATACGCGAACAATTAGATTCAATTCTGAGCCAGACTGTAAAAGACTTTGAGCTGATTGTCTGCGATGACTGCTCAAAAGATTCTACATTGCAAATTCTAAGAGAGTATGAGCGGAAAGACCGCCGTATAAAAATTTTTGAAAATGAGCAGAACTTGGGCTTCAAGAAAAATTTTGAAAAGGCGATTCTGCTTTGTGCTGGCGAGTATATTGCTTTAAGCGACCAAGATGATATTTGGACAAAAGACCATCTGGAAAAACTTTTTTTAATAATTGGAGAGCACAGCTTGGCGTGCGGCAATGCCCTTATGGTCGATGAGAATGGAAAATCGCTTGGCAAAAATCTGAATGAGGTTGACGGACTTTTTTCCTTTAATCCAGAAACTGTTTTTTACAGGCTTGCCTTTGCCGGAAATCCGTTTCAAGGCTCGTCAATGCTTCTTCGTTCTGATTTTGTAAAAAAATGCATCCCGATTCCTGAAAAGATAAAATATCACGATGTGTGGTTTTCATGGTGTGCATGCATGGAAAATAAAATCGCATACACATTTGATGTAATCAATAATTACCGTCAGCACGGAGATAATGTCTCTTTCTTGTTTCATAACAAAACAAAAAGAAGTTTTCTGCAAGTTTTTCTTTCAAAAATAAAAACAGTTTTTACGGGTGTTAAAATAGAACTTCTTTATAGGTTTGAAGAAATTGTTAAAAAGTACGGAATGCAAAAAGAGTCGTTCGTAGAATTTTATCAGGTTGTTAAAAATATCAAAAATAAAAAAATCGGCATTAAAGAAATAAAATTTCTTTGGAATCATTATGAGCACATAACTACAAAAAAAGGTCATAAAGGATTCTTGAAAAAATTGATTATCATAAGCAAGTGGAAGGAAGAATAGATGAACCACGCATTGATTTTTGCAGGCGGCTCTGGCACAAGAATGAACAGCCGGGCAAGACCTAAGCAGTTTCTTCAGTTCTATGGAAAGGAGCTTATAATCCATACTCTTGAAAATTTTCAGAATCATCCTGAAATTGACAGCATTGTTGTTGTCTGCATAGAGGACTGGATTTTATATCTTGAAAAACTGCTTGCAAAATATGAAATCGACAAAGTGAAAAAGATTGTCCCGGGCGGAAAAACCGGGCAAGAGTCAATCTATAACGGACTTTGTGCAATAAAGGAATTTTCAAAGGCTAGCGACATTGTTCTTGTGCATGACGGCGTGCGCCCTTTTGTGAATGAGAATCTTATTTCAGACTGCATAAAGACTGTAAAAGAAAAAGGCTCTGCGATTACCGTTACTCCTGCAATTGAGACTATTGTAACTCTTGAGGACGGCAGAATAAAGACAATCACAGACAGAAGCAAGTGCTTCCATGCAAAAGCGCCTCAGTGTTTTTATGTTAATGAGCTTTTTGAGGCACATAAGAAAGCCATTGATGACGGAAACTTGAATATGATAGATTCCGCCTCGCTTATGAAATTCTATGGGCATGAGCTTTACACAGTGCAAGGAAACTTTGACAACATAAAAATCACAACGCCTGCGGACTTTTACACGTTCAAGGCTTTATATGAAGTCCGCGAGAACCAGCAGATATTTGGGCTGTAGGCAGGGAGAATTATGAAATTAGACAAAATACTGGAAGAAGATTTTTTATATATTGCAGAGCATTACGATTTTTCGTTTTTGAACGGAAAATCTGTCTTTATAACCGGTGCGACAGGGCTTTTGGGAAGCCAGCTCTGCAAGTATCTTTTATATATAAATGAAAAAAATAACGCTGATGTGAAGATTCTTGCGCTTGTTCGCAATCTTGAAAAAGCGAGAAAAGTTTTTCAGGAAGATTATGAAAATCCTGCGATAAAGTTTATTTTGGGCGATGTTCTGAATCTTCCAAAAATTGAAGAGCAAGTTGATTTTGTGATTCACGGAGCAAGCATAACGGCTTCTAAGGATTTCATAAATCGTGCGGTCGAGACAATTGACATTGCCGTTAACGGAACATTGAATCTGCTCCGTTTCGCGCTTTCAAAAAATGTTCAGGGATTTGTCTATCTTTCTAGCATGGAGGCGTTCGGAATCACGGACGGAAAGGGCGAGGTTCGCGAGAAAGACTTGGGATATATCGACATAAGTTCTCCGCGTTCTAGCTATATGGAAAGCAAGCGGATGTGTGAGAATCTTTGCGCCTGTTTTGCTGCAGAATACGGATTGAATGTGAAGTCTATCCGCCTGACCCAGACTTTTGGCTCTGGAATTTCTTATAACGATACAAGAGTTGCCGCGTATTTTGCCCGGTGCGTGATTGAGAGCAATGATATTGTCTTGAAAACCGAAGGAAAAACGAAACGTCCTGTTTTGTACACACGAGATGCTTTGAGCGCGATTTTGACAGTTCTTAAAAACGGAAAAAAAGGCGAGTGCTACACGGCGGCAAACCCTGAAACTTTCGTGACAATAAAAGAAACCGCCCAGATGATTGCAGATAAAATCGCAAATGGCAAAATAAAAGTTCTGTTTGACATAGAAAACCCGGCTGAGTATGCTCCTAACCTCAACCTCAACCTCAACCTCAACGTGGAAAAATTGTCAAGTATCGGCTGGAAACCCAGCGTAGGTTTAGAAGAATCGTACAGAAGAATGATTGAAGGGATGAGGAATGCAAAATGAAAATTTTTATATTTTGTATTATAAGATTATTTCTATCATTATTAAAATTATTTCCATTAAATAAAAAAACTTTCTTTTTTGAGAGTTATCAAGGTGAACAATTTTCCTGTAATCCAAGAGCAGTATTTGAATATTTAAAAAATAAAAATTGTAATTGCACATTTATTTGGAGTGCAAAAAAATTTTCTAATTTTCCTGATGATGTAAAAAAAGTTCATCCCAAGACATTTTTATATTACTTTTATTTGATTACTTCAAAATATGTTATCACAAATATAGAGCTATCTTCTTTTATTCCTAAAAAGAAAAATGCTATATGGATAAATACATGGCATGGCGGAGGAGCTTTTAAAAGAGTTGAGCATGAAGAAAAAACTTTTTATCAAAAACTTACAAAGAAATTAGTTTCTATAAAAACTAATTTTTACATTTCTAGTTCAAGAAAATTTTCAGAAGTTATGCAAGAATCAACAGGCATACAGAAAGAAAAATTTATTTCTGTTGGAATGCCTCGTAATGATGTTTTATTTGATAACGAAAAAATAAATTTGATAAATAAAAATTTTCGTAGGAAGTTTAACATCTCAGAAGAAGATTTTGTAGTTTTATATGCCCCAACGTATAGGGGAAATTTAAATTCTCCTTTTGATATAAATCTCGATTTTGAGAAATTTTATAAAAAAGTGCAAGTTGTTACTAATAGAAAAGCAAAGTTTCTTTTTCGTGCTCATCATGCAATGTTGGGTAATTTTAATTTTGATAACAATTACATTATTGATGTTACAAATTATATGGATATACAAGACTTGCTTTGTGTTTCTGATTTCTTGATAACTGATTACAGTTCTATAATTTGGGATTATTCACTTTTGAAAAAAAGTGCTGCACTTTTTGTGCCGGATTTACAAGAATATCAAAATGAACGTGGTTTTTATACACCTATTGAGACATGGCCTTTTCCTTTTTATAAGACAAATGAAGAGCTTTGTAAAAATTTCTCGGTTAATGTAAATATTCAAAAAATAGAGCAGTATCATAAATCTATGGGAAGTTATGAAACTGGCCATTCTTGTGAATCAGTTTTTAATTTAATAACGGAGAAATAATGTATTTATATATAGTTTATCTTTTAATATTGATTTTGTTTTTTGCTTCTATTAGAAAGAAAAATTTTTCTGATAGTTTTTTAGATATTGCGATGACAAAAAATTTTAACGGTCTTTTTGTGATAATGGTTTTTCTTTCTCATTTTTCGCAGTATGTTGAACTCCCTAAATACATTGAAGTTCTGCAAAAAATAATGGGACAGTTAATAGTTGTTCCCTTTTTATTTGTTTCTGGATATGGAGTTACGAGTGGATTTTTATACAAAAAGGAATATAAAAAAACATTTTTAATAAAACGTGTGTTATACCTTTATTTGCAGTTTGTATTGGTAGTTTCTTTTTATTGTTTACTTGATTTTATATTGACCAAAGAATTTAATTTAGAGAAAGCAATGTTATATCTTATGGGCTTTACAGGATTAAAAAGTGTCGGAAATTCAAACTGGTACATTGTAGCGATTCTACTGTGCTATCTTACAAGTTATTTAGGTTTTTTCAAAATATCAAAATTTTCTGTTTGGATTTCTTTTTTATTAATATGCCTATATGCAGTTTTGATGTTTTCTTTTGGTTTTGATTTTCATTGGTACAATACTGTATTTGCTTATTTTGCAGGAGAGCTTGTAGCTCTTTATAAAAATAGAATCAATATGTTTTTTAAGAATATAGCTCGAGGGGGGGGGAATATATACATTGTATTTCTGGAAATTATTTTATTTGGAGGACTATTTATAATGTATTGGTTTTTCAAAAATAATTTTATTCGTACTGTTTTATATAATTTGGTTTCCGTTTCATTCTGTATATTATTTGTAACTTTTACTTTTACTTTCTATATAGATAATGCACTTTTTACATTTTTAGGAAGTTATGTTTTCGGTATTTATATTTTCCAAAGATTTCCAATGATTTTGTTTTCTGGATTTATTCATAATGATTTTTTGTTTTTTATGATTTCTATAATAACAACGATTTTTCTTGCCGTGATTTTTGATTTTTGTTTCAAGAGGGTTTTAAAGAAATGACAGAAACTGAAAGAAATTCTATTGGAATCTTAGATTTTATCACATACTTTCTTCTCTGTATTTATTCTTTTATGGACTGCCTTACTGGCTTTTGTGCTATTTATGGCATGCCGAGTCCTGGAAGTGCATATAAATTTCTTTTAATTCTGATATTTGCAGTTTCCATTGGAGTTAGAAATAATAAAAAAATTCTCCTCCCTATTTATTTATTCATAGTTATATTGATTGCATATTTTTTTAACTTATTTATAAATACAAACTTTTCAAATGCAAATGATTCTGTTGCAATGGTTTTGCGCATTATTTTATGCCCTATTTTATTTTTATATTTGGATTTGACATATAAAAATTCTCTGCCAAGACTTCTTGGAATCTTCGTTGTAAATGTTATTACTATTTTTTTCAATTTTACATTAGGGGCTTTGGGATTTGGAGAGGCAACATATCCATATGCAGGAATTGGTATAAAGGGATTTTATTTTGATGGAAATTCTTTCGCAATTGTGGTTTTCTGCATATTTGTTTTTTTTCTTGCTCAAGCAGAATTAGATAAACAGAAAAAATCTTTGCCATTATTTATTTTGTTTTTTATTGTGGCTGTGGCTGTAGGAACGAAGGTTTCTATTCTTTCTGTGTTTTTCCTTTATCTTTTTTTTGTTTGGAAGCGTTCTGGAGCTATTATAAGAATTGTTTTTTTGATTATTCTACCAATATTTGTTTATTTTGTTTTTTATATTCTATACTCGCAAGGATATTTGGATTTTCAGATTTGGCGAATAAAGCATCTTATTAAATTATTCGGAAATAATATTTTTTCTGTAATTTTGTCTGGTAGAGATGCAAAGCTTATGCAACATTTTAATTTTTGGAATAAAAATTTTTCTTTGCATAATATTTTGTTCGGTTACGGAATGCTTGTTAATCTTGACATAATAGAGCTTGATGTTTTTGATACATTTTTTAGTTACGGAATTTTAGTGTTTATTCCTATATGTTGTTTTTATATTTTCGTACTAAAAATGTCTTTCGCTTCTGGTTGTACAGTTTTAAAAGCATTCAATATTTTATACTTATTGATTTGTCTTACAAGTGGACATATATGGTATTCAACCAGTACTGCTTTATATTTTTCCATAATAAATATTTATTTTAATAATAAAAGGAGATACGAAAATGAACATTTTTTACATCTCGAATATCTTCCCCTCAAAAAAATCAAACGACAACTATGGAATATTCTGCAAAAATGTATACGATGCTCTTAATGATGAAAAATTTAAAGTTACTCATCTTGCTGTAATACAAGGAAAAAGTTTTAACAGAGTCTATAATGTTTTCAGATATATTTTCCTTATTTTCAAAATCTATGTTATAGGTTTATTTTGCTCAAAATCATTTGATGTAATTTATTTTCAATATGTGTGGTTTCATGTTTTTCTAAGTATTCTTATTATAAAAAAATGGCGAAGAAATGCTAAGAAACTGATTTTGAATTTTCATGGAGAAGATTTATTAGGTTTCTTAAATGAACCAAATTCTAAAAAAAATAACTTCCTTGTTGAATCTGCAGATAGAATTATTTTTCCTTCTGTTTATTTTAAAAACTTATTTCTTGAGAAGTATTCTGCAACTGAAAATAAATTGTTTGTTTCTCCATCCGGGGGTGTAAACAAAGAAATTTTCTTTGCTGATAATAAATCTATTGATTTTAGGGAACATAGAATTGTTTTTTGTTCCCGTTTTGCAAAAGATAAAGGATGGGATGATTTCATAAATGCCGCAGTTCTTATTCATAAAAAAAGAATAGACTTTCAGTTTATTCTAATAGGATACGGAGAAGAACTTGCTTTTGCAAAAAAGTTGATAAATCAAAATAGCGCAGAATCATATATTAAGATTTTAGAAGGACTTACACAGCAAAAAATAGCGGAAATATACCGTAAATCCATTCTTTTTGTTTTTCCGACGCGGCTATCAGAAAGTCTTGGTTTAGTTGCTTTAGAGGCTATGTCATGTGGTTTAGCTGTGGTTGGAAGCAATATAGCGGCTTTGCCTGAATACATAAAGAATGGGCATAATGGCTTACTTTTTGAAAAAGGAAATCCGAATGACTTGTCAGATAAGATTATTATGTTTCTGAAACTGAGTTCTGAAAAAAAAGAACAGTTTTCACTTAATGCTTTTGAAACTTCAAAACAATATGAACAGAATAAAGTTTTGGCTGATTTAAAAGATAATTTAATAAAATTATAAATCAATTAAGAGGTGGTTTTATGAAAAAATCTAGTTATTATATCGTGTTTTTTATGTTGCTGAGTATTTTTGCTTGTAAGCAAAATACTTACAATGAAAATGATGGTGAGTATAAAAATGTTTTGTCAGAAAATCAAATTTTTATGAATAATATAAATTATTTGCGTTTTGATTATTCTGAAAATGAGAAAAAATTTTATTATAAAAGAAACGATGTCGAATTTTCATTTCTTATTTCAGATATAAAATTTGAAAAAGATTCTGTCTTGAAGATTCCTTATTTAGTAAAAAATATCAATTGCTCAGAAGGATACAAAGGTGAAGTTTATAAACAGCTTTCTATTTTAAAATCTGGGGGTATTTTACTTTCCTTTGATGATTACTATTCTGCATGGATAGATGCCTTGAATTACTTTGATAAATATAATTTGAAAGCGACTTGGTTTTGTAAGGGGGGGGCTGTTAATGATTTTATGACAATAGCACAGAGCAAAGGACACGCAATTGGGTATCATGGTAAAAATCACACAATGCTTTTGTACTTAGATTACTATGCTAATGGAAATTATGATCAAGAAATATATGATAAATTCAGTTGGGAAACATATCATTTTTTGAGAACTTTTTTAGATTCTGGAATTAATATGTATACTTTTGCAATTCCTCATGGAAACAACCTCTTTACAGATGAACAACTTAAAGTTCTAATGTCAAAATATCAGATTGTTAGGAATTTTGATACAAAGTTTCATTTTTACACGGCAGAAGAAATAAAGTCAGGTTTTATATCTTCTCAATCAATAGATAATTGTCATTGGTTGGAAGAAACTGATTTTGAAAATATGGTTTTTGAAAATTTGATTATTGCAAATTTGACAGATAAAGTTTGGAGTTGTACAAGTCATACTTTTGTTGATCAAGTTTCTGATAATGATTATGCAATTACTTGGTCGAGACTGGATTGGCTTTTGAAAATGATAAGAAAAATTAATGTAGTAGATTATACATATAATGATTTTTGTAAGGAATAATTTTATAAATTAATTGCTTATAAATCTGAATATAGAAAACTTGTTAAAAACTGTATGTTAATTGTATTAGGTATAGTTTCTTGTTATAGCGATATGGAAAGCAACAAAATGAAATTAAAAAAAATTGAGAGGACTTTATTTAAAAAAAACTGGGATTATGGTTTTATCAAAAATCTTAAAAACAGTTTTGACTGTTGCAGAATCTTCATTTTTATAAAGCAGAGCAGAGACAATAACATTTGTATCAATGACAGCATAATATTTCATATTTTATTTCTCCTCTCTGTATGCGCGGATTTCTGCGTTAATTTCATCAAGAGTCATTTATTGAAGTCCGTTTTTCTTTGCTTCTTTTCTAAGCTGCATAAAAGCTTTTTTTCCTTCTTTAAGAGAAATTTTTCTTTCTATTCTCATGCTGAATGGAATACCTCTTTCTTCAACGGATTTTTTAAGAAAAATTCTGAACGCTGTCGGCAAATCAAGTCCGAGCTGCTCGAAAATGCTTGTTGCCTCGTTCTTCAAATCTTCGTCTACTCTAATTTGTACCAATGTGCTTGCCATAATTCGCCTCCAAAAACAATAAAAAATTGTACCTGTAATTTGAATATATGTGAATGTAATGTGTTTGTCAATAAAAATAAAAAAGGAGCAGTTTATGCCTGAATCAAATATTCCGTCAAAGAATCCTAAAAAACTTCGCGTTTCTGTTATCGGCACGGTTGGCGTTCCTGCCTGCTATGGCGGTTTTGAGTCTCTTGTTGACAATTTACTGGATTTTACTCCCCTTAACGTTGAATACACGGTTTTCTGTTCGGGCAGGAAATATGGAAAACGTTTGGATTCGTACAAAGGCGCAAAACTTGTTTATCTTGAAATGGACGCGAACGGCAAGGACAGCATTTTTTATGATTTCAAGTCAATGCAACTTTCTGTTGCGGCTAAAGCTGACATCATGCTGGTTCTTGGCGTTTCCGGCTGCATTTTTCTTCCATATGTAAGGCGAATTTTCAAGGGAAAAATCATAACAAATATAGACGGGCTTGAATGGCGGCGCGGCAAATGGAAGTGGTACGCTAAAAAACTTTTGAAACTCAGTGAAAAAATGGCGGTAAAATATTCCGATATTGTGATTGGCGATAACAAGGGAATCACCGACTATATAAAATCTGAATATTCAAAAATCATCAGAAATAAAAAAATTGAGCTGATTGCGTATGGCGGCGACCAGGTTTCGCGTGTTCAGGACGATTCTTTGCTTGAAAAATATCCGTTTTGCCACGAGCCGTATGCGGTTACGGTATGCAGGATTGAGCCTGAAAACAATGTCCATGTGATTCTTGAGTCGTTCTCCAAAATGCCGGACGAGACGCTTGTTTTTGTGGGCAACTGGGAAAAATCGGAATATGGCCATAGTTTAAAAGAAAAATTCAGCACATGCAAAAATATTCACTTGCTTGACCCGATTTATGAGCCGCATGTTGTAAACTGGCTTCGTTCAAATGCCAATGTTTATATTCATGGACACAGCGCCGGCGGAACAAATCCTTCTCTTGTTGAGGCTATGAATCTTTCTCTTCCGATTCTTGCGTTTGACTGCGTTTACAACCGCGCCACAACTGAAGAAAAATGCCTTTACTGGAAAACTTCTGATGATTTACAGAAACTGATGAAAAGGCTTTGCCATTTAGAATCAAGTTCGGAATCTCTTTGTGAGAAAATCGCGCGCGAAATGGGCGAGACTGGGAAACGTCTTTACAGCTGGGAAAAAATTGCTCGGCAGTACAACGAGTTGTATTAAAAGCGTTAAATCTGCTTTTTCCCTTCTTCTGTGATTTTAATTCCATTGCCAGTTGGAGTTGCAAAGCCTTTTTCAATGCAGCCTTCCAGCGCATTTTTTATTATCTGAGGCGTTACGGCAAAATCTTTTTCTCTGTTTTTGCAGATTGCTTCTATTATTTGCTCTTCCTTAGGAAACTCGCTTTTTTGAGTGTTCAGATTATTGAGGATTTTTAATATTTCTGTTTCTATTTTAGTTGCGGTGAACACGTTTTTATCTTATGAAAAACTTTGATTGCAGTCAAGAAAATAAAATCGCTTTGAATAAATATTTAAGACAACCTCTGTTTTATAAATAAAAAATATTTTCTTCTTCCCTAAACAAAAAAACTCCCGCCACTAAAAAATGGCAGGAGTTATGAAAAATTCGGAAGGTAAAACCTTTTAGTGTTTTACATAGCGGATTTTATTTACTTGCTCCAGGAATTACTTTTTCAAATTCCGGGTTTCCGTGTGTGTAGTGCGGCAAAAGTTTCGGAGAAACTTCATCACCTTTTATTCCAGCTGCATCGCGTTCTTTTTCAAACGCTTTTACATGGTCAAGGTTCATTTTTGAAGTGTCTGAAAGCTGGATGTCCTTGAACATTTTTCCAGCTTCAATTCCAGCTTCGCGGCCGAATACAACAACGTCAAGCAAAGAATTTCCCATCAAGCGGTTTGTTCCGTGAACACCGCCAGAAGCTTCACCGGCAACAAGCAAATTCTTTACGTTTGTGTGGCAAGTCTTGTCGATTTCAACACCGCCGTTCTGATAGTGGAGCGTAGGGTAAACCAAAATCGGTTCCTTGCGGATGTCGATTCCGTATTTAATGAACATATTGTACATTGCAGGAATTGACTTCAGGATTGTGCCTTCACCGTGAATCATATCAATCATCGGAGTATCAAGCCAAACAGCGTCCTGAACATCATTGTGAACGCCACGACCTTCTTTTACTTCACGGATAATTCCAGAAGCGTTTACGTCGCGTGTTTCAAGCGGGTGAATATAAACTTCACCATTTTTATTGATAAGTTTTGCACCAAGAGAGCGAACTTTTTCTGTTACAAGTTTTCCAAGAATCTGGCTTGGGTAAGCGGCACCTGTAGGGTGGTACTGCAAAGAATCCTGATACAAAAGCTTTGCTCCGGCTCTGTAAGCAAGCACAAGACCATCGGCTGTCGCACCGTAATGGTTAGAAGTAGGGAATCCCTGGTAATGCATACGGCCTGCGCCGCCAGTTGCAAGAATAACAACTTTTGCCTTTGCGATGTAGATTTCATTTGTTTCCATGTTCATAAGAACTGCACCACAAGCTTCGCCTTTCTCATTCTTGATAAGTTCGATTGCAGACGTAAAATCAACAACAGTTATGTTGTCTTTGCGGTTGAAAGTCTCATCGCGGAGTGTACGCATGATTTCAGCCCCTGAATAATCCTTGCAGGCATGCATACGTTTTCGGCTTGTTCCGCCACCATGAGTTGTAACCATTGTTCCATCTGGCATTTTATCAAATTCAACGCCAAGATCGTTCAGCCATTTGATTACAGAAGGAGCTTTGTTTACAAGAGTATAAACAAGTTCCGGCTTTCCATCAAAGTGTCCGCCACCAAAACAGTCAAGGTAATGCTGTGCAGGAGAATCGTTAGGCTTATCAGCAGCCTGGATTCCACCCTCTGCCATCATGGTGTTTGCATCTCCTACGCGGAGTTTTGTTACAAGCAAAACTTTTGCGCCGGCCTCAGAAGCCATGATTGCCGCTGAAGTTCCAGCTCCACCGCCTCCGATAACAAGAACATCTGTCTCGTAGTCAACGTGGTTCAAGTCAATGTGCTCCGGTTCAATTCTTGGCTTTGCCTCAAGCATTTTTGCCAATTCAATAGGGGCTTTCTGTCCTTTGTTAGGACCGATTTTCAGCTCTTCAAACTGACTCTTGATTCTATCCGGATGGAATTTCAAAAGCAAATCGTCTTTTTCTTCCGCAGTAAGACGTGCGTGTTCAAATTTAAGGTTTTCTTCGCGTTTTTCTGCAACAATTTTAGCTGCATCATCAAGATAATTTCCGTACATATCTTTGTCTCCTGTGCGTGTTATTTTTCAATTTCTCGTGTGTTATACAGCTCTTTGATTTCAGCCAAAGGCTTTTTCATCAAATTCTGAATAAGCTCCTCGCACTTTCCCTCGTTGATTTCTTTTACACGGTCAAGAAGATGCTGGCTCTGCGGCTGGATATATTTTCCGTTCAGGCGGCGAGCAAGCTCGGCAACCTGAGGATGGCTGATTCCTGCCGGACAGCGAGAAGAACAGCAACCGCACATGATACAGTCAAAAGAAAGATCCGCACATTTTGCAAAATCACCGCGCTGAGCATAAGCAATGTACTGCATTGTCTGAAGATTCTGCGGGCAGGCACGTGTACAAGCGTTGCATCCTACACAAGAATAAATCTCCGGGTAAAGCTGCATCATAACAGCCTGCTCCGGCTTAATCTTGTTGATGTCGTAAACCTGTTTTACAAGCGGGAAGAACGGAAGTGTCGCAATGTACATTCCATCAATAACTTTTTGTGAACAAGCAAGACAAGTTTTAAGCTGATTTTCGCCTTTTACGCGGTAAATAGTCGCACACGCACCGCAGAATCCATTTCGGCATCCGCAGCCACGCTTAAGCTGGTAACCAGCATATTCCATCGCATTCATTACTGTAAGTTCTGCCGGAACTTCGTATTTTTTGCCGAACAGATATATTGTAGCCATTTGAGTTTTATTTTCTGCCATTTTTATACTCCTAAAAGGGGCGCCTGCCCCTCGTTTCAAACTTGCGGTTTTCCGCTGCCCCCTCTCCTAAGGGGCTTTTGCCCCTTAAAATCCCCGGGGAGTTTTTACCACAGGTCAGTAATATTAGTATTCTGGAGGTAATTCTCCGAGCTGATCAAAACTGAATACCGGACCATCTTTGCAGACGAATTTATCACCGATGTTGCAGCGACCGCATTTTCCAATACCGCATTTCATTCGCATTTCCATTGTTGTAAAAACCTGCTCATCCTTAAAGCCAAGTTTTTTCAATGCGTCCAATGAAAGGTGAATCAAAATCGGAGGTCCGCACATAATTACTGTCATGCTTGGATCAGGATTAAGTTCAGTTACAAACGGAGGAACAAATCCTACGTGACCTTTCCAGTTTTCTTCCGGGCGGTCAATTGTAAGATCTATTGAACAGTTTGGCTGTTTCATCCATACGTTCTGCATTTCATCAAGGCGAACAAGGTCTGCCATTGAGCGGGAACCATAAATTACCTGGATTTTTCCATAGTCTGCACGGTGATCCATCATGTAATTAACTACAGAATGAACCGGAGCGATTCCGATACCGCCGGCTATTACAAGGATGTCTTTTCCTTTAAGCTTTGTGTCTACCGGGAACCCGTTTCCGATTGGTCCGCGCACGCAGATTTCCTGGCCAACTTCAGCATTGTGAAGGAATTCTGTTACCACACCGCATTTTTTGATTGAAAATTCCATGTGTGTTTCAAGAGTCGGTGAAGAAGTGATTGAAATCATTGATTCGCCAACGCCAGGAACAATAAGCATTGCGCACTGACCTGGAATGTGCTCGAACAATTTTTTTCCGTCAAGACCGACTACACTGAAAGTTTTTACATCAGGAGTTTCCTGTCTTATATCAATAATTTTTCCTACATAAGGAATAAAGCTTTCGTTGTTTTCCATCGTTTTCTCCTATTCCTTAGATGTCGCTAGTTTCCTGAACGGCTTTTATTACTTTTACAACGTTCATGTTTACAGGGCAACTTTCTATGCAGCGACCACATCCAACACACTGGAACAAACCTTCGTGCGCCATCGGGTAGTACATAAGTTTGTGCATGAATCGCTGGCGACTTCGTTCAAGCTGAGTAAGGCGAGGATTTGCGGCAGCCATCTGTGTAAAATCTGAATACATGCAGGAATCCCAGCAGCGGATCTGCCTGATTCCGTGACCAGTGTTGAAATCACGCACATCAAAGCACATACAGGTCGGGCAAACGTAAGTGCAAGTTCCGCAACCTACGCAAGGTTCTGCAACTTTTTTCCAGATCTGCGAGTTGAAAATCTTGAGCATATCTTTTCCCTGGAATTTTGAAAGGTCAAGATGTGCAAATGGAAGTTTTTCTGTTTTTTCAAGAATTGACTTCTTTTCGTTTTCAACAGCTTTATCATCAGTTTCTGTAAGAATAGAAGAAACTTTTTCAATAAAGGCTTTTCCTTTTTCAGTGTTAGCCTTGAAGAAATATTTTCCGTCTGCAAGCCAGCAGCTTACATCTCCGGCAGAACCGTTCTTGTCGCTGGAAAGAGAGGCATCAATTCCATAAGTAGAGCAGAAGCAAGTTTTTTCAGGCTCGTTGCAGGCAAGTGTAACTACTGTTCCGTGGTCCCGGTGATTTTTATAGTAAGAATCAACAGGATTCATGTTAAGATAAACATTGTCAATTACAGTAAAACCAACAACATCGCAAGGACGAACACCAAAGATTACAAAATCTTCTAAATCTTTTCTTGGATCAATAATCTTGATTTCTTTTCCTTTTAATTCGTAGCTTACCATGTGCTCTGTTTTTGGAAAGAAAAAATCTTTTGCAGAACGTACAGTTTTTAAGTTTGATGAAAGTTTTACGCCTTTTTCCCATCTTTTGAAGTCAGCCTTACCACTTTCATTTGTAACAGGAAGATATAACGGCGATTTTTCACCAATCAATGCAAATAATGAGTCTATTTTATCAGATGAAATACTAAGCATTACTGTTCTCCTCCATCTTTTGACCTTGACCAAACAATGCTAGTCTCTGCGTCGTTAGTTTTAAATGTGAGCATAGGAGGTTTAGTTTCCATGTCGCTTCCTGCCTGATATTCACCATAAATTTCATTTATATCTTTGATGTATTTACGGTTAAGAAGATAAAGCGGAATTCCCTGAGGACAAACTCTTGAGCATTCTCCACAATCTGTGCAGCGGCCGGCAACATGCCAAGCTCTGATGATATGGAAAAGACTTTCCTCAAAGTTTGTCTCTGCAACTTTCTGTGATGTGTAAAGCTTGTTGTTGTCAAATACACATTTTTCGCAAGTGCAGGCTGGGCAGACATTTCGGCACGCGTTACAGCGGATACAGCGGCTGAATTCATTTTTCCAGAATTCAGAGCGTTCATCTGCTGTCATTTTGTCAAATCGGTCAAGAACTTCAAGCCGTTTTGATTCACCCGGATTTTCGTTCTCTTCAACGCCCAGAAGCTCATCGCAGGAAACGTGTTTCTTTCCGGCGCAGTTTTCGCATACAGAGCCACCATCAAGCGAATCCTGGCAAGGAATTCCAATTGCGTATACATCGCCACGGGCAATTCTGTTTTCCTTTAAAAGCTGTGTGAATGAATATGAATCATTCGGCTTCAAGAATACAAGAACAACTTCTGAAGGAATCGGTGCTTCGGCAGCATTTGGATCACGCTGTTTTGCCATTGTGTTGTTCATTCTTGTTGTGCTTTTTCTTGTTTCAATTTCTCTTGTTATTTTTACAAGATATTTTGAAAGGTTTGCCGCACAGTTTTTATCATATATAAATTCTT
>ERZ808267.303-NODE-303-length-16331-cov-2.924367_pt1 | contig 16331 bp, 15 predicted proteins | sample MGYA00521241_ERZ808267 | MGnify/ENA primary metagenome ERZ808267 (study PRJEB31516, sample SAMN03275592) | gut metagenome | biome: mammalia-associated habitat; material: feces | host: Papio cynocephalus | place: Kenya | collected 2012-07-19 ... | reverse complement strand
TTTTACGCAACAAGTCTACGATTTTGCTAAAATAAGCGGGCATCTCTGCGTAAAATGACATTCTTTCCCCCGTTTTGGGGTGCGTAAACTCAATATACTCCGAATGCAACAACTGACCAGCGAGATTAAATTTCTGCTTCTTGTACCCATACACAGGGTCGCCCACAATCGGGTGTCCTAGGTATGCCGAATGCACACGAATTTGGTGCGTCCGCCCAGTTTTGAGAACGCAATTACACAAAGTATAGTTGTCAAAATACTCCTTGACCAAAAAGGTAGTAATCGCCACCCTATCCTCTGGATTTTGCGTAACCGCCATCTTCTTTCTATCCGTACTCGACCTAGCAAAATGCGTTTCTAGCGTGTACTCCTCGGGCGTGAAATGCCCCTCCAATAGAGCAACATACCGCCTTACACAAGATTTTTCTGCAATTTGTTTCGCCAAATTCCTATGCGCAAAATCGTTCTTCGCCACCAGCATTAGCCCGCTAGTATCTTTGTCCAACCTATGCACAATTCCAGGACGCAACTCGCCGTTTATCCCCGACAAATCTCGAATATGGAATAGCAACGCATTAACCAAAGTACCATCGCTATGCCCAGGACTAGGATGAACTGTTAACCCTTGCGGCTTGTTGATAACCGCCAAATCTTCATCTTGGTACACGATATCAAGCGGAATATCTTGCGCAACCAAGTTCACCGCCACAGGTTCAGGAAAATCCAGCGAAATTACATCACCCACATGCAGCGAATAACCAGCCTTTTTGGTTTCATCGTTTACCAAAATATTTCCTTTTTTGATGAGTTGTTGTAGTCCGCTTCTAGAAAAATCCGCATACCGCTCCACCAAAAAAGTATCCAGACGCACACCCTTTTCACTCTCTGTAATTTCGATTTTTTCCATAAAAAATCATTTCTCCTGTACTTTAATCATCTCTTTTTCTTTCTCGCCACGCATCCCGAAAAATAGCAGCCAAATTACCAAACAAATACACCCGACAGTGAGCGCAATGTCCGCAATATTAAATATAGGGAAACTCATAAACTCCAGCTTGATAAAATCACGCACATAACCAAAGGCAATTCTATCAATCAAATTTCCAAATATCCCGCCGAGTAATAAAGCAAAGCCCACCTTGTACCAGCCGTTTGCCCTAAAATTTTTCTTATAAAATATATCAAACGCCAACATTCCGACAACAAAAACGCAAGCAATCACGATGAATACCCAAGTTGCCCCACTCAACATGCTCCAACTCGCCCCGTAGTTGTGTACGCTGTAAATACTAACAAAATTAGGGATAAACGGAGCGACAACGCCCTCCAAAAAATGCTTGGTAATCAAGTCGCCCGCAATAATCAAAATAGAAAGTATATAAAAAAATTTTATCTGCATACTATGTCCTTTTGTAATTTTTATCCATATCCAAAGTCATATTAGGAGGGGCAAAAAAGTAAATTCCCTCCCCAATTTTCTCAAATTTTCCATTCAAAGCACACACAGCCCCACATACAAAGTCAAGGCTTCGCTCCGCTTCCGAGGGCTTCAACCCCATAAAATTGACAATTAGCGGCACTTTTTTGCTCATTCGCTTTACAAATTGAGTGATATCATAAAATGTAATCGGCTGAAAAATACCAATTTTACTAGAATCAAGCCCCTCAATATTTAGCCCACTCTTTTCCATTTGTAGCCGTTGTGTTTTATTAGCAAAACCGCCAGTAATAATATCCCAAAAACCCATATTCGCCCCGTTTTTTGATATTATATAATATAAAACACCAAAAATCAAGTACTGCGCCCTACAACTTTTGCCGAAAAATCACACTATTTTGTAAAATAAAAGTATGTACCCATATTCAGCACATACTTTTTATTTCTTACGCAATAGTTGTAGTCTGAATTGCGCCCGAATTTTTATTCTTTACCAAATTAACTAGCGGACTAGCAGCAGTACCATTTGAGAAAATAATCGCACCTACCTTAGCACCCAAAACTGAGCCGAAGTTTTGGCAAGAGTTGATAGTACTACCACGAGCAGTTGTGTTTGCAGCCTTTGCCACAAAACTACCCGCAATACCAGACTTTGTAGAAACCGCTGCATAGTTTGCACATTGCGAAATCAAACCACCATTTATAGCGCTAGCGAAACCACCAACCGATTGGTCAGCACTAATACCGCTACCCTCGACTTTGCCGTCAAGAACCAAATTTTTGATAACGCCAGTCAAGGTCAAGCACAACCCACCGATATTCGTATCAGCCGAAGTATAGTTGATAGTTACCTTGTGTCCAGCACCGTCCAATACTCCGCTAAATGTACTAACAGGCGTAAAGGTAGACGATGTAGTTACAATATCCGCAGTCAACTTGATATTCTTGTTACCAGACATCGCAGTTTTTAATTCAGCAGCAGTACTAACAAGTGTAATCGTAGATGTCTGCACAAAAACAGGGGTATAACTCTCTCCACTCCCAACAGTTACCGTAGGTGTGGTAGCGAACTTGGCTGTTACACTGTTTTTTGTCCTATTCCAATAACTCAATTCATAACCAGTATCAGGCACAGCAGTAGACACCCCATTCGAGGTAGTAGCAGAACCGCCCGCCAACTTTGAACCACCGTCCACCCTATTATCTATAATGGTAGTAGAATTCCCCGTGTCCCCTGTGTTGTCGGTAGTTATGTTGCTCGTGGTATTAGCACACCCAGCGAACAAAAAAACAACAGCCAAAGCCACCGCGCACAAAATCGCAAACAATGCCCAAGTTTTTGACCTAGTGTTACTACGCATTTCCCCCTCCTATTATTATAGTCAATAGTATTTTTTGCCCAAAAACCAAGAATATACTATAATTTTGTCTAATTATACAAAATAAAACGCATAAGTGTCAAATAAATTTGCCCCCATTTTTTAATATTTTACAAATTCTCTACATAAACATATCTTACTTTATAGACTATACTACACAAAAAGGTTGAGCAAAATATTTGATTTTTTTGCGTATTCTTGGTAATATATTGTTAATAATATTTCTAGGAGATAACTACATTGAATAAACTCAGGACTATCGGCTGCTGCTTTTGTATGCTCATTTGCTCAATTTTCCTTTTTGCTGGGTGCAGCAGTGCCACGCAATACTCAATTTATTATAAGGACGGCTCTCGCAGCACTGAATATCAAATCAAGGTCGATAGCACCGCCTGCACGAATTTGGGGCTAAACCCTACCCTTATAATGCAGAAAATACAGACTTACGCCGCAGAACAAGAGAGTTTTATGCGGACTCACGGGCTCGATTTGACTGGTGTCAAAATCCAGCATGGCTATGACCCAAGCAGCACCTACACATATAATTTTGCTGTTTCATTCGCCACTTTTGAGGCGTATTGCAATTTTTACGGCATTACCCAAGAAGACTTAGACAACACCAAACCAGAAATAGTTTACGGGCTTTTTGTATCAAGATACATTGTCCAAGACACTTCGCTCCTTGATTCCAGCGGCAAATTGTCTACCCAAGCTCTGGGTATCTATATCCCATATGCTACCATTTACGAGGATTTTAGGATTAACATTTGCGGCGGCAACGCTACCCTTTGCGACCAGCTGCTAGACAAAATCCAACTCAATATTATCAAGTGCTTCCCACTATCAAACGGCTACCGCTCAAACGCTAACGAAACTGGTACAATTATGCTTCCCGAGGGCGTAGGTACAAATTCAACCACTGCCTATTCAGCACATTTTTGGAGCGGAACTTTTGCTAATCCTCCCGCACAAATTCTAGTTTACCGCAATTATGTTTTGTCTAACAACCGCATTGCGTGGTATGTAACAGCAATCATCTTAACTGTTCTTTTCGGCGCAATCTTGACAATCGTTCTGTGTATCAAAAACAAGAAGAAAAACGCTACTGAAAACGCCTCTAATACGGACGAAAGCAATACAGTAGTAGAAACTACCGCTAGCGCTTTGAGCCAAGATTTACCTCAAAAAGCAACCAAAAAAGAACCCGAAACAGACAAACCCGAACAATAAACCTGCGGCTTTCATATAAAATTAATATGATTAGCCTAAGTGTATGTATGATTGTAAAAAATGAGGCCGCCGTCCTCGCCCGTTGCCTAGACTGCGTCCAAAAATTCGCAGACGAAATCATAATTGTGGATACTGGCAGTCGGGACAAAACCCGCTCCATTGCCACCCAATATACCGACAAAGTCTTTAACTACAAATGGTGTAACGATTTTAGTGCGGCACGCAATTATAGTTTCTCTTTTAGCACCTGCGATTACATTATGTGGCTGGACGCAGACGACTATATTGACCCGCAAAATTGCGAAAAAATCAATCAATTAAAGCAGGATATTGATACCAATTCTCCACCCGATTGCATTATGGCAAAATATATTGTTTCACCACCGCCAAACGAGTTTTATTACTATCGAGAAAGGATTTTGCGCAGAGTTTGTGGCTTCGCTTGGTGCGAACCCGTACACGAAGCAATTTCTCCACGAGGCAAAATTATCCATAGCGACATAGAAATTCAGCATAAAAAAGTTCGCCCAACGCCCCAAAAGCGCAATCTAAACATCTACAAAAATTTGCTTAAATCGGGCAAAACTTTGTCCCCACGAGCAAAGTATTATTACGCAAGAGAATTGTACTACAACAATAATTATCACAAATCAATCCGCACCTTGGACGAATTTTTAACCGAAAATGGCGGCTGGGTAGAGAACAAAATTGACGCTTGCATTATCAAATCCAACTGCTACATCAATCTCCACAATTACGAAAAGGCAAGGTTATCCCTTATCCAAAGTTTCGACTACGCCGCACCGAGAGCAAAAACTATCTGCCTCCTCGCCGAGCTGCTAATTCAGGATAAACGCTATTCCACTGCCGCCGACTGGCTCAAAATCGCCCTCACTCTTCCCAGCGAAACGAGCGGCTGGATAGAACCAGACTTCCACAACTACCGCCCTTATGTGGATTTGAGTATCTGCTACTACTACCTCAACAACCTCTCCCTCGCAAAAACCTACCACAATCTAGCGAAAGCCATTCACCCCACCGCCCCCGAAATCCTCTTTAACTCCCAGTTTTTTTGAGTGATTAACTCAAAATTAAACTACAATCTCTATTCAACTTGAAAAAAATCAAATATTATGATACAATGAATTAATAAACTAGTGGAGGCACAAATGAAATCCCCAAAAAACAAAACAATTGATTTTGGAATAGAACAAGGTTCTGAATATTTATCAAAATGCGTCAAAATCGAGTCGCCAACAGAAATTAATAACATATTGGATAAAACAATAGTAGGCAATTCTCTCGAAATAATGAAATACATTCCTCCTCAAAGCGTTGACTTACTTATCGCAGACCCTTGTTATAATCTTGATAAAAATTTTCACGGTATGAAATTTTCAAAATTGAACGAAACTGATTATGTAAAATATACTGAAAACTGGATTAAATTAGTACTACCCCTACTAAAACCAACCGCAACTATCTATGTTTGCTGTGATTGGCAATCTAGCCTACTTATAGGCAACGTTTTAAATCAATATTTTAATATAGTCAATAGAATTACATGGCAAAGGGAAAAAGGACGCGGGGCTCAAACGAATTGGAAAAATGGTATGGAAGATATTTGGTTTGCAACTGTATCAAAAAATTATACTTTTAACGTAAAAGATGTTATGTCTAGGAGAAAAGTAATAGCCCCATACAAACAACAAGGCAAACCCAAAGATTGGGAAGAAACATCAGATGGGCGTTATAGAAATACCTACCCTTCAAATTTTTGGGACGACATATCTATACCATACTGGTCAATGCCCGAAAATACGGCACACCCAACCCAAAAACCAGAAAAATTATTAGCAAAATTAATCTTAGCCAGCAGCAACCCTGGTGATGTCGTTTTTGATCCATTTTTGGGTTCTGGAACAACATCCGTAGTTGCAAAAAAACTTGGTCGTCATTACATAGGTATAGAACAAAATCCTTTATACTGTTCTTGGGCAGAATACCGTTTATCTATCGCAGAGAAAGACAAAAGTATCCAAGGATATACAGACGGAGTATTTTGGGAAAGAAATACCTTATCAGAACAAAATAAAGTCAAAAGGAATAACTAAAGAAAATAAATTATGGTAGATTTTTCAATAATTAACTCATTAGTAACCTTTATTAACAATAACGCTAAACTAAACGATAAAACAACATTATCACAAAAAATCAGAGCAGAATTCAACTTAATTCAAGATAGAAAGGTTTTCTATTGTGAAAATTTCGCAATCAGATTTTGTAAAGCGAGTTCTCCAAATTTTGCAAATACAGTCCTTTCATTGTCAGCCCTGCAAAAATATGATAAAATCCCATTTATAGTTTGTGTAGTATTACCTCAAAAAATTGCTTTATTTTTGTCAAATACAACATTTCTAAAACGAATCAGCCATTCTTCACAAGAATTAAGGTTGGACAATATCAGAGGTAGTTTCAATGGTTCTGATATTATCAAAAAAATAGAAGACCTTGACAATTCACCCGAAAATTTTGAAAAACTGTTTGCAATCCATAGTTGTTATACATTTGAAGAAAATCTGGCTCGTCTAGTAGAATCAACAAACCAAATATCCCCTATAGGCAAAAAATTTGTGCCAAATGGAGAAGAACGAACAAACTTATTCAATTCAATCCAACGATGCAAAAGTTTTGTAAATTCCCCTTATTTCACACTACTTAATCAAGAACTTTTCAATAGAGTTCAAGCTGTTAAAAATGAAATTTGTATTACCGCTTTCATAGAAAATGTAAACATAAGAGGGAATTTAATAGAAAGCCTTATAACTAATGATGATAGTAATTATAAAAATACTTTGATTACAGCATTACTAAATGGCACAACACTGCCCGACATAAAAAACCACAACGATTTAGGAGATTATAATCAAAATTTTAATGTTTTCGAAACGAAAACCGATATAAAGACAAAAATATTATTCCTAAATTCTAACCCGAAAGCTTACAATATTGATAAACTACTGAAATTTTTAAGTAAAAAGAACTCCGTTTATTTACTATATTTTATTGGCATTGATAAAAACAAGAATATCAAAACACTTCTTTGCCCAGTTTTTTGTAAAGACCTGTTAAATAACACCCTTATTGTTCATCACTGGGCGGGCAGAAATTCAAAAGGAGTAACTCAATTTATAGGAAAAGAAATTGACGAATTACTAGAAAACCCAAATATCGAAATTGATAAAGAAACAGCGGATATATTTATTCAAAAGTTACTTGACTTATAAAAAAGCAAAAACACCTCGTATGCGGAATTTGCATATCGAGGTGTTTTTTTGTTGGAGCGAGAGAAGGGAATCGAACCCTCATGGCCAGCTTGGAAGGCTGGAGCTTTACCACTAAGCTACTCCCGCACAAAGGGGCTACCCCCCCAAAAAAGAGCAAAAAAGTTTTGGAATCTGGCGAGAGTCCCCGCCAAACGGTTGAATTAATTATAATATATATTGAGCGATTTTGTCAAGAGTATTTTACCGCATTTTATAAATTTTTGTGTCATATCCTCTACCCAAACAAAGTCAAACCAAAACAAAAACCGCCTCACTTCGAAATCAATTCAAAATTAGGACGGTTTTATTATTTTGCCTCTATTCCAAAAATCAGTAATCTTTCAGCAAATTATTTATATCGTTGAGAATTTTCTTCATTTGCCCGCTACTCTTGACCTGCTCCATAATTTTATCACGAGCGTGAATAATTGTAGTGTGGTCTCTGCCAAATATCTGCCCAATCGTGGTTAGCGGTATCGCAAGTTGCGACCACATTAGATAAATGCAAATCTGCCTTGGCTCAACAATCTCCTTGTTGCGTTTACGCCCTGTCAAATCTTTTTCGTCAATGGTAAAATACTTGCACACAGTATTGAGGATACGGTCTGGCGTGAGTTTCGAATCCAAAGTTGGCTCGTGAGTAGTCCCCTCTTTTTGCAGCACTTCCTCCATATCCGCCTTTGTTGCGACCACTTTCCCATGGAAATTAGCCAAGAAGTATATTTTCCGCAAAATCGCTTCCATTTCACGAATATTTAGGTTAGACAAACGCTCTGCCAATTCGTAATCTAGCCCCTTTTCAAACTCAAACCGCTCCAACTCAATTTTCTTTTGAATGATGAGTAGCCTTGTCTCAAAATCAGGCGGCTGAATATCCTGCATAAAGCCCCCAGCGAAACGAGAACGCAGCCTTTCTTCTAGCGTTTCAATATCTCTCGGAGGTCGGTCGCTACTGATAATAATCTGCTTGCCCGCTTGGTAAAGGTCATTAAAAGTATTAAAAAACTCCTCTTGCACACCTTTTTTGCTACTAATAAACTGAATATCATCAATTAGCAACACATCAGCCTGCCTATATCTACGGTGGAACGAGTCCATACCTTTCTCACGGCTGACACGCAACGCCTCCAAAAATGCATTAGTAAATTGCTCGCAAGTTACATACACAATATTGAGATTACTCGTCTTGTGCGCCCAAATGTAATTACCGATTGCGTGGAGCAAGTGAGTCTTGCCCAAACCTGACGCACCATATATAAACAGCGGGTTGAACCTAACCGCAGGCGACTCGGCTACTGCCCTCGCAGCCGCATATATAACCTGATTGGTTGTACCAACCACAAAGTTGTCAAAAGTGTACCTCGGGTTAAAAGGATTTTGAGTAGTTGTCGCTTTATTCTCCAAAACCGAATCAGCGCTCGGATGACTCAAATTAAACGCCTCAACATACTCATCCCTTTCCTCAGGCAAAAGCACATGCACATTTTCGAGATTAAAATGCTCACGCAAAACCTCTTGCATTCTTTTGAGATAAATATTATAAATTTGCTGCCGGCACATATCGGTTGGAGCAACCAGCACGAGAGTATTATTTTCTATGTTGATAGGTTGCAAGGTGTTTATCCACAAATCCATCGCATAAGAACTGATTTTTTTGGGAAAATCATCTAGGCATTTCGCCCATTGTTTGTCAATATATTCCTGCATAATTTCCCCCTTTTATCGGATTCATCTTCTGTAAAATCTCTCTTTTTTACGATAAGACAAGTCTAGCACACAAAACGCAAAAAGTAAAGTAAGAGGACACTCTTTTTTCAAAAATTTTTAATTTATTTTTTGCGAGTTATCCACAGTCAAAACCGCACAAATCTGCATTTAACCCACATTTTTTGTAAACTTTGTGCCCAAAAAACATCTACTTAACCATAAAAAACAGCACTTTTCCACAATTTGGGATAAAAAAAGAAAAGCAAATAATTTTACTCTCCTAACACTTTTTGAAACCCAAAACAAATCAAAAAATCTACTTTTCTTCGTCAGAAACTTTTTCCTAACTTTTATTTTCAGTCTTTTCTTCTGAATTTTTTTCTATTTTTCTCGTATTTTCTTCCAAATTTTTTGCTTCCGATTTTTCCGCTACTTTTTCGTCTTGATTAGCAGCTTTAACCCCATCATTCTGCTTTGCGGTTGCAGTACTTTTTGAGGCAGGTTTTGCGACAACTTTTTTCTTGCTACCAGCCAATTCCATCCAATGATTTACACCACCGATTTCCTCAATTGGCAGACTAAAACACAAGCCACGACCCTCCTCATTCATACCGCAGTCCACACAAATAGCACGCATAACTTTTTTGCGAATATTCTTCCGCACCACAATCATCACAACTTCTTTCTCGGGCTGAATACTTACACCCAAAATTGTGTCCGATTCGTGAATACCATTTCCTCGTGCGTTAAAGATGGTCGCCCCCTCCGCACCAGCACTCTTTGCAGCCTCCATAACCTTATCCGCAAATCCTCTCGTAACCACAGTAATAATTACATTCATATCTTGCTTCAAAAACATAATTAATTCTCCTTTTTGGGCGTAAAATAATTTATTGTATCACGACTTGCACTATTCATAGGCACGGTAAACGCCAAGCCGTAACTGTCCTCATCATCAGGGCATAGGAGCAAATCAAGCGCCTGAATCGTACGAGTCGCATTATTTGCCCTCACCAGCGATGTAATCATCGTCCGCTCCTTCCTTGCCAGCCCCATAATATCCATAGTCCCTAATTTTGAAACGCCTAGCACAATGTTACTAATACCAATATTTTCGTGTGCGTTTTTCAAAATTTGTAATGCCAAATCCGCTTTTGTCTTATCAATAATGCATATAAGCATTTTGAACGGCGCTTTTCCCTTAGCCATAAATCTGCCCCCTATTCCTAATCAAACTCGACAATTTCCACACGCTTGTTGCCGACATATTCCTCTGCCAAAGCCTTTTCTTTCTTGCGATTCGCAATACCAACGACCAAACCCAAAATTTGAATAGTCAATAGCGGCGTTACTGCAATAAATGCAAGCGTTCCGAATCCATACAGCATTGTATCAATTCCCATTGCACCACACGCCCCGACAAACATCGGCATAACAAAGGTCGTAGCCATAGCACCAGTCGCCACACCACCCGAGTCAAAAGCAATGCCCGTAAAAATCCTAGGTACAAAGAATGAAAGCGTAATCGCTATCGCATAGGCAGGAACCAACACCCACCAAATACTGAATTGGCACATAATCCGAATTGCACACAGCCCTAGCGAAACCGCTACACCAATACACATACTAAAAAAGATTGTCTTTTTGGCGATTTTACCCTCGGTAATCTTCTCCACCTGTTCTGCCAAAACGTGCACCGCAGGCTCAGCTAACACGATTACAAAACCGATAACAATAGCCACTGGTATCAGTACCCACGAATACGTACTTTCAGCCAACCCATGTCCCAACGCACTACCTACTGGCAAAAATCCAACATTTACGCCAGTAAAGAATATAGTTATTCCAAAGAAAACAAGCAATAATCCCATTAGCACACGGAAAACCTCGTGTTTGGGTAATTTGAGCGCAAAAAATTGAAACAATAGGAAAATTACCAAAATTGGCGCAATTACCAGAGCAACTTGACCTAGATATGTTGGCATACTCGTCAAGAATTGCATTAGCCCTGCACCAACGGTATCACACGAATTGACAACCTCGCTAGATCCCGCCAAAGTATTTGGGTCGACAAAAAATCCTAAAATCATTACCGCCAAGATTGGACCAGCACTCCCTAGTGCCACCATACCGAAACTAGAATCGTCTTGCTTACCACTTTGCGCACGCACCGCAGCAAATCCTAGACCGAACGCCATCAAAAATGGCACACTAATCGGCCCCGTAGTTACACTACCGGAATCAAAAGATAGCGGCACAAAGTTATTAGGAATAATAAATGATAGGATAAAAATTATACCGTATGATACCGCTAGTATTATATTTAGCGGGATTTTGAGTACAGTACGAAGCATTGCCAGCATCATAAATAATCCAACACCAATACCGACAACCGCAATAAATAGCCACGTATTTATACTCACAACTTGCTCTGCCAAAACCATCAAGTCAGGCTCGGCAATTGTAATTACCACACCCAAAAAGAAGCCAACAATCATCATTAGCCAAATTTTTGCAGTTTTGGACAAATACGAACCTATGTGATTACCTATCGGCAACATCGCTGTATCCGCCCCATGCGTAAAAAGCGTCATACCGATAATTAAAAATACAGACGCCATCAAAAATTGCACAACCAACACAAAGTCAAGGGGGACTAATGTTACAGCCAAAATCAATACAATAATCAAAATCGGTAAAATTGAAACTAGCGATTCTTCAAATTTTTTTAGCAAAGCATTTTTCATACCAAATCCCCCCTCGTAGGGTTACCCCGCCTTATGCTTTTATGCTTTGCTTAATTTTCTGAACCGCTAAATAGACAAACTCCACCAATCTCAAACCAAAAATGCTTCTTGCACCGCAACCCGTTTTTTCACTTTTATTATATGTATTCAAGGTTGCAGTGTCAACTAAATTTTGACACTTTTTTTAATTTTTTACAAAAATTTTTTCTACAGCAATTTTTCACTATTTTTTTACCATTTTTTACTAATTTTTTTGCTATTTTTTTGATTTTGGGAAGAAGTATTTGAACAATAAATTTTTACCTTGCATTTCACAAATCCAACAAAAAAGACACCCTCATATGGTGTCTATTTGATTTATACATTTAGAAATGCTATTTTGAAAAATAAATTTTAGTAATAGAACATTTCTGATTCATCAGCATAATAATCGGCTGTTTCTTCACTACTCTGCTCCATTGACTGGCTTTTCTCCTCAGATTTTAACTTACTGTCCATATTTATCCTATTTTGAGCGTGTTGCAAAGCCTCTCGATAAATAGCGTCCATTTTTAGGCGTTCGTTTTCAGCTTTCAACCTCTCCAATTCAACCTGACATTCCGCCTTTTCCGCTCTCAAAGTCTGCAAACGAACTTCCATAGAAAGTTTTTCTACCTCAAAATTTCTTTTTAATTCCTCAATTTCGCCGCATTGTCCCTTGCCATCCAAAAGCTCTACCACATCAACCTGCCTGTTAATATCCATCGTATCCATAATGGCAAGCCTAATAAAAGTACTGAGTGAAATGTCCTTTTCGTTAATGTAATTCATAATTTCTTGATAAAAATCGTCTGAAATTCTAAAACTAATTTTTCTCTCTCTATTTTCCATTTTTCCCCTCACAAATATCTTTATAAGATATTATACCATAAAAGAACGCAAATTTCAATACCCAAAAAAACAAAATTTATCGCTTCGCTACAAACAACTATTTGACCCCAATTACAATAACAACAAAAAACAGAAAAGTGCCATAAATCGGCACTTCCCATCTATTAATCTCAAAATTGTGTAGTATTCTAATGTTAGACTTTAAGTTATGTTTATAGCTTTTTTCACCCAAAAACTACTTATTGCGGTAATTGATACCCATCGCAGTTTTGAGTTTCGCTAGATTTTCGCCAGCAACTTTTCTAGCCTTATCGCTCCCGTCAAAAAGCATTTGCATAACCTTGTCCTTGTCCTTTGCAAACTCTTTTCTTCTCTCTCTAATCGGAGTCAACTCTTCATTGAGCACCTCAAACAAAAAGTTCTTTATTTTGACATCGCCCAAACCACCACGCATATAGTGAGCCTTCAACTCGTCAAGATTTTTATACTCTGGCAAGTATTTTGCGAAGTGTTCGTCCCTACAAAAGGCATTCAAATACTCAAACACAGCATTACCCTCGACTTTGCCAGGGTCGCTAACTTTAATATGAGTTGGGTCGGTATACATATCACGAACCTTTTGCTTAATCACATCAGGTTCATCTGACAAATAAATCGTGTTACCGAGCGATTTGCTCATTTTTGCCTTGCCGTCCGTACCAACCAATCTCCTACAACTCTCCTCCTTCGGCACAATGCCTTGCGGCTCAACCAAAACATTAGTCTTGTACAAGTGATTGAATGTCCTAACAATCTCTCTCGCCTGCTCAATTACGGGCAATTGGTCCTCGCCGACTGGCACAAATGTACCGCCGAAAGCGGTAATATCAGACGCCTGACTAATCGGATAGCACAAGAACCCCACAGGGATTGAGTTATTGAAATTCTTCTGCAAAATTTCCGTTTTGACAGTCGGATTGCGTTCCAAGCGAGCCAAAGTAACCATATTCATATAATAAAATGTAAATTCAGTCAACTCTGGCACTTCGGATTGAATAAAAATAGTAATTTTGTTAGGGTCAAGCCCTACCGCCAAATAATCCAGAGCCACCTCGATGATGTTGTTGCGAACTTTCTCGACATTGTCATAATTGTCAGTCAAAGCCTGCGCATCGGCAATCATCAAATAATAGCCGTCATATTTGTCCTCATTCTGCATACGCACACGCTCCCGTAGCGAGCCGACATAATGCCCGATATGTAATTTGCCAGTAGGTCTATCCCCTGTCATAATAATTTTAGCCATAAAATTCCTCCAAAAAATTATTGCAAGAAACTCTTTAAGATTACAGCCTCGGCTTCTTCTTGACTAAGCCCCAAGGTCTGCAATTTAATAATTTGGTCGCCCGCGATTTTACCAATCGCTGCCTCGTGAGTAAGAGTTGCATCAGGGTGTGTATTTTGTAGCGCTGGTGTACTAGCGACTTGACCATTGTCAAATACAATCGCATCACACTCCACATGCCCCCAACTCTCGTTATTTCCGTTGATTTCCGATATAAACGCTTGCCTACTGTTGCCCTTTGCCACACTGCGGCTGACCACATTCACCCTAGACTTTTTGCCGTTCAATTCCACACTAAAAGTCGTGCTAGCGTCCTGCTCTCCCTCGGTAAGAATAGACTCCTTGATATCCAAAACCGCATTATCCTCCAAATCCGCCTCGGTAACACGCTCGCTGTGGCTCACACCGCCCAACTGCATCGTTTCCATAACAAAATGCGAATTTTTCGCCAAATGCACAATAGTTGTCGGGTTCAAATTTTTCTCAACATTCTGATTACCCTCGCCCAAATGCTTCTCAACATAGCGAACAATCGCTCCCTCGCCTATCCAAAACTCGTGGATACCATCGTGCGAGTTGAGTTTGTCGCCGTCATTGTGCAAGCCGCAACCAGCGACTATCAAAACCTCGGCATTCTTGCCTATATAAAAGTCGTTGTAAACCAAGTCGTTGATTTCACTCTCGGTTACAATCACTGGTATATGTACGCTCTGCCCTTTCACCCCGTCTGCGACACGAATATCGATGCCAGGCTTGTCCTCTTTGGAGGTAATCTCAATCCCCTCCACGCATTGACGAGCAAGTAACTTGCCATTCTTTCGGATATTATACGCACCTTGCGGAACGGAATGCAAATCTGCAATTTTTAGCAACAAATCACTATCAACTTTTTCCATAATTTACACCCCCTCCAACTTTCTACAATTGCGAGCCATACCGAGTTTTGGCAAAATCTCGCTAGGCTTGCCAGCCATAGCCACCACGCCGTCATCAATTAGCAAAATCTCATCAGCACTCTTAAAAAGTTTCTCTTGATGGCTGATGATGATATTGAGAGAATTTGGCGAAATCGAATTTCTAAAAATATCGACCAAACTATTGAAACTCCAAATATCAATACCAGCCTCAGGTTCATCAAAAATATTCACTTTCGCACGCCTTGCTAGAACGGTAGCAATCTCAATTCGCTTTAACTCGCCGCCGCTCAAAGTATTGTCCAAATCTCTATCCAAATACTCCCTAGCACACAATCCAACCTTGCCCAAATATTCGCACGCACTCGAAGTGTGCATTGTATCCTTGCTAGCGTATTCTAGCATTTCCTTGGCACTCAACCCCTTGAAACGCACAGGTTGCTGCATTGCAAAAGCCAACCCGAGGTTCGCCCTATCGGTAATCGAAAATTCGGTAATATCCTTGCCGTCCAACAGAATTTTGCCGCCTGTTAGCGGAATAATCCCCATAATAATTTTTGCAAGAGTCGATTTTCCGCAACCATTCGCACCTGTGATAACATAGTTTTTGCCCAAATCAAAATCGTAGGTAATGCCCTTCAAAATCTGATGAACCTTGCCATTTTCCTTTACTTGATAACTTACATTTTGTAATGATAACAAAATCTTATCTCCTTTTATCTCGCTCAAAAACTGCATAGCACCTCACAAATTCGACAAAACTATTCGCAAAATCACTATTTTTGCCAAATTCCCCGACACTAAAAAGCGTGTATGCTCCGAACAAGTTTATCCTCTGCTATATTATACCCAAAAATTCTCAAAACGCAAGTACTTTTTTAACCTTTACATTCAAAATAGGTCTATAACAACGCCATCCTAATTCTTACGCAAGTTGATTTCTTGTGCATCTAGCAACTTGTTGAAGCACTTTTCGTGCGAAACAACGATACAAGCCCCCTTGTAGTCGTTTATCTTATTTGCTAACGCTACCTTTGCGTTTTTGTCCAAATGGTTGTTCGTCATCTAACACCAAAATGTTGTGCGACTCAATCAACAACTTGTACAGTTTGAGTTTGGTTCGCTCCCCACAGCTCAACCTCTCAATGGGTAGCAAAACCTGCTTTGCCGTCAGCCCCGCTTTCGCCAAATACCCCCTCACCTGTTTTATGCCAGTTTTGGAAATGTGTTCGGTATTTCCTCGATAGGGGTAATCGACTTGTCTTGCCAACAAATTTCGCCCTCGTCAGCCAAATCTTTGCCGCTCAAAATATTGAGGAAAGTACTCTTACCACTACCATTCAGCCCAACCAAACCAATTTTGTCATTTTTATTGATTTCCAAATTGACATTTTTG
>ERZ808267.302-NODE-302-length-16424-cov-3.746533_pt1 | contig 16424 bp, 9 predicted proteins | sample MGYA00521241_ERZ808267 | MGnify/ENA primary metagenome ERZ808267 (study PRJEB31516, sample SAMN03275592) | gut metagenome | biome: mammalia-associated habitat; material: feces | host: Papio cynocephalus | place: Kenya | collected 2012-07-19 ... | reverse complement strand
TTCCTGTGCGCGTGCATTCGGTCAACACCAGAAAGGTTCTCGGAGCCTCAAGGGCAAGCCTTATTCTGGACTGCGTGATGGAGGCTGTGTCACTGATCGCCGTTTCGTTAGCCTTGGCAGCGGCTGTCGTGATGCTGTTCCAAACCTCCACGGCTGCGAACCTCATCACCTGCTCCACAGCATTCGGAGCGAATATGTCCGTAGGCATATTCACAATCATTCTTGGACTTTTCTTCGCTGTTGTGACAAGTCTCTATCCCGCATTCTACATCACCTCTTTCTCGCCAGCGCTCGCCCTCAAGGGATCGTTCGCGTCAAGCGCCAAGGGCCGAGTGTTTAGGTACTTGCTTGTCGGATTGCAGTTCCTGATCTCCATTTCGCTGATCATCTGCGCAACTTTCGTGGGACTCCAGAGGCAGTACATGCTCAGCCACGACATGGGTTTCGACCGTGAGGAACTTCTCGTAGCCAATCTGAACCGTACAGCCGCGAAATCAGCCGATGCTTTGCGCTCGAAACTGATGGAGGACCCTCAGGTCAAGGACATCTCCTGGGCTGACGGTGACCTTGTGCGGCCGAGCCGAATGGGCTGGGGCAGAATGTACAAGGGAGAACAGATCAGCTTCCAGTGCTACCCTGTCGCTTGGAACTTCCTTCAGTTCATGGGCATTCCGGTTGTCGAGGGTCGAGATTTCACCCAAGCAGACGAGCAGTCTGAGAACGGAGTGTTCATATTCAATGAGACTGCAAAGAATAAGTTCGGTTTCACCTTGGAGGAGAAAATGCCGGGCCACATGGATGAGGGAGATGCGGAGGTCGCAGGTTTCTGCCGTGACTTCAATTTCACTTCATTGAAGAACGAGGTGTCTCCGTTGGCTCTGTACATATTCGGAAAACATCCTTGGCGTCCTCTCACCACACTTCTGGTGCGCACCGAGAAGAACGCTGACATCCCAGCGATCATGAAGAAAATCGCTGCCGCGGTTTCCGAGATTGACCCGACTGTCAATCCGGATGACGTTGATGTCCAGCTCTTTGACAAGAAACTTCAGGGGCAGTACGAGACTGAGGCCAACTTCTCCCGTCTCATCACCCTCTTCACCCTGCTCGCGATCATAATCTCGCTTATGGGAGTCTTCGGACTCGTGATGTTCGAGACTGAATACCGCCGTAAGGAGATCGGAGTAAGGCGCGTGAACGGAGCCACGATAGGTGAGATCCTCAAGATGTTCAACATTGAGTTCGCGAGGATCGTGCTGATCTGCTTCGTGATAGCGACTCCTATCTCATGGTGGATAGTCAACCGCTATCTCTCCGGGTTCGCCTACAGAGTGCCTATTTACTTCTGGGTGTTCGCCTTGGCGCTTGTCGCTGTGCTGCTGATCACGGCTCTGGTCGTCACAGCACGCTGCTACGGAGCTGCCACCGAGAATCCAAGCATCACGCTGAAGAAAGAATAGCCATGGCCGGTCGTTACTCTGGCTAAACGAATATAAATTCGGAGAAATCAGTAAGTTAGAAAAACTTTTTTCAATGAATATGAAGGAGCGGCTCGCTATTTGCGGGTCGTTCCTTTTTGTTAACCGGTGGGATGCGCCCGGTTTGCGATCAGGCATATTCCCGTCATATTCAACCACATAATTTATGAAGCGTTCAACTTTTTTCTTCGCCATCACATTGGCCGCAGCGGCCTTGATGGCTTCGTTCCAGAACTGCCGCGCCTGCACAGGCATCACCCTCAAAGCCAAGGACGGAACCACAGTCGTGGCCCGCACGATCGAGTGGGCCGCATCCGACAATGAATGCCGTTGGGTTGTCGTGCCCCGCGGGCACACCTGGAAATCCTTCATCCCCGGTGGTGGGACCGGCAGAAGTTTTACCAATGAATATGGCTACGTCGGTGTCGCTGTGGTCCAGGACGAGCTGATGATGGAGGGAATGAACGAGAAAGGCCTCTCCGCTGGCTTGTTCTATTTCCCTGATTACGGAAAGTATGAGGAATATTCAGAATCCAATTATGATACGAATATCTCGGATTTCCAGCTTGTCTCTTATATTCTCGGACGCTGCGCCACAGTCGAGGAGGTCAAGGCCGAGATCGCGAAGGTGCATATTCATGGATTCGACCCTCGCTCCTCGACCGTGCATTGGCGGTTCGCTGAGCCTTCCGGCCGCCAGATCGTGCTGGAGATCATTGACGGCAAGTGCGTCTTTTACGAGAACACGGTCGGTGTGCTGACCAACTCTCCGTCCTTCGACTGGCATCTGACCAATCTCAACAACTACGTCAACCTGCTTCCGGGACGTACCGAACCTCACACACTTGGGAATATGTCCCTGTCCTCTTTCGGTGGAGGAAGCGCGATGCTCGGCCTGCCAGGAGACTTCACCCCGCCTTCAAGGTTTGTCCGCGCGGCCTTCTTCCAGAACACCGCTCCCGTGAAGCCGAATGCTGATGAATCAGCTCTTCAAGCTTTCCATATTCTCGGATCGATGGAGATCCCTATCGGGGCACAGTTCGCGCAGGGACAGGAGCCGGCTGACATTCCGAGTGCCACACAGTGCACTTGTGTCAGTGACATGTCAGGTTTGTGCTTTTACTGGCGATCAATGTATGATGGTAGGATTAGATGCATTGATTTAAAGAAAGTTGACTTCGCAAAGAAAAAGCTAACATCATCGCTTCTCGCACCTGGTAAGAAAGAGACCGTTGAATACATCAATTTTTAATTATTAAATTTTATGACAAAGTGGCAGAATGGGTAATATGGTCTGCCTTTTGATTTGATGATTAATGTTTTTGATAATTAAACAAGTATTTAAAACAACAATATTATGATTTCAGAGAATCTACAAAAAGCGTTCAACGATCAGATCGTTGCTGAGCTGTGGTCTTCAAATCTGTATCTTCAGATGGCTTTCTACCTTAAGAAGGAAGGATGGAACGGTGCAGCCAATTGGCTGTTCAAGCAGTCTGACGAAGAGAAGGAGCATGCTGTCAAGCTGGCCGACTACCTTATTAAACGTGGTGGCGAGGCAAAGGTCGGAATGATAGATGTCGTTCCTGACGGTTGGGGTTCAATCAAGGATGTATTCAATAGTGTCTATGAGCACGAGTGTAACATTTCCAAGATGATTGATGACCTTGTTGACACAGCTTCTGCTGAGAAGGATAAGGCTACTCAGGACTTCCTTTGGGGATTTGTTCGTGAGCAGGTGGAGGAAGAAGCCTCTGCTCAAGAGATTGTTGACATGCTCAGAAGAGCAGGAGAAGCAGGTGTATTCTTCGTTGATGCTGAACTTGCCAAGAGGTAGTATCTTTACGATGAAAACTTCAGAAAAGGACTGACCGGGATTCCGGCCAGCCCTTTTTTTCTTCTGTCACTTCGGCAGGCTCAGTGACCGAAGGATGTCGGCTCAGTTCCCTGCGTGTGGTCGCTGAGCTTGTCGAAGCAACTATTCTAACTATTTAACCAAATTGTAAAGCTTTAATTTTGTTTTTTGTGGCTAAATGGATAAATTTGTAGGATTAAAATGTTACAATAACGAATAAAGATATTTATGTCACGTTTTCTTGATCCGCCAAAGGCGGGCAAACCTCTCGCAGAAGACAAGGTGGACAAAACCTACAAGGCAATGCGCACCAAAGTCTTTTTGGGAGCTTTTTTCGGCTATGCAGCCTATTATCTTGTACGTAAGAATCTTTCGCTCGCTGCCCCGGACATGATCCACGACGGAATCATTGATGCCGGAAAAGCCGGACTGGCGATGTCCGCTGTCTCAATTGCCTACGCCTTCTCCAAATTTATCATGGGAAGCGTTTCCGACAGGTCTGACGCAAGGAAGTTCCTTTGCGTAGGGTTGGTTCTGTCCGCATTGACGATGATTTTGACAGGTCTCATCCCGTTCGGGACGAATACGGCTGTGAACACCGTGATCATATTCACACTAATGCTTGTCGTTGGCTGGCTCAGCGGTTTCGGCTGGCCACCTTGTGGCAGGATCATGGCACATTGGTTCAGCCAGAATGAACGTAGCTTCAAGATGAGTGTTTGGAATGTGTCCCACACCATCGGCAGCTTCTCGCTTGGCTTCCTCGCCATCGCTGGTGTGATGATCTTTGATGCTTTCGGAGTGGCTCAGAGCTGGAGGGGAGACTTCATATTCCCTGCTGTCGTTGCACTTCTTATCGCAGTATTCTGCTGGTGGGCAATCCGCGACACGCCTGAATCTTGTGGTCTCCCTTCCGTTCAGGACTGGAGAAAGGACTGGTCCGGCATCAAATCTAGGGGCTCTGCTGACGAGAAACTCCCGTTCAAGACCCTGTTCGTGGACTATGTCTTCAAGAACAAGCTTCTGTGGATCGTTGCCATCTCAAACGTGGCCGTCTATATGGTCCGCTACGGCATCGGTGACTGGGCTCCGACTTATCTTCAGGAAAAGTCCATCATGACCGCAGCCGAGAGCAAGGTGGCATTCTCCGTACACAACATCGTCGGAGCAGTCGGCACACTAGCCTGCGGCTGGGCCACGTCCAAGATATTCAAAGGCCGCTGCGCCCCGATGAACGTGATCTGCATGTTCTTCTGCCTGCTCGGTGTCCTTCTTTATTGGATGGTCGGATCTGGAGTCATCGCTGCTTCTCCTGCATTGCAGAAGACCTTGATTTACATCGCTTTGTGCCTTATCGGCTTCTTCATCTACGGCCCTGTGGCCCTGACCGGAGTCCAGGCCCTGAACCTCGTGCCTAAGAACGCTGCCGGAACCGCAGCCGGATTCGTAGGCCTTTTCGGCTACCTCCTCGGAGACGCTGTCTGCTCCAAGATCCTTGTCGGTGGAATCGCTGTTGGCAGCTCCTGGGACACCGCCATGCTCTCCGTAGCCGTTGGCGCCCTGATCGGAGTCTTCCTCTGCGCCCTTCTGATAAGGAGCGAGAGGAATCTAGCTAAGTCCAACGCTTAGGGTTTTGCTGAGCTTGACGTTTAACAAAGAATCTGTTTCTTATTTATCCTAACAGTTCCTAAACTGATATATTCAAGTATGAAGAAGAACTACTTTTGCAAATTATTGGCATCCATTCTTTTGGTTGGTTTGGGTTGCGTGACTTTGGTTCAATGTGGTGGATCAGGTGGCGAGACTCCCGTGGCTGATGAATTCGATGTCAGTTTTGTCCTACCGAGCAGGATAGAGGCTGCTCCAGAAGGTTTGATCGAGTTCGTGGTAAAAGACGGCAAGGCACCGCTTCAAAGTGATGTGTTCATGATGACCGCATCTGACGGAATCTCATTCAATTGCAACATCGAGAGCGTCTCCTCTGACAAATTTTCAGTCCGTCTGTACAAATCTGCGACTTCCGGCAGCTATCAGGTTTTCCTTAAGCGCGGGCAGCGGAAAAAATCTTGTGGAAACACTGTCCTAAGCATTGTCAAGTCAATTGATTTCACACCTGACAAAAACACAACGGTCTGGGGCGTTGTCACTTGTGGTGATAAAGGTGTGCCGGATGTGGTTGTCTCTGACGGAGTTCTTGTCACAAAGACTGACAGCAAAGGAATATACCAGCTCCCGTCGGAAAAGAAATGGAACTATGTGTTCATCTCTGTCCCAAGTGGTTATGAAGTGCCTTCCAAAGGTGTGTTGCCACAGTTTCATGCATATTTGGGATCTGATGCGTCGACTGTGGAAAGGCAGGACTTTGAGTTGACTTACGTTGGAGACCAAAGCAAGCACAAGATGCTTTTCCTTGGGGATATGCATCTGGCTAACAGAACCAATGACAAGGCTCAGTTCGCTGTGTTTGCCAAAGATTTCAATTCCTATCGTAACAGCCACAAGTCCGAGAAGATATATGCGATGACTCTGGGGGATATGACTTGGGACATCTATTGGTATGACAGGAGCTATTCTTTCCCACAGTATCTTGATGAGATCAACGGGCAGGTCAGCGGCATCCAGATTTTCCACACGATGGGCAACCATGACAATGACTATATGCTGAAAGGAGCCATCGGAACATTCGGTGCAGACTATGATGCGTCCGCCCGTTATGTCAGGGAAATCGCCCCGACATATTATTCATTCAACATTGGGAAAGTCCATTATGTAGTGTTGGATGACATCGACTGTTCGAAATATGTTGGAGGCAACAGGGATTATGTCAAGACCTTCACGTCCGAGCAGCTTGAATGGCTGGAGAAGGACTTGAGTTATGTTGATAAATCCACACCACTGGTACTCACGACCCACGCTCAGATATTCAGCCCTGTTGCGGGTGACACCTACAGGACAGCTGTCGGCAGTGTGTCGCAGTTGTTCGATGTCCTTAAAGGCTATAATGCGCATTTTGTCACGGGACACACGCACGTTATCTACAACGTCAACCCTACGGAATCCGCCAGGTTCGGTGCTGAGAATTTCTATGAGCATAACTCAGGCTCCATCTGCGGCTCGTGGTGGTGGTCCGGGAAACTGACACCAGGTGTCTATCTGGGCACGGACGGCTCCCCGGCCGGCTACAGCATCTGGGACATCAGTGGGACTGACTTTAAATGGAAATTCAAGGCCACGGCATGGGATGAGGATTATCAGTTCAGGTCCTACGATCTCAACAAAGTCCGCTTCTCTTACGATGATGTTCCGAATATGGCGGCCAGCCTGAAGTCCGAGTTCGGAAAATATGTTGACGCATATTCCGGAAACGAAAAGAATGTTGTCCTGCTTAACATCTGGAACTGGAACTCGAATTGGAAGCTGAGCGTCACGGATGAGAAAGGAAATGAGCTTAAATGGACAAGAACTTCCGCTTACGATCCAGTGCACATCGCTGCCCTTTCCGTAAAAAGGTTTACCGGAGCGTCCAGCAAGCCGAATTTCATCACTGAAAAATGGCATCATTTCTTCAAGGTGACCGCACCTGACGCTGACACTGACCTTACAATCAAGGTGACGGACGAGTTCGGAAATGTCTACACAGAGAATATGGCGCGTCCTAAGGAATTCAAGATTGAGGATTTCAAGAAATAATCAAACGCCAAGTTTTATAATCACACTAATTAAACCATTATTCTTATGAGAGTAATCAAATCAATTGCTGCCTCTCTGATTCTTGTGTTGGCCTGCCTTACAACGGCTTTCGCCCAGAACCAGAGGGAGGTGTCGGGAAAAGTTCTCGACGCTGTCCAGCAACCTCTTGTCGGAGTCGCTGTCCTTGTTGAAGGAACCAACAATGGTACGATGACATCCGATGACGGAAGCTTTTCTTTAATGGTGCCCGCAGGGAATGTGACACTTGAGGTCACCTCCCTTGGTTACGTGACAAAGAAAGTCTCCGTTCCTTCAACCAAATCTTCGGTGTCTATTGTCCTAGAAGAGGATAATCTGACCTTGAACGAAACTGTTGTGGTAGGTTATGGTACCCAGAAAAAAGTTAATTTGACCGGGGCGATCACCACAGTGAGTCCTAAGGAACTTGAGAACAGGACAGCGCATTCGCTTACGAATATGCTTCAGGGTGCGGTGCCGGGACTGAACATCTCCACCTCCGCAGGTAATCCGGGAAGCTCAGGATCCATCAATATCCGAGGTGTCACCTCAATCAACAGCGCTTCACCTATTGTGGTCATTGACGGTGCTATCGGTGACTTAAGTCGTGTGAACTCCAATGATGTCGCCAGCATTTCTGTCATCAAGGACGCTGCTGCCGCGGCGATCTATGGAGCCCGCGCTGCCTATGGTGTGATCCTCATCACGACTAAGAGCGGTGAGTCAAAGGATGGAAAAGCTACGGTAAGGTACAGCGGTAGATGGGGTTGGGAAGCTCCTACCACCTCAACTGACTACGAGGATCGTGGTTATTGGTCTGTCTACACGATTGACAAGTTCTGGATGGCTGACGCTGGAAAGAAATATACCACCTACACTGACGCGGACATGATGCAGCTCCTTGCCCGTGTCAACGACAAGACCGAGAACCCTGACCGTCCTTGGATTGTAGAGGATGTCCGTAACGGAAAGAAGCAGTGGGTTTACTACTGCAACACCGATTGGTACCATGAACTTTACCGCGATGAGCATCCTGTCCAGCAGCAGAGTGTTTCCATCAGCGGTGGTAATAAAGATGTCAAGTATTATCTTTCAGGGGCTTACGATCGCCAGGAAGGTATCATCAACATCAATCCTGACGTCTATAGCAAGTACAATCTCCGCTCAAAGATTGATTTCAAGATCAATAAGTACATGAGTCTGTCCAACAACACGTCATTCTTCAGCTCACGTTACACATTCCCTGGAGGAGACGATGTTCAGGATTCCTTCTCATACGCCTCTCGTCACGCTCTTGCCGCTTTCCCTCTTTATAATCCGGATGGTTCGTACACTTACGGAACACCGATGATCTCCGGCAACTACAACATAGCCAACGGACGTCATATCATGTTCTCCATCGGCGACTATAACGTCGAGCGCAAGACAGACTTCTCGAATATGACGGAATTGAAGATCACCCCTATCAAGCAGGTGACCCTGACCGCCAATTTCACTTACAGAATCTACCAGAACAGAAATTCCTACAGGCAGCTCAAGATGCCTTATCGCAGGTATCCTGACGCTGAGATGGAATATTATGAGACAGGAGCCGGTGAGGATCATCTGAAAGAGACGATAGGAACCAGCCAGTACTATGCTTACAATGTCTATGCGTCTTATGATGACACATTCAATAACGCTCATCACCTGAGTGCCGTTATTGGTACAAACATCGAGGACTGGAACAGCAAGAGTGTCGGAGCTACGGGACAGAATCTGCTTTCCGAGGATCTGTCTGATCTCAACCTTGTCGGCCCGAACAGCAATGGCGACATCCTGACGACAGTGACCGGTGGATTCAATGATTACGCTCTCGCCGGCTTCTTCGGACGTGTCAACTATGACTACAAGGGCAAGTACCTTTTTGAGGTTTCCGGACGTTATGACGGTACATCACGTTTCGCCCCTGGACACAGATGGGGGTTCTTCCCTTCTGCCTCTGCCGGTTGGAGAATCAGTGAGGAGCCATTCTTTGAGGGCGTGAAGAGCACAATGGACTATCTCAAGCTTAGGGCCTCTGTCGGAAGCATAGGCAACCAGAATGTGAAGGCCAGCAATGGTGGTTATTACACATATCTCAGGCAGATCGAGAACAAGACATTCTCCGGTGACAACGTGTTTTCTTTCGGAGAGGGAACAACCTTGCCTAAATATTCAACGATCTCTGCTCCGAACGCTTCTGACCTTACTTGGGAGACTGCGATCCAGTACAACGTCGGATTGGATGCCGCAATGTTCAACTCCCGTCTTGATTTCACGGCTGAGGCCTACATCAGGGACACCAGGGATATGCTTACCGCAGGAAAGCAGCTCCCGGGTGTGTACGGTGCTTCCGTTCCAAGAATGAACGCCGCTGACCTAAGGACTTATGGTTATGAGCTTTCTCTTGGATGGAGGGATCAGATCCAGATTCTCGGCAAGCCTTTCAACTATAATGTAAGAGCGACCTTGAGTGATTATAGGTCTTACATCACCAAGTTTGACAACAAGGACAAGATCCTGTCTAACTATTATGAAGGACAGCGTCTAGGAGACATCTGGGGCTTTGAGGTCGATGGTCTGTTCAAGACCGATGAGGAGGCTCAGGAATATACAAAGAATGTTCTTGACTGCAGCATCATCAATGGCCGTATGACAGGTGGTTTCCTTGCCGGTGACTTGAAATATGTCGATCTTGACGGAGACCATAAGCTTACCATCGGTAAGAATACTGTGGATGATCCGGGTGACCAGAAGATACTCGGTAACTCACTGGCTAGCCTCCAGTATGGTTTCACGTTCGGTTTTGACTGGATGGGTTTTGATTTCTCAGCCTTCTTCCAGGGCACAGGTAACCACTATTGGTACCCTGCCGGAATGAATATGTCGTTCTGGGGGCCGTACTCATATTCATACGTCTCCTTCCTGCCGAAGAATTTCCTCGACAATTGCTGGGCAGAGGATAACCCTGACGCATATTTCCCAAGGCCGCGTTCATATTCCGCGACAGGTGGTGAGCTGAGCAAAGTCAACAGCCGTTACCTTCAGAACATCCGCTATCTCAGATTGAAGAACCTGACCTTTGGTTACACCGTTCCTGGTTTCATAACCAAGAAGATAGGTCTGGACAAGGTCCGTGTTTACTTCTCTGGTGAGAACCTTGCCTATTGGTCACCTTTGGCCAAGCATTCCAAGTACATAGATCCTGAGTCGGCCTTCAGAAGAAAGACCAGCGAAAATAACGCAAGGGATCATATGGCCTATCCTTGGCAGAAGACAATGATGTTCGGTATTGACATTACATTCTAAAATCACTGTTGCAATGAAAAAAATCACAATAATATTAGCGGCTTTCGCTATGCTTGGGTTGTCTTCCTGCGACAACATTCTGGACAAGACACCGAAGGACACGATGGCTCCGGAGAACTATTTCCGTAACGAGACCGATCTGAGGCTTTTCTCTGACGAGTTTTATCTTAAGATTCTTGATAAGTCTCCATTCGACCAGCAGAGTGATCACTACATCAACAACAACTTGTCCAATGAACTTCACGGTGGTAATTTCCGTGTCGTCCCTTCAACCGGAGGTGGCTGGAGCTGGGGAGTGTTGCGTAAGATAAACACCTTGCTTGGTTACATTGACAACTGCTCTGACGAGGCCGCTGTCGCTAAGTATTCCGCTGTAGCAAGGTTCTTTAGGGCATACTTCTATTATAACAAGGTGAAACGTTTCGGTGACGTTCCGTGGATTGATGTCGAGCTTGGCTCCGCTGACGAGGCTCTTTACAACCCGAGGGATTCCAGGGAACTTATCATGACCAAGATGCTTGAGGACATAGACTTTGCCATCGAGAATCTTCCGTCCGACGTCAGTGTGTACCGTGTCAACAAGTGGTCCGCTTTGATGCTAAAGGCTAAGTTCTGCCTGTATGAGGGTACCTATAGGAAATATCATAACCTTCAGCTCGATGGTAATGATGCCAATTTCTATCTTGCAAAGGCCGCAGAGGCTGCCAAGCAGATTATGGATGGCGGCAAGTACAAACTAGCCAAGGACTATAGGGCATTGTTCGCCAATGTGGACGCTGATCAGAATGAGTTCATCCTTGCGATCAAGAATGATAGAGGAATGAATATCAGAAACAATTCCTGCGCTTTCGCCACTATGCCTACTCAGGGTTGCCCTGGCCTTACAAAGAAATTCGTTGACAGCTTCCTCATGAAAGATGGCTCACGTTTTACCGACAAGGCCGGATGGCAGACTCTTCAGTATAAAGAGGAAGTCGCAGACAGGGATCCACGTCTTGCCTACTGCACTGTCACGCCTGGCTTCAAGCGTCCTGGCGCAACACAAGTCCTTGCCCCTGATTTCGGAAGCAGCTCCACCGGATTCCAGATCTCCAAGTATCTGATGGATGTTAATCTTCCTGATGTCTATAGGGTGACATCCTCTTATAATGACATGCCTGTGTTCAGGTATGGTGAGACCCTTCTCATCTATGCCGAGGCCTTGGCCGAACTTGGCACAATCACTCAGAATGACCTTGACATTTCCATCAATCTCCTCAGGGACAGAGTCAAGATGCCTCATCTTGACCTTCAGGCAGCCAATGCCAACCCTGATTGGTACCTTAAGTCTGAACAGTATGGCTACCAGAATGTCAGCGGAGGCAATGAGGGAGTCATCCTTGAGATCCGTAGAGAGCGTTCAGTTGAGCTTGCTCAGGAAGGACATCGTTGGGATGATCTGATGAGGTGGAAGGAAGGCAAGTGCATTGAGCAGGAAATGTACGGAATGTACTTCCCTGGCCCAGGTGAGTATGACCTGACAGGAGACAATGTTGCGGATGTCTGCCTTTATGAGGGTGACACCAAGCCGGCTTCTTCGGTCAAGGATATAGTTTTCCTTAAGATTGGCGACAAGCAGGGAGTCATTCTCTCTGATGGAAACAAAGGCTACGTTGATCCTCAGCAGGGACTCCAGCACGTTTTTGATGAGAACAGGGACTATCTTTACCCTATCCCTACAAACGAGCGTACTTTGAACCCGAACCTTGTCCAGAACCCAGGCTGGGTGGATGCCAAGAGTGATGACGAGGAGGAGACAACCAAATAAAGTTTGACATTATGAAATTATTTAATAGAATATTCATTGCTCTTCTGTCTGCATCGGTGATGTTCTCCGGGTGCAATGACGAGGAGCTGGATGTCGCCAAGGCCGTAATGGCGAGCGCCACATCCTTGACTTTCGATGGCCAGGGTGCTCCTGAGCAGATTATCACGGTCTATTCGGACAAGACCTGGACCGCTGATGTTCCGGAGTGGGTGACTATCAATCCTACAACTGGTACAGGCACAACGGATGTGACTGTCTCTGTCACAGACAATGTTCGTGGCGGTTCTCTTGACAACCCTCGCAAGGCGGAGCTTGTCTTCCACGGAAACACACTTTCGAGCCGTTCCACTGTCATTGTCAATCAGAATGGTGACAAGTTCCGTGATGTCGCAGAGGTTACTGTCTCTCAGGCCGCTGAGCTTGAGGACGAGTCTGTCGTAATCATCAAAACCTCTCAGGTCACCGCTCTGACAACGAAAGGCTTTATTGTCTCTGATGGCTCAAAGGCTGTCTATGTCTTTACTTCAGAGGAGGCCAAGATCGGTGACAACGCCGAGATCTGGGGAACCAAAGAGTCAGAGACTGGACTTCCTGTGATCTCAGATTGCGAAAAGATAATCCTTTCTAATAATTCAGCGGTCAATTATCCTGATGCGACTGACATCACCGCTTCCATAGATTCCTACAACGCGACATCTAGAGAGTTTGTCAAGGCTACCGGTACTCTTTCAGGCAACTCTATTACCATTGAAGGTGCGCAAACGATGCGTATCAACATTCTGGATGCTCCGGCTTCTGATGAAATGGAAGAGTTGAACAACCATAACGTGACTGTCTATGGCTATTTCGCTGGAGTCTCTTCACCAGTGGTCAACATTATCGTGACTAGTTTTGATGATCTCGGAGTCAAATCAGGACTCATCTTCTCTGACGATTTCAGCTGGATGGCTCCTTATGTGGCTTATTATAATTCAAAATCCCCTACACCTTTGGGCAAATCTGTGGAAGACAATAATTCAGGCGGAAACGCTCCTAACGCTTACACCGATGAATTCATTCAGGCATCTGGCCTTATGGATGCTTTGGCTAAGAAGGGCTATGAGGACATTAACGCAGCCAAGAAGTCTCTTTACCCTCAGGATTGCTATTGGAAGTTCGGTAAGACCAATAATCATACAGGCTTTAAACTCCCTGTCATCAAGTATACTGGTGATGCTATCCTGTCATTTGACTGGAGCCCTCACATGACAGGCTCTGGAAATATTGACAAGGTCAACGTTGTGGTCGAGATAGTTGGCTCCGGAAAGATTGTAACCTCAGGTGGTCTGGCAAGTGTTAGCGATCCTCTTGAAAATGACTGGGTCAAAGGCCATATAGGGTGGAAGACATCTCAGGTTGAGATAAAAGGATACTCTCCGACAGACAGAATTATCATAAGGCCGGAGTACCTTGAGAATCATGATAAGGTGACTCAGATGAGATGGTACCTTGACAATATTGTAATGAACACTGGTGACGCACAGGAAGCTGAGAAGGTCCTTTTTGAGGATGATTTCAGTTGGATGACACCGTTGATCGAAGAATACAATAAGACAGCTTCAAAGCCTATCGGCAAATCTGTTGAGACCAATGATCCGGGCGCTGAGGCACCGAACGGATATGGCGCGGCTGTGTCTATCATCACTGGCTTCTACGAGAAGGGGTATGTTGACATCCATCCTGAATGGAAAGTGATGTACCCGCAAGACGCATATTGGAAAATGGGAAAGACCTGTGACAAGAAAGTCGATGAGAACGGAAAATATAATGTCACTGGAATTGTCCTGCCAGATTTCCTGTCCAAGACCAAGGCTTCCAAGGTGAAAGTGACATTCAATTGGGCTTGTCACAGACGTGTACTTAATTCCGGGAAGGAAAATGAAACCAAGGAAACTGATCCTGTAAAGGTTGTGGTGGAAGTGATAAAGAATCTCAGCTATGTCACTGACGCCAGCAAGGCGGCTACTTACGATGTGGTGTCCACAAGTTCCGCATTTGAGACTCAACAGCCTGTAGACAAGATGGAGTGGCAGACAGCCTCTGTCGTTCTTGAAGGTCTTTCAGACGGAGACAGAATTCTTATCCGTCCGGAGAACATGAAACCCGCCAAGTCTACTGTCAATCGTTGGTACATCGACAACATCAAGGTGACGGAGGCCAAATAAGCTTCCGTATGATATCGGAAAGACGCTCCAGGAATCAGTCCGGGAGCGTCTTTGTTTTTGAATGTTTGATTTTAATCCTTCCCTTCACTAACGGTTGTGGCCTTGCAGCATCTTGATGAGGCGGGTATTTTGACATCAATGATTCAGAATGCTCTTCGCCAAAGCATTGACTGCGTCAGCATTGATCGGAGAGAGAACAACATCCTCAGGTTTCAGATCTAAAAGGAATTGCATGTAGGAGGGGAGTGTTAACAAGGTTCCTTCGCGCCCGATGTTATAGTCACCGAACTTGATGACATGTTTTACTCCATACTTCTCTGGGTGCTTCAGCACTGTTTTCACACTCTTGGCCTGAGAACTCTTGGCTTTGATTTCAAGTGGCACGCACTCGCCATTCATACGTACCAAGAAATTGTACCAGACGCGAAAAGTAGACACGGAAAAAATGGGGGTGCTTTGGCCCCCTTCTTGTTAACGATTGCGGCCTTGCGGCACCTTGATGAGGCGGGTGGTGTCGTAGCCTCGGTGTCTGGCTTCAGCGACGTACTTGTTGATGGTCTCTTGGGAGGGGTTTGGGGTGCGGGACAGAATCCAAAGGTAACTGTCGCTTGAACTTCCCACGAGGGCCGTGGTGTAGTCATCGTCAATCATCAGAATTCTGTAGTCGGAATAGAAGAACATGAAGAAGGACACTCTCAACAGAGTGGGATCTGTTTCTGGGTCTGGCTGTTTTGCCTTGCCGTGTGCTGTCTTGGACTTTCCGTCTATCCATCCGGAGTTGATGACGTCAATTTTTCCGTCATCGCGGAGAACATATTCAGCGCGGACATCGGTCATTCCTCTTTCAAATGAGTGGTCGTACCTGGCGATTTCGTACCAGGTTCCGAGATAGCGTGAAATGTCAAGCTTGGCAACGGGGGTGTTGTCGATGTTGCCTGCGTGCAGGGACATAGGGATCAATGCTGATGCGGACATCACTGCCAACAATTTTAGGATACTTTGCATGATTTTAGGTTTTAATGTTATTGTAATTATTGGACAGTCAGTAATTTGCAAATATGATGCCTGATATCTTTCCTAGCATATCATACCCATGTGCGAATGCTGCCCTCAAGATAAGGCAGCATCACATCCTTAGCAATCTCGTCATTCCATGGGAAGTGACAAGAACATCACAGTTTATAAACGTTGGTTAGTTGATTAATAGGCAATACCCTCGTATTTTACTTGAGTGCCTTCACCTGCTCAGCCGTCAGCCCCGTGACGCTGACAATCTGTGCCAGGGGCATCCCGATGCCCAACAAAGCCATAGCCACCTCAGCCTTGCCCTCAGCTATTCCTTCAGCCTTACCTTCAGCCTTGCCTTCCCGAAGTCCTCTGCGGTAGCCCTGCAACTCGCTTCCCTCAAGATAAGGCAGCATCTCATCCTTCGAAATCATATCACTGAAATAATTTTCTATCTGCTCGTTACTAAGTCCGCGGATGCGCATCGCCCCTTCCAACTCCTTGAACCAAGGAGCATTTGCAGCAGCGGTTCTTGCAAAGATACTGAAATTTCTGAATATCCTGCACCATCCTGCAACGGGGCTGTCAAATTCCTGGGCGTAGCGCATAATCCTAGGAAGTTCCAGAAGGTGAAAAGACATCTGGTTGCCGAACGCCTCTCCAGTCTCTATCTCCAACATGTGGTACTGGTAAAGGATCTTGTCCTCTGGTGAGTTAGGGTGCGAGTCCTCGTAGTTCATGATGCAGACAACCTTGACGGGTGATAGAACGTACTTCTTGTCTCCAGCCTTCATTTGCTCGGCCACGAGCCTCGAACCGTAGTAGAACAACCTGTCGCGCTGATCCGACCGTGTAGTCTTCTGCATCTCGCACAGGAACGTACTGCCATCGGAAGTCTTGCAGAGCAGGTCAAAGACAATCTTTTTATCAATAGGCTCAAGACCAAGCCGTTCTGTGTTTTGGAACTCTACTGACGTGATGCTTTCCTGCAATATGTCGTTGAGAAGCAAAATGAGTAGATTAGGATGGCTCTGAAA
>ERZ808267.300-NODE-300-length-16482-cov-3.770804_pt1 | contig 16482 bp, 11 predicted proteins | sample MGYA00521241_ERZ808267 | MGnify/ENA primary metagenome ERZ808267 (study PRJEB31516, sample SAMN03275592) | gut metagenome | biome: mammalia-associated habitat; material: feces | host: Papio cynocephalus | place: Kenya | collected 2012-07-19 ... | reverse complement strand
TTTGTCGGTTTTGAACGACATTATAGTGTAATAATGTCGTCAATTCCCTCCGGCATCGAAATTTCAACCTGTACCCTAAACACATACTTTTGGACTTGATCCGGGTTAAGTCATACCCCAACAAAATAATAAGCGGTCACTTCGACAAACTCTGTGACCGCTTATTATTTGGGGGTGCGATGTGGGGCTCGAACCCACGACACCCAGAACCACAATCTGGTGCTCTACCAACTGAACTAATCGCACCGTGTTAGAGATTGCAAAGATACGAATAATTTTCACAATCGCAAGGAATGTTCGGAATATTTTTACAAAACAAGAGTAACCAACAGGTCGGCAGAGAAAAATCTGTAATATAGGCAGGCTAAGAATAGTACAAGTAATTCAGCTATGATTACTGAAAATCCAATGCGTATTGTTATCTTTGTGCATGCGGAAAATTCTGACATTCAGCCTTCTGTTTCTTACACTTGCAAGCTCTGCGGTAGGACAAAACCTCCGAGAGAGCTCTTTGCAGCTAAGTAGTAAGACGGAGCCATGTCTTATCAAAGGGCTGAACGTTCAGCATCCATTCTTCCTTGCAACGGACACTGTTAGCGTTGTGATCATGGGAGACATGATGATGCATCGGGACCAGATCGCGAACGCAAGAATCGGAGAGAACAACTTCGATTTTTCGGAGTGCTTCCCAAAGATTGAGCATCTGATCAAGGGTGCGGACATAGCCGTGGCCAACATGGAATTCACTCTGGCCGGAAAGCCTTACACCGGCTATCCGTGCTTCTCGGCACCGGACAGTTATGCCGAGGCGGTTGCGAAAAGTGGCGTTGACATATTCCTGACCGCGAACAATCATATTCTTGACAAAGGGACAAAAGGGATTCGGAGGACTCTGGGAATATATTCAAAGATGGAGGAAGAGGGGCGCGTCAGGCACACTGGTGCCGCTGTTTCCGCTAAGGATGACTCGCTGCGGTTCCCGCTAAGGGTCGTTTCAAATGGCATCCGCCTCGCACTCATCAACTTCACCTACGGCACGAACTGCGGCATTAGGGAAGAGTACCCCAAAGTCCACCGGATCGATACCACCGAGATAGCTGACGCGATTCGAAGGGCAAGGGAATCAGGAGCCGACTTCATCATAGCGCTGCCTCATTGGGGCAATGAATATGTCCTCAGGCACTCAGCCTCGCAGGGCCGGTTGGCTCGTTGGCTGGCGGAGAAAGGGTTCGACGCAGTGGTCGGAGCGCACCCGCATGTACTGCAAGACATTGAGACTATGACAGTTTCTTCGAAGAACGGGGTTGAAGTGAAGGAAGTGCCGGTGGTATATTCATTAGGAAATTTCATCTCGAACATGAGCGCTCAGAACACTCAAGTCGGGATGATGGTGACGCTGCGCTTCACGAAGGATTGGCTTGGGAACAAGAATATGCTGGAGCCACTTCTGACGCTGACATGGTGCTCAAGGCCAGGCCACTTGACGCGCGGCTACACCACAATCCCTATCAAAGAATATGTCGGTAAACGCAAACTTTGGATCAATCCATGGGACTACGACAAGATGATTGCCACGTACGAGAGGGTAAAGAAAGAAACAGGAATAATTGATTGATTCAAGTTTCGCAAATGCGAAACACCGCTGTTCTTCACTGCTTTCAGTGAAAGCAAGTCCCTCCCCCGAGGGAGGGATTTAGGGAGGGGGTAACGTAAATTGATGTGGGTGGGCAATCACCCCCGAACGTGAGATAATGTTTTATACAGCAAGCAATTGCCTACTTGCGAAAGTTGAGTTGATTGACAATGAAGAAAACAATAACGCTTGACGCCATCGACCCTATAGAGATTTTCGGGGTCGGTAATAAGATACTCGAAGAGTTTTGCTCTTATTTTCATGGACTTAAGGTTGTTGCCAGAGGCAATGAGATCCATCTTGAGGGCAAGGAAAATGACATTCAGGAGTTTAACCAGAAATTCGCTGAGCTGATCGAGCGACGGATGCACAAGATGAACCTCACGGCCTTTGATGTCGAGGACATCTTCGATGGAGAGAACTCGCCCAACAATTTCAAACTGAACGGAGAGGCGATCATCGTCCATAGTACTGAGGGCAAGCCGATAAAGGCCCGTAACAAGACCCAGCAGGAGATGGTCAAGGCCTATTTCGAGAACGATCTTGTCTTCGCAGTCGGCCCTGCCGGAACCGGAAAGACCTACGTTGCGATAGCTCTGGCGGTAAGGGCGCTGAAAAACCGAGAAATCAAACGCATCATCTTGACACGTCCTGCCGTCGAGGCCGGTGAACGGCTCGGATTCCTGCCCGGAGACCTGAAAGACAAACTGGATCCTTACCTCCAGCCACTGTACGATGCCTTGGGTGACATGATCCCGCCCAAAAGACTACAAGAGTTCATCGAGGAGGGCACCATCCAGATAGCTCCGCTGGCTTACATGCGAGGCCGTACCTTAGACCGCGCCTGTGTCATCCTTGACGAGGCCCAGAACACGAATCTTGGACAGCTGAAGATGTTCCTCACTCGAATGGGCATGAACGCCAAGTTCATCGTGACCGGTGACGCGACCCAAGTCGATCTTCCGCGCCGTGAAGATTCAGGACTGCTGCGCGGAATCAGCCTCCTCAAGAACCTCAAGGGCGTAAGCACCATCTTCTTCACCAACGAGGACATCGTCCGCCACCCGCTTGTCAGCAAGATTGTCAAGGCCTTCGACCGCAAGGAGGCCGAGGATTCGTCCGTAACAGGCAACTGATTGAATATCAAGAAACAAAATAATTGCCTCTAGCCAAATTTAGCTAAAGGCGATTGCGTTATTGCTTATAAGTCAAGCACTTATTCGTCACATAGTACCAACTAGTTGTTCAGAAGGGCGTTATACTTCTCGTAGCCAGCCTGGTACTTAGGATCCTGATCACGGAAACGATAGTAGATCTGCTTGAGGTACTCAGCGATGGTTGATTTGATAGCGGCATCTTCGCAAACAACATAGGCCTGCTCAAATGGCTCGATGCACTTCTTCAGTGTCACCTCGAAATCCTGAACAAGAGCCATGTACTTCGCATCGTCAAGCTCGTTCTGGGCTTTCTCCTGAAGTTCAAGTGCCTTGTCATAGTACATCTGACCCTTTCCGATGTAGGCATAAACATACTTTGGATCCTTGGCAGCGGACTCATCATAAGCCTTCGCGGCCTTGTCAAGATCACCGAGTTGCTTGTAGGCCTGTCCTTCTACGTAGTAGAGAGAAGCGTTGTCAGGAGATGTAGATTTAGCCTGCTGGAGGAGTTCAAACAGTCTATCAGTGCCCTCACCGCTAGTCATGTAGTAGTTAATGAGTCCGAAAACTATGCTCTCGCTTGTAGGGAATTTCTGGAATCCCTGCTCAAGATAATCCTTTGCTGATGCTTTTCCGGCAGCAGTTGTGTCAATGCGTGAAACGCAGTCAGAAAGTTTGGCGAACACTTCACCGTTGTCTCCGTAGTAGCCGTAGCTCAAGCACTTGTCAAACAATGTCTTGGCCTTTGCAAAATTTTCAATGCTCCATGACGTAAAAGCGGCATTGTAAAGAGAGCTTGTGTCAATCTGGCCGTAAGGCTTCTGTGCAGCAGCCTCAACAGCAGCCTCGAAGTAAGCTTCTGCCTGCTTTACATCCCCAAGGGTGTAGGAATTGTAAGCTTCCTGATTAAACTTCTCGGAGATGGTCTTGATTCCAGCGCTAATGTCCTTGTCCTTGCTATGTTTCTCATCGAGTTCATAAGCCTTCTTGTAAGCTTCGAGAGCCTTTGAAAGAGCATCTTCTACTACAGGCTTGGTAACCTCAATCACAGCAAGTTGTCCATTAGCGTTAAAGTACAGATTCTTGTTCTCATAGACCTGCTTTGTGTACTGGACACCACCAAGGGTAACAGTCTCAACAGAAGAAGGTTTCTCTGAACCCATCGAAAGTTGAAGTGAGTTCATGTCGGCTCCAAGCCAAACATTTCCTGCAGGTGCACTATAAGCGTCGATGTAGGTCTGGGCAAGCTTCATCCAGGTGGCCACCTTAGTAGCCTTCTTCTCGTTCTGGGAAGCAGCAAGAGCACTCTCAACCGCCTTGGCGGCAGAGTTCACGTTAGACTGGGCATTCGCTACCTGGAAGGAAGCGAGCAATGCCAAAACAATCAATGTCTTTTTCATGATTATTGGTATTTAGTTGTTTCTAAATAAACTATTCTTGCGGTGCCTCGGAACTCTCTTCGGCAGCCGGTTGTTCCTCATCACCACCCTTCTCGACAGTCGAGATGGCCGCAATCGAATCACCGTTCTTGATGTTGATCAGTTTCACACCCTGAGTAGCCCTGCCAGCCACTCTGATGTCGGAAACCGCCATCCTTATCGTCAGACCAGACTTCTCGATGATCATCAAGTCATCGTTCTCGGTCACGTTCTTGATGGCAATCAACTTGCCGGTCTTATCGGTGATGTTGATGGTCTTGACACCCTTACCGCCTCTATTGGTGATACGATATTCATCGAAGTCGGTTCTCTTTCCGAATCCGTTCTCGCTCACGACAAGCACGGTGTGCGCTGAAGCGTCCTCAGCCTTAGGATCGTAATTGATGGCTCCGATGACCTCATCGTCGTCATCAATATTAATGCCACGTACTCCAGTGGAGTTTCTGCCCATAGGACGGGCATCAGTCTCATCGAAACGGCAGCAACGTCCCTCGCGAGCAGCGATCAGAATCTCTTCGTTGCCGTTGGTCAGCAAAGCCTCCACCAGTTCATCACCCTCACGGAGGTTAACCGCATTCACTCCGGCTGTTCTTGGATGTGAATATGCCTCCAAAGAAGTCTTCTTAATGATTCCCCTCTTGGTAATCAGCACGATGTTGTTGCCGCTGACATATTCAGGATCCTTGAGGGTCTTGACATTGATGTAGGCCAGGATCTTGTCGTTAGGAATGTTGAGCACGTTCTGGATTGCGCGGCCCTTTGAAGCCCTTGAGCCTTCCGGAATCTCATAGACCTTGAGCCAATAGCAGCGTCCAGTCTGGGTGAAGAGGAGCATCGTGGAGTGCATGTTCGCGATGTAGATGTGATCGATGAAGTCCTCATCCCTCGTCGCGCTTCCTTTCATTCCGACTCCACCGCGCGCCTGGGTGCGATACTCGGTCAGAGGAGTCCTCTTGATGTAGCCCAAATGGGAAATCGTGATGACCATGTCCTCGTCGGCGTAGAAGTCCTCCGGGTTGAACTCACCTGCGGAAGGACGGATCTCTGTCCTTCTAGGGTCTGCATATTTGTTCTTAAGCTCGATTGTCTCTGCCTTGATGACCTTCATCTGCTCCTCCACGCTGCCGAGAATCTCGTTGCAGCGGGCGATAAACTTCTCAAGTTCGTCATATTCAGCCTGAAGCTTTTCTCTCTCCAAGCCAGTCAACTGACGGAGTCTCATTTCGACAATAGCTGTCGCCTGGGCGTCCGTGAACTCGAAGCGGGAGATCAACTCGGCCTTTGCCTCGTCCACATTGGCGGAATGCCTGATGATGTGGATGATCTCGTCGATGACATCGATGGCTTTCAGCAGACCTTCAAGGATGTGGGCCCTCTTCTGAGCCTTCTCCAACTCAAACTTGGTCCTGCGGATGATGACGTCGTGGCGGAACTCCACAAAGTTGGCGATCATGTCCTTGAGGGAAAGGGTCCTAGGACGTCCCTTGACAAGGGCGACATTATTGAACGCGAAGCTGGACTGAAGCTGGGTGTACTTGAACAGGGTGTTGAGCACCACGTTGGAGTTGCAGCCCTGTTTTACCCTGATGACCACGCGGACACCCTCGCGGGATGTCTCGTCGTTGATGTAAGTTATGCCCTCGATCTTCTTGTCCTCGACCATCTGGCCGATCTTCTCGATCATCTCCTTCTTGTTGACCATGTACGGAATCTCGGTCACAACGATGGTCTCACGACCATTGTCTGCGACCTCAATCTCTGTCTTGGCGCGGACTACGACCTTGCCACGACCCGTCTCGTAGGCTTCCTTAATTCCACCGACACCCATGATGATGCCACCGGTCGGGAAATCCGGACCTTTGATGTGCTGCATCAGGCCGTCAGTGTCGATGTCAGGATTATCTATGTAGGCGCAGATTGCATCGCAGCATTCGCCAAGGTTGTGCGGAGCCATGTTCGTAGCCATTCCGACTGCGATACCAGACGATCCGTTCAGCAGAAGCAGCGGGGCCTTTGTAGGCAGCACTGTAGGCTCTTCCTCAGTGTCATCGAAGTTAAGCGTCATGTCAACCGTGTTCTTGTCAATGTCGGCAAGAACATCATCTGTCATCTTCTGAAGCTTTGCCTCGGTGTACCTCATGGCCGCCACTGGATCCCCGTCCATGGAGCCGAAGTTGCCCTGACCGAAGATCATCGGATAACGCTGGTTCCAAGGCTGCGCCAATCTAGCAAGGGCATCATAGACACTGGAGTCTCCGTGCGGATGGTACTTACCGAGCACCTCACCGACAATCTTAGCGCACTTACGTGTCGGTCCTGAATATGACAGGCCAAGACCGTCCATTCCGAAAAGTACTCTCCTCTGCACTGGCTTCAGGCCGTCCCTAGCATCAGGTAGCGCACGAGAGACAATAACGGACATCGAATAGTCGATGTACGCAGTACGCATCTCGTGATCAATCTCAACCGGTTCGATGATGCCAGTCTGGCCTTCCTCTTTCTTTTCCTCAATATCCATATCGTGATGTTGAATACATTATAGTTAAACATGCAAAAATAACAAAAAAAACCGATAGAGACAACACCGCAATACACAACCCATTTTTCAGCCGATTCTGCAATGATTTTTCAGTTTGTGCCGCGTTTTGGCACAAGCTCAGGCTACCTTTGCATCAGAAACAAAAAAAAACAAAGTCATGAGAAACACTGAATATAATCTCGAAAAGCTCGCGTCAATGATCTCATCAGAATCATCGTTCACTGCCCTCATGGAGATAATGGGAGACATGGGGCTGGAGTTCGAGGGAGCAGTTAAGGGCGCATAATCATTTGACTGCCAACGCGATTTCCTCTTCCTTCAGGGACACAAGGGTGTTCTCCTTGTCAGCGGTCAGACCGACACGGAGAGTCCTAAGCCCGAACGAACCTTTCTTCCTCCGGCCTTGCAGAATCCTGTCGGAGATGATGAACTCAGACACGGGATCCTCGACATATTTCATCACTGCCCTTTTCAGAGGCCTCGCACCGAAAGCCGGATCGAAGCCAGCGTCAGCAATGAAGTGCTTGGCCGATGGAGTGACAATCAACTTGTAACCAGCCTCTTCGACTCTGACACGAAGGTCCTTCAACTCTATGTCGATGATCTTCTCGATGTCCTCCTTGTCCAAAGCGTTAAAAAATATCCTTTCGTCCACCCTATTGATAAACTCCGGAGGAAAAGATTTTTTAATAGCCTTCTCCAAAACACTCTGCCGGTTCTTCGGGACATTTTTTCCGGATGTGGAGAATCCAACCCCGTTGCCATATTCATCAAGCTCGCGGCTGCCGACGTTGGAGGTCATGATGACGATGGTGTTCCGGAAGCTCACGACGCGGCCGTTGCTGTCAGTCAGGCGCCCCTCGTCAAGCACCTGAAGCAGGATGTTGAATATGTCAGGATGGGCTTTCTCTATCTCGTCCAGCAGCACGACACAATACGGTTTCCTGCGCACCCGCTCGCTGAGCTGCCCGCCCTCTTCATAGCCGACATAGCCGGGAGGAGCTCCGACAAGACGGGACACGGTGAATTTTTCCATATATTCACTCATGTCGATGCGGACCATATTCTCCTCGGAATCAAAAAGATATTCAGCAAGACATTTCGCAAGTTGGGTCTTGCCCACTCCCGTAGGGCCGAAGAAGAGGAACGTGCCAATCGGACGGTTCGGATCCTTTAGCCCGGCACGGTTTCTCTGGATGGCACGCACGACTTTCTCTATGGCCTCGTCCTGACCTATGATCCGGCTTTGCAGCCGGCCCTTCATCTTCATTATCCGGTTGCCTTCGGATTCGGCCACTTTGTTGACAGGAATTCCGGTCATCTTGGAAACCACTGTGGCGATGTCCTCGGCATCAACCACGTTTCTACCCCTTTTGCCTCGAACAAGATTCAAACGCACCATCGATCCAGCTTCGTCCATAGCATCGATTGCCTTGTCTGGAAGAAACTTACCAGTAACATAACGGTCGGTAAGACGGACACATGCTTCAATGGCATCGTCAGTGTAAGAAACTTTGTGAAAGTCCTCATAATTAGGCTTTAGACTTTCTAACACAGCAATAGACTGAGGGACATCCGTAGGTTCAACCACTACTTTCTGGAAACGCCTGTCCAAAGCACCGTCTTTCTCGATAATCTTTGTAAACTCATCAACCGTTGTCGCACCGATGCACTGAATTTCTCCTCTTGCCAAAGCCGGTTTAAGGATGTTAGCGGCATCCAGACTGCCTTGAGCACCCCCAGCCCCGACAATCGTGTGAAACTCGTCAATGAACAGAATAATGTTCGGATTAGATGCGGCCTCGCTTATTATGGCTTTCAGCCTCTTCTCAAAATCGCCTCTGAATTTTGTTCCTGCAACGACCGAAGCGATGTCAAGTGAGATGAGTTGCTTTTTAGCCAATGTCGGAGAGATGTTCCCCGCAGCTATTCTAAGTGCAATCCCTTCGACAATCGCAGACTTCCCCACCCCCGGCTCACCAATAAGAATAGGATTGTTCTTCTTTCTGCGTCCAAGAATCTCAATCACTCTGGAAATTTCCAGTTCTCTACCGACAACTGGATCCAGCCGTCCTTCTGCGGCTGCCTTAGTCAAATCAAATCCAAAATCCTCAATAACGCTCTTCTCCGGTTTTAATTCCTGAGCAGTGTCCTGTTGCCGTAGTTCATCCTCACCTTTAGCCTCTTCCTCCATCCCAGCGTCTTTATTCAGCATCCCTTCGTCGCGCATATACGACAGCAAGCGACCATAGTCCACTCCGTGCTGCCGAAGGTAGGCTTGCCCGTAATTCTCAGTAGTGCGGCAAAGTGCCAAAAGAAGATGCAGTGAGTTCGCCTCGTCAACGCCTTGCTTGGAGGCTTCCAGCACCGTGATGCTCAGCACATTCTGGGCATAACGGGTGAACGAGATCTTGTCCGACTCCGAGTACGGAATTGGTTCGTTTGTAAATATGTGGCTGTCGATGAATCGCTTGAAGTTGTCCGCATCTATTCCCTGACCAACAATGGCCTTGAATGCGGTGTTGTCGCCATGGCGCAGAAGTCCCAGAAACAAATGGTCCGGCCCTATGCCATAACTGCCCGTCCGCATCGCCTCGTCCCTTGCGTAGCGGATTATGTCGTTCAGTTCGTCGGATATTCTTATTTCCATATTCGTTTTCCAAAGTATAATTTACAATATTAAAGAAATTTCTCCGCTTCTGCAAGTCGGGATTTACTGCCCGAAGGCAAAGTCGCTTCGGTGCTTCGGCAAGCTCAGCGACCACGGGATCGATGCTTCGGCAGGCTCAGTGGCCATAGGCTCGACGCTTCGACAGGCTCAGCGGCCAAACGATCTCGGTCGCTGAGCCTGTCGAAGCGACATTACTATTACGGAAATTTTGTTACATTTGTAAGTACAAGATTAAGAAAACAAATGAACGAAGAAAGAAGCACGGACAGACTTGCCCGTTACATAATCTGGACAGTGGCGGCAGCCGTGACCGTCACGTTTTGCTGGTATTTTCGCAGTGTGCTGGTCTATATAATACTAGCAGCTGTGGTTTCCCTTTTGGGAAGGCCGATAATGAAAGGACTCAGGCACATCAAGATAAAGGGGCGAAGTGCTCCGGATTGGCTATGGGCGATAGTGTCACTGCTGCTGATACTATTCATATTCCTTGGCATTGTCACTCAAATCATTCCAGTCGTCTCGAACATCATTACAAACGTCTCCAGCAATCTCCAATCGGCCTCGCTAAAGACTTCCGAAATCACTGTTTGGTTCGACAAATTCAATGTTTGGCTGATTGATAGGATTCCGTCATTAGGACGCGACTTCAAAGTCCAAGAAGAAGTGATTGGCTGGATTAAGGACGCGTTTGACATCACTTCTCTCACCTCCGTTGTCGGTTCTGTAGCATCAGCATTAGGATCATTTGGAATAGGTCTGTTCTCAGTGATGTTCATCGGGTTTTTCTTTGTGAAGGACGAGACACTATTTCGTAGGGTTGTCGGTTCACTCGTTCCAGACAAAGTTGAAGGGGCAGCTCTTAGCGCAATCGGAGACATCGAGCACCTTCTTAGCCGCTATTTTGTCGGACTGATGACAGAAGTTCTTGGTGTGGCCTTGCTAAACTTCCTAGGACTCTGGCTAATAGCACGAATCGGGATTTACCCAGCAGTCGGAATCGCCTTCATGACCGGACTATTAAACGTGATTCCTTACGTTGGCCCATGGATTGGCGGAGCAATCGGAACAATCCTCGGAGTCGTGCTGAAATACAGCAGTGCTGCCGCAGTGGGAGTCTATCCAGACTTCATGATGGTTATCATCACTCTTCTAGCAGTCTTCATCTGCACCCAACTAGTGGACAATTTCCTGTTCCAACCTCTAATCTACTCGACCAGCATCAAGTCCAGCCCGTTGGAAATCTTCATAGTGCTATTGATGGCCGGACACCTCGGTGGAATCGTGGGAATGCTCGTTGCGATCCCAGCCTACACCGTAATCAGAGTCATTGCTTCACGATTCTTCTCCGACTTCAAACCAATCCGCAGACTCATTGCAGCCACGGATGACAAACAAAAATCTTAATGAATATGAACACGTTACTTAAAAGGCTGACGGTTTTCGCAGCCATCATCATTGGATTCCTAACAGGTGCGGACGCTCAGGAATCATATTCCCCTAACGGCACCTACCAATTCGCTGTCAAAGATGGGAACAAGCTCTGTCTTGATGAATATCTAGCTACTCCGGGAAGCGAGACTTCCTTGAACGGCAATGCGAAGCCGTCCATTGTTTTTGTCTTCGGAGGCGGTTTCAAAGGCGGAGAGCGCAGCCACAAGGAATATCTTCCATGGTTCAAAATGCTCAACGATGAGGGCTACACAGTGCTCACGATTGACTATCGTCTTGGTATGAAAGGTGTTAAGACAAAAGGCGGAATCGGTTCAGTAAAACAGTTCTACCACTCGGTCAGCATCGCCTGTGAGGATCTGTTCAGTGCCACCAAATACATCATTGACAACGCGGAGACCCTTCAGGTTGATCCTGACAATCTAGTAATATGCGGTTCGTCTGCCGGGGCGATGACCGTACTAGAAACTGAATGGTTGCTGTGCAATGACAAGGCCACGGAGACCCTGCCGGAAGGATTCCGCTATGCTGGAGTGATGTCATTCTCAGGAGCGATTCTATCGCGAGAGGGTACGCCAAAATATTCAAAAGCACCCGCTCCGACGGCATTCTTCCACGGCACAGCCGACAAGGTCGTTAATTATGGGAATATGAGGGTGTTCAACTGGGTGTTCGCCGGTACGGACAAGCTCGTGAAGATATTCAAAAAGAATGGCTACGTCTATAACGCATTCCGGTTCAATGACCACGGGCACGAGATCGCTGATTCGATGGTAGAGACTTTCGCTGACCAGATCCGATTCCTTGAGACCAACATAACGAGAAAGGTCGCCAGAATTGTGGATTCCACAATCGACGACCCTGAAGCTCCGGCTCCAAGCGGCTCAGCGAACCGCAAGGAGATGTACGGAAATAATTAATCCTGATAGAAGTAGTTTTGATTTGTTTGTCTGAAAATTTGAGAGTTAAAAACTTCAGGTTCAACCGCTCCTTCCAAGGAGGATAGCGGTGCTATCTGACTGAAGGAGCGGGAAGAAAATGAAGATTTTTCACCTCAAAGAACATTTCAAACAAATCAAAACTACTTCTTAATATACTTGCGATAGACCTCAGCGATCCTGCGGTATCCCTCTTCATTCGGATGCAGCCCGTCCCTGAAGAGGGATTCGTCTAATGTGCCGTCAGCCTTGGTAAGAACAGGTTTCACATCAACTATGTCGTAGTTCGTGAGGCCACTCTCTTTCAGAAGTCTGTCTGCGGCAGCGTTCACCTTGTCAACTCTGTCAATGGCCTTCCTGCGAGGGTAGATGTGCACAACGTGGATGCGGGCCTGAGGCTGCTTCACACGAATATATTCAATCAATCCAACCATTCCTTCTGCGATGGCTTCCTCCGTGCGGCTGTAAATGTCGTTGGTGCCGGCCATCACGAAGATGTGCTTGGCATTGAATCCGTCCAGCTCCTCGTGCATCATCCTCCACATCATGTTTCCAAGGCGGTCCCAGCCGTAGCCGCAATTCACAACATTACGATCTGCGAATATGTCGTTCCATGAATCCACTCCGGCATGCCAAACAACATTGCTCGGCTCGCCTGACCAATAATGGGTTATAGAGTTGCCAATCATCACGATCTCTGGATTGGGAGCTATGCGTCTCTCCCTATACAGCACTCTGGAATGTCTCTCTGTCCAGTCGTAGAAGCCATAGTCTCTGCGCTGCCTAAGTGGCTTTAGAATGTCAGGAAGGTCGGTTGTCGTGCCGAGAGCGTTGAAGATAGCCTCAAGCGTGGCGACAGTGTCAGCTTTCGCACCATCCACAGCGAAGAAATAGTCCGATTTCTTACTCTCCTTCCTGCTGACAACTTTTACAGGAAAATCAGCCCTCCTCTGAAGAATGTTCCTGACGGCCTTGGCCGGCCTGTCAACTGCTTCGATAGGAACATTATAGACAGCAATAGCTTTCTCCACAGGCACAGGTTCGAAATGGAAATAAGCCCCTTCTTCTGTTCCAATCTCCATCCAACGGACTTCGTTATAGAGAGGCAGGTAAAGTCGGAAAGAGTTGCCGCCCTTCACTGACTTGCCATAATCAACGCGAAACGAGAATGTTACAGTGTCTCCTTGCGTCTTTCCAAGGTCAGAAGTCCCGTTCAACAGGTGGAATCCCCCATCGTTGTCAATGTCGAAAAGGTCAACTCCCAGCGAAGCCATCCCGGTCGCGCCTTTAGGTATATTCCTGTCCTCAAGCTGGTAACGCACAGTGATCTCCGGAGAATTTGTCCCGAAATCAATGTTACTTCTGTCAAATGTCCAGCAAGTTCCGAAAGGCCCTTTAGGCTTTTCTGTCAGCGGGTTATGCCACTCTTTCACACCAGCGGCCTCCGCCACGACCGAAAGCGTCAGCGCCAAAGCGGCCACCGACACCACATGTCTTACAATTCCTGAATATCTCATATTCCTTTATCTTTGATTATTGTCTTATCGCAACAGACTTCAAAGTTAAGCCTTACTCGTCAAAAATCCAAAAAATAGCTGTGCGCCAATGTCGCGCCAATGTCGCCAATGTCGTGGGCCATGTCGTGTGGCACTCTACAGGAGCAAAATCGGCTTGAAACGCTGCCATAAAGTGTAGTGCGGCACCCTTCGGCAGCAATAAAGGCCTAAAACGCTGCCATAAAGTGTCGTGCGGCACCCTTCGGCAGCAAAATCGGTCAAAAGTGCCGCCCAAGAGTGTCTCATTGCACCCTTGGGCGACGAAAAACCTTAATTATGCCACTGAACCGCTCTATTCTACTTTTTCGAGACACCGGTGTAGGTGACGGGATAGTCACCGAAATTGAGACGGAGGGACAGACTGTTTGCGGTCAAGGTGCCGGAGAGGGCTGTCACTGTGTACTTCGGGAACGGGACAGTGCCTCCTGAAAGAGGGACGATTCCGTCACCGGAGAACGTGACCGCACCGCCTTTCTCGGAATAGCCGACATCCGGAACCGTCACGTCAAGAGAGATGGGCATCTGAGGAACGAACTTGACTTTGTGGAACAGGATCTTCATGGTGTGGGTGCCTTTGTCAAAAAGACAATCCACGGCCACGTCCTCCGAGACATTGTCCGACCCTCCAGCAGTGACGGTCATGGTGCCGGAATATTCATATTCATTGGCGACAAGAGGTTCCTCGTTTGAGCCATTCTCCTTGGCGCAGGACTGGGACAGCAGCAGCGACACTGCCATAAAAAACATTGCTATTCTATTCATAAATCTCTATTAATTAAATTTTTATAGACATTCCAATCGTAAATCTGCGAGGCTTTCCCATCTGAAAGAACGAGTTGCCTACAGACTTGAAGTAGAACACTGAATATTCCGTCCCGGAAAGGTTCTGCCCTCTGAGCCAAAGTTCCACCTTCGGAGCCGAAAGGCGGATGTCAGCCCCAATCAATGAATATGGCGGCTGCCAAACGTCCCCTGACTCGTTCCAATTCGTTCTTCCGTGATGGTTCAGATCGGCGTTCAACGACACGGAGCGAAGGAAATGGCTGCCAATCGCAAACTTATACCCGGCCCTAAAGTAAAGGGTTCCGTTTGGAGAATATGGTATTCGGTTACCTGACCAATCGTTGCGACCATCGTCATATTCAACAAATCGGGCATCCATCAGACTTCCGGAGAAGGTCAGCGAGAGGCCTTTCCAATTCCAGAATGTCTCCATCTCCACTCCGAGGCTCCGGGATTTCCCGGCATTCGTCATCATACGGCCTGTGCCTTTCTCATAGGGGAATACCGTCATCTGCTGGTTCCGGCAATCTATGCGGTAAGCAGTGACTGATGATTCAAGAATATGCCCGGCTGCCCTCACCCGGAGTTTTCCGCCAATCTCATAATTCAGGCAACTCTCCGGCTTGTAAGTCAATCCATCTGTTGACAAATCGCCTTGACCGTCAAGATGAACGCCAAGCGACTCCATCATCCCAAGCATCATTTTCCGCTGGAGGACATCAGAGAAGATCTGAGTGTTGAAACCACCGCCACGATAGCCTTTCGACACGGTGGCGGAGAGCTTGAGCCCGGTCCCTTTGGCCTTCATGCGCCTATTTGCAGCGTCATAAATCACAGAGATTTTAGGCTGTAACTGTAGGCAATTCACAGACTCGTTTCCTTCGAGGGAAGTGTTGAAAGGGATATAGTCTGGCATCGCCGGAGCGAGGATGAAGTGGATTTCGGAATTGGAATCATAGAGCATTCTTCCACCCTCATAATCAAGCCTTAGCCCTGCCGTCAGTCTCCACCTGCCAAGGCTGAAAACGGATTCGTGATATGCGGCCAGATTGCCGGTCAGAATGTCGAAATCGCTTGCGATCCGGAATCTGTCCTCAAGGATGTCCAGTCTTCCAAAATCCGCTGGAATTCCGGAATTCGCATTGTCAAGAATCAAGGATTTAATCCCACCTTCCAGAAAATCAACGGGGGCGCTCATCCTGTTGAACTTGGCCATAAGGAATACCCCCGTCTGGCTGTCCCACCAATCCGGACGGACCGAGGGTCTCAGTATTATTTCCTGCGTCAACGCGAATTGCTTCTGCGTCTGATTGAGGGTAAATATGGACTTGGGAGTAAAGTCTTGGTCCATATTCATTGAGTCGAAAAGCATCTGAACGCTTGTCACTGAGCTTAATTTCCAACCGCCAAGGTCGGCTTTCAGGCGAAGGCCATCCATCAGAGTCAGCCTTTTGTAGCCGCTCTTGTCATTGTAGTCAACAGGCAGAAGCCGTTTCTCGTCCGGAAGCCACAGCCTGTAAGGATAGCCGGTCTGATCGGTGTAGGAGAGGGCCAGAATGTTGTCATAAGTCGCCCGCCCGGCCTTTCCTACGCAGACCGCACGGAGCGAGACCGCATCCGAAAGGCCGCAGCGGGAGTTGTCATATTCATTGACATAAAATCCGTTGCTGTGGGAATATGCCGCCACGAGGCCGAGTTTTCCCTTGTAAATCGAGGTTTTTGCGGACACTGTGGATGCGCTGCCATATTCAACACTGGCTCTTATCCCTTGAAAGACAGAGGGTGACAAGGTCTCGACCGAGAGCACGCCTAGCATGGAGTTGCGTCCGTAGAGCGTGCCTTGGGGTCCACGCTGAAATTCGAGGCTGCGGATGTCCGCAAACGAAAAATCGTAGCAATTTTTGTCCAGAACTGGCACATCATCGACATAGAGTCCGATGACGGGATTGTCCATCCGGGAGCCGAGCCCTCTGACGTAGATGGTTGAGGTCATTGCGGTTCCGTAATCGGGGATGTTCAGTCCCGGCACAACCGCAGACAGGTTCTTTGGGGATGCGATGCCGCGTTCCTCGATTCCTTTCATCAGAAAAGAAGAGACTCCGGGGAGATCCGAGATGATGTCCTCGCGCTTGACAGAGGACGTCACGACCGAGCCGGAGATTGTGTCTTTGACCTCTGTCACCGGAGTGGTGACTATCAAGAAGGATGTCAATAAGGATGCAAACATATCGGGCAAATTCGGGCGCAAATATAGTCCCGATGGGGCTTACTGACTTATGATAATCAGATTTTGGGTTGGACTATTTATACATAGCAT
>ERZ808267.299-NODE-299-length-16541-cov-3.717882_pt1 | contig 16541 bp, 14 predicted proteins | sample MGYA00521241_ERZ808267 | MGnify/ENA primary metagenome ERZ808267 (study PRJEB31516, sample SAMN03275592) | gut metagenome | biome: mammalia-associated habitat; material: feces | host: Papio cynocephalus | place: Kenya | collected 2012-07-19 ... | reverse complement strand
GAAAGGAGCAGAGTGGAGGGTTTGGACGACGAAAAAGGGCGATAATGTCGTTGAAGGGAGCAGAGTGGAGAGTTTGGACGACGAAAAGGGGCGATAATGTCGTTGAAATGGGCAGAGTGGAGGGTTTGGACGACGAAAAAGGGCGATAATGTCGTTGAAAGGAGCAGAGTGGAGGGTTTGGACGACAAAAAAGGGCGATAATGTCGTTGAAAGGAGCAGAGAGAAGGGTTTGAGCAACGAAAAGGGAATTAATGGAGATTAATTGGGGTTTAAAAGGTATGTGGACTAAAGTGGATTAAAGGTGGCGGAGTTTTTCGAGATCTGTGCGGTAGCGGGCGTAGAAGAAGAGGCCGGCTAGGGTGAGGCCGATAGGGAAGCCCAGCCATATTCCTTGAATGCCTAGGCCTGCCTTGAAGCCAAGGATGTAGGCGGATGGAATGGCAATGAGGTAGTAGCTGACGAAGGCTGCGTACATGATCGGCTTTACGTCTTGGATGCCTCGCAGAACATTGGCGAAGCAAAGCTGGAGACCGTCACCGAACTGGTAGGCGAAGAGAAGGAAGAAGAGCGAGACGGCAAGGGCTGTCACTTCAGGAGAATCACTGAATATTCCCGCAGCTTGGTAGCGGAAACAGTATAGGATAATCGACAGAGTGGCGGAGATGCCGAGGGTCATGAAGTAACCTTTGCGGGCATATTCACGAATAGCTCCTATGTCCTTTCTGCCGAAGGCGTTGCTGACGAGAATCGAGACAGCGAAAGAGAGTCCCTGCATCATCAAGAAGAACAGCTGCGAGATTGTCAGGACTACCTGATGCGCAGCTAATTCCAGAACACCAAGCCAACCCGCCATCACAGCAGCGAATGTGAAAGTGGAAGTCTCCAGAGCCATCTGTATCCCGATGGGGTAGCCCATCTTGAAAACGCATCTGACATCGCTATGCGATAATACTGCCTCTTTGATCGCACGAGCATATTCATTCATCCTTTTTGACTTGAATATGTAAGCTACGAACGCAATCAGAATCACTGCTCTGGAGACGAGTGTGCTGATTCCCGCACCAGTGAGCCCCATCTCAGGGAAACCGAGCTTACCGTAGATCAGTACCCAGTTCCCGAATATGTTGAGAAGGTTTCCTCCGATAAGCAATGTCATGGAAATCATTGGCTTGCAGATGCCGTCCGTGAACTGCTTGAGAACGTTGAAGCCGAGAGCGAATAGGCTAGAGATACCGATGATGATGAAGTATGGCTTGATGAACGGCATCAGTTCAGGTGCCTGGCCAAACAGTCCGAGACAAAAGTAAATCACGGTGAGCAGCACTACGCTGATTCCTCCGATAATCCCGTTCACAATCAACCCATTCTTTAGCGTGGTCCCTATCCCTTTAATGTTGCCTGTCCCATTGTGCGCCCCAATCATCGGAGTCATTCCAGTAGCGAATCCAAGCTCAGTCATTATGAACAAATTCATGATGTTGTTCACGAACGATGAGGCTGCGAGTTCATCCACGCTGTGCCATCCAATCATGATGTTGTCCGCGAACGCTAGTATAATGACACAAGCCTGCCCAAGCATGATAGGCAGGCCTATTCGGAGTATCTCTTTGATTTTGTTCATAAATACAATGCTGCCCTTGAAGAAAAGGGCAGCAAAGTTACTCACATTGTGTTAGATTGGCAAATTCTCGATTTTGCAATAAGCTGTTTTGAATTAAGACTCCTCAAGAAGATGCAGCTTGCTTTTAGATTGAGGACCCTTTGAAAACCCTAGATTCGCTTTTCGGAAGAAGTCTGCCGCTTAGCGTTATTCTGTTGGAATTGAAAGTTGGATCAATCGCTACCGTGGCATTGTTCGAACCTTTCGGTAAGGTAATGGTCACAATGGCAGAGATAGCCGCTCCCTGAATATTCATGGAATAGGTGATTGTACCTTTTTTGTCGGTTACCATCTTGATGTTGGAGGCTCGTCCATCAAGAGTGATGCCTCCTACACCATTTGGGCCACCGCCATTGAACGGTGCAACCTGAACAACGGCTTTGTCATCAGACAGAGAAATGAAATTAGTGTTGCTTTGAACATAGGCCATGTCTCCGTACTTAAAGATGATCTTGTCTGCTTCAAGTACGAAATCCAACGAATCCAGTGCCTTGACAGCATTGTCATAGGCTATGGAATCCTGCTGTGCTTCAATCCTTTTCTGAAGTTCCTTCAATGCCTTGGCATCCTGCTTTGACTTTGCCCTTAAGGTTGAGTCTGCCTTAATTCTGGCATTTTCAATGGCAATCTTCTCTGATGAAGTGTAGATACGCTTTTCAGTCTGCGCAAAACTTGCGGCTGCTACTAGCAGTAACAAGCAAATTGATGTTATTATTCTTTTCATAGTTATGCTCTTAGTAATATTTTAATAATTACTAACCGAGCAGAGAAGTAACCAAAGTATGTGCCAAAATAGCTTAGGCAGAAGCATTGCCCTTGCTGAGGATGATTGTGATCACCGCAGTGAGGATCAGCAGAATCCCAGCTGCCAGATTGACAGTCAAGGCCTCGTGGAAGACGGTAAGACCAATCACGACAGCTGTCAGTGGTTCAAGCGCGCCCATGATGGCGGTTGGAGTGGAACCGATGATGCGGACTGAGATGCCCATCGAAACCAGAGAGAACACCGTCGGAACGATGGCGAGCATCAATGAATATCCCCACTCACGTCCAGTGACAAGTGGCATGAGGTGACGTTCGGGTGAAGTGAGCGAGAACAGGACCATTGACACAGCGCAGACGATCAGCACGTAGAAGCTCAGCTTCATCGCGGACATGTCAAGTCGGTGGATGGTTGCTCTGTGTGGTAGGTACTTGGAGAATCTGTTGTGGCTGGACTCTAGTTCGGATTGCGGAGCGGAGGCTCGGTTGGCCACAATGATGTAGAGGGCGTAACTAAGGGCGGAGATCATCACGAGAAGTACTCCTACAGTGCTGAGGACCGTTTTCCCGTCACCTTTATACAGTAAGAGCACTCCGACAAGTGATAGGGCTATTGCGGCAGCGGTGGCTTTCGTGATCTTCTCACCGTAGAGCATGGCCATCAGCACGGCTGTCATGACGGGATAGACGAAGAGAAGGGAACAGGCTACTCCGCTGTCCATGTAGAGAAAACTACAATATAGGGTAAGAGAAGAGATTACGAACAGGAGTCCTAGGGCTATTAGGGTTGAGAGTTCGCCTCGGCTTACATTGAATGTCTCGATGTTTCCGGCCACTTCGGCAGGCTCAGTGACCGAAGTCCGGCCGGTCACTGAGCTTGCCGAAGTGACCTTCCTATGCATAAGAATCTTCCCCACCATAATCAGCCCTATAATCAATGCTGCCAGTCCGTACCTATAAAACAGCACCGACTCAACATTCAATCCCTCCTCGTAAAGGTACTTTGCACCAAGAGGGTTTACACCGTAACTAACCGCGGCTAAAATCCCGAAAAAGAAGCCTTTAGCCTTACTCTCTTTAGCTCTGACCATATTCAATTTATTTCAAAACGGCAGCAAAGTTAGCATTTTTCCTCTTTCAGTTGCATTTTCTGCGTTTTCTTTAGGAATTTTCTTGAATATGAAGAAAAGCATTAGGAAAATAATCCTAACTTTGCCCCAAGTTTTTGGTATGACAGTAAAATGAACGATAAAATTAAAAATATCACTGGCATGGTCATGACCGGCAAATTCTGGAAAGATGTAGTGGTAATGACACTCGGAATGCTAGTCGCGGCAGCCGCAGTCTATTATTTCCTTGTGCCTAGCAAACTGATCATCGGAACCATATCCGGACTATCCATTGTCCTTTCAGGAATATGTGAGTCCTTCTTCGGCATTCAGATTAAAGTTTCAATCTTCGTGACCATCATCAATGCCATTTTGCTCGTTCTTGCGTGGCTTTTAATTGGAAAAGAGTTCGGAGCAAAGACTGTCTATACCGCGATGATCCTCGGACCTCTGATGGATTTTTGGGCATGGGTAATGCCTTATGAACGCCTTATCGAACTGGGCACAACTTCCGTGATGGGCGACATCTGGTTTGACCTCTGTTGCTTTGTCTTATTGCTAAGTGTGTCTCAGGCGATTCTGTTCAACATCAACGCCTCCACAGGCGGACTTGACATTTTGGCCAAGATTGTGAACAAGTATTTCCACTTCGACATAGGAGCTTCGGTGACAGTAGCAGGAGCTGTGATTTGCTGTACTGCATTCGCCATCAACCCATTCAAGATGGTGATTATCGGCCTGATTGGTACATGGATCAACGGACTTGTCGTGGACTATTTCACAGCTAGCCTGAACAAACGTAAAAGAGTCTGTATTATCTCAGGAGACTACGACAAAATCCGTCGTTTCATTATCGATGAATTGGGTCGTGGTTGCAGCCTTTATGAAGTGATTGGAGGCTACACGGGAGAGAAGAGCATAGAGATTCAGTCCCTTCTTACGCAAGAGGAATTTTCTAATCTGATGGAGTTCCTCAAACGTGAAAACATCAAATCTTTTGTCACAGCCGGCAATGTCAGCGAAGTCTATGGTCTTTGGCTTAAACACAAGAAATTCCATTTCTAGCTTTCGGGGAACGTTTTTTTTGCATATATTTGCCCATAAGTTCTTAAATCAATGATTATGGCAGAGACCGATCCAGTCTTCCCTCTCGATTCAGAGAAGGTTTATTATTCAATGGATGAATTGACCCTTGACACGGAAGAAGGGCCAAAGACTTTGAGGGTCGGTGCGTGGCTGAACTTCGATCCGGTCAGAATCCATAGAATGATCGTCAGGGAAAAGACGATGCAAGTTGATCAGTTTGAGGTCTATAACCCCTTAATGAGTAAACTGCGCAGGGCTGACCAACAGTACTACAAACAGTTCATGGGCCTTGGCCTAACAATTGATTTTCCGGGCTACACTTCTGAGATTCTCGCCAGAATCCCTTTTGAGAATGATCCAATCAGCTTCTACAAATGGTGGAGGAAAGGAAAACACGAGGATAAAGTCTATCTTTCCAAGGCAAATCAGTTCAAACTGTTCCAAAAAGTAGCCTTGATGGAGCCAAAGATTATGCTGAAAAAGGATCTCGACTTCCTAAAATCTTTCTGAAAATAAGTATTTGAATATGCAAGACTGGCTACAGGCTCTCAGACTTGACACGTCGGCCACTGACATGGACCGTGCATGTGATGTCTGGGACAATGACAATTGCTGTAATTACTCCTCCGATGGCACAAAGCTACTTGACGCGGAGAACTATCCAAGTGAGGTCCACGTTAAGGATGGCACGAGAATCATCTGCGATGGGGCCTTCGCTTTTCAACCGTACATGGCTGAGGACAGGAAGATAGGTGAGGATATTCCTGAAGAAGAGAGAGCATCGTTTTTGGACAAGATATTCCTTCCTCAAAGCATCACTCACATCGGCAGAGAGGCTTTCCGCGAGTGTGGCTGGCTGAAAAGCATCCGTTTGCCTAAAGACTTGGTGTTCATTGGTGATGGGGCTTTCTTTGGTTGTTGGGAACTTCGCTCGGTGAGCTGCCCAGCTGGGTTGATTGCCATCGGAGACGGAGCCTTTGAGGAGTGCTTCTCGCTGAGCAAGGTGAAATTCAACAAGGGACTTAAGGCTATCGGTGCGGGAGCGTTCCTTGCGTGCGAGTCTTTGGAGGAAATTGTTCTACCAGCGGGCTTGGAGTTCATTGGGGATGACGCGTTCTACGGAGCTTCCATTAAAAAGATTTATGTTCCTCAAAGTGCCAGAGCCCATCTGACCGATCTCCTTCCTGAAAATCTTCACCGGAAAATCCGCGACATTCGTTAAGAGAGTTTTCAAATTGAAAGTTTTTCACTACATTTGGAATTGTGATTTTTAAGAATATTACGTGAAATGAATAAATTCTTAAATTTGATTGCTGTTTTGGCGGCAGCGCTGTCGATTTCGGCTTGTAAGACAACGGTGCAGAAGCCCGTGAAAGTGGACTATCAGATGGAATATACCGTTGGTGACGTTACGTTTGAAATGGTCAAGATTCCAGCCGGTCACTACACGATGGGACTTTCCGCAGACAATCGCAGGAAGGTAACGAACGGAATTCCTCACGAGGTGGCTCTTGATGGATTCGTTATCAGTGCCAAACCGGTCTCACAGGCTTTGTGGACTGCTGTGATGGGCAGCAATCCGAGCTCTGTGCAGAACCCTGATGCTCCGGTCGATATGGTGTCTTGGGTAGATGCTGTGAAGTTCCTCGGCAAACTGAACAAGGCTACCGGCAAGATATTCATTCTTCCGACCGAGGCCCAGTGGGAATATGCCCAAAGGGTTCAGAACGGGAAGGTTTTCACGTCAGTCGCAGAATGGTGCCTTGACAGTTATGACGCTGTGCCTGACGGTGCTACAAGCGATGAATATTTCAAGCCGATGGAATTGGCTGTCAATCCAGAAGGGCCCGCTGATAAGGATGGAAAGGTTGTCAGGACCCTACTTGAGAGGATGGAAGTGGATTGCCACACCAGCAAGGCCAAAGTCGGATTCAGGCTAGCCCAACTGACCGATGATGTGTTGACAGACGCTGTTTTGGGACCGATTGAAGGAACTACTATTGACCGTGAGAAAATCGATGCTTCGGATGCGAAGCCGGAAGTATTCACTGTCGGGGGAGTGACATTCAAGATGGTGAAGGTCAAAGGTGGAACATTCAAGATGGGTTACACTTCTGCGGATGCTCCGTATATGAATTTCAATTATCCAGATAATGAAGTTCCTGCTCATCAAGTTACGCTTGATGATTTCGAGATAGGGGAGACCGAGGTGACCGTTGCCCTTTGGAACGCTGTGATGGGTTCTGTCCCTTATTTGAATGACTTGGACGAGCCACAAAAGCCGGTAGGGAATGTCTCATGGTACAACTGTCAGACATTCATCAGTAGGCTCAACGCCTTGACCGGACGTAAGTTCCGTCTTCCTACCGAAGCTGAGTGGGAATATTCCGCTAGAGGTGGTCAGAAATCTCGTCACTATGGCTTCAGCGGATCAAACGACTACGATGCGATGTGGTTCCTTGACAATGCCAAGTCAAAGTCTCATAATGTAAAGACGCTTAAGGCCAATGAGTTGGGATTATTCGACATGAGCGGCAACGTCTGGGAATGGTGCTACGACCGTGCGGGGGAATATTCAGAAGACGCTCAGACGGGTCCAACTGGCGCCACTGAAGGTGGAACTAGAATTCTTCGTGGCGGAAGCTGCGCCAGCCGTTGGGATGCCTGCCGCATCACCAACAGATCCTATATGCCGGCTAAGAACATCAAAGGCACATTCGGGCTGAGGCTCGCGCTTTAGTAAGCGTTAAAGAATAAGTTGACAAGCAAAGATTACCAGACTATTATTTAAGAATTTCATAATACAAGAATTTATACTAAACACTGATAATTGATTTTATGGAGGAGCAACTCAAAGTAACCTGTCTGCACGACAGTCATGTGGCTCTCGGAGCCAAGATGAGTCCTTTCGCTGGATTCGACATGCCGATTCAGTACTCTTCGATCACCGAGGAGCATCTGGCGGTCCGTGGCAATGTGGGTATGTTCGACGTCTCTCACATGGGTGAGATCTTCGTCAGCGGCCCAGACGCGGAAAAGTTCGTCAACCACATATTCACAAATGACATTCGCCCTATGGTTCCCGGTCAGGTTCTGTACGGGATGATGCTTTACCCTGACGGTGGCACCGTGGATGACCTTCTGGTTTACAAGGAGTTTACCGCAGATCACTATCTTTTGGTCGTGAACGCTGCCAACATCGAGAAGGATTTCCTTTGGATCAAGGACCACGCTGAAGGCTACGATGTGAAGCTGGTCAACGATTCCGACAAGTGGGGTCAGATCGCTCTTCAGGGACCTAAGGCCGAGGAGACTCTCGTGAAGGTTCTCGGTTTCGCTGCTGACGCAGCCAAACTGACATTCTACACATTCAAGGATTTCGAGGATGCCGGAACAAGGGTCATCATCAGCCGTACTGGCTACACCGGAGAGGATGGATTCGAGATCTATGCCGCCCCTGGCCTCATCGTGAAGTACTGGGACGCTTTCCTAAAGGCTGGCGTGGTTCCTTGCGGACTTGGCTGCCGTGACACACTCCGTTTCGAGGCTGGACTGCCTCTGTACGGTGACGAACTCACTCCGGAAATCTCTCCTGTAGCAGCCGGCTTCAGCATGTTCTGCAAACTGGACAAGGACGAGTTCATCGGCAAGGAGGCCATTGCTGACCAGAAGGCCAACGGCACGAAGATGAAGCTCGTGGGCATCGAGCTCCAGGACAAGGCCATTCCTCGCGCTGGCTATCCGGTCGAGCTTGAGGACGGCACCGAGGTCGGAGTCGTGACCACCGGCTATCACAGCATATCCCTTGGCAAGAGCATCTGTTTCGCTCTCGTGAAGAGAGAGTACGGTGCGCTTGACGCTCCGCTTTCCGTGCGCATCCGCAAGAAGGTGTTCCCTGGAAAGGTTGTCAAGAAGAGATTCTATCAGACAAATTATAAAAAGTAAAGATTCCGCAGGCGTTTCAGCATGCAAAAAAGTTTGATAATATATTCATAAATAATAAATTCACTATGAGCAAAGTAATAGAAGGCCTCCGTTACAGCGAGGACCATGAGTGGGTAAAAGTTGAGGGCAACATCGCCGTCATCGGTATTTCTGATTTCGCCCAGAAGGAACTTGGCGACATCACCTACGCTGACCTCCCTGAGGTTGACGATGAGGTTGAGGCAGGCGAGGAGTTCGGTGCTTTGGAGAGCGTGAAGGCTTCCAGCGAGCTTCTTTCCCCTGTTTCCGGAAAGGTTGTCGAAGTCAATCCAGACCTTGAGGACACACCTGAGAAGATCAACGAGGACGCTTACGAGGCTTGGATCATCAAGGTAGAGATGAGCGACCCTTCACAGGTTGACGCCCTGATGGACGCGGAGGCTTACAAGGCACACACCGAGAAGTAGTATGTCCGCGTTCCCTTATTTCCCTCACACGGAAGATGATGTCCGCTCGATGCTGGATCGCATAGGGGTGAAGTCTTTGGACGACCTCTATTCCGATGTCCCGAAGGATGTCATCTTCAAGGGTGAATATGACCTGCCGGAGGCAATGTCCGAGCAGGAGGTTCGGGACTTCTTCGAGTCTCTTGACAAGAAGGACGAGAAACTGAAGGTGTTCGTTGGCCAGGGTGCCTACGACCACTACACACCGTCCGTTGTTCCTTACATCACATCCCGCTCAGAGTTTCTGACGGCGTACACGCCTTATCAGGCCGAGATCTCTCAGGGTACCCTCAGGTACATATTCGAGTACCAGAGCATGATCTGCGCTCTGACCGGACTTGACATCAGCAATGCTTCGATGTACGATGGTCCGACCGCTGCTGCTGAGGCTGTGAGGATGGCACCGACCTGCACAAAGCGCAAGTCCCGTGTGCTTGTCTCCTCATCCCTGCTTCCGAATGTAATCAAGACTATCCAGACATATTCAGGTTACCACGGCACCGAGTTGACTCTCGTTCCATGCAAGGACGGCCAGACTTGTCTTGAAAGCGTCAAGGCTGAGCTCGCCAAGAACGATGTAGCCGGGGTCATAGTTCCTTCGATCAACCGCTACGGCATCATCGAGACCTGACCGGCTTCGCGGAGGCTATCCACGATGAAGGCGGAATATTCATTGAATATTGTGACCCTTCCGCTCTCGCGGTGCTAAAGACTCCCGCCGAGTGGGGGGCTGACATAGCTGTCGGTGACGGCCAGAGCCTCGGCATCCCGATGAGTTTCGGTGGCCCTTATGTCGGCTTCATGGCCTGCAGAAAGGAATATGTCCGCAAACTTCCGGGAAGAATTGTCGGTGAGACCCGTGACACGGAGGGCCGTCGCTGCTTCTGCCTGACTCTTCAGGCCCGCGAGCAGCACATCCGTCGCGAGAAGGCCACTTCCAACATCTGTTCGAACGAAAGCTTGATGGCTCTCTATGTGACTGTCTATATGTCGCTTATGGGACCAAAAGGTCTCAAGGAGGTCAATGACCGCTCTTATGCCGCTGCTCACTATCTCCACGATGAGTTGCTGAAGACCGGCAAGTTCGCTGAGGTCTTTGACAAACCGTTCCTAAAGGAGTTCGTGCTCAAGCCGTTGATGCCTGTTGAGAGACTGCACATCAAGCTTCACGACGGTGGATTCTTCGCTGCCCTTGAGACAGAGGAAGGCTATGTAAGTTTCTGTGCGACTGAAAGAAGGACGAAAGCTGAGATCGACGCTCTCGTCGCGTTGGTGAAGGAGGCCTAAGGACTATGAAATATTACGATAAATTGATATTCGAGCTCTCCAAAGATGGGAGAGTCGGCTATTCCCTCGGCAAGAATGAGTGGACTGTCACATCAGATGAGATTCCTGCCGCCCTCAAAAGAACTGAGGCTGTTGGACTTCCTCAGGTGAGCGAGGTTGATGTCGTGCGCCACTACACGAATCTTTCCCAGATGAACTTCGGTGTCGATACCGGATTCTATCCTTTGGGAAGCTGCACGATGAAGTACAACCCTAAGATCAACGAGGAGATCGCCGGGATGAAGGGCTTCCTTGGACTGCATCCTTTGCAGCCGGCATCCACGGTACAGGGTGCTTTGGAGGTTTACTATAATATGGACAAGGCTTTGGCCGCGATCACGGGAATGGCTCACTTCACGTTCAACCCATGTGCAGGAGCGCACGGTGAGCTGACCGGTCTGATGATAATGCGTCAGTACCACATCCTGAACGGGGACCTCAAGAGAACTAAGGTGATCGTACCTGACAGCGCCCACGGAACAAATCCAGCAAGCGCTGCGGTCTGCGGCCTGGAGGTGGTTGTCGTGAAGTCTAAGGCTGACGGCCTGGTGGACGTGAACGACCTCAAGCCTCTGCTAGGTGACGACATCGCCGGCATCATGATGACGAACCCTAACACTCTCGGTCTTTTCGAGAAGGACATCGAGGAGATCGCCGCCCTCATCCACGGATGCGGAGGCCTTCTCTACTACGATGGAGCGAACATGAATCCGCTCATCGGTGTCGCACGTCCCGGTGACATGGGATTCGACATCCTTCACCTGAACCTGCACAAGTCTTTCTCGACTCCTCACGGCGGCGGCGGTCCTGGCTCAGGCCCTGTCGGTGTGTGCGAGAAACTGGCCCCTTATCTGCCTGTTCCTAAGGTGGTTAAAGATGAGGATGGCCAGTATAAGGTACGTGGACGTGCTGGAGTCGGCAAGAGCGATGCACAAAAGAATGCTGTCGGCTGTGAGAAGACAGCCGGTGAAGTGTCTGGCTTCTTGGGCAACTTCGGAGTTATCCTAAGGGCCTACGCCTACATCCTGTCTCTAGGCCGCGAGAATGTGAAGTTCGTTGGAAGGTATGCCACCCTTGGTGCCAACTACATCAAGGAGAGTCTCAAGGAGTTCTACAAACTTCCGATCCCGACTGTCTGCAAGCACGAATTTGTCTATGACGGTCTTGTGAACGACGGCTCGAAGAAGGCCGAGGACGGAACGGTCGAGAGAGAAGGCGCGACCACACTGGATGTGGCCAAGAGGCTTCTTGACTTCGGCTTCCACGCCCCAACGATCTACTTCCCTCTGCTCTTCCATCAGGCCATCATGATAGAACCGACTGAGACAGAGTCAATCGAGACACTGGACGCTTTCATCGAGGTGATGAAGAAGATTGCCATTGAGGCCGCTGAGGATCCGGCTCTTCTTAAGAGCGCTCCTCACAACGCCCCTATCACACGTCCGGATGAGACTACTGCTGCCCGCCAGCCAGTTCTCAAGTTCCAGGACGAGAGGTAATGAAATCCGGTCACTGAGCTTGTCGAAGTGACCGAATTTTTTACTATTATTCCAAATTAATTTGCAACTTAAAACTTTTTCCCTATCTTTGCATTCCCAATGGGGTATTAGCTCAGTTGGTAGAGCGTTTGAATGGCATTCAAAAGGTCAGGAGTTCGATTCTCCTATGCTCCACTTCCCGTTGAATAGTCTATTAAGTATCTTCTTTCATTCATGAACCAGAAGCGAAGCACCATATTCAAGGCTCTTGAGAGTTTTCCAAGAGTCGAGTTGGAGGACATCCGCCAGTATTTTGGAGCGGACGTCCCTACTAAAGTCCGCAAGAACGAATTTGTGGACAGACTTGGCGCGTACATCATCGAAAGGCCTGTCGAGTGGTTAGGCAGGATGCTGGAGAGGGATCTTAGATTGCTGAAGAAACTTGTCAATGCTGGCCCTGGTGTCCCTCTCTATTTAGATTATCCTGATTTCCCATCTGTTCTGGAGACTATCAAACTGTTAGGTTCAGACACCTCTGATGAGAATTTCAGAGAAGTTTGGATCCCGAAAGATTTCTATGACGTAGTTGCTCCACACATTGATGAAGTTCTTCATGAAGGGGAGATTAGCGGTGCGTTTGAGACCGACCGTGCTGCTCTTGGCTACCTTTGCCTCTACGGAATGATGACAGTTGAGGAGTTCTTTGACAAGATGCTTGACTACTGGGAGTTTTCCGGAAAGCATAGCCTTGAATATTTTACGAACATGGTCTATGAGAGTCCTGTAATGAAATTATGTCGGGTTGACGTGGACGGGGTTCGATACATGAGTGCACCTAACATATTCGATCCAGAGGAAATTCTGAAAGGACGTCAGGAATATTCCGCCATTGAGTCGCTTCGCCATTTCACTCCGCAGGAGGCTTTGAAGGCTGGCTTCGGCTCTCCTTATTTTGTCTATGGCCTTGATACCAAGGAAGGTCAAAGACTTGTGGAGATGCTCGGCAACCTTGGTTATGCCGGTGAGGAACTTATCCATGAGGAGCATGACATCTGGATGAATGCCCAGATGATTGGTAAGAATGACACTACTGAAGCCATCTTTGCCAGTGTTTCCCGTAAGCAGGACGAAATTGAGGCTTTTGATGACTATAATGATTGCATGGAAATTGTGGCTGCCTATGCTAACTCTCTTCCAAAGTGGCTCCTGAAAGGTTATTCTTCCAACGAGAAGAACTGCCTGAAAGTTGTCCTCCAGACGGAAGATGATCCGATCCAGTCCATGATTAAGAAGAACCCAATCCTCGGTCTCTTCGTTCCCGCAACCCCTCCGGACGCCCCATGCCCCTGCGGCAGCCGTCTTTCTTACCGAAACTGCCACGGCAAGAATATGAGTTAGAAAGAGAATCCGACACCGAGCTCAGGATAAAAATAATTGAATGAGATTGAGTTAACACCGAGATAGGCGGAGAAACGACCGAAATGTAGAATCGCACCGAGATCCGCAGCGATGCCTTGCACAGAAGCCTCATCGACCTTTGCCTGATTCCCTTTAGAATCTTCCCAAAGAAGTATCCTTCTACCGTAGCCGATTCCGCTGCTGACGCTCAGCCAATCAGAGTATTTGAATATCCCTCCGGTGGTTATCGTCATTCTTGAGACATGGCTTTTGCCATTAGTCCAAATGAAGCCATTATCCGCTGTTCCGTCTTCGTGGCAGATGTAGTCGAAGCCGGATGTCTTGAGATTACCTACAGCCTTGACATAGGCTCCGAAACGTTGTGGATTCCAAACGACCATAAATCCGAAAGATTGATCTGGGACACTGCCTACCGCAACAAAGCTTGCTCCAATCCGCTTCCGCTCGTGTGGACCTTCTGAGTTGACAGGAGCGGGAACATAGACAATTGAATCCTTTATTATTACGGTATTAATTGGCTTCGGAGGCACATGAAGCCTCATTTCATAGACTGACGCAGATTCGATAGGGCAGCCGAACTCGTAGTCCCTAATGATGCCGTAGGTCTGATGCCTGATTGTGATCTTACGCACTCCTTCCGGAACGTACACCCAGACCTCTCCGACTTCCTGCTTTACATCAACCACTCCCATTACCCCGACATCGAAATCAAATCCGACTTCTGGAATCACGACCTTGATCAGTGCTGCCTTGCGGTTATTTTGATCCAGTACCGGATAGTTGCTACGAGCATCCAGATCCCACTCCAACTTCTTGAAAGATTGGACGAAAAATCCAGAGGAATCCGTCTGCGCCAATGCGGAAACAGCGGCTGAAAGCAGAATGAATATAGCAGCGAACCGTCTCATATTCTAAAAATTATAAGGTCCGATTACTCCGAAATCCTTGTCCGGAGCTTCCTGCCAAGTCCTGACGTGGATGACAGGTTTCAGGTAGTCACGAAGATCCACGAGGATGAACAGATAGCCGCTGTCCGAATATGTCGTTGAGAAATATTCCTGCCTTATCTTTATGCCGAACAACTGCTCTCCCTTGCCGAGCTTCATCACCTCGCAGTCAGAGAATTGCAGGTTGATATATTCCTGACTGGCGAAGACTCTGCTGAGGTTCTTGATGTAGTTCGCCTTGCTCTGGCGGGTCAGGGTGACGTAGCGGTTGTTGCTGTATTCGTTCGGTCCTTTGACATTCTTCAGCACCCGCCCGGTGATGATCAGGGCATCGTCATCGAAGATGGAACTGATGTAGTCCAGACGCTTGAGGGCGTACGCCGTCTTGTAGTTTTCGAGGAAGCTGATGAGGATTATCCTTGCCTCCTCGCTCCAGCCTGTCTGGCCGACAATGCCTTGCACAGTCTCTTTCCCCAGAGAGAACGAGAGGTCGCAGATCTTTTTGTCCCTGTTGAAAGTGAACACGATGTTCTCCACAAATTGCCTTTTGTTGCCTTTGAACGAGAACACCATAGGGACGCTTCTTGCGTAGACTTCGTCTCCAAGTCCGTAGAAATTCAGTTCACCGAAGTTCAGCACCCTGGCGTTGCCGTAGCGGATGAGGCGGTTGAATATCTCATAGCCCTCCGGGGTGAAATATTCAGAGATGGATTCATCCGCTCCGCTGGTGATTCCTTTGCATACCTTGGAGACAATGTCTTTATATTCAGATGAAAAGACAACGGGTGTCAGCCCGCTTCGGGTGGAGTCAGGCTCCCTCTGGAACTCCTCTCTCGCCACAACGTCCAGCACTTTCCTTTTGACGGTGGTGAAGTCGATTTTCCGGGCGGTGGATTCGTGTGCGGTTTCAGTTGTTCCGGCAGGTCCGGCTTTAGACTTTGTTTCGCTGCTATTGTCGTTTGTTCCAGAAGCCAATGCCTTTTCCACCATGCTTACCTCTCTGAACAAATGCTGGAGATGTGCCGGAGTGATCTCGTACTTGATCCGGTATTGGTCGATCTTGGAGCCGGGCCTCACCTCCACGAACCCTTTCCCGTCCTTGGCGGACAGTGCCTTGCTCCAAACCTTCCCGTCAAAGAATTTATAGTCAATGTTTTTGACAGGCCTACCGTCAAAAGTGAACGTCAGTTCCACAATGCCCTTGTCATAGATATCCTGCCGGTCGAACTCCACATTCAGCCCTTTGAGAATCGCTTCATGTCTGCTTTTGGCCTCAGCGATTGCCACTACATCGGGTGAGGGGAGACTCCGCATCAGTGTCTCCGCCCAGGAATAGTAACGCAGCGCCACGTCCATCTGGCATTTCCTGTCAGCTGTTGATGCTATTGAAAGCATCTCCTTGACCTTGCTCCTCCTTCCATCGTAGATCCGTCCCATATCGCTTCTTTTAATATACCTCATCACTCTTGCGGATTTCCTGCCAGCCGAGGTAATCATCCCGCACTCCCTTTTGATGTCTCCCAAATAGGTGGACATCAGCCGCTTCCTGATTTCCAATGAATATGGCAGATCCACTGTCAGCGCAAGTTTTCCGACCAACGCGTCAAGCGCCACGCTGTCAGCCGCAGTTGTTGTGGCCTCCATGGCTTCCGCGAAGATGTACGAATTGTCTTTCCTTATGCTTGCGGCGTTCTGAGCGAACACCGGAGCGCAAAGCAGTGTGATCTGTATTGTAATCAGCAACTTTCTCATCGTCCTAACGTCTGTATGCTGAACATTCGGCCTCAAACCGGGCTTTCTGGTCTTTTTCCATCGGCCCTCCGACCTTTTGAAGAGCGGTGTGGATATCATCAGCCATAAGAGCGGCAGTCCCGGCTGAGGCACTGTCGGACTGGCAGTACCTCCTCAACTTCTCGTAATTTGCCAATATGCTGTCCCACTGCTCCCTGCGAGCCCTCTCAATCTCTGAATATGCTTCCAGAAGATCTTCAAAAGTCGCTTCGTTCTCTGTCGCGGTCTCTCCCAGCCTATTTCCGTTCCGGTCAAAAAAATCAGCGTTCCGGCCGGAGAACGCCACCGCAACCTCATCGGAAATGTAATAGACATCATCATAGACCGGAGCCAGAATTTCCCTTCCGGAAGTGTCCGCCAGCCCATATTTTCCGTCCAGAGACACGATCATCGTCCCGTTGAGGCAATTGGTTTCCGTGTCGTAGGCGGGTTTGGCATCTTGAGACTCGGTTCTCGAAGCACAAGCCACAGCGATTAGAGTCAGAAGAAGGAATATTATTGGTTCTCTGTGCATATTCAACAGGTTCTCTATA
>ERZ808267.298-NODE-298-length-16731-cov-2.994063_pt1 | contig 16731 bp, 25 predicted proteins | sample MGYA00521241_ERZ808267 | MGnify/ENA primary metagenome ERZ808267 (study PRJEB31516, sample SAMN03275592) | gut metagenome | biome: mammalia-associated habitat; material: feces | host: Papio cynocephalus | place: Kenya | collected 2012-07-19 ... | reverse complement strand
GTCATTATTAGAGATAGAAAAAATTGACGAATGTCATATCACTTGCACTATGAGCGTTGACATAGAATAGGGGGAGTTTAAAATTAAGGATTACATAATTTTATTAGTTGGGAAATCGGGAACAGGTAAAACCACTTTAGTTGAAAAGCTTGTTAAGGATAGGGGCTATAAAACGGTAGATTCGTATACGACAAGGCCTCAGAGGTATCCAGGAGAGACTGGACATATATTCGTATCTGATGAAAGCTTTAATAAGCTGGAAAACATCTGTGCGTATACAGAGTTTGATGGATATAGATACTGTGCCACTCAGGAGCAGGTCGATGATGCAGACATATATGTGATAGACCCTGATGGGGTGGATTACTTCAAGTCACAGTATAAGGGTGATAAGGAGATCATAACGGTGGAACTTTTAGCTCAGAGACCTGTTAGATATGCGAGAATGAGAAGCAGAGGCGATTCATTCTTCAAGACGATAAGAAGACTAAGAAATGATAAGAAAAAGTTTGGACATTTCAATCCAGATGTGACTATCAACGCAAATTTGGATATTGATGACGTATTTGAAGATTTTATCACAAGTACAGCTCTCATGAAGGTAATTAAAGACATGAGAGAAGAAACAATGGGGCAAGCATAGTTATGAATCCAGTGATTGGAATAGACTTAGATGATGTTTTATGGGATACGCTGACGGCTTGGCTTGATAGATACAATGAAGTCACTGACGATGATGTATCCACGTTTGATGTCAAATCATGGGATATAGCTCAATATATAAAAAAGGGAAATAGAGATATTTTATTCTACGTCTTAGAACAGGATGATTTCTGGGAGACAGTAAAACCTAAACCTAAGTCTCAGGAGTACCTAAAACAACTCATAGATGATGGATATGATATATATATAGTAACTGCATCTTATTATAAAAATCTACGTAAGAAAATGGAACGATTCTTTGAATTGTATCCATTTTTAAATTTCTCCAATGTAATAATCACATCTACAAAACAGATGATAGATCTGGATCTTCTCATAGATGATAACCCGGAAAATCTTTGCGATGGATCGTATAGAAAAATCTTGTTCGATGCTCCGCATAATCAGTGGTGCAATGAAAAAAACATTGGAGCGGTTAGATTTAATTCTTGGGAAGACATATATAAGTTTATTAAAGAAGAGTTACCAATAGAGAAAAACTATATAGGGAGGTGAGGAAATGTACAAAGCTTATTGTGATGTATGTGGCAGAGAAATCAACGCAACTCAGGAGAAAATTCATAAGTTAGAAATCAAGAATGTAAACGAACTTGATAGAACGAACAATTATTATATCGACATGATATGCGAAGATTGCAAGAATCAGTTGGTTTCAATCGTGGACAATGAAAAGACAAGCAGGGGGAATATTGTTGAAAGTAATTAAGAGAGATGGACGAGAAGTAGAATTTGACAAGCAGAAAATAGTTAATGCGGTGTTGAAAGCTATGAAGTTTGGTAGTGGTATCGTAAAGGAAAATATTGCTGACAGTGTAGCTCAGCAAATAGAAGACGAGTGCAAACAAGAAGACAAGATTTCTATTTCTGAAATAGAGAAAAGAGTGTTTGATCTACTTATATTGAAAAAACAGAAACTTACCGCTAGAGCATATGAGGGATATAGGGCTGTTAGAGAAAATCAGAGAAAACAAGGAACTATAGACAATAAGGTTCTTGCCTTAATAAAGGGAACTCATGAAAACCAAAAAGATAACTCAAACAAAGACACTGCTTTAATCTCAACGATGAGAGATTTAGTTGCCGAAGAAGTAAGTAAAGATATTGCGCTGAGAATGATGTTACCACCTCATATTGCTCAGGCGCACAATGAGGGTATTTTATACATACATGACCTAGGGCATTATTTGAATCCGAGCTTTAATTGCTGTTTAATCAACCTTGAAGATATGCTGCAGAACGGAACGGTTATAAATGGAAAAATGATCACTAAACCACATTCGTTTAGAACGGCTTGTACTATCGCTACGCAGATAGTAGCGCAAGTTGCGAGCGGTCAATTTGGCGGACAAACAATCAGTGTGTCCCATCTCGCTCCTTTTGTACGAATTAGTCGAGAAAAAATACGAGAAGAAGTCGAAGACTATATCGCAGATGAAAAACTTGTCAATGAAATCGTAGAAGATAGACTCGCTAAGGAAGTCAGAGACGGAGTACAAACTTTTCAATATCAGATAAACACTCTTCAAACTGCTAATGGTCAAAGCCCATTCCTAAGCGTTTTTATGTACATATCAGAGAATCCTGAATACGAAAAAGAAACTGCAATGATAATTAAAGAATTTATCAGGCAGAGAATAAAAGGAATGCAGAATGAGGTAGGAGCCTGGATAACACCGGCCTTTCCTAAGCTGCTGTATGTAACTGACGAGAATAACATTCACGAAAACAGTGAGTATTTTTGGCTTACGAAACTAGCGGCTGAATGTGTTACAAAACGTATGATGCCAGACTTTATTTCAGCAAAACACATGAAAGAAAACTACGAAGGCAACGTATTCGGATGCATGGACAAAACCTGTGCCTAATATGAGTGATCATATTAGCAAACCCGTCTAAAAGGGGAAGGCTGCAAAATGCCAATCCCTTACTAAGTTAATTTCATTTTGAATTTATAAATGTCTAACGACTATCGAAAACAAGCAATATTTAAAAATGTTGTGGGAATGAGTAGAGTAGGGCCATAAGCGGATGATGGTACGGTGTCCGAGGTAAATCCGTTTAAACCGAAAAGATGGGGTTCTTGAATTTAATCGCAAAATTTAAGAACGTGATATAGTCTTATATCCTATTGAAAAATAGGGAAGTTCATTAGAGAACTGCATAGCGTTGCGAGCTGTGTGAAAAAATTGGGGTTGCAGAGCTTGGCTCTCTCCATATAAAGGAGCCATTAACAACACTGAAGGAGCATATAAATGGTATGGAAGATTCAATATGGGACTTACGTCTATCAATTTAGCCGACGCAGGTTTATCAGCGGAGGGCGATTTGGATAAGTTCTGGGATATTTTAAATGAAAGACTTCAGCTATGTTTTGAAAGTTTAATGCTGAGATATGAAAAGTTAAAAGATGTTACATCAGACGTGTCTCCTATTCATTGGCAACATGGTGCCATCGCTAGATTGGGAAAACACGAGTCTATTTATCCATTACTTCAAGATGGATATGCAACTATTTCTTTAGGGTATATTGGGATATATGAATGCGTAAAAGCCTTAATTGGAAAGTCTCACACTACACCAGAAGGCGAAGAGTTAGCTCTCAAAATTATGAAGCACCTGAAAGCGACTGTTTTAAGTTGGAAAGAGGAAACTGGTTTAGGATTCGCTTTATATGGAACTCCGAGCGAGTCTCTTACAGATCGTTTCGCTAGATTGACAAGAGAAAGATGGGGATCTATTGAGGGAATAACGGATAGGAATTACTTAACGAATTCCTACCATGTGTTCGTACAAGAAGAAATTGACGCATTTAGTAAATTGAAATTTGAAGCACAATTCCATCCAATTAGTTCAGGTGGAGCGATCTCATATATCGAAATGCCTAATATGAAAAATAATGTTGAAGCTGTACTTGCCACTATTCAGTTTATGTATGAGAACGTACAGTATGCAGAGTTCAATACAAAGCTCGACTATTGCATGGTCTGTGGATACGAAGGGGAAATTTTATGCGATGATAATTTAGAATGGTACTGTCCTAATTGTGGAAATAGAGATAAAGACAAGATGAATGTATGTCGCAGAACGTGCGGATATCTTGGTGAAAATTTCTGGAATGAAGGACGTACTGAGGAAATCAAAGACAGAGTTATGCATTTAGATAATAAAGAAATTTCTGGTGATTGTGATTAATGAATTATGCCCAAATGCGTAGTATGGATGTAGCTAACGGAGAGGGTATAGGAACTGCTCTCTTTGTTAGCGGATGTCCATTTCATTGTGATGGTTGTTTTAATCCTGAAACATGGGATTATGGATACGGTAAGGAATTCACTCGAGAGGCATTAAATAACTTACTCGAGGCAACAGACAAACCATACATTAGTCGCGTGTCTATATTAGGCGGAGAGCCTTTAGCTCCCGCTAATCTTGAAACCGTAAGTTTAATTATAGAAAGTCTCAAAAAACATTTTCCTGAAAAACGAATATGGGTATATAGCGGGTATACATATGAATCATTAAATGAAAATCAATTACGAACCATTTCTAAGGCAGATATTTTAGTAGATGGACAATTCATGAAAGAGAAAAAAGATCTAAATTTAAAATTTAGAGGTTCGTCAAATCAGAGAATAATCGACGTTCAGAAAACTATAAAAAATCAAGGTTGATATTGGAGGTGTTTTAACCAGAATTAAGAAAAATAAAATCATTAGACGATAAATATGAAATAAATGAAGACGGGACTATTTTTCGAAATGTTGAAACGAAGAAAGAGTTAAAAATAAAACTAGACATGCACCACTCTCAAACTGGATATTATGTTACTTTTGTAAGATATAATGGCAAACCTAAGAGAGTCATGATACATAGAGCGGTGGCAGAATGTTGGCTCGGAGAATGTCCTCAAGATTATGAAGTCGACCATATTGATAGAAATTCCCATAACAATCATTATACGAATTTAAGATACGTTACTAAGAGCCAACAAATGAAAAATAGAGACCATAGCAAAATTTCAAAACGAGGGGTCGAGAATTTAGAGAGAGCAAGACGAGAAAGAGCTAAACCTGTAAAAGCATGCAATGATTATGAAGAATATGTTTTCGATTCATATGCTGATGCTTCTAGGTTTTTGGCGAGGAAATGCAATTCGGAATTTGAAAAAATAAGATATAGATTAAGAAGAGGATACAATGAAATTTTCCAATATAGCATAGAGTATCTTTCTTAATAACAAACTGAAAGGAGAAAACGAAAATAATGAAACAGATACAGATTAAGAGAATAAGAGATAATGCAGTAATCCCCACTAGAGGCAGTGCCTCTTCTGCGGGGTTGGACTTATATGCAGCAACAGATTATACAATAGAGATCGAACCACGCACAACCGTTCCAATCGGAACTGGACTTTCCATAGCTCTTCCAGAAGGAACCTTTGGAGCTATTTATGCAAGAAGTGGACTCGCAACAAAACAGGGATTACGTCCAGCTAATTGCGTAGGAGTGTGTGATAGCGATTATCGTGGAGAATACATTGTACCGTTACATAACGACTCTGAAAATATGGTTTCAGTGGAACCTGGACAAAGAATAGCGCAGTTAATTATTCAAGAATATGTTCCAGCAGAAATCATTGAAGTAAAAGAATTAGATGAAACCCAGAGAGGAGAAAACGGATTTGGCTCGACAGGCAAATAATACCTCATCAGACTTTTATCTTTCTTCAGTCGTAATGAGCAGCTATGAAATAGAAGACGTAATATATAATCCGCCTGCTACTATTATAAAGTGGGAAGATGGAACAAAAACAGTTGTAAGGTGCATGGAAGGAGCCCCTTACGATAAGGAGAAGGGATTTCTGCACTGCATAGCTAAACGCCATTTTGAAAATACCAGTGTCAACTACAAGAAGGAAATGATTAAATATGGATTAGTTGACCAACCAGAAGAAGTTAGCTACATCGATGACAAGTATAGCGTCTTCAACGATAAGGAAATCGTCGAGGAGCTGAAGGATACGATAAGGTGCTTCTCTGAAATGGAATGGAAGCTGGCATTCAAAATGATGGAAATCGATCTTTTAATTCCAGACGAGTTTAAGAAAATACTAAGAATGCCAGAATATATACGGTTGCATTTTGATATGCTTCCAGAAAGTATTAGATTTGAAAAAACCATTAAACCACTGTTAAAAATAATGAGAGAGGTACGAGATGAAAATAAAAATCTGGGACGATAAATATATCATCAAATCTGATGTATACTGTTACAAACTTATTAAGGTTGCTGATGCGGATAAGGATGATGAGGATGGAGCCGTTGTTGGATATTATGGTGACGTAGAAAATCTGTTTAAAAGTCTGGTTGATATGGAAAAGAGATTGAATAAGTGTACGACTCTTAATGGATATATCAAACACATTGAAGATATCAATAAGCAATTAGAGGCTACTTTGGAGCAGATCAAAGCGGTGATAGGGACTAGAGCTTCACTGAAGCGAATCATGTCTGCTATGCCAGAGGATCTACCGGAAGAAGTGGCAGAGATAGGAGAAGGAAAGAAGCAGACTAAGAAAAGAGGCAAGAAACAGGATGGATAAGGTATTACTTAACGTCCATGAAGTTTGTGAATATCTTGGAATAGGGAAAACCAAGGCGAGGGAGCTGCTTCTCTCGCCTGATTCTGATTTCACTATAAGAATAGGGAGGCGGATATTTGCGCATAAAAAATTGTTAGATGAATGGTTATTGAGGAAGGCAGAAGAGATGGATATATGAGTAAAAATATGATATATTATACATACCAGTACATCTACAGGGAGAGTAGATATAATGGGTAAAGACTTAAAAGGAAGAGAATTAGGGAAAGGGTTTCGTCAAAAGGAAAACGGAGTGTATCTTGCCAGATATACTGACAGATTTGGTAAAAGAAAAGAATTGACAAATAGAAGCCTTACCCAACTAAGACAACAGTACAGAAAACGAAAGGAAGAAGATCAAAAACAAAAAACTATAGCGGTAGAACGAAACTTAACGACAAACGAATGGTATGAAGAATGGAAAGCGACATATAAAAAGGGAGAAATTAAAGAATCTTCTATAATAATTTATGAGAATGTTTATAAAAATCATATTTCGCCTCTTATAGGAGAAAAATTTTTAGCGGAGTTGACAAATTTTCATATTAAAAAGCTACTAAATATAATGAGAGACGAAAAAGGACTTTCTTTTGAAATGCAAGATAAAGCACTGGCAATTTTAAGAGACATGTTCAATAAGGCTATTTTAAATCATATATTAATAGAAGATCCTTCTAAAGGAATCAAGTTAAAAAGAAAAGAAACAGAAGACGTAAGGGTTCTAACAACAGAAGAACAGTTTGATTTCTTTGAATGTGCAGCGGGAACGTTTTATAACAATGCTTTCATAACGCAGATTCAAACCGGTTTAAGGCCAGGAGAGCTATATGCCCTTACGGAAAAGGATTTAGATTTTAAAAATAATCTTATTAATGTCAATAAAACGTTGTTATACCAAAAGTTTGAAGGAGATATGAAAAAAGAATTTCATATTGGGACACCTAAAACAGAAACGAGCGTTAGACATATTCCGATGACGAAAGATTGCAAACTGGCTTTGTTAAAACAATTAATGCAGAAAAAAGCTGTGATGCAAAAGACTTGTAAGCAGGTTCCGGAGCATTTAAAAGATTTCATTTTTACAACAAGAACTGGAATGCCAATTAACACACAAAACTACCGAGAAGCAATCGAACGTATTGTAAATGAAATAAATGATACGAGGGTGCCTGTGGAATATATTGAAAGATTCACAGGGCATTGCTTTAGACATACGTTTGCTACAAGATGTTTTGAGAGCGGTATTGACTTTAAGGTGATACAGAAATACTTAGGGCACGCTACTTTAAAGATGACTATGGATTTATATGTCCATGTGACTAAAGCTACATGTGTTAGTGCAGTGCCTAAACTGGAACAATTATTAGATGAAATAAACGAAATGGATGAGGCTCTGATATTAGACCGATTTGAAAAATATCGAAGAGATCAAAGAAACAACGTCATCGAGTTGCCCTTAAAAACGGGGTAAAATGGGGGTAAATATGAAAATGGGGTAAGCCCGTTCTCTGAAAGCATTGAAACTTCAAGGTTTGAATGAAGACTAAAACAGCAACTGGCTCAACTACTACGTTTATCAGGATACACCTTACGATCTCGGCGAACTTAAGAGCAAAGACTGAGATTTCAATGGATTCCGGGGTTTTGGGTCTGAAGGCTGGATATGGGCAAAGTACCGTAAAATACCGTTATTTATCGCTATATGCCAAAAAAATGGGGGTAAAAATGGGGTATGGAAGACCCGTAAAATGGGGTACTGAAAAGAAGCTATAACTATTGAAAAATCAAAGATGTATTGGTATGTATAATAAAGCGTAAAAAATAGGGAATACCGTAAAAAGTATTCCCTATTTTGCTATTTTTCTTCAAGTGCTTTTATTCGTAATTCTAATTTAAGAAGCTTATCTTGTGTTTGAGATAAGACGTACATAGTTATTCTATTAAGAAATTCATAATTAACAGAATATCCTTCTTCTTCAGAGCCAAGAACAAGAGCATAGTCTCGCCAATTCATTTTGTGCTTTTCAAAAAGCTTAATCAGCTCCTGAGCAATAACTCCTGTAAATATTTTCTCGTCTGTAGAATTGTTATATTTGAATAGGATGATATTTATGTCTTTCCATAATGGAACCAGATCCTCAATAGAGTCTTTTAGGATAGTTTTATATCTAATGTCTGAGCTATACGCAGACACAGTTCCATAAATCGTGTCTTCAAAGTAAGCTGGATATAAACACTCAAAAGCATTCTCTCTTTCGCACACTTTTCCTACTGCTACACTATTCTCAGAAAAGTCCATCAGAAGTTCTTCTGTGCCAACCTCAGCAATAGAATAACCAGTAGCTCCGTATTTATCAGCTATGGTAAATTTGAAATCATAAGATTCATCAGCTGAGTATGGTCCGTATACTTTCTCGATAGCCGTATTTTTATCAAAAGACCATTCCTCCAATTTAGCGTAAACGCTGTCTGCTTCTAATCTCCCTTTTTTATAAAGAACTGCCGTACCTGTGTTATATCCTACAGAACCAAGAATTAAGCTTGCAGAGACTTTTACATAAGTACCTGACTTATTCAACGTGCCATCCTGCAAACAGCGTGAAACTGAAAATGACGATATCTGTGGATTTGAATAAGGCAGCACACTGATGGTTTTCGTAGCAACATTAGATATCTGACCTCGCACATCAACAGCTTGTACCGTTATCGTGTTTTCACCCGGAATGGTCAATCCATCTAATATAAAATCACGTATGATGTAGCTATTTTGTTCCTTTTTCTCTAATGCAGGATAAACTTTTCTGACAGAGTTTAAGGTAATGTAATACGACGAAATAAGACCACCGTCGCCACCAGCCAAAATAGGAATAATCGAAACCTTAGCTTTACTTTTGCCTTGTATAAAAACGTCAGTAGCCGTATTAGGTTCAATAGGAACAGGAGTAATAGTTACACTGGAAGGGTTTATAGTAGGCTTATCTGTGTCTCTTATAGAAACGATCGTTGATGCACTGCTTGTACCCAAACTTGAATTACCGTTATATGTAGTAAGGGTAACTTTAAGCGTTTTTGCGGCTGTGTCCATGTAGGGCAAAAACTCGTCAGGATCCAAAACGTAAGAGTAATCCGTTGCGGAACCATCGTCTGACGCTTTCGCTAAAATAGGAAAAGTATAATTTCCAACACTGCCCGTAATCGAGTGTCTCACCAAGTTACTGCTTCTTTTAAGTTTGATTCCTAACGTTTCTCCTAATTTAACACCATCTGAATTAGTGATTGAAAAACTGGATTTATTTGCGAGCTTATCAAGCTTAGCATACAATGATCCAGTGCTAACAGACCAATACCAGACTCCACTATAACATACATTGAAGTCCAAATTACAAGAGATAGCTACCGTTCTATTACCATCTGCGTTGTGCGGAACTTTAACTGTATGGGTAACTATCGTTCCGGTCGAACCCACCCCGTTCCATGAGTGTTGAGTTGCTGTTTTAGAAGAACCATTGATAGTAATAGTAACTGGATGATTATAGCTTTCGTATATTCGATAGGTTCTATATACCGATACTGATGCAGTTACGTTCGATGCATTTTCTCCAGTAATAGGAGAACTCTTCCAATCTATTACAATGTAGTTATGGTATTGTTTATCTATGTAATGTATAAAACGTCCACTTGCCATTTATTAAACACCTCCATTTGTTGACGTATCTGTTTTAGGTTTATAAGACAGCTGAAGATGTTTATTGTTTGAATTATATTTCAATAAGTAATCTACGATTCTTATAAATTCCGTTTCTACTCCACCGACCGTAAAGATTCCGTCTTTTAGATATGAAGTTTTCGCGCCATCTCTAAACTCCATCTGCTTCCCAGATTCTCCGCCTATGATTAAAGTTCCTTCAGTATTTTTAATCAGGTCTTCATTCTCTTTTTTAAATAAAGCAATCTGTTCTTCTGCGTAATTTTTTGCAGCTAGTAAATTTTCTTTTATGCTTGTATCAGCCTGTTTTAAAAGCTTGTCTATAATCTGCATATTTGAATAATCATCTTCGCTGGAGCCTATGCCTGCGAGATAATTTCGCCACTCCTTAAACGTCAGAGTCGTCTGTGTGTCATCAAAAATAGTCAAGCCATAATTGGTGGTCTTACTTATTTCTGCCATCTTTACCTCCTCTTAAAAAATAAAAGAGGCAGCAATATAGCCACCTCATTAATTCGTATTGTAATATGTTTCATTTCGATCAATATCCAGATCCTTTATGAGTTTTGAATCCATTGAACTAATTTTATTAGGGTCCAACTTTGTAATCAAAGCTTTAGAAACAAGATTTAATTTTATAGATGCAGTTACCTTAGGATTTATCAATTCCAAGGTAGCATGTTTAAATAAAGGGAAGTTAGATACTCCCAATATGATTTCAGGACCGGAATCATAGTCTTCTAATTCAAGATCAATAGGTATCCTAGTTGAGAACGGAATTATAATTTCTCTACTGTAATCATTCAAGTATAAATCAATAGTTTGTCTCAATCAGATCACCTACACATTCGATGTTTTAATCTTTAAATCACCAACAGGTATTCCAACAATTGTCTTAATTGGAACATTCATAGTCGCATTCAATGCACCATACATCAGCAAATTCCCACCAGTCTGAGAATCGTAAATAACATAATGTGTAATCCCTGGCCATTCTTCTGTACTTTCTGGTAGATAAATCGCAGTATGATTTGATACCATTCCTGTCGATAAATCGGCAGTGCCGAATATCTCTTCTGAATTAATAATCCTTGCTCTATGATAAGCCTCATCTGTTGGTTCAGTTACTCCGCTTCCATTGACAGAGGGAGCAGTAGAAGACAGTCCTAAATAGAACTCATATGGAACAATTTGAGTGATCTGGTGTTTAAAAATATCTTCACTTATAGATTTTAAAAAATAATCCGTGACCATTCATAACACCTCTATTCTGTTCCTTCTGTGTCTGATGTATCTGATTCATCAGGGAAAGCGTCTGGATTTATGTTCTTATTCACAATCAGCTCTCCCTGAAAACTTTCCTGTTTATTGTTTGGAGTTCTTACAGACAACTGATAAATGTATTTACCTGCAAGTCCCTTTGTCTCTTCAGGTCTCAATATTAATAAAAAAGCCTTATTGTCGCTAGGATCTGCTTCACAGTCCTTAGTAAGAATAGGCTTTTCGTATCTTTGGTTATAGTCTAATAAGGCAAAATTAAGTTTTAGGTCAGTTACTTCCATCATTCCACCACGATCATCATCATGGATTCGAATAGGGAACTCTTTGTAGTCTCCGCCAATAATGCTAATTTTACCTAACTTAAAATTCGATATGCAATCTGTCATTACTGTTCACCATTATCTTCACATCGCTGAATTAGCTGAGCTAATGCAATTAATGCTTGTGCCATATTTATAGTATCAGCACCACATGTGTGGACTGTTTTAAACTGTTCAAATATTTTAAGTAATTCTGTTTTCATGTTTTCCTCTTTTCTTTATAAATAATCATTTCCAATACCCTTTTATCGTTATATCCACCCAGTAGTTTCCGGCTATAAGCGTGTTGTTTTGCCTCCCATAAAGTGTGAATGCCCCATTTGTTTCTAAACCACTCGGCGTGAATATCATGCTAGTAGTTCGCGTGCTTCCTAAATATCTACCAACAGCTGTGATCAAAGGGTTGCGATAATTTTCTGAATATGAATTAGAAACTATTGTAAATCTCAAGTCTTCCGGTAAACTTATAGTCTTGTATCCACTTGTAAAAGTGAACATGTCTCCGCCGCGTATTTCAAATTCTCCGCTGGCGTATTTTTTGTATGTCCATACCCCCGAGACTCCACGTTCAACTATGTAATCAGCAACCTCTGCTTTCCAGGCAAGCAGAGACTTCGTCTTTGTACCAAGTCGCTTCATATAATCTAGTATGCTTATCATGCTTGCCACCTCTTTCGGTGGCAAATGAAACATCGGAGAACAGCGGTATTTTTACCCCCCCCCGAGCCATTTAACATTTGAAGAATTTATCGCTTTTATCATCATTATCTCCTTTTAAATAAAAAATAAAAGCAGAGCTGACTACTCTGCTTTTAACCTATATCTAATACATTATACGTTGATATGTACTGCATTACCCATCTGAGCAGTATTTGCATATGAATATGCAGCACCATACTTATATGCAAGATTTACGACTGCATTTCTACCAGCTGCAGTATTGGTAACGCCCGGAATGTAGATATCAGCTGCCTTACCAAATCTGTGAGCTGAATTTGTTATTCCTCCAACCTGACGATTAAAAGTAGCACATCTCTGTCCTGATGTAATCGTGATCGGCTTTCCGTAGTATGATCTTATTTTTTCAAGGATATTGAGAAGAGCAGCTGATGTTGTTCCACCTGGATATCCATTGCAATACTTTCCACCGCACTCACAAGCAAACTCAGCTTTCTTGAAGTGTGCGCTTGATCCGTTGCCAATATTGCTATTCAGTGCTTTAAAAGTTGCAGTTCCTGCGATACCGTCTACAGTCAGTCCATACTTACGTTGCACTGCCTTAATTGCGTTGATTGTATTTGTACCAACAAGTCCATCCTGAGCGACACCAATCTTCGCCTGTAACGATTTGATACATGCAACCAGCTTAGCATTTGTGTTTGCACCATAAATTCCATCTACAGTCAGACCATGGTCTCTCTGGAAAGCTCTTACGGCTGCTTTTGTGCCAGCTCCATTAATTCCATCGATTGCTCCAGTGTAATATGCGTAATAGTGTTTAAGATCTAACTGATATTGTCTTACTGTTAACATTCTTGTTCTCCTTTCATCAAAAAAATAAAAGCACCTACATTTCTGTAGATGCTCTTACACCAAATACGTTATCTTATTTTGCTTCTGTTTCTGCAGCAACTTCTCCATCATCGATATGAGTTTTCTTGAGCTCATTTAATGACTCCTGAGCGTACTTTGCAGATTTAGTTACGTTGTTATTCTTCCACCATACCCAGATCATTGCCAGGCCCGATGCAATCTGAGTTGCCAGTTCTGTAAATGCTGTTTCATCAAACGGAATAGGGTTGATGCCTTTCATAGTAAGAATAGTGTTAATCATTAAAATAGCTGCAACGATTAATCTGATAATTGCTTTTGTTGTTTCGTTTTTCATTTTACTTTCCTTTCCTTAAACCTCTGAAAATCTTGAGAGACGTATGGCAAACATGGCATTGTAATTCGTATAAGCGCTAGTAGTATATCCATACCCAGTAGAAGCGATAACCGCATTGTCTTCAAGTGCGTTCACTAGAGCCCATACAGAAACTCCACCACCTGCCTGCATCGTGCTCCTAGCAGTGTTTGATACCAATATTGATACATTAGATGCACCATAGGTACTGTTACTACTAAGAGTGATAACATGTATATTTGTCGCACCTATGCTGGTCGCATTATGTGCGAGAACTAAATATAACCCCTTTTTTGAAAGTGTTAGATTTCCTGTCCTATAAGTTTTACCTCCTTGGTTTGCAACTTTTTCAGTGCTATAATTCCAATCAAAAGTAGAACAATATGCTTCAAGAGTATCTATGTCAGCTGTATTCTTTTTTACCTTCGAGCTTAATCGCTTTAAGAGCTGTTTAATACTTACCATATAAAACACCTCTCTCTAAAGAATATTTTTCTAACTAATTTGCCCCCCCCGGAGAGTTTTGCGAACCCACATGTGAACCACTTGATAAGGTGGCATGTTATTGTGGGCATTCGTATTACCAACGGGTAATGTCATCATTCTGTACAGGTCGTTCTCTCCGGCCTTCGTGTACCCCTGCCCCGCTTTAGTTAATCTAACCGCATAACTCGGAGCACTTGATGACGATGATGAATTAAGTGATTTACTGCTCGAATACACGTTTCCGCTGTTGCCATACTCATGGACAGCATGTCTGTGTCTTGGCATCTCAGATTCAGTCAGAGCGTGTTCTTCCTCGCCGCCAGTAGTTCCAACTTCGTGAGTATCATCAGAACCAAATAAGAATCTACCCTCCAGTTTCTCCCAAGTTCCACCCCAAATAGTGGCGGGATTAATTTCCTTTGTAGTACAATAAATGGAGCCAGGCGGATATGCGATGGCTCCAACATATTTTCTTAAACTAACTTTCATTTTCTCTCCTTATTCTAAATCTTGATACAGTGCCTCTAGTTCATCATCATCTACAAATATGTCACCATAAAAATTAGAGGCACTATAAAAATCAGCATCAGCATGAAACTCTGATGTTTTATGTAAATACATATTCCATCCAACTTCAAATACAGGCAATGAACTAGTTCCTCTTTCTGCAATTTTTCCTACTGCAAGCTGATATCCTTTTCTTGAAGATAGGATTGCTTCTGCAGTAGGTAAAGTGAAGCTCATTTTAGCAACTTGTCCTACTTTATCTTGAACATAGTAGGTTATATCAACCGTTTTTGTATGGACAGCGCTTATATACTTGGTTTCTCCACTCGTAGTGGTCGTGTTTATTTCAGCCGAATCTGCTTCTTTGCTTATAACCTTTGCAATGCTTAAAGCATTTCCTGATAATCCTGTATCTATTTCAAAACTAAAGCTAACTTTTGCATAGTCTCCATTATTTTTTTCAGTACCAGAAGATAAGTTATTGCTCCATCTAACTGGGGCAATGTATGATGTTATCTTTGGTGGAGTGTAGTCATACGTTTGAATGGTAGATGTTTTAACTGTTGTTCGGCCTCTTGAGTCTGTGATGGAATACGATACGCTAGTATTACCTACAGAAGAGAGAACATTCGAAGTAGATGGATTGGCTGTATAAGTTTCACCGTTTACAGTTATAGTTCTGGATTTTATAGTTGCACCATATTGTCCAGTTTCAGTTCCAGTCACTGTTATCCTAGATTGTCCCACTAGATATTTTCCAAAAACTGAAGCATGCCCATTGCTGTCCGACGTAGTAAAAGACAGGGCAGGGTTGAGCGCTGCTGTTTGAGGAACGTTGACCGTTAAAGATGCAGAAGAAGATCCCAATGTAGTGTTGCCATTTTTTGTCGTAGTTGTTATAGTCGCAACACCGCTGTTGCTATTTGGAATCTGATTGTTCCACTCTAAAGGAATAGTCAAGGTTTTAGATGTCGTTGAAGTTCCTAAATCATAGGAAATTTTTTCCTCGCCCAATTCTACGGTCACTGTGTCTGTAAAGCTGGAACTTTTTTTATCTAAAGTAATAGTAACAGAAGTTGTTCCATCGGCGTCAACAGAAGTGGGGGATACTGAGACCCCCGACTTCCTTGGTATTGTTGTCAGTGTTTTTGATCCACTAGCATAAACAGTACCAGCACTTACGCCTGTAGTATAAGATGCATTAATTGTTATTGATCTGGTTCCGTCTGCATTATGGGTTACCCATCCGCTAGTCGAGCCCAATGCGGTAGATGTATTCGCACTAAACGCATGATACCATGAACCAGAAATGGCACCACTTACAGTTACTTTACATTCGTTCGTTACGGCATTCCATGAACCGCCACTAGAATAAGCAGTTACAGCTACAGTTATATATGTTCGATTGTTGTCGATCTGTTGTGTTCCCTGAGTTATTGTAAGTCCTAAGCTTACTGCCATTTATTCACCTCGCTTTATCCTTCATAAGTTAATGTAAAGTCATTATTGTCATTTGTGATTACATGTTTTCCGACTGCCATTTTTTGCAGTATCTCTGCTGTTGCAATGTAAAGTTTTTCGTTCGATATATAAGCAACTTCTGTTGCTTCAGTTCCAAAGCCAGAATAGAAACTCCACCTATTTGGAGCAAATAAAGTAGAAACATCTGCAACCTGAACAACTCCATCATCATCTTTGTATACACCATTGATTCTTAATCCTGCCTTTTCGACTTTAAAGACCGCATCGTAGTCCTTCTTAAAGCCTTGGAAACTATCATTAACATTGTCTACCTTATTATCAACAGCGTCTATCGCATCCTTATTATTTTTTATGTCAGACTTATTCTTTTCATTATCGGCAATCAGACCCTGATTTTCATCGTCGCCTTCTTTTCCGTTTAAGATAGTGTCAATGGTGTCTAATTGATCTTTAGATTCTTTCTGAGCGGTCTTTAATTCTTCTTGGAATTCCTGCATACCATCTGTCTTCTTATCAAGATTTTCAATATTCCTGATACTATCTTCAGGAGCAGGAGTCCACAGATCAGATGTACTATTACCTTTAACAAGCTTTGCCCATTCGATCGTAGTTTCAGATGTGCCGCTTGTTGGGTACTGCTTAATTCTCAAGAATGTATTCGAAGTTGCGTCAGCAGTG
>ERZ808267.297-NODE-297-length-16749-cov-3.160956_pt1 | contig 16749 bp, 12 predicted proteins | sample MGYA00521241_ERZ808267 | MGnify/ENA primary metagenome ERZ808267 (study PRJEB31516, sample SAMN03275592) | gut metagenome | biome: mammalia-associated habitat; material: feces | host: Papio cynocephalus | place: Kenya | collected 2012-07-19 ... | reverse complement strand
TAATCGTTCATTGACAGGAAATGCTCCAGACGCTGTCTCCAATCATCCATTGTCGTGACGATGTGCCTTCGCGCGCGAGATTCGGCAAAATCAAGGAATGATGTAGTTATTGAGTTGAGTTCGGATAATTCTCTCTCAGACAGATAGTTCTTCGCAATTATGGAGTCTGATCTTTGAACTCGGCCAGATGGCGCATTCTTCCACGTGGTAAGGCCCATATTAGGCATCTTGGCATCAGTGCGTTGATAAACAATTTCAGCGGCAGTGCGGTGCGTGACCGCTATATGCATCATATTCTGCACCATCTTGAAAAACAACCTAGTGCTCTCCGACTTTGCATCGTAATCCGAACTACATTCGGCATAGATGTCGGTAATTTTCTGGTAATAACGCCTTTCAGATGTCCTGATCTCACGGATGCGTTCAAGCAAATCATCGAAGTAATCCTTGCCGAAATGTCGCCCTTGTTTCAGCCGTTCATCATCTAGAGCATATCCTTTGACGAGGAACTCCTTAAGCACAGAAGTCGCCCATATTCTGAACTGTGTCGCCTGATAGCTATTGACTCTATAGCCCACAGCTATTATTGCATCAAGATTATAGAACAAAGGCGTGCGCTCTACATCGCGGTCTCCTTCAGACTGAACTATCCCAATTTTTCGGATAGTTGCCACCTCTGACAATTCTCCGCTGTCGAATATCTGTTTCAAATGGTAATTGACAGTTCGCACATCCACTCCGAAAAGATCTGCCATCCTCTTCTGGGACATCCAGAATGTATCACCATTGAAGATAACCTCAATACGTGTCTCTCCCTGAGCTGTCTTATAGAATAATATATTGGAATCAACTGAATTACGAATAAGTTCTCCTGTAGAAACAGTATTGGAGAAGAACAGCCTTGCCTGCTGTACCATAGGTTTCTTCCCGTCTGCATTCTCGGCAATAATCAGACAAGCAAGGCGTGAAAGATGGAAGGTCTCCACTTTTCTGAAAGCCCCTCCTCCGACTCTTACCATATCAACCGATAGGTTGAAATGCTCGTCGATTTTCATACCTTTATCGTTGGAGACAGCAATGGCCTTATCAATCACAGCTTTGAACTTCCAGTACCCAGAATACCCAAGCGCGTCAGAAATTTCACGTGAATTCCAATATTCCTTTCCGTCATCACTCCTATGCCGTAATTCGTCGAATACAGATCGAAGCTCCTGAATGTTGTTTTGTTGTTCCATAATTCACCAAATTTACTATAATCAGTTGAATTATTAGGTAATATTTGCGATTATTTGCTGGAAATACAAATTAAACCGTAATGTGTCGTGATTTTGTTTATTGTGTGGCGTGCCAGTCGCCTGTTCTTAGAACGTACAAGATTACAGGCCTGGCCCAGAACTATTTCGCAATAAGTGGCCTATGGTCCATCTATTGCCGCGCTCGCGGCAAGTTCTCGGTTATCTCGCAGCGTGGATAATGCAATAATGAGGTTGTGTGAAATTAACCGAAAATAAGAAACTCAACTTTCGCAAGTAGGCAATTACTTGTTGTATAAAACATTATCTCACGTTCGAGTGTGATAGCCCATCCACATCAATTCACGTTACCCCTACCCTAAATCCCTCCCCTTGAGGGTGGGCTTGCTTTCACTGCAAGCAGTGAAGAAGAATGGTGTTTCGCAAATGCTAGACTTGAGATGTTCATTACTTTTGGATTTATCACAGTCAGAACCTTGGCTGGTTCACATGGATGATACGGCAGTAAATGAAAATCCTCAACCAAAATCTTTAAAATGATTGCGTTTCCCGCGCCTAGAGCGGCCACAGCCACAAGGCTATCTTTGGTCAGGAGCACCGCTGCTTGGAGGCTTTGGCGGCCCTTTACCCGGATAGGGCGCGCGAAGCGCGTAGGCCGCCATGGCCTCCAAGCAGCGGTGCCAAAGCAAGGTAAAGCATTGTCTGATTCATTTTCATAAGAATTAGTATCACCTACTCTATGTCTATACGCAACACGTTCTGTGTCAACGAGTGGTAGGAAATGTATTAATTATCATATAGTTAACACTTCGTCTTGAGTGTTAAACTGCTAAAGGCTTGTGGATAAAATATTTATTAACAATGATTTACGAATTACGCTTACCTCCAGTTAGGGAACAGACCAAAAGTTGAGAGATAGAACGACAATTTTGCCGCGAAGTGCCGTCGAACCTCTCCATTTGTCGGTTTTGAACGACATTATAGTCTAAGAATGTCGTCCATTCCCTCCGGCATCAGATCTTTTACTAGCCACGATTTGTTGCGTGGTGATTGTGCGGAAATCAAAGACATGAGTTGCCACACATTGGAGGCTTTATTGGGCGAAAACGCTGCCGTGACGAGTCGGGAGGCGGGTTACGGTGTCAAATAGAGACAATATCGTCACCGAAGAGAGTCGTTGAGAGACTATCGGTGACAAAAATGGGTAAAATCGCTGCTTTGGAGTGCCGTGCCGGAGTGCCGTGCTGGAGTGCAGCGCTGAAGTGAAGCTCCCTACCTGAACAGTCGGTCGATGTCCTTGACGGTGTGGGGGAGGGCGAAGACTACGACGCGGTCGTAGGGCTCGATGCGGGTGGAGCCGATGGCGATGTAGGACTCGCTGCCTCGGATGAGGCCACCGATCACAGCGTCTTTTGGGAACGTGATGTCCTTGAGGGTGCCTTTGGTGATGGCACTGCCGGGAGCGACGGTATATTCAAGAACCTCGGCATCTGTGCCGCTCATGTACTTGACCAAGCGGGCCTTGCCACTGAGGGTGAACTTGAAAAGGCGGCCTGCGGTGATTAGTTTCTTGTTGATGACAGAATCGACTCCCATCTCCTCAGCTAGGTGTATGTACTCGATGTTCTCTACCTCAGCGATGGTGCGGTCAACACCGAATTTCTTTGCCACGACACAAGCTAGTACATTTGCCTCATCGTTGCCTGTCAGAGCTAGAAACGCATCGTGGTCCTTGATTCCTTCCTCAAGCAGAAGGTCTGAGTTTCTGCCGTCTCCGATGACCACAATCACATTGTCAGGAAGCCTTTCTGACAGAATCATTCCCCGTTCCTTGTCCCGTTCAAGAATCTTCACAGAACTGATTTTCGGGCTTAGTTTGGCTGCGACTAGTTCAGCGATGTCCGAGCCTCCGAGAATCATTACTTTGTCGATTTCGATGTTGCTCTTTCCGAGGAACTTCATCAGGAATGACATCCCTTCGCGAGTGGCGATGATAAAGACCAAATCATTGAACATGAATTTGGTGTCATACTTAGGCATGATTGTCTTTCCGCCACGTGAGATGGCAATCACACGGAACTGAAGCTCATCGCTAGTGGCTATCGCAGCAAACTCAGCGATCTTCATGTCCAAAAGAGGGGAGTCCTCATCCAATTTGAACACCTCAACCTGGAGTTTTCCCCTTGCGAAGTCCATGGATTCGGTAGAGGAAGAATGTTTGAGAAGATCAAAAATCTCATCTGCTGCAAGCCTTTCTGGGTAGAACATTAGTTCGATACCCATCTGCTTGAACAACAGCTTATTCTCGGCTGAAAGAAAATCATTGTCGTCAATTCTGGCCGTGACTTTCTTCGCTCCGAGATTCTTAGCCAAAAGAGCACTCACAAGGTTCACGTCCTGAGGCACGAAAGGCACAACGGAGATGAACAGGTCAGCGTTCTGGACATCAGCCTCACGCATCACCTTCAGTGAGGATGGTGCCCCTTCGATGGCTATCACGTCTGCAATAGCACTGATGTTGGCAAGCCTCTGCGGATCATCGTCAATGACGGTTATGTCATTGGCTTCAAGGCTCAGCATCTTAGCAAGATGCGAACCGACCTCTCCGGCTCCTTGGATGACGATTTTCATATAAACTTCCTTAAATATTCAAAAATTCCGTTACCTTTCAGCATCGCGAGCGGGATGATCCACTCCGGAAATAGTGGCGGGACATCTATCCCGCGGTGTGTGTCGGCATATTCTTGAATCTCCTTGACGTCAGTTTTGGAGCCAAGGCTGCGGAACTCCTTGTGTGCCTCCCAGACCGCCTTGAAGCAGTCTTTTTTTCCTGTCAGTAGATAGACAAGAGCGGAACACCCGTCCATGCATTTTCTTATGAATATGGTCCCTTTGGCGCGCCTGCAAGCTTTGACGGCCGCTTTGTCAGGAGTCAATTCCTTGACTTCCTGCAATGAATATGTCTTAGCGAGGTTGTTCTGGAGCATCAGCAGATTGTTCCTGTAGTTTAGCTTCAGCTTCCATGGGGAGTCGTTCGGCAGAGTTCCGCCTCCAAGATGCCACACAACTGACTGAGGCACAACGAATATGCTCTTCCCTTCAAGTTGGAGTCTCCAGCAAAGGTCAATCTCCTCCATGTGGGCGAAGAACCTGTCGTCTAGCCCGCCCATCTTTGAATATTCCGTCTTGCGCACCATAAGACATGCTCCCGTGGCCCAGAAAACTTTGGCAGGGGAGCCATACTGGCCAGAGTCTTTCTCAACTCTTTTGAGAACCCTTCCACGGCAGAACGGATAGCCGAAACGGTCCAGAAAGCCACCGGCCGCACCTGCATATTCAAAGCTGTCTTTGTCGTACCAAGAATGGAGTTTCGGAGCGCATGCAGCGCAGTCTGGATGCCTGTCCATCCAATTCGTGAGCGGCCTAAGCCAGTCCTTAGGAACTTCGATGTCTGAGTTGATCAGGACAAAATATTCAAGATCAACGGCTTCCGGCAGCGAGCAGACGGCCTTAAAAGCTCTGTTGTAGCCACCGGTGAAGCCGTAGTTCTTGTCAAGGCGGATCTGTCTTACCGATGGAAACTTTTCGGACAGCATCTCCATCGATCCATCCGTGGAGGCACTGTCTGCAACGATGATTTCTGTCCCGTCCGTGGCCGAAGCCAGCAGACCGGGCAGAAAACGTTCAAGATATTCCTTTGTGTTCCAGTTTAGTATGACAACCGCCGTACGCATATTCCTTGATTATTCTTTGTTGCAGTCACCGTTGCCGTGGCAGCATCCACCGTCTTTCTTGCCTTCACCGTGGCAGTACTCACCATCCTTGTGCCCCTCACCGTTGCAATCGCAACCGTCTTTGTGGCAATGGCACTCGTGGTCTTCCTGAGGTAGGAACTCTCCGTGAAGGCCTTCCTTAAGTTCCTTCTCAGTAGCCTCACGCACGCTGACAACCTTGCCGGTGAAGTTGAGGGTCTTGCCGGCCATCGGGTGGTTGAAATCCATGACAACTGTGTCAGGTTTTACCTCATGAACGGTTCCCTGAACAACTTGGCCGGTGTTGCTAAGCATAGGAATGATCTGGCCGACAACGAGAAGATCTTCACGTACCTTGCCGTCAATCTCGAAGGCGGCTTTAGGAAGCTCAAAAAGTCTGCTCTCATCGAATGTTCCGTAGCCTTCTTCTGGAGTGAGTGTGAATGTGAACTCATCTCCCGGTTCCTTGCCCTCTACCTCACTCTCGAATTTTGGTAGAAGCATATGTGTGCCGTGGATGTAGCCAAGCGGGCGCTCTTCGGTGGCCTTGTCAGCGAGTTTGCCGTCCACCATCAGTTCGTAGGTCAGCTTGACCACATTGTTTTTCTGTACTTTCATAATGATGATTTATTGTTAAAATGTTTATTGTCTGTTTGTTATGACTTTGTACGTACTTGGTGTCACGCACTGAAGTCCACATTTCCGAACGCTAAGGTAGGAATAAGTTTTGACTTACAGAACCTCGCATCGTTCCCAGCAGCCAGAAGATTGTTCCAAAGTGTGAGAAGATTGCCGGTTATGAGCATTTCTCTTACCGGATGCACGACCTTTCCGTCCTTGAAAAGGAAGCCTTCAACTCCGAATGAGAAGTCACCGGTGGCGGAGTTGCTGTTGCCTCCGTTGAAGCCGGTCACGAGGATGCCGTCTCCTACAAGCCGCATCAGTTCGGTCTTGCCGCAGGTCGCTTCGACGAGCTCAGCGACCGATGTAAACGGTTCAGTGACCGAGATGCGACTGGTCTCAGAGCTTGTCGAAGAGACCTTGCAAGCGACCGATGGCGCGATGCATGCCAGCAGCACCGGCCTTGTAGCATCCTCGACAGTTGGCATGACCCCCATCTTCCGCGACATGTAAGTGTTCACAAAATACTCCTTGACCACACCTTTCTCAATAATAGGAGTCTCACTAGTCGCAACCCCTTCTGAATCAAACAGCCTTGACCCCGTCTCCCCGACACTGACCGGCTTGTCCCAAATGTTCAGCCATTCTGGGAATATCTTCTTTCCCAGTGAGTCCAGCAGAAACGAATTTTTTTGCTGCAATGAATATCCTCCCAAGGCGTTCAGAACAGGCGTTACCAGTCTCGATGCCACTTCGCTGTCAATAACCATGTTATATTTCCCACTCTCGACTGCAACCGGACCAATCTGAGACATGGCACGTTTGAATGCCGTCTCGCCACAGTCCTTGATGTTCAGATCCTTTAGCATTGGGGTTGCATCCCACCAGTAGCCACTGAAGCGATTCCCTTCCGCATCATGGACAGTCACTTCGACGCCATATTCAAAGGAAGTTTCCGTGTGGCGACAGCGCAGCCCGTTTGAATCTATCACCAACGAATCGAAGATTGAATCAGAATATTCCCCCTCTTCAGAGATGAGTCCATCGCTATGGTGTTTTTTGAATATGGCTGCATCGAGTGCCATCTTAAGCCTTTCGTCAACCGTTAGGGAAGGATATTCAGAATCAAACAACCCAAGTTCTTTGCCCGTGGTGGCGTTCTTCGCTGTTCTGGATGGATCTGGCAGGTCTCTGCATGGGTCTTCTGCCAGCATCCTGACGGTGGCTATGGCTTTCTTTAAAAAGTCGTCCAACTCACTCTCTACCAGTCTGTTGGTTGAGAAACTTCCGAACTTTCCATCTACGAACAGACAGATGCTGATTGACCTGTCAAGGCAATGATTCACCTTGTCTAGTTCTCCGTTGAGAGTCCCGAACAGCTCCATTAAGCTTTTGTTCAGTGTGATGCGAACCTTGTCCGCTCCAAGTCTTAGAGCCTTTTGCAGACAGACATCAGCGACCTTGATCTCTTGCTCTGTTAGCATTCCGTTGATTTCTTTCATTCTATTCTCCTCCCACAGTCAGTTTGTTTATCAGTACAGTAGGAATGCCGCAGGACACCGGACAACTCTGCCCTTTACCACATGTCCATGCCCCATCGTCAATTTTAAGGTCATTACCTACGGCCACAATGTCGGCCAAGGCCTGCGGCCCGTTGCCTATGATGTTTATGTCTTTAACCGGCTGGGTCAAGTGCCCGTTCTCAATCAGGAATCCGCTCTTGACAAAGAACGTGAAATCACCCTCACCGATCTGTACCTCTCCGTTACTGAACTGATCTACATAGATTCCTTTGTTCACAGAGGCAATGATGCTCTCTTTGTCTGCCTTACCGCTTTCCATGTAGGTCGCCCTCATCCTAGGAATCGGGGCATAGCGGAATGATTCCCTCCGTCCGTTTCCGGTAGGGGAGACTCCGTAAAAATTTGCACTGATCCTATCGTGAAGGTACGAGGAAAGGACTCCGTTTCTTACCATGTAAGTCTTTTGTCCTTGGACTCCTTCGTCATCAAAGTTGATAGATCCCCTGTTGAATGGAATCGTTCCGTCATCCACAATCGAAATGCTTTCATCGCAGATTCTTTGCCCCATCTTCTCTGAGAAAATAGACTGTCCCTTTCTGTTGAAGTCAGCCTCGAAGGCATGTCCCATGGCTTCGTGCAGCAGGATACCAGAAGCTCCGGCCCCCATTACAACGGGCATCTGCCCTCCCTTAGGACGTTTGGCTGCAAACCTGTCATCAACACCGGACACTATGCTATCCGCAATTTCGTCAAGCAAACTTTCTGAAAGCATTTCTGTTCCAAGTCTGTAGGCTCTGGAAGAGTTCTTGCTTTCAATTTTACCGTCCTGACAGAACACGACTGACGCTGACAGAATCCCCATAGGCCTAGTCTCGAATGTTAGCTCTCCTAAAGAGTTGAACATCATTATGTCACTGACCTGACCAGAGAACGACACAATGACCTTTACGACTCTAGAGTCCCTTTCATTGATCTTTTCCTTTAACTTTTCCATCCATGGAACTAGTAAGCTCGCATCGGTGGACCGCCAATCTTGTCCGTACGGGTACCTGTCCCTTGGGGGAGTTAGGCCCTTACATTGGATAGCTCCTGCGTTTCCGGTTCTGCTTTCCGCTATTTTAGAGGCCGCTGTTGCTGCCTCGGCTATTGAGTTTGAATCAGTGCTTTCGGAGTAGGCATAACCAGTTTTTTCTCCTTTGAGTACCCGGATTCCGACACCGTAGTCGATGTGGAATCCACCGGAGGAGACAATTCCGTCTCTGAGAAGCAAATCATTGTAAGATGTGTTCTCAAAAAACAAGTCACAATAGCTCCCTCCGCCTTTCAACCCGTCAGAGGCCAGTCTTTCCAACTGGGCTTCATTGGCTTGAAACAGATTGAGATAGAAATTCTTATCCTTGTACATTCTTATGTTTTCTTTTTTCTTCTTCCAGATGTTTTTCGTACTCCTCGTTGATAGCCTGAATCTTACTGAACTTTTCCGGTTCACGGATAATCTTCCCGTCTTCCGAAGCTTCTGCCACAATGGTAAAAGGCACGTTTGAGTTGTCAAGCAGCATCCACTTGTCACAAATTGGCATAAAATCGCGGAATAGATAGTGAAGTCCTACGTTGTAGCGACGCCGGATTGTCTCTTCTTTGATGTTATGGCCACCAGCCGCCACTCTGGCTGCCACCCTGGCCACTGCCAGATCGGGAGAGTTCAGCCAAAAGTACAAGATAGTTACGTAGTAACCTGCTTCTTTAGCTTCTTGTATTACTTTCAGTAGAAATCTGGTAGCCAACGTTGTCTCAATGCAGAAATCAGCTTTTCGTTGAAGCAAGTACCTCATTTTTATCAGCATATAGCGACTGGCAGCCACGTAGGCGCTTTCCGGCTTGAAAGGAGAGAGACTCTTCGCGAACTCATCAGAGTTCACGAATTCACTGCATTCCAACATTCCCGGCAGTAGTGCATAGGATGCGGTTGTCTTTCCAGAGCCATTGCAGCCAGCTATGATAAAAAGTCTAGGCATAAAACTTCAATCTCTCGCAAAGTCGCGGCATTATTTATTATACGGTATATTTCTTCATTTTGTTTTGGTCTGTGCTTTCGGATGAGTGATTCCGTAGCCGAAAAGTGAATAGTCCCCTTTGCAAGGATCTCCTGGGAAGATCCCAGCGAAGCATTCGGTTATTTCCTTTACCGTGGTGATGTCTTTCTGTTTTCTGGAAGTCAAACCGAGTGCGGTTGCCTCATCATAGACGTGGACATCTAGAGGAATAAGGAGATTTGCCGGATCGGAGTCCTTCCATATTCCCAAATCCACTTTTCCATCATTCCTTACCATCCAGCGCCTCATCATGTTGATCTTCTTGTTGGGAGCCTTGAGATCGGCCTTTTGCCCGAAGATCTCAGTTCGGAACTCGTTCTGTGTCAAATCCTCAAGGGAGGACCTTGACTCGTAGGCCGTTTTCAGACGGGAACATATTCCTGCTACTTCGCTCCATTTGATGGTTCGGTGGATGCTAGTTTCATCGTTACGCCATTTGCCGCCCATCACATAGTCGTAGGGGCGCCAGTCCATTTCATCGAACAGACGGCCACAGTCTCTGGTTATCATAGCCCTGCGTCCCCATGCGAAATGGGCAGCGAACACAGCTGCAATCTCCACGTCTGCCAATGAGCGTTTCCCGGCCTTGAAACGCTGAGCGAACAAGGTCGGGAATGCAATCGGATCTTCTTGGAAATACTGTGGGGAGTTGTAAGTCTCTGCCCACAGTATTAAAGTTTGTCTTGTCTCTTCTGTCATTATATTAATCCTTCGTTGCCGCCTCAAGTTTCTTTAGAAGGGCGAACATCACGACTCCGGCTGCGACACACAGACCCATCAGGATGCCCCAGTTGGCAGTAAGGGAAACCTTTTTCCACAAAAGACCAGGAATCGAGCTGAGGTAATTGCCGACAGCTGTTGCTGCGAACCAAAGACCCATCATCAGGCCTTTATACTTCGGAGGAGCTACCTTTGACACGAATGAGATTCCCATAGGGCTGAGAAGCAGCTCTGCGAAAGTCAAGATCAAGTAGGTCCCTATCAGATACATAGGAACAACAGGATCAGGTGCAACGGTTCCATTCAATTGGGCAGGCGAAGGTTGGCCGATAGAAGCAAAAATCATCACAAGATAGCCGCAGGCAGCAACGAGCATTCCTATTCCGATTTTTTTCGGAGCTGATGGCTCCATCCCATTAGGGTGCGCTGCTGTCCTCTTGGAAGACAAAGCACTGAATATGGCCATGGAAACTGGCGTAAGAGCTACCACGAAGAATGGATTAAACTGTTGGAAGAGTTGAGGCTGAATCTCAAGGGGATTAGGAAGTCCTTTGTAGATTGCATAGGCACCACACCAAAGTGCGGCTGTCACAGCACCGCAGCCAATCTTGCCAGAGGACTTTTCAGACTGGAATATTCCGAAAAGAGTGTAAACCGATGTGGCAATAAGAGCCAGAGCCCAAATGTTGAATCCGATTCTGCTCCAGCCTTCTGAGGTGCTTTGTGTGTAGTCTCGTGCAAACCAAGTTAGCGACTGGCCATTCTGGTGGAATGCCATCCAGAAGAAGATCACTACCGCGAACACTAGGCAAAGGGCTACAATACGGTCTTTGGTCTGTTTAGCGGTGAGTTCCACGTAGTTACCACCGGAGGCCTTGGCTTGGGTAGCGTTGACGTCAGCGTGCTTGAACCAGCTCTTACATCCGAAATAGATTGCGATGGAGACAACAAGAGAGACGCAAGCCACAGCGAATCCCATGTTGTAGGAAGCTGAGAGTTTGTCTATGTAGTAAGGGCAGAACTGGTCAAGACCCATTCTAGCCACATGTGCATCAGGCATCATCGCCATCAAGGTATTCAATTGCTCTGTACCTTCTGGCGTAATTGTTCCAGCCATCTGTTGGTGTGCTAGGGCCGGAATCGCGGCTTTGTAGATTAGACCTGCTTTTGCAAGGAACTTGTTTGTGATTGCTGTGGCAGCAGCTGGCGCGAACATGGAGCCGATGTTGATTGCCATGTAGAAAAGGCTGAAAGCACTGTCGCGTTTCGAGGCATATTTCGGATCATCGTACAGATTGCCTACCAGAACCTGAAGGTTTCCTTTGAACAATCCAGTTCCGATGGCTATCAGTAAAAGAGCCCCAAGCATCACAGCAACGCCCAATCCGTTGGCTGCGGTTGGAACAGCAAGCACAAGGTAGCCAAGGAACATCACGCAAATTCCTGTCACAACGCATTTCCCGAATCCTATCTTGTCGGCAAGCCATCCTCCCACAACAGGCATGAAATAGACCGCTGCGAGGAATATCGAATAGACTTGGCTGGCTGTGGACTGCTCCCATCCGAACTTTGCCTGAAGGAACAGCATGAAGATAGCCAGCATTGTGTAATAGCCGAAGCGCTCGCCCGTATTGGCGAGGGCGAGCGCAAACAAACCTTTCGGTTGATTCTTGAACATTATTCCTAACTTACTTGGTTACTTTTTCAAGCCACTTGACCATCCCAAGCATCACACCCATAGCAACAAGGCACATGCAAAGGAACACGCTCCAGCAAGCCCACAGAGGCATCTTGTTGTACATCAGAGGGCCAATCCACAAGAAGAGATTGCCGACTGCCGTTGCACCGAGCCAAAGTCCTTGGCAAAGTCCGAGAAGGTGTTTAGGAGCAACCTTGGAAACGAACGAAAGTCCGAGAGGAGAGATAAACAATTCTGCAACAGTGAGGAAGAAATATGTAGCAATTAGTACCCAAGGGCCTGCCTTCATTGTGGCCTGCTGAGCTACATCCATTCCTCTGAAATCGGTGGCTGAAGGATAACCCATTACGCCAGAGAATATTGCAAGGAAGAGATAGGCCGTTGCAGCGATGCCCATTCCATAAGCAATCTTGCGAGGGGTAGAGATCTGCTTTCCTCTTTTTCCGAGTGCACCGAAAATCCACATGATAATCGGGGTAAGAACAATCACGAAGAACGGATTCACAGCCTGCCAGATTTCAGGAGCAATCTTGTCTGTGTTCACGAAGTCACGCGCGAAGAGCGAGAGGGATTGTCCATTCTGATGGAAAGCGAGCCAGAAGAAGATCACCACGCCAAGAACAGCGAAAAGAGCGTACATCCTCTGCTTGATCTCCTTTGCCATAGAGGCCTTTTCCTCAGCGGTATAACCTGTGTTGGCAGAAGCCTCTTTCTTAGTAGGGGTAGGGAATTTTTTCTTATTGACAATGAATATGATGAGAGAAATCATCATGGCCACGACAGAAGCAATGAAAGAATAGTGGATGCCAGCGTTGAAAACGTCCAGATAGTCAGTGCAGAATTGGCTGACAGCAGCACCACCTTGTGCAAGAACAGCGGGATCGGCACCGGCTTTCACTGCTTCGTCAAGGAAGTTCTGTGATGTGGTGCCGTTGTTTATGAACTCGTGGCAGAGTCTTGGAAGCTGCGAGTTATAGACAAATCCGTTGAATTTCAGCCACCAACTTCTCAGAAGAGGAGCTACGAAAGGAGCCACTAAACCACCGATGTTGATGAACACATAGAAGATCTGGAAACCAGAGTCGCGCTTTCCTTGGGCTTCTTTGAGGGCTTCTGGACCTTTCTTTGCCGCTTCGGCCTCGAAATTGTCGTACATCTGCCCTACGATTGCCTGAAGGTTGCCCTTGAAAAGGCCGTTACCGAAGGCTATAAGGAAGAGAGCAAAGCATGTCAGCGGCAGGAGCCAGGACTTGTTCTCAGGAGTGGCGAGGATAGGAACTGAGAGGACGACATATCCCAAGGCCATGATGATGAGACCTTTCTGGATTGTCCCCTTGTAATTCTGCGTGCGGTCAGCGATGATGCCACCAACAAGGCTCAGAATGTAAATTCCAGCGTAAAAGAATGAGTAGATAAGTCCTCCAGTCTCATCGCTCAGTCCGAACTTGGAGCAAAGGAAGAGGGTGAGAACCGCATTCATGATGTAGTACCCGAAGCGCTCGCCCATGTTGCTAAGCGCTGCGGAAATCAGACCTTTAGGATGTCCTTTCATACAGATGATGTTTTACTTTATAATTTTGTTTGTGTTATTAATATTTCACCAAAATTAACCGCACAATCAATCTTATCTGCTTGCTTTACGAAGAGCTCAAATACGAGTGTGCGTAATAACAAGTCACTAATATACGAAAAAACTCCCTAAGTTGCCAAATTTTTGTGTATTGTCAGCATTTATAGGCCTGCGACATCTTTCACGAATGTGAGAAGAATGGTGTTGTAAGCCTCATCATCCTCTGGAATGCCAAAAGAACTGGTTATGAAGTGTTCGTCCCCATCCACTACGTAAGTGCGAAGATCCTTTGTCACTAGAGATGCCTTTTTTGTCAATTTCTCGAAGCAGAGAAACGGCACTTGGCTGTCTTTTCGGCTGTGCATCAGAAGTACAGGACGTCCATTAAGCTTGCTTATCGCTTTTAAAGGGGTGTCCTTGAACCCGTTGCAATCGAATTTGATTCCAGCATAAAGAGCAGTGGTAATCTTGGCCGGAGCCGAGAGTACAGGTGAAATGAATCGGCCAAACTGATAGCCGATGAAATCTTGTAGAGATGAAAACGCGGACATGGAGACAAGCGCATCGATGTCCGCATTCTCTCCGATAGATCTGATGGCAATCGCCCCACCCATTGACACTCCCATCACTATCACTGGAATGTCAGAGTAGGCCTTTTTAATATATTCAGTAACAGCTTTAACATCAGATGTTTCATGATAGGCTAGGCAGATTCTGTCTCCATCGCTTTCTCCATGTCCGCGAACGTCAAGCATCAATGTGGTCAGTCCAAGCTTGCGGAACTCCCTTGCGTGCCCGTAAAATGCTGTCACCGAAGGATTCTCAATTCCCGAAAGGCAGATCACAGCACCTTTGACTTCTCCCTCTGGCTTAACCTCAAGAGTGAAGATTCTGAATCCATCGGTTGTCTTCAACCACAGGGTGTCAGGAGATGGAAGTCCGGCTTCGGAAGCCAGATAGACCTTTCTGTAGTTGACATGCTTGTCACAAATCAACTCTATAAAGGCAGCGGGCCCTACGAACACAATTAATGAATATACAACCGCAACGACTGTTAAAGTCCACTTCAAAGCTTTTTTCATAATGTCTGAATATGTTTAATTTTTCACCGCAAAGTTACTTAGATAGAGCCTTCGCTCAAAGATGGCTTTGTGGACAATTTGAAGTGCTAATTTATTTATTACTAATTTAATAAATGCTTATGACATGGACAAACAATCCCCGTGTGCTGCGTTTGACGTGACACACGGGGATGGAAAATATAATTATGTAGAAGTGGACTAAAAAATTAGCATGTATGTAAGGGCCGCGAAAACTCCTCCTGCAATAGGGCCAAGCACCGGAACCCAACTGTATGACCACCAACTGTCGCGTTTAGGACTCTTGAACGGGAGCAGGGCGTGGGCGATTCTTGGAGCAAGGTCTCTGGCTGGATTAATAGCATAGCCGGTAGCTCCACCGAGTGACATTCCTATGGCCATGATCAGCATGGTGACAGGGAAGGAACCGACCGCACCGAGTCCGACTTCAGCAGTGTTCCCTTGTGCGGAGAACATCATGATACAGAAGACCAAAAGCCAAGTGCCAATGGCCTCGCATAGAAAATTCTTCCAAGGGTTGTAGATGGCTGGCATTGAGCAGAATGTCCCAAGCTTCGTGTCTGGATCCTCTGTAGCGTCAAAGTGATCTTTGTAGAACGCCCACACGAGAACCGCACCGCAGAAGCCTCCGAGCATCTGAGCGATGATGTAGCCAGGTACTAAATTCCATGAGAAAGAGCCATTGAGAGCGAGCCCGATTGACACAGCAGGGTTGAGATGGGCTCCTGAATATGGCCCGGCAATGAACACACCGCACATTACAGCGAAGCCCCAGGCCATCGTAATGACAACCCATCCGGCACCTTTGCCTTTGGATTTTTCAAGACTAGTGCACGCGCAGACCCCATCTCCCAATAGGATGAGTACAAGCGTGCCGATAAATTCAGCTAGATAAGGATTCATATTCGTTAAATTATTTATTTTTTCGTAAGTGTCCTGCTGATTGCGTTGGCCCAACCTGCTTTCTTGGCGTTTACTGATTCTTCGTCCATTGACGGAGAGAAGACACGTTCGGCCTGCCATTGATTCTTGACTTCGTCAATGCTTTCCCAGAATCCGACAGCCAGGCCAGCAAGATAAGCGGCTCCGAGTGCGGTGGTTTCTGTTACCTTTGGTCTGATGACCTTAGCACCTAAAATGTCCGACTGGAACTGCATCATGAGATTGTTGCGGGACGCTCCACCGTCCACCTTTAGCTCTCCTAGATGGATGCCGGAATCCTTCTCCATGGCGGCAACAATGTCCATTGTCTGAAAAGCGATGCCTTCAAGGGCAGCCCTAGCAATGTGAGCAGCGGTGGTACCTCGTGAAATGCCAAGAATGCTTCCACGAGCGTATTGATCCCAATAAGGGGCACCAAGGCCGGTAAGTGCTGGAACCATATAGACACCACCGTTGTTAGGTACAGAGGCTGCTAAGGCTTCAACTTCTGAAGAACTCTTGATGATTCCAAGACCATCACGAAGCCATTGAACAACTGATCCTGCTACAAAAATGGATCCCTCAAGGGCATAGTTAACCTTGTCTCCGATCTTCCAAGCAATAGTAGCCAAAAGATTGTTCTTTGAAATAATAGGCTTTTCTCCCGTGTTCATCAAAAGGAAGCATCCTGTCCCATAAGTGTTTTTCACAGAGCCCGGTTCGGTGCACATCTGGCCGAACAAAGCCGCTTGCTGATCTCCGGCAATTCCGGCTACAGGAACATTCTCACCGAGAAGGTCTGTTTCGCCATAGATTTCTGAAGAAGACTTGACTTCAGGCATCATGGAGATTGGAATATTCAGTAAATCAAGTAATTCCTTGTCCCATTGCAGGGTGTTGATGTTGAACAACATGGTGCGTGAAGCGTTGCTGACATCAGTGACATGCTCATGCCCTCCTGTCAGATTCCAGACAAGCCAACAGTCCACCGTCCCGAAGCGGAGTTTTCCTTGTTCTGCTTTTTCCCTTGCTCCCGGCACGTTCTCAAGAATCCAACGGATTTTTGTCCCTGAGAAGTATGCATCGATAATTAGACCTGTCTTGCAGCGGATCATGTCCGTCATCCCCGCAGCCTTAAGAGAGTCGCAATACTCGGAGGTCCTTCGGTCCTGCCAAACAATTGCATTGTAGATAGGCTTCCCGGTTTCAGCATCCCACACGATTGTTGTCTCACGCTGATTCGTGATTCCGATAGCCGCGATGTCTGCACCGCCAAGTCCCAACGAAGTGACTGCTTCCGTCATCATGGCATATTCAGTAGCCCAGATCTCCATCGGGTCATGTTCTACCATCCCCGGCATAGGGAAATGCTGTGTAAATTCTTTCTGACGCACCGCTTTTGCCTCACCTTTCTTGTTGAAAACGATGGCTCTTGACGAACTAGTGCCCTGATCAAGGGCAATGATGTAGTCTCTCATATTCAAAAATTATGAATAT
>ERZ808267.294-NODE-294-length-16938-cov-3.001836_pt1 | contig 16938 bp, 15 predicted proteins | sample MGYA00521241_ERZ808267 | MGnify/ENA primary metagenome ERZ808267 (study PRJEB31516, sample SAMN03275592) | gut metagenome | biome: mammalia-associated habitat; material: feces | host: Papio cynocephalus | place: Kenya | collected 2012-07-19 ... | reverse complement strand
TCTCGAAAAATACTACGGGCGGCTCATCTACAAAATGGATACCGCCGACTTTGAAAAAAGCTTTGATTTTGTGAGGGAAAATGACACTTTTCGATAAAATTTACGACGGACTGCGCATAAGCGCCGCCGAAGCCGCCGAGCTTGAAAAGGCGGAGATTTACGATATGTCGCGCTTGGCGACGGCGCGGCTGAGGCTTGCCGACCCTTCGGGAGAAGTCGGCTACATTGTAAACAGAATGATAAACTATTCCAACGTCTGCATGGCGCAGTGCAAGTTTTGCGCCTACCACGCAAAGGCGGGAACAGTCGCGCCGTTTACGATGTCCGACGACGAAATTTTCGGCCTCTGCGCCGACGCCGTTGAGCGTGGCGGCACGCAGATTATGCTTCAGGGCGGCCTCCACCCGAAATTCAAGCTCGACTGGGCGTGCGCGCTTTTAAAACGCATAAAGACGGCGTTTCCGTCTCTGTGGCTGCACGTGTTTTCGCCGTCGGAGATAGTTTGGTTTGCGCGCGGGAAATCGGTTTCGGTCTACGACTGCCTTTCGATGCTTAAAGACGCGGGCGCGGATTCGGTCCCCGGCGCCGCCGATATGCTCATTCCCAGAATCCGCAGCGAACTCTGCGGCAACAAATGCACCGTGGAGCAGTGGTGCGATGTAATGCGCGCCCTTGCGCGGCTCGGAATGTGCTCTTCGGCGACAATGACTTTCGGCTTGGGCGAGACGTTTGCCGAACGCATAGAGCACCTCGACGTTGTGCGCCGCATTCAGGACGAAACGGGCGTTTTCAAGGCGTTTATCGCGTGGCCCGTCTCTCCCGAACACACCGCAATAGAGGGGCGTTTTGCCCGAGTCGGCGCGCCCGAATTTTTGCGCGTCTTGGCGCTTGCGCGCGTGTATCTTGACAACGTGAAATACGTCCAGTCGGGCTGGCTGACCGAGGGGCTGCACATGGCGGAAACGGCATTGATGTTCGGCGCAAACGATGTCGGCGGCGTTCTGATGGACGAAATGGTCGTGCGAGCGGCGGGCATAGACAACCGCGCAACCTCCGAAAATATGTGCCGCGTGATTTCAAACGCGGGTTTTGTCCCGCGCGAAAGAGACGGACTTTACAACACAATAAAGAAATGAAATTCGGCATAACACCGTGTCCCAACGATACGTTTTCCTACTTCGCCCTCATTAGCGGCGAATTGGAGGGAGGTTTTGAATTTGTCTTCGACGACATCGAGGGTCTGAACCTTTCGGCGCGCTCGGGGAAATACGAAATCACGAAGATGTCGTTTGCCGCGTACCTTGAAAATTCGGACAAATACGCGCTTTTGGACGCGGGCGCGGCGCTCGGGGTCGGCACGGGGCCCGTGCTTGTAGGCTCGCGCGATTTCGACGCCGTTTCGCCCGTTGCCGTTCCGGGGCTCAATACCACGGCGGCTTTGCTGCTGCGCTTTTATGTGGGAGGCGGCGTGCAGAGCCGAATGAAGCCCATGTATTTCCGCGACATTCTCGGCGCGGTTTCGCGCAAAGAGGCGGATTTCGGCGTGCTAATACACGAGGGGCGCTTCGTGTTTGAAAAATCGGGGCTGCGTCTGCTCGAGGACTTGGGTGCGTATTGGACGCAAAAGACATCGCTTCCCGTGCCGCTCGGCTGCATTTGTTTGCGGCGCGACCTGCTCGCAAAAAAGGAGGAGGTCGAGGCGCAAATACGCGCTTCGGTGCGCTGGGCGTTCGCCTCTCCCGAAAAGACTCTGCCGTACGTAAAAAGCCGCGCCCAGTATCTTGAAGACGACGTTTTGCAAAAGCACATTTACGCTTTCGTTAACGAATATTCTTTGGACATTTCGCCCATCAGGGAAAAACTTTTAAGCAATCTCCAACTATGCCGCAGGAGCTGAGGACAATTTTTATGGCCGCCGATTTCGAGGCGGAAATTCTTTTGAAAAAACACGCGTACGTGCGCGTTGTTTCGTCGCCTTTCGAAGTCTGGCAAAACGACGTTTCAAGGCTCGTAATTTCGGGGATAGGGCTTGCGCCCGCCGCCGCCGCGTTCTCGTGGGCGTGCTGCAAGTTCGATTTTGTCGAGGCTCTGAACATCGGCACGGCGGGGGCGTCGTCGGCGGTAAAATGCGTTTTCGAGGAATACGACGACACCGCCGCCTTCGACATCGTCAGGGGCGCGGACGCGCAAAAGGCGGGCGAGGTAGTCTTTGCCTCTGCCTATGAAATTTCGTCTGTTTCAAGCATTGAACCGTACAACGACAGGGTTTTCGACATAGCTCCCGCGGGCAGGACGCTCGCCACGTCGAGCCGCCCCGTTTCCAGCGCCAAACGCCGCGACATCGCGGGCGCAAAGGGCGAGCTTGTCGATATGGAAGGCTACGCGTTTGCGCTTGCCGCGGAGGCGTTCGGCAAAAAGATTTCGCTCGTTAAACTCGTCAGCGATTTTTCCGAAGACTGCGACATTCACCAAAACATCGTTGCATTGCAGCGCAGAATTTCAAACGTGCGCGGCGTGTTCGACTAACATTTTACGGCAATGGGCGAATCGGGTTTTCTAAACAGAAGCGACGAAATCTTGAGCGTTGGCGAATTTTCGCGGCGCTTTAAAATGCTTGTAAAAACGCAAGTGCCAGAGCTGTGGCTGCGCGGCGAGATTTCAAACCTCAAAACCTATTCCAGCGGGCACACGTATTTCACCCTCAAAGACGCCGACGCGTCGATTTCGGCTGTGCTTTTCCGCGGGTATTCGTCAATGGTGTCCTTCCCGCTGCGGGAGGGAATGAAAATTCTCGCCTACGGGGAAATTTCCGTCTACGAGCCGCGCGGCTCGTACCAGATTGTTGTCAAGGCGGCAATGCCCGACGGGCTTGGCGACCTTTCCGCCAAGTTCGAGGCTCTCAAGAAAAAACTTTCCGACGAGGGGCTTTTCGACAAGTCGCGCAAGCGGGAAATTCCCGCGCTGCCGCAGAATGTTGCCGTGATAACTTCGCCGACGGGCGCGGCAATACGCGACTTCTGCCGAATACTCAAGCGCAGGGGCTGGCGCGGCAATATTTTCATTCTGCCCGCCCGAGTTCAGGGAGCCGAATCCGCTCCGGAAATTGTCGAACAAATCCGCTATGCCCAGCATTGCAACTTGAACTTCGATTTGCTGGTGCTCACGCGCGGCGGCGGCAGCCTTGAGGACTTGTGGAGCTTCAACGAGGAATCCGTTGCGCGCGCCGTTGCGGCGTGCTCAATTCCGACCATTTCGGCGGTCGGGCACGAAATAGATTTCACCCTTTGCGACTTTGCCGCGGACTTGCGCGCCGAAACCCCCAGCGGCGCGGCGGAGCTTATTTCGAGCAATTTTTTGGAGGTCGAAAACGAACTGTATTCGGCGTTCGATACCGCCGCCGCGGCAATGCGCTCGCGCGTGGACTGCATTTCGGCTCTTTTGGAACGCTGTGCCGACGTTTTACGACTCAACACGCCTGCCGTGAAAATACGCAATTTGCACATGGGGCTTGACGAAATCGAGGGGCGTTTGACTTCCGCCGCGCGCAACGGGCTTGCGGCAAAGACGCTCGAATTTGTAAAGGCGGAATCGGCGTTTTCATCGTGCGGGTTTTTGCACAGAATTTCGCTTCTTAAGGAGCGGCTCGACTCCGCCGAAAAACGCCTGCGAAATGCCGACGTGTCGGCGGTGCTCAGGCGCGGGTTTTCCATAGTGCGCAGGCGGGACGGCTCTATTGCCGACGCAAAGAGCCTCTCTTCGGGCGAGGGCGTCAACATTAACTTTGCCGACGGCGACAAATCCGCAACCATAGACTGACCGCGCGCGGTGTCTGCCGCTTTTGCGCGTTTTTTACTCCTGATAGCCCGCGGTTTTATCCGCCGAAATGGAGTACAAATAGAGCAAATCCGAAAGCCTGTTTATGTAGGCGGGTATGAGTTCGCGCGGCAGAGGCTGCGTTTGGGAAAGTTCGGCAATTTGGCGCTCCGCCTCGCGGCAGGCGGTGCGGGCGAGGTTTAGCGCGGCGTCGAGCGGGGTGTCGCCGGCGTGTTTCCAACCCGTAAACGTATCTCCCGCCGATTCCATTTCGTCTATTTTTTTCTCCAGCTCCTCCAAATCCGGTTGTTGCAATAAAGGCACGTTTTTTTGCGACAACTTCGGGTAGTCGGCGTTGTCGGTCGCCAATTCCGTCATCAACAAAACGAGTTTCTTTTGGATATTCAAAAGTTCTCCGCCGAGCGCACTCTCGCCCGCAAACGCCCGCGCCATTGCAATCTGCGCCGAGAGCGAATCGACCGCGCCGTACGCCTTTACGCGCTGGCACGCCTTTGAAACCCTGCGCCCGAACATCAGCGATGTCTGCGCCTTGTCGCCCGTTTTTGTCGATATTTTCATATTGCTACATTTTTTGTAGGGGCTCTATGCCAAGCAGGCGCAACCCTGTTTCAAGTATGCGCAGGGTGCGCGCGCAAAGCATAAGCCTGCGCTGTTTTACGCCTTCGTCGTCTACAATTACCTTGTCGGCGTTGTAGAATGTGGAGAACGCGCCCGCCAGTTCGTAGAGATATGTGCACAGGTAGTGCGGGCGCAGTTCGGAAAGGGTAAGCTCGAAGACCGAGGGAAGGGCTATGAGCTTGCGGGCGAGGGCTATTTCCTGCTCCGTTTCGAGCGTCGACGCGCCCCCGAATTCGCCGTCTATGTCGGCGCCCAGCTTCCTGAAAATGGAGTGTATGCGGGCTGCGGCGTAGAGCAGGTACGGCGCGGTGTTGCCGTCGAATGCAAGAAGTTTGCTCCAAGAGAAAACGTAGTCGTTGGTGCGGTTTTGCGAAAGGTCGCAATAGCGGATTGCCGCAACGCCGACGGTTTCGGCAACTTTGTCGGCTTCGGCTTCGTCTATGTCGGGGTTCTTTTCCTTGACGAGCGCCTTTGCGCGCGCGACGGCTTCGTCCAAAAGCGCCTTGAGCCTGATGGGTTCGCCGCTCTTGGTCTTGATTGCCTTGCCGTCTTCGCCCAGAATTGTGCCGAACCAGACGTGGCGGAGTTCCGGCAGCGGGTATCCCTTTGCCTTGAACCATTTTTCGACGGTGAGGAAAAGCTGCTGGAAGTGATCCTGCTGGCGGCCGTCGGTGACATAGACTATTTCGCGCGCGCCGAGGTTTTCGACGCGGTTGAGCACCGTTGCCAAATCGGTAGAGGCGTAGTTCGATGCGCCGTCGCTCTTGCGGATTATAAACGGCTGCTTTGCAAAACGTTCGTGGTCGCGGTGGAAGACTACAAGCGCGCCCTGATTTTCCTCTGCAAGCCCCGTTTCCGTCAGCTCCTTGTATATGCGCGAAACTTTGTCGCGGTAGTAGGATTCTCCGAGGGTCATATCTATTGTAAGCCCCATGCGCTTGTACATTCTCTCGAACGCAACGGTGCTAACCTTGTTGATGGCGTTCCACAGCGCCACGTTTTCGGCGTCGCCGTTTTGCAGCTTTACAAGCTCAGCGCGCGCGGCGTCGGCTGCTTCGGGGCTTTCCTTGACGGCGGCGCTTCCGCGCTTGTACATCTGCTCGAGCTCTTCAAGCGAATTTTCGTTGTTCGGGTCGAGCTTGTAGTTTTGCGTTTTTATTCCGTAGATGAGTATGCCGAAATTCGTGCCCCAGTCGCCTATGTGGTTGTCGGTTTTGATGTCCGCGCCGCAGAATTTCAGCAGGCGCTTGACTGCCTCGCCTATGACCATCGGGCGCAGGTGCCCTACGTGCATCTGCTTTGCCGTGTTGGGCGACGGGTAGTCTATGATAACTTTCTTGCCGTTGTAGAATTTGCCGGCGGCCGTTTTTAGTTCCGTCTCTCCCTTGAATTTTTCAAGCCACGCGTTGAGGAATTTCGGGGTGAGCTTGAAATTCACAAACCCGGGACCTGCTATGGAAACTTCGACGAGCGATTCGTCTATTGCGTTTTCCGCCTTGAGCGCGTCGACAAGCTGCTGGGCGAGCGCGCGCGGGTTTGCCTTACGCTGCTTTGCCGCGGGCAGGACGCCGTTTGCCTGAAAGTCGCCGAAGCGCGGGTCGGCAGTGCGCATTTGGGGGTCGAAATCTCCGCCCAAGTCGGTTTTTGCGGCGGCGCTTTTCAAAATAGATGCTATTTCTTTGGAGGGATAGAACCAAATTTCCATATTTTTAAATAATTTCTAACAGATTTTAATACCGATGCGGTCGGGAACGCGCCGCAGATTTAGGATATTTGCGGCGGGCTCTCGCGGGCGCGGTGCGTTATTTAAGCCCGATGAACGCCTTGAGGCGCGCCGCCCAGTTGGATTTTTCGGCTTCGGAGGCTTCGGGCGCGGAGGTTTCGTCCCACCACTGGGGCGTCTCGGTGTTGAGAAGGGCGGCGTTGCGCAGAACGTAGACGAGCTTGTTGACGAGCTCGCGCTTGTCGGCGGGAAGGCGCGTCTTGAAAATCACGTCTATTTGGTGCACATAGTGCTGCGGATGGTGCGCGGGGGCGGCAAGCGACGTTGTTGCGTACGCCTCGGGAATGTCGCGCCTGATTTCCTCCGTGGTGAGCTTCGCCACAACGCGCTTTGCGTTGAGCAGAGCCGATTCGGTGGGGGTGTCGAAAATGAACGTCAGCGATATGTAGTTGAATGCGTCATTGTCGACGGGGCATGCCACTTTGCACAGGCCGTCGAGTTCGCTTTCGCCGTTTTCGCCCATTTTTTTCACGTCGAAAAAGGCGAGGAACTTTTCGCCGCTGATTATCTCGAGAATTTTGTTGTCATTGCCTTCCATAGAATGTAGTCGTTTAGCCTAAATAAAAAGGGTGTGCGGATTTTTTTCAAGAATTAAATGGACATTCAGGATACATATTCTTTCTTGCTCGTTTCGGCGGCGTATTTGCTGCTTGCAGTTTCGCTTGTCGGCTGCGTGATTCCCGTGATTCCGGGGGCGGCGCTTGCAGCCGCCGCAGTTCTGGGGCTTAAGCTGTGCCTGCCCGAAATTTTCGGCTGGGGCTTTGTTGCGGTTGTCTGTGCGGTTATGCTGCTGGTGCAGGCGTTCGATTTTCTGATGTCGTGGTTCGGGGCGAAAAAATTCGGCGCGACGTGGCGCGGGGCGCTCGGCGCGGTTGTGGGGTCGCTTTTGGGCGTGTTTATGCAGCCGTTTTTCGTCTGGATTTTCGTGATGCCGTTTGTCATGGCGTTTGCGTTCGAGTGGCTCGGTGGAACGGAACTGAGAAAATCGCTCAAGTCGGGCGCGGGCGCGGTGTTGGGCGCGTTTCTTGCAATGGTCGTAAAAATCGCCTTTGTTTGCGCCGTGGCGGCGGCGCTGACGGTCAGATTGTTTATGCTTTCTTAAAAATTTTTCGATAAAACCGAAGAACGTTCTTGACTTTGTCCCGCGGTAGTGGCAGAGTGAACGCTTTAAATCAAGGGCCGGTAGCTCAGGGGTTAGAGCAGGCGACTCATAATCGCTTGGTCGGGGGTTCAATCCCCTCCCGGCCCACTTGATTTTAAGCCCGCAAACTTGCGCAGTTTGTGGGCTTTTTTGTGCGCACTACTGTTTGCAATATTGCTATATCGCCGATTTAAAAAATTTATTTTTTTTCTTGCACAACTCTTTTCTTGCAACTACATTTCGGTTGCAAAATGAAAAAAGAAAAACTCTTGGCGAAACTGTTGAATAATCCGAAAGACTACAGGTGGGAAGAGCTTTCGGCATTGCTGGCAGTTTGGGGGTATTACGAAGCATCGACAAGTAAAACGGGCGGATCAAGGCGGAAGTTTTTCTGTCCGAACCGCCAACCTCTTTACTTTCACAAACCCCATCCGAAAGGAATTTTGAAAGGATATCAAATAAAAAAAGTAGTGGAAACTTTAAAAACGGAAGGTTTGATATGACGGCATTAAGTACAATGACACATCGCGGCTATACGGGTAGCATAGAGATATCGAAAGAAGACAACTGCCTTTGCGGAAAGGTGCTTTTTATACGGGCATTACTCACCTATGAGGGGCAAACTTTAGACGAATTGCGCGAAGATTTCAAAGGAGTTGTGGACGAATATCTTGCGGACTGCAAAGCCAACGGTTGGACACCCGAAAAACCGTTCAAAGGTTCGTTTAATGTCAGAGTTTCGCCCGAAGTTCACAGGGGGCTTGCCATCGCTGCGGCAAAACGGGGCGAAAGTCTGAATAAATATGTAGCCGAAGTTTTATCGGCAAGCATTTGAGAATTTTTTTATTAAGCCCGCAAATACGCAGTTTGCGGGCTTTTTGTGCGCGGGGTTATTTTAAAATACATAAGTTTGCGCAAGTCCCGCCGAATTTTGTCGGCAAAAAAGCCGCTGCGTTTTGGGCGGCGGCTTTCGGAAATTGAAACTGTTTTTTGCCGAATTAGCTTTTTGCCGAATCCGCATTTTGCGTTTGCGCGTCGAGCGGAATGTGGGCGTTGGCGGTGTTTTGCAGCTTTTGGTAGTTGTTGTAGATGCGCTTTTTTAGCGACGAAGAGCTTACGCCGTCGCCGTAGGGGAAGTACATTACGGTGATGCCGAGTTTTTCGAGGTAGTCGTACTTGCCGACCCAGTCGTCGCCGACTACGAACACGTCGAAATGCAGTTTCGAGACTTTGTCTGTATGGTCGAGCGATTTTTGCGGAATTACAATGTCGGGGTATTTCAGAGCCTTGACGAGCGCGATTCTCTCTTCAAAGGGGATTATCGGCTGCGATTTGTACGACGCCACGAGTTCGTCGGTGTTTACGCCGACTATCAGAATGTCGCCGAGCGCCCGCGCGTACTCAATCATCTTCAGATGGTTGGCGTGCAGCATGTCGAACGTGCCCGACGTGTAGACAACAGTTTTTCCGTTAACCATTTTTCACCTCTTTTATTACGGTGTTGAGTTTTTCGAGCAGGTCGTCTATGTCGGCCAAATCCGTATTTCCGATGTGCGATACTCTGAAAAGTTTGTGCGCCAGCTCGCCGCCGCAGGGGTTGACGTATATTTTGTATTCGTCGGCGAGCCTATGGATTACCTCTTCGGCGTCTATGTCTTCAAAGTAGAGCGGCGTAAGCAGGTTTGAAAGCGGGAAGGGCGGAATTGTATAGCCCGCGGAGAGCGCCTTTTTTCTGAAGTATGCCGCCTTTTGGGCTACCGCGTTTAGCCGAGCCTGCAAGCCTCCCTCCTTTTCTATCAGAGCGAGCATATCCTGCAATTCAAACATCACGCACACGGGCGGCGTGTATGGGGTCTGCCCGCGCGGAATGTTTACAAGGTAGTCTTTGAAGTCGAAGTATTTCGACGGCGTTTTTTCGGCGGCGTTTATTTTTTCAACCATTCGCCTGCTGAAGGCTACAACCGCCATTCCGGGGGACAGGCACAGACCCTTTTGCGAGCTTATTATGGTGGCGTCTATGCCGTATTTTTCCATGTCGTATTCGTCCGCCAAAAATGTGCTGATGGCGTCCACCACGAACATCATATTGTTGCGCTTGGCGAAGTCCGAGAGCATTTTGACGTCGTAGAACTGCCCCGTAGAGGTTTCGTGCAGGTTGACAAAGAGAACTGTGTAGCCCTTGTTTTCAAAGGGGAGCAAATGTTCCCTTGTGAGGGTTTCGTTCCATTTCAAATCGACGGAATCGCACGGCCTGTTGTGGTATTTTAGCAGTTCCACAAATCTGTGCCCGAAAGAGCCGCCGTTTATCACCAACGCTTTGTCTGCGGTATTTGTGCAGTTTTCAACAACCGCCTCCATCGCGCCCGTTCCCGAAGTCGAGAGGTATATTATGCCGTTTTCGGTGGACGTTCCCAAAAATTCGCCCAGCGTCTTGAGGTTTTTTTTGACGATATTGCCGAATTCCAGAGTTCTGAAATGCGGAAAGCCCTTCGCGCGCACGCTTGCCGTGCTCGGGTACATTTGAACAGGCCCTATTGTGAAAAGTTTCATTGTAAATACTCCTTAGCGTTCCCTTTTTGAAAAATTGAACTATTGAACGTCTAATATGCAGTTTTTTTGTCGGTTTGCAAGAAGTTATATCGACCTTGTTGGGGCGGGGCGGCGTCGGGCGCAGGTTGCGCGTTTCGACAAAAAAACCGCCGAGCCTATGCTATGCGGTTTACCGAACTGAAATGGTGGGCGATGAGGGACTCGAACCCCCGACAACCTGCGTGTAAAGCAGATGCTCTAACCAACTGAGCTAATCGCCCGCTTGAGTAAAATATTTGTCGGATGGTGGCTGTTTTTGTTCGGATTGCAAGCCTTTTTTTGTGCTCGGGCGTTTTTTTAGGGCTTTTTTTCTCCGCGCTTCATTGCCTGCAGCGTTCTGACGCGCGGCAGGAAGTATGCAATGCTTCCCAGCAGCGGCACGAAAGACACCCACACATACACGGTTTCTATTCCGAACCTGTCGGCTATGCTGCCGAACATCGCCGAAAGTATGCCCGCCGCGCCGAATGCCAGCCCGAAGAACAGCCCCGATACCATGCCGACTTTCGTCGGGAACAATTCCTGCGCGTAGACGAGTATTGCCGAGAAAGCCGACGACATCACAAAGCCGATGAGCATGCTAAGTATTACCGTCCATTGCAGGTTGGCGTAGGGCATTATCAGCGCAAACGGCGCCGCGCCGAAAATCGACCACATTATGACCAGACGCCTGCCTATTTTGTCGCCTATCGGGCCGCCCAGCAGCGTTCCCATTGCGGCGGAAAACAGGAACATAAACAACATTATCTGCGAGGTTTCAACGCTCACGCCGAATTTTTCCATCAGGTAGAACGTGTAGTAGTTTGAAATGCTTATCGTGTAGGCGTTCTTTGTGAAGACCAAGAAGATAAGTATTGCAAGAATTGTAATTACAAGGCTTCTTTTAAGCGGGGCGGCGTCTTCCTGAGGCTTTTTCTTTGACGAAAGTTCCGCGCGCCTGCGCTCTTTTAGTATTGCCGAATACCACCTGCAAACGGGAATCAGCCCGATTATCGCCACGAATGCGCATACCGAAAAAAGCGCCACGTTCTGCTGTCCGTAGGGAGAGACGAGAAGCGCGGCAAGGAGCGGCCCGACCGCGTAGCCCGTGCTGCCGCCGACTTGGAATATCGACTGCGCCAGCCCCCTGTGCATGTTCGACGCCATCGACGTGAGCTTTGCCGCCTCGGGGTGCAGTACCGAAGAGCCTACGCCCGAAAAGAGAACTGCGAACATCAGCATCGGCAGCGAGTTTGAAATTGAAATCAGCAAAACGCCCGTCATCGTGAAAGCCAGCCCTATCGGCAAAAACCACGCGTTGGGCTTGCGGTCGAAAAGGTATCCGCAAAACGGCTGCATTATGGAGGCGGAAATCTGGTATGTCAGCGTGACGATTCCTATTTGCGAAAAGCTCAGCGCAAGGTTGGTCTTCAAAAGGGGATATATTGCCGAAATCACCGACTGCATGGTGTCGTTGAGGCAGTGGGCGAGGCTCAATGCCAGCAGTATTCCGTAGAACGGTCTCGACGTGTTTTGGTTTTCTTTCATAATTATTGCAGTTTGGAGATGTTTCACCGGCGGCGCGTTTTTTCAACACATTTTGTACTCCTAAAAATTTCGGACATTTTGCGCCGATATTGAAAAATTTTACGTTTTTGCCGCAATTCGGGCATAAATGCTTGAAATATGCGGCAAATGTCGTTGAATGTTCGGGAACAAATCGGCAGGTTGCAACTGCGTTATTCTTCAAACAATCAAAATTTTATTTTTTATGGCAAATTTGGTAGATGTAAAATGGCTTTGTCAGGCGGGTTTCATTTTCGAAACAGACGCCAAGAGAGTGGTCGCCGACCCGTACATGTCGGATTCCTGCGCGCCGCGCTTTCCGCGAATGGTGCCCGTTCCCGTGAAGTTTGAAGACTTGAAGCCCGACTACGTGTTCTTTTCGCACGACCACCGCGACCATTTCGACGAAGACAGCGTTGCCCCGATTTACAAATTGTACCCCAAAGCCCTGTTTTCGGGCCCCGTAAGCACTGCCGACCACTTCAAGAAAATGGGCTGCGATTCCCTCAAATTCCAGACGCTTGCCTGCGGAAATTCGTACTCTTTCGACGGCTTCACTCTCACGCCGACAGTCGCCTACCACTCCGACCCGCGGGCAATAGGCATGATTTTCAAATTCGGCAACAAGACAGTGTATTTGAGCGGCGACACCGAATACCGCCCGACTTTGGCGCGCGACGTCATGGCGGCTGCGGGCTGCAAAATAGACGCCGCAATAATCTGCATCAACGGAAAGCTCGGCAATATGAACAGGGACGACGCCGTGAAAGTGGTCAAGGAAATAAAGCCCGACGTTGCCGTTCCCATGCACTGGGGGCTGTTTGCGGGCAATACCGAAGACCCCAAGCCGTTCAAGACCGAGCTGGAAAATTTCGGCGTGCGCTGCATCATTCCCGAACCCGCCGCGGCGTTCAAACTTTAACCGCCGCGCGTTGTCGCGGGCGCGCATGGGGCGTTTTGCAAAATGGCAAGGGGCGCATTGTTTTTATTCAGGCTGCTCGCCGTTGTCGCGGCGCTCTCGGCGGCGTATTTTGCGGCGGTCTTTCCCGAGCGCGGGGCGTTGGATTCTCGCGTGGCGTCGTTGCCGGATTTCGACTGGCGTTCGTACGCAAAGGACAGATGGGCGGCGGGCGATTCGGCGGCGTCGCTCGCGGCTCTTGAGTTTGTAATTGAAAACTCTCTGCCCGATTCCCCCGCGTGCTCAAAGTTGTATGCCGACTATCTCGAACAGATCCGCCAGCGGAAATCGCTTGCGGGCAGAATTACCGCAGTCGGCAAGGGGTTTCTGCTCGGCGATGTAGACGGTTGGGATGCCCTTGCTGGGGCTGCCGTTGCCGATTTTCTTCTCTACGGCGACCTGCGCGACATAGCGCGGGAAACCCTTGCAGGCGACTCGCGCGACAATTTCGTTTTGGCGATGGCTTCGGTAGGTGTGGCGACATCCGCGGCGGGCTATGTCGTGCCGACTTCCGCGCCGTTGGACGCCTCCGTTTCGCTTTTGAAAATCTCGAAAAAATCGGGCGCGCTCTCGGCGGGCGTAAGCAGGGGAGTTGCTGAGGCGGCGTCGGAATTTTCCGCTGCGGCGCTCGGCAAGGCTCGCGCAGGGAACATCGCGGGGGCGCGGAGGGAGCTTGGGCTTCTCGGCGAAAAATTCTCTCCCGTTTGGGAACTTGCAAAGCGCTCGAAAACGTGGTCTGAATTTTCCGCAATTTTGCGCTCTGTCGATTCGCTCGGGGAACTCGGCAAGTTGAACGCAGTATTGAAATCTCCCAAAAACGCCAGAATTTTGGAGCGCGCGCTGCTTGCAAATCCGCAACAGAGGCGCGCCGTTATAGACTACGCGCTTGAAGGCGGCGACCTCTCCAAACTCAACGCCGCAATGCGCAAGGGCTCAGTCGGGATTTCCCGCGCGCTTTCGACGTCAAAAAACGCCTCGCGCATATTCAAAAACGCGGACAAGGCGCTCGCGCTTTTTGCGCAAAATCTGGCGGAGTTTTTCGGCGGCGGCGCGCTTTGGCGGTGGTGTGTTTTCGCAGTTGCGGCGGTTTTTGGCACGCTTTGCGCAATGTCGCCGCGGCGGGTTTGGCGCACGGTTTGCCGGCATTCGCAAAACGAGTCTGCTTGGCGAAAACTTTTGCGGTGCGCGGAGCTTTTTGCCGTGGCATTCGCTGCGGAGGCTGTGGCGTTTTGGTGGATTGGAACGCGTTCGGCAACTGACGCCGTTGCCAGCGCCGCCGCGCCGCAGAATTCGTCCGTCGTTTGGCGGATAGACAGCGAAATTTTCGAGGACCATTTTTGGAACGAGAGCAGGGTGCTTTCCGTCGAAGCGCCCGCCGTGCGGGTCGGCGAGGAAGTGTATTTGCCCGTTTCGGCGGCTGCGCTTGGGCTTGACTGGCGCGAAATCGACAAGGGCGGCGTCTACAAGCTTTCCGTCGTGGTGTCAAAGGGCGGACAAAACCCCGTTTCGATGAACGTTCGCGAAATCCTGCTGCCGCGGACGCCGTCGGGTCTTTGCCTGATAAAAATAGGAGGCGGATTTTCGGCGATGTCGGACGGCATTGGGGCGAACCCCAAGAGCATTGCGGTGTTCAGCCAAAAATTCGGAATGTCGAACTCTCCCGCCGAATTTTATTTTACCGACGACGGCTCTCTTGCAGTAGTTTGCCCGACGGCAAAAATCGGGGATTCCGCCGTTGCCGACGGCGCGCGATACGCGGGAATGTTTCTTAAAAAAGCCGGCGGTGCGTTCAGGTGTTTTCCGTTGCCCGCGCAGGAGGAAATTTCGGCGGCGGAGAAACTCGAGCTTTCAAAATCCGACTCGCAGACGTATTATGCCGAATTTTGCCGAAAAGTCGCCAAATTCAGGCGCGAGGGGCTTATTCCGTAGCAGTCGGCGGCGCGTTTTTTGCGCGGAAAGTTGTCGTGCGCGGGGTTTCGCGCATCTTTCCGTGTGCATGCGGCGCGGCGGCATTTTTTTTTCGCCCGAAATACGCCGCAATTTCCGAAAAAAAACTTGTCAAAAAATGCGCCTTTGTTTTGATTGTAAACAATGGAACGTTTAGCACTAATTTCAGTCAGCGACAAAACTGGCATTGTTGAATTTGCGAAAGATTTGGTCTTTCATCAAAAATACACCATTCTTTCCACGGGCGGTACGGCTAAATTGCTTGCCCAAAACGGCATTCCCTGCACGGAAGTAAGCCATTACACGGGCTTTCCCGAAATGATGGACGGCCGCGTGAAGACCCTCCACCCGAAAATCCACGGCGGTCTTTTGTGCCTGCGTTCCAACCCCGACCACATGAAGCAGGCTCAGGAAAACGGCATCAGCATGATTGACTTGGTCGTTGTGAACCTTTATCCGTTCGAGGCGACTGTCGCCAAGCCCGACTGCACGCTTGAAAACGCCATAGAAAACATCGATATCGGCGGGCCTTCGATGCTGCGTTCGGCGGCTAAGAACCACCGCGACGTCACCGTAGTTTGCGACTCGCGCGACTATCCCGCGGTTCTCGAGGCAATCAGACACGGCGGCGAAGAGCTTTTGCAGCTGCGCCGCAAATTGGCGCTGAAAGTCTACCAGCGCACGAGCGCCTACGACGCCGCCATTGCAAACTACCTCAACGGACGCTATAACGCCGGCGAGCTTCCCGAAACAATCAACATCGGTCTGCCGATGGCTCAGAAGATGCGCTACGGCGAAAATCCGCACCAAAACGCCGCCCTCTACGGAGACTTCAACAAATACTTCCGCCAGCTCCACGGCAAGGAACTTTCCTACAACAACATTGTCGACATAACCGCCGCCGCCGACCTCATTTCCGAGTTCGACAAGCCCACGCTTGCAATTCTCAAGCACACCAACCCCTGCGGCGTGGCAAGCTGCGACAACCTCGTAGACGCGTGGAATCAGGCGTTTGCAACCGACACCCAAGCGCCTTTCGGCGGAATCATAGTAATGAACCGCAAACTCGAGGGCGATTTGGCGGAAATAATTTCAAAGATATTCTCCGAAGTTATAATAGCGCCCGATTTTTCCGATGAGGCAATAGAAATTCTCACCAAGAAAAAGAACCTGCGCCTCATGCTTTCTACATACCGCGCAGAGCCGAAGATTCAGGTCAAGAGCGTAATCGGCGGCGTCGTTGCCCAAATGTCGGATTCAATCGAAGAACTGAAGGAAAACATGAAAGTGGTTTCCAAACGCCAGCCCACGGAAGAGGAATGGCGCGCAATGCTCTTCGGCTGGAAAGTCGTCAAGCATGTCAAGAGCAACGCAATCGTTTACGCGGGTTGTGAGAGAACTCTGGGCGTTGGCGCTGGTCAGATGTCGAGAGTCGACAGTTCGCAAATCGCGGTTTGGAAAGCCCAGCAGGCGAACCTTTCGCTCGACGGCAGCGTAGTTGCAAGCGACGCGTTCTTCCCGTTTGCCGACGGTCTCGTTGCCGCGGCAAAGGCGGGCGCGACGGCGGCAATCCAGCCCGGCGGTTCGGTTAGGGACGAGGAAGTCATCAAGGCCGCCGACGAAAACAATATGGCCATGGTCTTCACGTCCGTGCGCCACTTCAGACACTAATCTGAATTTCGCTTGGGAAATGTCCTTTTACAACGGAAGCATTGAAAAACGGAAGGCGCTTGCCGCACTGGCGGCGGCGGCGGTCGTCGTTTTGTACGTGCTTTCGGCGGGCGGTTGCGATTTCGCCTCCGACGACAAATTTGTAAAGGAGACTTCCGAACCCAGCTATATGCGCGCGATGGAGGAACTGCGCCGCGGCAATTCTCAGGAGGCTTTGAACGGCTTTGCGAAAGTCGTTGAAAAGCGCCGCGACGCGCCCGAATCGCACTTGGAGCTTGGGCGCATTTATCTCGGCGAAATGGACGACCCGATTTTCGCCATCTACCATTTCAGAAAATATCTCGAGCTTTGCCCGAATTCGCCGGCCTCAATGCATGTGCGCCAGATGGTTGACACGGCAAAGAAAAAATACGCGGCGTCTCTGCCAGAAAGCCCGTTTGAAAACAATATGCGGCGCTTGGAGCTCGAGCAGATGTGGCAGAAAGCGCAGGAGGAAAACCTATCCCTCAAGCGCAGGCTCGTGGCCGCAGACGAAAAAATAAACAAACTTGAGGCGGCACTGCATTCGCGCGCCGAATCGAAATCCGCGCAGCAACAACAGCGCCAAGCAGCCTCCGCTGCCGCCGCACCGCAGCAGACAGCTTCCGCCCGCCAAACGGCGCAGCAGCGCAGCCAACAGCAGTCGACGGTTGCCGTGGCAAGGGATATTCCCTCGACATACGTCGTGCAACCCGGCGACACGCTTTCAAGCATTAGCAAAAAGTTTTACGGAACGGCGTCGAAATGGCGGTTGATATTTAAGGCTAACCGAGACAAACTCGCCTCGCCCGAGTCGCTTTCGCGCGGGCAGAC
>ERZ808267.293-NODE-293-length-16957-cov-3.448645_pt1 | contig 16957 bp, 12 predicted proteins | sample MGYA00521241_ERZ808267 | MGnify/ENA primary metagenome ERZ808267 (study PRJEB31516, sample SAMN03275592) | gut metagenome | biome: mammalia-associated habitat; material: feces | host: Papio cynocephalus | place: Kenya | collected 2012-07-19 ... | reverse complement strand
CGTACAGATTAGAATCGACGTGGGATTTGAAAAAAGTTGCGAGGCTCGAGCTGGATTTTGCGTTTTATGAGGCGTAGCGTACATAAGTACGTGAGCCGAAATAAAACCAAAAAACAGCCGAGAGCATAATTGTTGGCGTGGTTATAAAAAAGAAAAGCGTTTCAAAATGAAACGCTTTCAATTTTTTTTATAATCCACGCCACGCCAACAATTATGCGCCCTCGCAACTTTTTTAGAATGGTTTGTTTTTTAGGGAACTCATAAGCCCCATCATGCGCCTCTTGCCCTTTTCGCCCTTGAGCATTTTCATCATCTTGCGCATTCCCTCGAACTGCTTGAGAAGCGCGTTGACATCGCGCACCTGCGTGCCCGAGCCGTTTGCGATTCTAAGGCGTCGGCGCGCGTTTAGAATCTGCGGGTTGCGGCGTTCTTTGGGCGTCATTGAAAGAATTATAGCCTCAGTCTGGCGCATTTTCTTTTCTTCGCGCTCGCCTATGTTTATGCCGCTCATTCCGGGGAGCATTTTTACAATGCTGCCCATTGAGCCGAGCTTTTTTATCTGGCGCATTTGCGAGAGAAAATCTTCCAAATCGAATTCGGCGCGGCGGAGTTTTTCGGCCATCTTTTCGGCTTCCGCCATGTCGAGATTTTCCTGCGCCTTTTCGACGAGCGAAACAACGTCGCCCATGCCGAGAATTCGCTGCGCCATTCGGTCGGGGTGGAATACTTCTATTTCCGAAAGCTTTTCGCCCACGCCCGCGAATTTTATCGGCGCGCCCGAAACGGTTTTTATTGAAACCGCCGCGCCGCCGCGCGCGTCGCCGTCGAGCTTTGTCAACACGACGCCCGTCAGCGATACCGCGTCGTTGAACGCCTTTGCGACATTTACAGCCTCTTGACCGAGCGCGGCGTCTGCAATGAGCAGAACTTCGTTCGGCGATACTCTTTGGCGCAGAAGCTTGATTTCGTCAATGAGGGCTTCGTCTATCTGAAGTCTGCCCGCGGTGTCGAAAATCACGGCGTTTGCGCCGTCGGCGAGCGCCTGTTTTGAAAGTCTTTCGGCGAGCGCGGGCACGTCTTTTTCGGCTCTGTCGGAATAGACTTTTACGCCCGCCTGGGCGCCGAGGGCTTCAAGCTGGTCGATTGCCGCGGGGCGGTAGACGTCGCAGGCGATGAGCGCGGGGGTAAGCCCCTGTTTTTTGAGCAGCAGCGCCAGTTTTGCCGATGTCGTAGTTTTGCCCGAGCCGTGGAGGCCGACCATCATTATCTTCAGCGGGCGCGCGCTCGAGAGGGCGGTTTGGTCTCCGCCGAGAAGATTGACAAGCTCGTCGTTGATGATTTTTATTATTTGCTGACCTGGGGTGATAGATTTTATCACCTCTTTGCCTATGCACTCTGCCTTTACCTTTTCGGTAAATTCGCGCGCAACTTTGAAGTGCACGTCGGCGGAAAGCAGCGCCTTGCGGACTTCCGCAAGCGCCTCCGCCATGTTTTCCTCCGTCAATTTTCCGACGCCGCGCAGGTTGCGGAACGCCTTTGACAGGCTTTCGGTCAGGTTTTCAAACATCTATTGCCGTTGCTATTTGGTTAGCCTATAGTTTCGCCGCCGTACCACTTGCGCAGAACTTCGGGAACTTCCACTTTGCCGTCGTCGCGCACGTTGTTTTCAAGCAGCGCGGCGAGCACGCGCGGAACTGCCAAGCCCGAGCCGTTGAGCGTGTAGACGTGGCGCGGTTTGCCGCCGTCGGCGGGTCTGAAACGAATGTTTGCGCGGCGCGCCTGAAAGTCGGTAAAGCAGGAGCAGCTTGAAACTTCGAGCCACTTTTGCTGACCCGCCGCCCACACTTCGAGGTCGTACTGCTTTGCGTGCGGGAAGCCGATGTCGCCCGTGCAGATTGCCAGCACGCGGTAGGGCAGGTTGAGTTTTTGCAGAATTTTTTCGGCGTCTTTTCTGAGGTTGTCGAGCTCTTCAAAACCCTTGTCGGGGTGAACCCATTTTACAAGTTCCACTTTGTCGAACTGGTGCAGGCGGTTGAGCCCGCGCACGTCTTTGCCCCAGCTGCCGGCTTCTCTGCGGAAGCACGGCGTGTAGCCGCATGCGTAGATGGGCAGTTGCGATTCCTCGAAAGTTTCGTCGCGGTAGAAATTGGTAATCGGGACTTCCGCCGTGGGAATCATGTAATAGTCGTCCTGATTGTCGTGGTACATCTGTCCCTCTTTGTCGGGCAGCTGACCCGTGGCAGTCGCGCTTGCGGCGTTGACCATTATCGGGCACATAAGTTCGGTGTAGCCGTTGTTGCGGGCTTCGTCCAAGAACAATGCCAGCAGCGAGCGCACCAGACGCGCCATGTCGCCGACGTAGAACGGGAATCCCGCGCCGGTAACTTTGACGCCGCGTTTGAAGTCGAGGTTCTTTTCAAAGAAGTCCAAATCCCAGTGCGGCTTGGCGTTTTTGATGGCGTCGATATTGCCCCATGTGTAAAGCGTTACGTTGTCCTTGTCCGACTTGCCCACGGGAACGGAGGCGTCGGGAAGGTTCGGAATAGTAAGCAACATTTGCTTCCATTTCTTTTCCGCTTCGTCTGCGGCGGCTTCCAATTCCTTCACCTTTGCCGAAACCGTTTTCAATTCGGCGACCTTTTCCTTGAACTCGGGCGAGCCTTTCGGCAACTCCGCCAGAGCCTTGCTCGCGGTGTTTTGTGCGGCGCGGGCGTCTTCGAATGCCGATACCGCCTGACGGCGGACGGCGTCGAATGCTATGATTGCGTCGATGTCGCAGTCGAATTTTTTCAAGCCCACGAGTTGTTTAACCTTTTCGGGCTGTTCCCTTAAAATTTTTACGTCTATCATAATCGTATTACTTTAGCCCCGATATTGGGCGAGTCGTCTCTTCTTGTCAAATTTTAAAAAAAAGTTGCGAGGGCTTGCTTTTGAATTGAATTTTTCTTTTTAGATAGAAGTTCTCCGTATTTAGAAGAAAAATTCAAAAGCAAGCGGTTCGGTTATTATTCGGTTTTAACTTCGACTTGCGGGCTTCAGCCCGCCTACGCTCGTTAAAACCGAATTGACTCGCGGGCTACGCCCCGTCTCGCCCCTGCGGGGTCGTTGCTTCGCAACGCTCAAACGCGCTTCGCTTGTTTTCTAATCCGAACCTCGCAACTTTTTTACAATTCCACGGGTATCTTAAGCTGTGTTTAGCTTCTACTTTTCGTGAAAATAAAAAATTGCTTGATTTTAGAAAATTTTTTCCGCTAAATATAGAAAATTGGACTGGGGAATCTCGGTCGGCGGAAGATTTCGGAGTATTTCGGGGTCTTCCGTTTTTTTATGGAAAAATTTTAAGTCCGTATCCGTTTTTTGTCCCGCACTTGTCTTGGTGTATCTTTTTCTCGATTATTTCGTATGCGCGATTAGATTGGGTTGGGTGTAATACTTTTATTCCGATGGGGCGCGCCACCATGTCGGCCAACTGTAATCCTGCAGAATTCGTTTGTTTTGTTGCAAATTCAATCTCAAACGGATATGTCGCTCCGTCAAGGTTGCCTTTGGCTGTAATACGCCTAAATTCAAGCTCAAGATTTCTGTCTTCATTTTCGCCGCGTCGTTCAAAAATTACATGCGTAGTTTTCCCCAATTCTCCCTTGTCCCTCAAATATTTGTATAGCCGCTCCAAGCAAAATTGCATAGCCATAATGTACGGATTTTTTGTTTGGCAACGCATTTTTTTCTTCCTTATGACTGTAGAAATGACCACGAATGGCGAATTTTTAATCGTATTGTTTAAATCATCAAAAAAGCTTTCTCTCAATTCAGCGTTCACCAAAAAGGAAAACTTATTTTTAGCCTTTCTTATTTCTCTCTCGTGTAAATTTACGATGTCGTGTCCGAAATATTTAAACTTCAATTTTTTCATCGCAGGGATGGCAATGTTTGCATATTCGTCTTTTTTAAACACGCAAAAGGCTAAAACGAAAACGGGGAAACTTTCGTCTATGGATTCACCCATTGCGTGGTCTCCACTTTCGTCGACATACACTATGTAATCGCTAAATTCCATCGATAGAATCTCCGATAAAAACGGATTGTTATCAAGAAAATTTTACATTTTAAGAAATATTGACAGTTGATAATAACTCAACTCAATAAGAGCAGACACAAAGCGGCAGAGATATTTCGCAGACGCGAAATTGAACTCGCTCGCACAGCGGTGCTCGTCTCGCCCACTCGCTTAACGCTCGGTGTCTTTGGCTAACGCCAAAGCTTCCTCCAAAAGCTTGCCTTTGGCAACTTTTGTGTTCGCTGCGTCAAAAGATGGAAGCACACCTGCGCTGCCGCTCGGGGGGGCGATTGAAGAACTTTTCCTTTGCGCGGTATCACTTCGCCCGAGCCGCTATCCCATAAAATCCTAATAATATTCACTGACAAAGCGGGGAATATTTTTCGATAGAAAAATCCGTGCGCCACAAAATGAAAATCCTTCCAGTGGGGTAAAATTCATTGCGTATGATAATCCCAAGTAAAGCGGCGGAGATATTTCGCGGACGCGAAATCCGCCGCGCCAAAAGTTAAAATTTTTTGGCAAATTTGGGGGAGTTTGACCAGCGTTTCTCGCGTTCGGGAGTGGGTTTGGCGGTTATTTTCATATCCAGAAAGGCGGGTTCTTTTGTGAGTTTTTTGAACGCGGCGGAGTCGAACGAACTTTGGGTTACGCCGTCGTGGGAAAACTCGATGAAAGAGTTCTCGGAAATCTGGATTTTCAAAACGTGCTCAATGGAACTTCCAGGGGCGGCGTTGTAAATGCACTGGCTAAGTTGCTTGATAAAATGTTCGGGCGCGGAGTAGGGGGAGATGAGCCATTCGACCTTTGAAACGAACGCCGAAATTGCTGCGGGCATTGAAAGCATTTTCTGGGCGGTGAAGCGCAAATCGCCGTTGTCGCCGCAGCGGCATTCGCCTATGACGCAGAAGCATTTGCCGTCTATGGAGGTAATGTCGACGGAGTCGCGCAGCTCGGCGGGGGCGCGGTCTTTGATTGATTTTAGGAAGTCGTCGTAGGCGTCGGAGAACATGCTGATTGACCAGACTTTTGAGTTGAGCCTGCCCGAGAGCGTGAAGAAACACCACGGTCTGTTATCCTTTTTTGAAAGCTTTTTTACGACATTGGAAACCACGCCGCAGGCGCGGAACTGTGCGCGCTTTATGCGGCGGATTGCCGAAGCCGGCGGAATGTCGTCAAGGGCGAAATCGAAGCGCGCAAACTCGTCCATCGGGTGTCCCGACACGTAGAAGCTAAGCAGCTCCTTTTCGTTGAAGAGTTTTGTGGCAAGCGACATCGGGGGCGTCGATGTGTCGATGAGGTTCGACGACGTTTCGGGCGTCGAGCCCATGTCGAGCAAATCGAACATATTCGACTGCCCCGAAATCATGTCCTTTTCAAGCTCGGCGGAATGCCCCATTATTGTCTCCACGCTGTTGTAGAGGTGCGCGCGGTCGAGCCCGAAAGAATCGAACGCGCCCGTGAGAATGAGGTTTTCCATCACGCGGCGGTTGATGTTTTTTGTGCCGACGCGCTTGACGAAATCGAAGATGTCGGTGAACGGTCCGTTTTTATCGCGCTCGGCGACTATCGCGCGCGCGGGGCCTTCGCCTATGCCCTTGATTGCCGCGAATCCGAAACGGATTGACCCCGCCGACTGCTGGAATATGTTGCCCTGCATTGCGGGCTTCCAGTCTTTGTTGATGATAGGCGTGAATTTTTCGCGCGAAATGTTTACGTCGGGCCCGAGAACCTTTATGTTGATTGCCTCCGACGCCTCGATGAATTTCGACACCTTGTCCATATTGCCCAGTTCGCTGGAGAGCAGCGCCGCCATAAATTCCACGGGGTAGTTCGCCTTGAGATACGCCGTGCGGTAGCTGAGCATTGCGTATGCCGCCGAGTGCGACTTGTTGAAGCCGTATTGGGCGAATTTTTCGAGCACGCCGAAAATGCGCTCCGCCTCGGCGTTTTCTATGTTGTTGAACTCTTTTGCCTTTCGCACGAAGACGGCTTTTTGCGCCGCCATGACTTCGGGCTTTTTCTTGCCCATTGCGCGTCGGAGAATGTCTGCCTCGCCGAGGGTATAGCCTGCTATTATTCGCGCCGCCATCATAACCTGTTCCTGATAGACGAGCACGCCGTAGGTCTCAGTGACCAAATCCTTTAGAAGCGGGTGGGGAACCTGCATTTTCGACGGGTCTTTTTTCGCCTCTATGAACTGGTCTATAAACTGCATCGGGCCGGGGCGGTAGAGGGCTATGAGGGCTATGATTTCCTCGAAGACGCTCAGGCCTATGCGGCGGCAGAGGTTTTGCATGCCCTCGCTTTCAAGCTGGAACACGCCTACTGTTATGCCGCTGTTTAGGAGCTTGAAAGTTGCGGGGTCTTCAAGGGGAACTTCCTCAATGTCGAAAGTCGGGAAGTCGCGCGTGCGGCGCACGTTGTCTTGGGCGTCGCTTATGACGGTGAGGTTCTTCAGCCCGAGGAAGTCCGCCTTGAGCAGCCCGAGCTCCTCGACGGGGAATTTCGGCAGCTGGGTCGTGAGCGAGCCGAGCTGAATCATCATGGGCACGAGGTCGTCAAGCCGCCTGTCGCCGATGATTATACCGCAGGCGTGTTTGCCCGTCTGGCGAATCATGCCCTCCAAAACTTCGCTGATTTCCAGAACGCGCTTCACCTGCGGGTCGCGGTCGCGCGCCTCGCGGAGTTCCGCCGACATTTCCAGCGCCTTTTTGAGCGTCATTTTGAGGTCGTCGGGGATTTTCTTTGCAAGTTCGGTTGCGCGGTCGAAGGGCATACCGTCCACTCTTGCGATGTCGCGCACAACCTGTTTTGCGCCGAGTTTGTTGAAAGTTACAATGTTTGAAACCCTGTCTTCGCCGTACTTGTGGCGGACGTAGTTTATGACTTCGTCGCGCCTGTCCTGACTGAAGTCTACGTCGAAATCGGGCGGCGATACGCGCTCGAGGGAGAGCATTCGCTCGAAGAGCAGGTTGAAGCGTATGGGTTCGATGTCCGTGATTTTTATAAGGTAGGCAATCATGCAGCCCGCGCCCGAACCTCGACCGGGGCCTACGGGAATGCCCTGATTTCGCGCCCAGTTGATGAAGTCCCAAACAATCAAAAAGTAGTCAACAAAGCCTGCGCCCACAATGATTGAAAGTTCGTATTCAAGCTTGTCGCAGAGCTTTTTTGCAAAGTCGGGCGGCTCTTTGCCCTTGGGTACGTATTTTTCGGGGTGGTCGTAGTCTATGCCGTAGCGCTTTATCATTCCCTTCTTTGAGAGGTCGAAGAGAATCAGACCGTTTTTCATCAGCTCGTCGCGCTCCTCCCTCGAGAGCGAAAAATCGTCGGGCTTGCCCTGCTGCCTGAGAACCTCGTTTTTCTTGAGCACGTATTTGTCCAGAATCCTGTCGAAGTTGACGGGGTCGGGATTTATGTCGATGTGCTCGGGGCGCTGGTAGTGCGGATAGTGGTTTTCGCCGAATTTAATTTTGATGTCCACGCGTTCGGCGACTTCAAGCGTGTTGTCGAGCGCGTCGGGAAATTCTCCCAAGACAGTCTCCATTTCCTCCCTCGACTTTATGTAGAATTCGTTGTTGGGATAACGCATTCTGTTTTCGTCGGTGATTTTGCTGTCGGTCTGAATGCAGAGCATGGCGTCGTGCGCCACGGAGTCGGCCTTCATCACGTAGTGGGAGTCGTTGGTGGCGACCATTTTCAGCCCGAATTCGCGCGCGAGCTTCGCAAGACCGGGGAGGATTTTTTTCTGCGCAGGCAAAAAGTGGTTCTGGATTTCTATGTAGTAGTTTTCCCTGCCGAAAATGTCCACGAACTTCGCCGTGACGCGCTTTGCGTTTTCGTAGTCCGAATACAGCAGATATTGCGACGCCACGCCGTTGAGGCAGCCGCTTAGGCCTATTACACCCTTGCAGTGGGCGGCGAGGGCGTCGTAGTCTATGCGCGGCTTGCGGTAGAAGCCCTCTTCGTAGGAGAGGCTGGAAAGCTTTGCCAAATTCAAATATCCCTCGTAGTTTTCGGCGAGAAGCGTCTTGTGGTGGATTAGGTTTTTGGGGTAGTTTTCGGGCGTGAGAATGGAGGTGTCGTTTTCTATGTCGTCGATGTCGTCGTTGCGCTTTCTGTCCGCCTTGGGGTGGTCGGACATTTTGTGGTCGTTGACAAAATACGCCTCTATGCCCAGAATGGGGTTGATGCCGCTTTTCTTCGCCGCGTTGTAGAAGTCTATTGTTCCGCACATGACGCCGTGGTCGGTGATTGCCATGGCGGGCATTCCCAGTTCTTTGGCGCGCGCCATAAGCCTGTCTATGCGGGCGCAGCCGTCGAGAAAACTGTGGTCTGTGTGGACGTGTAGATGTACAAAATTATTCGGCATAACAACGCCCGAATTTAAGACTTCGGGCGGGCGAAAAGTCAATATTTCTTTTGAAGCTCCCCGCGCGGAATTCTTCCGAAACGAAAAGCGCCCCGAATTTTTGCTTTCGACCGCGCAATATGCGGCGCTTTTTTGCGAAAAAAACTTGCAAGACGGGGCAAAATATGCGTTGATAACACGGAAATACCGTATGAGGCAAACCGAAGACATTATCCAAAAACTTTTGAGAATCCGCAAGGCTGCGGAGCTTTCCGAGTCGCCGGAAATGTCCGACGAGGAAGTCCAAATTCTGCGCGATTTCATCATGGAAAACCGCAGGCAGGTTCCGCCGTTTGCCCTCGCCCACTTCGACAGGCTCGAGGCGTCGGGCAAAAAGGGCATTGCCGAGGTTGTCGACAAAAAATGCGCAGCATGCGGCACGCCGATTGCCGACGACGAAATTGCCTACCTGCAAAAAAACAAAAACATAGGCGTCTGCGACAACTGTTTTGCTTTCATCTATATGGACGACCCGAAGTTCCATTGCGACGACGACTTTTTTAAAAAGCTTCTCGAAGAGGGCAAAAAGAAAGACTAAAGTCGGCAAAATAAAGCCATCGCTTTCGGGATAACGCCCGAAATTTTGTTTTCCTCCCCCGTTGCCTCCCCCCGAATTTTAAGGGGATTTTTTTTGCCCGCGTGAAGCCTTTTTTTGCGCCGCGCGGGCAGACGGATTCGTCGGGCAAATGCGCATAAAAATGTTGACGAAACGCCCGCCAAAGACGAGAATTGCACGCATTATGACAAAAGAGCAATTCAAGACGGAATTTGAAACGCGCCGCCTCAAGGTGGAGGCTGCAATAAAAAAGTATCTTCCCGCCGAAGACACAAGACCTTCCATTGTCCACAAGGCAATGCACTACAGCATGGAGGCAGGCGGCAAGAGAATCCGCCCGATGCTGCTCTTGGCGGCTCACGAAATGTTCCCGTCGGAAGTCGATCCGCTGCCCGCATGCGTGGCGATAGAATGCCTGCACACATACTCGCTCATTCACGACGATCTTCCCTGCAGGGACAATCCCGCCCTGCGCCGCGGCAAGCCCACCTGCCATAAACAGTTCGACGAAACTATGGCGCTTTTGGCGGGCGACGCCCTGCTTACATACTCTTTCCGCCTGCTCGCCGACGCGTATAAGGCGCGCCCCGAAATAGCAACGGGTTTGGTTTTCGACCTCGCCGACGCGGGCGGCAGCCAAAAGATGATTGGCGGACAGGTTGAGGACGTTCTCGGCGAACGCGAGGGCAAAATGACCCCCGACCGCCTCAATTTCATTCACGACAACAAAACCGCCGCGCTCATCACCGCCGCAGTCACAATGGGAATAAGACTTGCCGACGACTATTCGGAGGAAAAACTCGAAATAGCCCGCCGCATAGGCAAAAACATAGGCTTGGCTTTTCAGGTTATAGACGACATTCTCGACGTAACCAGCGACGCCGCCACAATGGGCAAGACCACGGGGCTTGACGCCGCCAACGGCAAAATGACCTACGTTTCGCTCTTCGGCATAGACCGCTCGCGCGAGATTGCCGCCGAACTTACCGCCGCGGCGGTCGCCGACTGCAAAAAGCTCAGCCAAAACTGCGAATTTTTCGAGGCTCTGATTAACTACATGTTGAACAGAATCAACTAATATTTAATATAAAAAAGGAGGATTCAATGGTAATCGAACCAAGAGTTAAGGGTTTTCTGTGCATAACCGCGCACCCCAAGGGCTGCGAAAAAAACATAGACGAACAAATAGACTACGTGAAATCTAAGGGCGCCATGAAGGGCGGCTGCCGTTCGGCGCTGATTATCGGTTCCTCCACCGGCTACGGTTTGGCAAGCCGCATTTGCGCGGCGTTCGGCTGCGGCGCGGCGACTGTCGGCGTTTTCTTTGAGCGCCCGGGCGACCCCGTCCGCGAGCGTCCCGCAAGCGCAGGCTGGTACAACACTCTCGCCTTTTCCGAACGCGCGAAAGCGGCTGGGCTCTACTCAGCCGACATCAACGGCGACGCCTTTTCCGACGCCGTCAAAGAGCAGGCAATTCAGGCAATCAAGGCAAGCCCGCTGGGCAAGGTCGATTTGATTGTGTACTCGCTCGCCTCTCCGCGCAGAACCGACCCCAAAACGGGGCAGGTCTACAAAAGCGTGCTCAAGACCGTAGGCGAACACCGCAAAGACAAGAGCCTCAATACCGACACCGCCGAGGTAATTGAAGTGGAAGTCCCCGTGGCTACGGAGGCTGAGATTTCCGACACCGTCAAAACAATGGGCGGCGAAGACTGGCAGCTTTGGATTGACGCCCTCGACAAGGCGGGCGTTATCGCCGACGGCTGCAAGTCTGTCGCGTATTCGTACCTCGGTCCGACGCTCACCTACCCGATATACCGCGACGGCACAATAGGCTGCGCCAAGAAAAACCTCGAAGCGACCGTTCCGCAAATAGACGCCGTTTTGAAAAAACACGGCGGCGCGGCGTATGTGTCCATGAACAAGGCGCTCGTAACACAGGCAAGCAGCGCAATTCCCGTAGTTCCGCTCTACGTTTCCATTCTCTACAAGGTGATGAAAGAAAAGGGCGTGCACGAAAACTGCATTATGCAAATACAGCGCCTTTTCGACACCCAGCTCTACAACGGCAACACGCCGCAGCTCGATTCCGAGGGGCGAATCCGCATGGATACGCTCGAATTGCGCGACGACGTACAAAAGGCGGTCTTCGATATTTGGCCGAAAGTCTCCACCGAAAATCTCGACGAATTGACCGATTTTGCAGGCTATAAAAAGGAATTTTTAAAGCTCTTCGGCTTCGGCGTGGACGGCGTCGATTATTCGGCAGACGTCGAAAAAATCTAACCCGCTGGGCGGGTTTCCATTGAAGGGCTACGCCCTTACGCGGAATTGTTTCGCTCAATCCGCTATCCCATAAAAACATTGTGATATTCACTGATGAAGCGGCGGAAAATTTTTGCTTCGCAAAAATCCCCCGCGCCAAAAGAAAAAAATGGAAAGTAAGAGAATAAGAGTTCTGCTTGTAGACGACCAGCCGATTATAGCGGAGGCCGTCAGACGCATGGTGGAAAACCAGCCGGACATTGAGTTCTTTTATTGTAAAAACCCGCTCGAGGCGCTTTCGACCGCCGCACAAGTAAAACCTACAGTCATATTGCAAGACTTGGTTATGCCCGACGTGGACGGGCTTACGCTCGTGAAATATTTTAGGGCGAATCCCGCAACAAGGGAATTGCCGCTCGTGGTGCTTTCTTCAAACGAAGATGCCGCAACAAAGTTCAAGGCCTTTGAAAACGGCGCAAACGACTATATGGTGAAGTTTCCCCACGCGCTCGAAGTGCTCGCCAGAATCCGCTACCACTCGGCGGCGTATATCAATTATCTGGAGCGCAACAGGGCAATGGCGGAACTTAAAAAGAGCCGCGACGCCCTTAAAAACGAGCTTGAACAGGCGGCTCAGTACGTCGAAAACCTGCTGCCGAAAAAACTCGACACGGAAGAGCTTTCCGCCGACTGGATTTTCAAAAGCTCGACCGAACTCGGCGGCGACTGCTTCGGCTACGGGGCGATAGACGCCGAAAACTTCGGAATGTACCTGCTTGACGTCTGCGGACACGGCGTCGGCGCGGCTCTGCTCTCCGTTTCGGTGATGAACGTGCTGCGCTCGCAAAGCCTGCCCGACGTGGATTTCAGAAAGCCCGCACAGGTGCTCGACGCGCTCAACAACGCATTCCCGATGGAGCGCCAAAACAATATGTTCTTTACGCTGTGGTACGGCGTGTACAACGCGCGCGAACGCACAATAACATACGCCTCCGGCGGACACCCGCCCGCGCTGCTCTTTTGGCAGGGCGGCTGCGCCGAACTTTCCACGCGCGGAATGGTTGTCGGCGGCGTGCCGGACACCCGCTACAAGGAGGCTGTTGCATCGGTTGCGCCGCAGGCGCGCCTGTACGTTTTCAGCGACGGCGTCTACGAAATAGAGGACGCCGAATCCGGACGCGTCATGGGCTTTGCCGATTTCAAAAGCAAGCTCGAGTCCCTGCCGCAGACTTCGCCCAAAATTTTACCCATGTTCGAATACGCCGTTAAAAAACAGAATTCGGATAAATTCAAAGACGACTATTCGATGTGCGAAATAGCCTTCAAGTAAAATGCAAAAAGAATATCCAGCAGATTTGCGCCAGTTGGAGGCTCTCGCCGCCGACATAGACGCCTTTTGCGCCGCCGAGGGCGCGCAGACTGCGGCGTTTGCATTGAACCTTTCCGCCGACGAGCTTTTTACAAACGCAGTCTCCTACGGCTACCGCGGCGACGCTTCGGGAAAAATCTCCGTCTCAATGCGCATGCTGCGCGGCGGCGTGGAGATGGTCATTGAGGATTCCGCGCCGCAGTTCGACCCGTTTTCGGCGGAAGAACCCGAGCTTTCGGGCGACGTTTCCGAGCGCAAAATAGGCGGGCTGGGCGTGTTCTTCGTCAAAAAAAATATGGACGAATATTCGTACGCGCGCCGCGGCGGCAAAAACATAATAACGCTTTTCAAAAAGATTTGATATGTCGGGAAATTTGGTAGACGTGCGCGGCTTGAAAATAAACTTCGGTTCTACCGAAGCCGTCAAGGGCGTCGATTTTAGCATAGGCGAAAACGATTCCGTCGCAATCGTGGGCGAAAGTGGCTCGGGCAAGAGCGTTTCGGCAATGAGCATGGCGCGCCTGCTTCCGCCGCCGCCGAACTGCGACGTTTCGGGCGAAATTCTTTTCGGGGGCGAAGACGTCAACAAGATGTCTGCCCAGCGCCTGCGCAAACTCCGCGGCGGGGAAATCGCCTACATATTTCAGGAGCCGTCAACTTCGCTAAACCCCGTGTTTACCGTCGGCGCGCAAATTGCCGAGGCGGTTCGCCTGCATATGCCCGAAGAAAAAGACGTGCGCAAAAAAGTGGTGTCGGCGCTGGAGGAAGTGGGAATCCGCAACGCCGCCGAGCGGTACGGAGCGTATCCCCACGAGCTTTCGGGCGGAATGCAGCAGCGCGTGATGATTGCAATGGCGCTTGCCTGCGCCCCGAAACTTCTCGTCGCCGACGAGCCGACCACGGCGCTCGACGTGACCATTCAAAAACAGATTATAGAGCTTTTGGCGGAAGTCCGCCGCAGGCGGGGAATGTCGCTGCTGCTGATAACCCACAATTTCGGCATAATATCGAGCCTGTGCGAGCGCGTAATAGTGATGTTCAGGGGCGAAATTGTCGAGAGCGGACTGTGCGCCGACGTCCTGAAAAATCCGCAGCACCCCTACACGAGGGCGCTCATAGACTGCGTGCCGCGCCTCAACGACAAATCGCGAAAATTAAAACCGATAGATTATGACAGCCTCAAATAAAAACAGCGAACTTTTGAGGGTGGAAAACCTCGTGGTGTCGTACCCGCTGGGCGGCGGCATTTTTTCTTCGGGCGCAAAAAAATTCAATGCCGTTGACGGCGTTTCCTTTGAAGTGGGCAGGGGCGAAATTGTCGGGCTTGTGGGCGAAAGCGGCTCGGGCAAGACCACAATAGGGCGCTCAATAGTGCGCCTCGCTCCGCGCGAATCGGGGAGCATCTTCTACGACGGCGCGGAAATTTCCGCCCTTTCGGATTCCGAATTTCTGCCCTACAGAAAGAAAATCCAGATGATATTCCAAGACCCGTTCAATTCGCTCAACCCGCGAATGAAGGTGCTCGACATCGTCTCCGAACCGCTCGACATTCACTTTAAAAAACTCACCGCCGCACAAAAGCGCGACAGGGTTGCGCACCTGCTCGAGCGTGTAGGTCTAAAGCCCGACCATATGGCGCGCTATCCCCACGAGTTTTCGGGCGGACAGCGCCAGCGCATCGGCATAGCCCGCGCTCTGGCCGTCGAGCCGCAGTTTCTCATTTGCGACGAACCCGTAAGCGCCCTCGACGTTTCCGTTCAGGCGCAGATTGTCAACCTGCTCGAGGATTTGCGCAGAGAGTTTTCCATAGCAATGCTTTTCATCGCCCACGACATCGCCGTTGTGGAGTATCTAAGCGACAGAATTTTGGTGATGACTGGCGGAAAAATAGTCGAAAGCGGAGACGCCGAAGAGGTCTGCTCCAACCCGCAACACCCGTATACAAAGGCGCTCATAGACGCCGTTCCCAAATTTTAAAATGGCGGGTCTTTTGCGCATTTTGCTTTTGGCGGTTCTATCCGCGGGGCTGTTCGGCTGTTCGGACGGCTCGCGCCCCGCCGACGCCGCGGCGCGGGAGGGCATTCTGCTTGTGGGCAATTCCGCCGACCCCGAATCGCTCGACCCCGCGCTTGCCACGGGCTTTTCCGAATCGCGCATTTTAAACGCCCTTTTCGACGGGCTTGTGCGCGCCGACACAAAAACGCTGGAAATAAAACCCGCAGTTGCAAAGCGCTGGGAAATTTCCGACGACGGTCTCACATACGTTTTTTATCTCGACGAAAACGCAAAGTGGTCGGACGGCGTGCCGGTGCGGGCGCGGGACTTCGTGTTCGCGTGGCGCAGGGCGGCAACGCCGAGCGTCGGCGCGGAGTATGCGTCAATGCTTTCGGCAATAGAAAACGCGCCCGAAATTCTTTCGGGCAGGGAGCGCGACGTTTCAAAGTTGGGCGTACGCGCTGTTTCCGATTCCGTTTTGGAAGTGAAGCTGCAGCGCCGCTGTCCGTATTTCCTCTCGCTTTTGTACATGGGCGTTTTCTATCCGCTGCGCGAGGACGTTCTGGCGAAGTTCGGCGCGGACAAGCTTCCAAACGCGGTTTGGACGAAGCCCGAAAACATGGTTTCAAACGGCGCGTTCAAGCTTTCCGTATGGCGCATAAACGACCGCGTGGGCGTGCGGAGAAACCCGTTTTACGCAAATCAGAATTTGATAAAATTAAACGGAATAGATTTTTTTCCGATAGCCAATCTCAATACGGAGGACAGGGCGTTCAGAACGGCGCAGCTGCACATTACCGATTCCGTAGCGCCGTTTAGAATTTCCGAAATCCGTTCGCGCGCGCCGCAGACGCTGCGCTGCGACAAGTGGCTGGGCGTCTACTACTACGTTTTCAATACTTCGCGCAAACCCTTCGACGACCCGCGCGTGCGCAGGGCGCTCTCGCTTGCGATAGACCGCCGCGCGATAATCGACGGCTGCATAAAAGGCGGGCAGGACGAGGCGTATTCGTTCGTTCCAAACGGTTGCGGCGGTTTTAAAACCCCGCCCGACGTGCCGCGCGCGCGCGACGTAGCCTTAGCGAAGCGCCTTCTTGCCGAGGCGGGCTATCCCGACGGCAGGGGATTCCCGAAAATTAGAATAACCTACAACGTCTCCGAGCAGCACAAACCCATTGCGGAGGCAATCCAGCAGATGTGGCGGGAGTCTCTCGGCGTGGAGGCTCAGCTCTACAACCTTTCTTGGCCTGCGTATTTGGCGGCGCGGCGCGTGGGGGATTTCGACGTGGCGCGCGCGAGCTGGGTTGGCGATTTCGCCGAGCCAGAGTCCTTTCTCAACGTATTTTTGTCGGGCAGCGCGCTCAACCACACGCGCTGGAACTCGCCCGAATTCGACGCTCTCGTGCGCGGCGCTTCTGCAGCGCGGAGCGTCTCGGGGCGTCTCGGGGCGCTTGCAAAGGCGGACGCCCTTTTGGCGCGTGAGTCGCCCATAATGCCCATTTACTATTATAGCAAAGTCTACAGAATAAGCCCTGCAGTGAAAAACTGGAATGCAAATTTGCTCGACTACCACGACTTCAAGGAAGTCGGTCTTGAATCCGCCCCGTCAAAATGAAATACATTGCAAAGAGACTTTTGGAGGCTGTGCCCGTCTTTCTGTTTATTATAACGGCGGTTTGGGCGATGGTGAGGTTTGTCCCCGGCGGGCCTTTCGACAGGGAACGCCCCGTGTCGGAGGAAACGCTTGCGGCGATGAACGCCTACTACGGACTGGACAAGCCCCTGTATGTGCAGTACGTCGGCTTTCTGAAAAATCTGGCGCGCGGCGACCTCGGGCCGTCGTACAAATACAACGGCTGGCGCGTTGGCGAAATTTTGCGCGAAAAGGCGGCGGTGTCGCTCCAGCTGGGCGCATGCGCGCTGGCTATTGCCGCGTTTTTCGGCGTGGCGTTGGGCGTGTTGTCGGCGGCGTTTAGGCGCGGAACGGCGGGTGTGGCGCTTTCGGTCGCTTCGCTTGCGGGCGTGTGTCTGCCCGCCATGGTGCTGGGCCCCGTTCTGATTCTCGTTTTTTCGCTCAAACTAAAGTGGTTTAATTCCATGGGCTGGAATTGCGCCGCGGACGCCGTGCTGCCGTCGGCGACGCTCGCGCTCTTTTACGTTGCGTGGATAGCGCGGCTTACGCGCAGCGGAATTGTGGGAGAGCTGGACAAAAACTACGTTCGGACGGCGCGGGCAAAGGGCGTTTCGGAGGCGAAAATATTTTGCGTGCACATTCTGCGCAACGCCATGCAGCCTGTGGTG
>ERZ808267.291-NODE-291-length-17150-cov-4.347938_pt1 | contig 17150 bp, 9 predicted proteins | sample MGYA00521241_ERZ808267 | MGnify/ENA primary metagenome ERZ808267 (study PRJEB31516, sample SAMN03275592) | gut metagenome | biome: mammalia-associated habitat; material: feces | host: Papio cynocephalus | place: Kenya | collected 2012-07-19 ... | reverse complement strand
GGCTCATGGAATGGTTCATCCGGCACAGACCGATAGCCTGGGGGCTTCTTGCCGTGTCGGTCATCGGCCTGGCGTTCTGTTTCCTTGAAATGCCGAAATCCCGTCTCCCAGAGATGACCCAGACTGACGCCATTATGAAGATTGACTGGAACGAGCATATTTCCGTAGAACGTAACGTAGAACGAATCAAGGAGTTAGAGAGTAAACTGGCTGGGAGCGTGGAGCAGATGACCGCTCTTGTCGGCTCCCAGCAGTTCATCCTGAGCCACAGCGGTGACCAAGGAATTTCGGAAGCTTCCGTCTATGTCAAATGCAAAGACCAACGAACCCTAAAGAAGGTACAGGACGAGCTGCGCGGTATGATGGAGAATGAATATCCTGACGCGGCATATTCATTCGAATCTTCCGGGAACATCTTCGACATGGTTTTTGCCCAGAATGAGGCTCCGCTGACAGCGCGCCTTCGCCCTGTGAAGACAAGTGAGGTTGAGGTCGGACAGCTAAGGAATATGCTCGCCGAGCTCCGGGAAGCGCTTCCGGGAGTGACGGTGGCGGACCCTCCGGTAAAGACCGATGCCCTTTTTGTCGCTGATCCAGACCTGCTTGCGCTTTATAACATCAACTATTCCGAACTTGTGTCAATCCTTCGTAACTCTCTCAATGAGAACCGCCTGTTCAACATAGTCCAGGGAACAAGCACTGTTCCGGTGGTGACCGGGTCCAATGCCACCGGACTTTCAGAGATTCTTCAAGACGCCTTCATCGAAAAGAAAAGCCAGGAAGGGGAGACGGTCAGGATTCCTGTTTCGGATCTTATGCGTCAGACATTTGTCGAGGACCTGAAAACCTTGGCTGCGGGTCCGGAGGACAATTACTATCCTCTTGACTTGAATGTGCCTTCCAAGGATGTAAAACCAGTGATGGCCGCGGTGAGCGAGGCCGTGCGGGAAGACGGAAGTTTCGAAGTGGGATATTCAGGATCGTACTTCTCCAATAGCAAGATGATCGATGAGATGATCATCATAATGCTTGTGGCCATAATCCTCCTCTATCTGATTCTAGCTTCGCAGTTTGAGTCATTGGTACAGCCGCTGATTATCCTTGCAGAGATTGTCGTGGATATCTTTGTGGCGTTGCTTGTCCTGTGGTTTTTCGGAGTTAGCATCAACTTGATGTCGATGATCGGTCTGATTGTCATCACCGGTATCGTCATCAACGATTCCATCCTGAAGATTGACACGATCAACAGAATGAGGAAAGCCGGAGAAAGCCTTGAACGGGCTGTCATCGACGCATCTTCGCTAAGGGTCAAGGCGATCATAATGACCTCGTTGACAACTATTCTGGCCGTCTGTCCATTCCTGTCAAGGGGAAGCATGGGCGCTGACCTCCAGTACCCGATGTCCCTTGTGATCATAGCCGGAATGCTTGTTGGAACCCTTGTCAGCCTGTTCGTCGTGCCAGCGCTGTATTATTCGATTTACAATGGAAGAAAGAAAAAATAGGCTTTCTCCATTTTCGGTTGTCCTGATTATGGTGGCGCTGTCCCTCGTAGGGTTGGCGTCGCTGCCGCGTCTCAACATCCAATACACCCCGATGACCGAAGGCCGCACAGTCTATGTGTCTTTCAATTACCCTAACGCCTCAGCGGAAATCATTGAAAGCGAGGCAACATCCAAGATCGAGGGGGTGCTTGCCGGGATGCGCGATGTCACAGACATCTCCTCCACTTCCAGAAAAGGATCGGGCTCAGTCTCGGTCAAGTTTCGTAAAGGCACGGACATGGACGCGGCCCGCTTTGAGGTCGCCTCGGCAATCCGGAACGTCTATCCGAGCCTGCCGAATGATGTTTCCTATCCGGGAATATCCCTCTCCGGGGGAGGAAAGGTTTCACGAATATCCTATCTCGTCAAGGGCGGAATCCCTTCCCGTGAGATTTCCAAATATGTCAAGGAGCACGTTCTGAGCCATTTGGCTGCCATCCCCGGAGTTGACAAGGTTAATGTCGATGGTGGCGTGCCATTCCAATGGGTGATTACTTTTGACGCAGACAAGATCCAGTCCGCAGGCATCACAGCCGATGAGATTGCCACAGCCTTCAACTCCTATTATCGTGAAGAGATCCTTGGCATGACTGAAACCTCTGAAGGCTTGATGACGGTGCGCCTGAAAGAGGCCTCGAACCAGGACTTCGGATCTATTCCGGTCTGCAATCATGACGGACGGGTGATTCATCTGCGAGACATTGCCCAGTGGCGCTATGAGGAAGCGTTGCCGTCCGGCTACTATCGCGTGAACGGCTTGAACACCATCACATTGACAGTGGAAATTGCCACCACCGCCAATCTGCTGACAGTTGCCTCAGCTGTCAAAGAGTGTATGGCGGAGCTCCAAAAGAGCTTTCCTCAGGAAATCACCACCGGCATCGCCTATGATTCCTCTGAATATGTCAACGAGGAACTCGGCAAGATCTACGTCCGCACTGCTCTCTGCATCCTGATTCTGCTGTTGTTTGTGTTCCTAATCAACAGGTCGTGGCGGTACATGCTGATCATAGTGTTCACCTTGACAGTCAACGTCTTGACCGCATTGATGATCTACAACTTCGCAGGCATCCAGATCCACATCTACACTCTTGCCGGAATCACCGTCTCGCTTGGCATAATCATAGACACCTCGATCGTGATGATCGACCACTATGCCCATTTCAAGAATCGAAAAGCCTTCCCGTCTATCCTCTCTGCTGCTGCCACGACGGTCGGTGCCTTGATGATGGTTCTCCTGCTTCCCGAAAAGGAAAAAGCCAATCTTGTGGACTTCATCTGGGTGATTGTCATTAATTTAGGCTTGTCGCTGGTGATATCCTACCTCTTCATCCCGTCACTGATGGAATATATTCTTGTACATCTGTCGGGCAGCGGCAAGGGACGCTCCCCTCGGAAGCTTCGTAGGATCCTGCGTTGGAATAGGTTCTACGCATCCTACATCGGCTGGGGAGTGCGGCATCGCTGGGTGTACATCCTTCTGTTCATCGTTGCGTTCGGAATCCCGCTCTGTCTGCTCCCGACCCGTTTGTCGGACAACGACAAAGACAAGGCAGGCAGATTCGACAAGTTCCTTGACAAGATTGTCACATGGAAGCCTTACGACAGGAACCGTCAGACCATCGACAAGATTTTCAGTTCGTCTTTCGGCTTGTTTTACAAGTCCTTGAACCGCTCCAATTTCTACCGGGAGCCCGAAAAGAAACGCCTTGTCATCAATGCCGGCATGCTTGAAGGCTGTACCGTGAACCAGTTGAATGATGTCGTGAAGGCGATGGAGAACTATCTGTCCAAGTTCGATGAGATCTCCGTCTTCACCACATCGGTATATTCCTACGACAACGCCGAGATTTCCGTGGAGTTCAAGCCTGAGTACGAGAACTCAGGTTTTCCTTCCGTGCTCAAGGCGGAGGTCACAAGGATGGCAATCAATTTCGGTGGTGCTAACTGGCGGGTCTCAGGAATCGATGACAACAATTTCAACAACAACATCGTGTCGTCCTCCAAGAGCAACCGCATCTCGCTGAAGGGCTATAACTATCAGGAGCTCAGTCGCTATGCCGATAAGCTGTTGGCCTACCTCTCAACTAACCGTCGTGTCCAAGGTGCCGAGATTTGGTCGGGAGGGTGGAATGGGCGCCCTTCGCTGGAGTTTGTCATGGACTACGACTTTGCCCGGATGACGCTCGCAGACATCAACCCTTACGCCTACTACAATGCCTTGGGCTCCTTGCTGTACGAGCGGAAGATCGGAACTTCTGAATATGATGGTGAGGCAGTTAATGTGGTACTCCAATCTTCGGATTTGGACAAGTACGACCTTTGGCATGTCCTTAACTCTCCGATTGATGTCGGTCAGAAGAAGATGACGCTTTCGAGTGTAGGAGGCATTCACAAAAAACGAACCGGAGTGACGATCCGGAAGAGCAACCAGTCCTACGAGCTTGTTGTCTGCTACGATTTTGTCGGCAGCTGGGAACTCAGCCGTTCCCTGTCCCAGAAGGCGGTCAAATACATGAACGACGAGGTTCTCCCGATTGGTTTCAAGGCCGAGGTTCCGGGCTGGGGTTGGTTCGACACCGCCAAGCAGCAGTACGCATGGCTTCTGTTCCTGATCCTCGCTGTGATGTACGTGATGCTTGCGATGACCTTCGAGTCGTTCCGCTACCCGCTTGCCGTGATATTCATGGTCCCGGTCTCTTTTATCGGTCTTTTCCTCGCCTTCGGGTTCTCTGACTTCTCCTTCGATCAGGGCGGATTCGCCGCTTTCGTGATGCTCAGCGGCATCGTCGTCAATGCCGGCATCTATCTCATCACCACCTACCAGTCCCTTCTCCGCAAGCCGGTCCCTGAGCTTGCCGAAGGGCCGGTAACTGTTGTTCGGCAGGCTCACCAACCGGCCGCGTCCAACATCCGCCTCTACGTCAAATCCTACTCTCGCAAGATTAACCCGATCACCCTCACAATAGTCTCCACTATCCTCGGCCTCCTCCCGTTCCTCACCGACGGTCCCGAAGAAGTCTTCTGGTTCGACTTCGCCCTCGGCACCATCTCAGGCATGCTCTTCTCCATCCTCACCGTGATATTTATTCTCCCCGTCTTCTGCGTAAGACGAAAATAAGACAATGCTACTTTTCGCTCCTGACTTGGTATGTTCCAACAAAAATGTCCACTGAAACGGCATTATACCGGAGAAACTCAGTAATATATCGTTTTGTCCGGGGAAGAGGGCTTTTGCCAGAGAAAACGTAGCTGAAGAAAAATTTGTAGTCTGAAAGGATTTGCGTAAATTTACGGGATTTGTTTAAACAGGTTTCGGAACGGCTATGGGTAGTGGGAAAAAGGTGATCATATTCGCTGGTCTGGGAGGACTGGCTTTGGGTGTTTGCGCAATGTTGGTTCTTGGCGGTGCGATGACGCGCACGTCCACCAACGAGTATTGCATGAGCTGTCACTACCATGAGCAGGCGGATGCTGACTGGAAAAAATCCGAGCATCACAACAGCGAGAGCGGAGTGGTGACCGACTGTGCCGCTTGCCATCTTCCGCCAAAGGAGAACGGGTACCTCCGTTACTACATGGTCAAGGCCAGGATGGGAGTCAAGGATCTGTGGACCAAGATGACTAAAGACAAGGACGAAATCAACTGGGACTCAAAAAGAACACTTGAGCACGGTACTAAAATCGTCTATAACGAGTCCTGCGAGAAATGCCATGTCAATCTTTATCCGACCGGAATCTCAGACGATGGCATCACTGCCCATCTTTACTACGATGAGAACGCCAAGAAATTGGACCTACAGTGCATCAGCTGCCATCTGAACACAGGCCATGACATGCCTGGCTACGAGCACAAAAGACTGGAAGGTAAGGTGATAGACACTGGAAGTGGTGAGAAATATGACAGTGCTGCGGTAGTGACTTCATTCATGAACTTCACGGAGACAGTGCCCGGCACGACCGCTGCAATCAGCATGATAGCCGTCCCAGGGGGCGAGTTCATTATAGGCAGTCCGGAAGGCGAGCCGTTCCGCTCAGCGGACGAGGGACCTCAGAAAAAGGTCATGATCTCTCCGTTCTTTATGGGCGAGGTTGAGGTGACGTGGCATCAGTTCTGGGCTTTCTACAACGAGACGATGTCCGAGGGCAGGACCCCTCCGGAGAAAATCTACGCCAACAACAACCGTCCGGATGTCGATGCCGTCAGCGGCCCGACACCTCCGTTCGGATTCCCTGACCAAGGCTGGGGAATGGGCGAGAGGCCAGCCATCACGATGACGCACTACGCGGCTGAGACCTTCTGCCAGTGGCTTTCCCTCAAAACGGGGCGCAACTACCGTCTTCCGACCGAGGCGGAGTGGGAATATGCAGCCCGTGGCGGTACCCAGACCCCATACTTCTTCGAGGGCAGCCCGAAGAAATATTCAAAGGAAACATTTTGGAACAAGCTGTTCGGGGCGGACACCACTTCGATCGCAAGCTATGTGGTATATTCAGAAGACAGTTTCGGCAAGACTCAGGAACCTTCCGAGGTGAAGGCCAACCCGTTCGGGCTTAAGAATATGCTGGGCAACGTGATGGAATATTGCTCCGACCGGTACGCCGCGGACGCATATTCAAAGATTGCTGACGGAGCTTTGGATCCGAAGGGACCGGAGAGCGGTGATGAGTTCGTGGTACGCGGAGGGGCATATTCAGATGATGCCTCGCTGGTCCGCTGTGCTGCGAGGGCTCACACCAAAAATGATGATTGGCTCCGTACCGACCCGCAGAATCCTAAGAGCATCTGGTGGTATTCCGACATCAAGGGAATCGGTTTCAGAGTGGTGTGCGACGTGCCTGAGGGATTATTATAACCTGCAAGGAAATTGAAGCAGGCACTATTTTTAAGATTACTGAATTTAATAACCATAATGACTGTTAATAAAATGAGCAACAAAATGGACAGAAGATCCTTTCTTGGCAAGAGCGCCAAGATCGGTGTCGGTTTGGTAGGCGGCAGCGTCCTGCTGTCAGCTTGCGCAGGTGGAGACAAATCCGGCAAGATGACTCCCCTCAGGCAGCCGGGCGAGTACTATATTCCTGAACTTCCGGACAAGGCTATTGACGGAAAGGAGCTTAAGGTGGGCGTGATTGGTTGCGGCGGACGTGGAAGCGGTGCCGTTGAGGATTTGCTGAACGCTGCCGATGGCATCAAAGTGACCGCTCTCGGTGATGTTTTCGCTGACCGTCTGAACAGCCTTCGTGACAGCTTGAAGAAAAACCGCAATCAGGAAATCCCTGAGGATCACTGCTTCACCGGCTTCGATGCCTACAAGCAGGTCATTGACTCTGGAGTTGACATGGTCATCGTGGCCACCCCTCCGGTTTTCCGTCCGGCTCACTTCCAGTATGCCACCGAGAAAGGTGTCCATTCGTTCCTTGAGAAGCCTATCGCTGTCGATGCGAAGGGTTACCGTCAGATCATGGCGACGGCGAAGCAGGCTGAGGCCAAGGGACTTAGCATCGTGACCGGAACTCAGCGCCACCATCAGAGGCCTTATGTCGAGTCTTTCAAGAAGATCCAGGAAGGCATGATCGGCGAGATCACCGGCGGCAACGTTTACTGGAACCAGGGAATGCTCTGGTACAAGGAGCGTCAGCAGGGTTGGAGCGACATGGAATGGATGATCCGCGACTGGGTCAACTGGAAATGGCTCTCCGGTGACCACATCGTCGAGCAGCACGTACACAACATCGATGTGTTCAACTGGATGATCGGCAAGCATCCGATTAAAGCGACAGGCTTCGGCAGCCGCCAGCGCCGCGTCACCGGTGACCAGTACGACAACTTCAGCATTGACTTTGAATATGAGAACGGAGTCCATCTGCACAGTATGTCCCGCCAGATCGACGGTTGCTCCAACAACATCAGTGAATATGTCCGTGGCACCAAGGGCTACTGGAGTTCTTCGGACTTCGCCATCCGTGACCTTCAGGGGAATATTCTTTGGCAGTTCGACGTCGAGGCCGAGAAGGCTCAGTACCAGCAGACAAACCCGTATGTGCTTGAGCACGTTGATTGGGTGAACCACATCCGCAAGGGCGAGGCTCACGTTGAGGCCGGCGAGTGCGGCATCTCCTCTCTCTGCGGTGTGATGGGCCGTGAAGCCGCCTACACCGGCAAGACCATCACTTGGGACGAGATCAGCGCCTCCGACCTGGATTACCTCCCGGAGAAGCTTGAGCTCGGCAAGATGGACATGAGCAAGTGCACCGTCCCTGTCCCTGGAGCCGGAAAGTAAAGTTTCCGCATCAATAAGGGCCATCTCGGAATCCTTCGAGATGGCCTTTTTGATTGTGATTCTATCAATCTAATTAACCTGTTGGACTGAATAGCTGTGAATTGTTTAATTGATTTGCAAATAATCTGCTATTTTTATTTAATTCATTAAACAAAATCCATGATCGTACAATACGGATATATGTTCGTTAGTTGTAGTTTTTCCGAAAGAAGTGATATTTCAGTTTTTAGTTGTATCTTCGCTATATTGGCGGAAACAATATAATTGACAATAAGAATATGAACAGAAGAGATTTTCTTGCGACAGCGGTGGTGGGGTCGGCGGCATTGGCCGCAGCTTCGGTGCTGCCGGGATGTGTCGCGGCGACGGGCGATAAGAAAAAGGCTGCGAATGAGCCTGAACTGAAGATTTCGTTTCAGGAGGGGACGGCTCCGGGCGAGAGTCTGGCAGAGAAACTGGACTTCATGGAGAGCCTTGGGGTTGTCGGTTTTGAGCCGGGAGGACGTGGACTGGCCTCACGTGTGAAGGAAATTCAGAAGGCGTTGAATGGCCGAAACATCAAGGTGTCGGCTATCTGCGCTGGTTTTGACGGATTTATCCTCGCCGAGGATCCGGCGGTCAAGGAACTGTTTGACAGGACGATGCGTGAGATCGTGGCGGCTGCCGGAGAACTTGGCTCGACTGGAGTCATCATGGTGCCGGCCTTCAATCACCAGGCTCCGTGCAAACCTCACACGATGGACACCCGCAACTACCTTTGCGAGCAGCTCCACGACCTCGGAGAGTTCGCCATTGAGCACGGCACGACCGTGATCCTTGAACCGCTTAACAGGAACGAGGCGTTCTACATGCGCCTGGTTGCCGATGCCGCCGCGATAGCCCGTGACTCGGACAGCAAGGGCGTCAAGGCCATGGGAGATTTCTGGCACATGTCCGAGGAGACTTCCGACTACGGTGCCTTGATGTCAGCTGGCAAAGAGTACCTCCAGCACGTGCACATCGCCAGCCGTGGTCGTCGCATCATGCCGGGTGAGGATGGTGAGAAGGACAACTACGTTGACGGATTCAGAGCCCTCAAGGAGATCGGCTATGACAAGTATGTCAGCTTCGAGTGCGGCACAAAGGGCGACAGGGCCACGACCGTAACTGCTGCCGTTGACCTTCTGCGCAAGCAGTGGGCTGAGGCATGATGCTGGCATTCGGCCATTCATTCGGGCTTGTCGCGGCCTTAGTCTATGCCTGCCTTATGGTTGGCATCTACGCGATGCGTGACCGTTGGCCGCTGTACAGGTATCTGGCCGGACGAAAGTCCTGCATAATTTCGATTACAATTGTTTTGTTCCTACTTCTCATCTTCGGGCTTACACCGCAGGATGGGAGCAGGGACGGCATTTCAGGCGTTCTCGGTTTCAGGAACATGAGCCGGTCGCCGATCTTCATCCTCGCGTTGTTCCTTTTGGCGACCACCGTCACGCTGAACACAATCGAGGATATTCATAGATTCACAAGGCATCGCCTTGGGGTGACCTGCGCCCATCTGGGACTGTCGGTGATTCTGGTCGCTGGACTCTTCGGCACCGGAGGAACCGTTCAGGCAAGGATTATTGCCATGATGAATGAGCCGAACAGGCAGGCGTGGAACGAATCCACCGATGAATATCTCAAACTCCCTTTTGAATTGACGCTCAGGGATTTCTCTGTCTATGAATATTCTTCTGAAGTCACTCTGACCCTACCCGATGGTCGCTCCTCAGAAATCAAAATCGCGGTTAATCACCCTGCCAAGGTCGGTTCTTGGCGGATTTACCAGTCGGACTACCTCTCGGACACGGAGCGAGGTGAGTTCGCAAGCATATTCAAATGCGTCTATTCCCCGATGTCGGAGGTCTTCCGCATAGCACTATGGCTGCTGCTTGTCTCCGCTGCGGTGATGGTGTTCTTTTCCGGATTCAAACCTCGCTTCATCAAGAAGAAGACCTTGGAGCGTAGCGATTTGTCTGTACAGGATTCTTCTGGGGAAAAATTCAAAGAGAAGGAGAAAGTGTCATGAGTTGGGATGTATTTGTTTGGTTTGCATTGGCGGCGTCGCTGTTCTGGATTTCCGGAGCGGTGATTTCTGTGTTTTCAAAGCGCAGGCTACCGGCAGCTCTTCTTACTGGAGCGGGCTCAATCATATTCATGACATTCATCGTCGGAGTCTGGATAACGCTTGGCCGTCCGCCTCTCCGCACGATGGGGGAGACCCGCCTTTGGTTTAGCCTTTTCCTCTCGTTGATTGGTCTTTGTGTCTATTTCCGCTGGCGTTACCGCTGGGTGCTTCCGTTCTCGTGCCTGATGTCGGTTGTCTTCGTGTGCATCAACATATTCAAGCCTGAGATTCACACCGAGGAGCTTATGCCCGCTCTTCGCAGTCCATGGTTCGTCCCGCACGTAATCGTCTATATGTTCGCCTACGCTGTGATGGGCATCGCCACCATCCTCGCTGTCCGCATTCTTTGGCTTTCCCGCCGGTCGGTATGGTTCGACAGGCTCACCAACCGGCCGGAACGGTCAGCCGAGGAGCCAACCAGCCCGGTCACTGAGCTTGTCGAAGTGACTGACCTCTGCCTCTGCGACACCCTTGTCCGCATCGGCTGGGGCTTCCTAACCATGGGCATAGTCATGGGCGCCCTTTGGGCCAAGCAAGCCTGGGGCGACTACTGGACATGGGACCCCAAGGAAACATGGGCCGCCGCCACCTGGCTCAGCTACCTGCTCTATCTTCATCTGCGTCAAGGGAAAGGCTCTGCTTTGGCTCCGGTCACTGTGGTTCGACAGGCTCACCAACTGGTCGAAGTGACCGGCTATAAGGAACCGGTCACTTCGACAAGCTCAGTGACCGATTCCTCTCGTAAATCCCTTCACCACGCCCTTATCCTCCTGATCTTCTCCTTCATCCTCCTCCAGATGTGCTGGTGGGGTGTCAACTACCTCCCCTCCGCCCAAGGCTTCAGCCTGCACACCTATTGACATGACGTGGCCTGCAAAAAAAATGGAGGCCGGCTAAATGTGCATTTAGCCAGCCTCTGGTTGATTGCTTCTGGTTCCTGCTATCCGCTAAAGAGTCCAGCCTGCTGTCCAGTCATCATCGGCTGGGACAGCACCGGCGCCATCCACGGTTCCCACAAAACGGGAAGTGAACGTCAGTTTCTGGTTGACCTTGTTTCCTGCAGCCGTGAACAATGCCTCCGTGTAGGATGGGGTTGTTTTCCCATCATCCTTTACTGTCCCTGAGAGGATGACATTGCTGAACTTCGATTCGCCCTTTACGAAGGAACTGATTGTAGGCTCAGTCTCAAGTGTAAGAGGGTCCGGTTTTCCAGTGACGAGAGTGTTTGAGAAGCTTGCGTGGGTTCCAGCGCGGAGACGGATTCCTCTTTTGGTCTCGGAACTGTTGTTGCCGATGAGCGTCACGTGGTTCAGTGTCGGATTGGAGACCGGAGTCGCTTCAATTGCCTTGCCGTTGTTGTCACATTCGAAAAGACAGTCGCATGACGGGTCAGTCTGGTAGGCGACGAGCCATTCTCCCTTTCCGTTCCAGCCCTCTGTCCAGTCGAAACTGTCATCGGTGCAGTCAACGACCACGCAATGATCCACATTCACACTTCCTCCGAAGAATTCGATTCCGTCATCGGAACCCTTATAGCACTGGATGTAGGAGATGGAAGTACCGTTTCCGACTCCGTAGAGGGACAGCCCGTTAGCCTCGTGCTCAGAGTCGAGGGCGTAGCCGGAGTATTCAATCCTGATGTATTTCAGCGTGCCGGAGTTATCGTTCTCCACACTTCCACCGTATGGCGCGTTGCCGATCTCTGATGTGTTGCCGGTTCCGGCATTGGAATGGGCGCGTCCGCAGATGTGGATTCCGCCCCACGCACCGTTCTCCTTTCTTTCCGCTGTAAGGACAATCGGGCTGTCCTTGGTTCCCACAGCGTTTATCTTAGCTCCTTGCTCGATAAGGATGTAGTTGATCTCCCCGTTGTCCTTGGCGACGAGTGTCACGCCTTTCTCGATGGTGAGAGTGGCCGGAGCCTTTACCTGAAGGCTTCCGGTAAGATAGTATGTCTTTCCGGCCCCAAGCTTGAGGTCTGATGTGACATATCCTTTCAGTTCATTGGTTTCAGACTCTTCGTTCTTGTTGTCCTGATCCTTCTGACAGGCAGTCAATGCCGCTGCGGCGATGATTGCGGCCGCGAATGCTTTAAGATTAATACACTTCATATAGCTTAATGATTAAGGTAATGATATTCAGTGATGTCTAAAAATTGTATGTGATTCCGAGGTCTGCTCCCGTTCCGAGTCTCCAGCCTTCTGCGTCCACTGTGCGACCCGCAGCGGGAATCTCTTGTGTGAACCTCACTGACGAGTTCAGGAGGTTTTTGAGTCCCAATCTTACAGTAAGATTTTGGTTGATCTTGCAGGTCCCGGAGAAGTCAAGGCTATGGAACGGCATCTGCTTCTCGTCTCCAAGGCCGAGGATTCCGACCGCGTGGATTCTCGGTCCCTGCACGCTGTAGATCAGGGCTAGGCCAAGCGTCTTGCCATCCCGGAGTTCTGGAGTGTAGCTGATGTCAGCGTTGAAAAGGTATGGTGAGGCACCCTGAAGCGTTCTCTCCTTGTTGGTGTAGGCACCGCTTTCAGGAAGTTTCACGTTTGTGAATATGTAGGACGCGTTGCCGCTGATGGTCAGGTCGTTGATGATTTCCTTGCGGAACTCGGCCTCGATTCCGGCTGCCAAACCGTTTTCCGCATTCTGGAAAGTCTGCTCCAAAGCTCCACCGGAGAGTCTCTGAGTGCGCTCTATGGGATGGTCAAGGTACTTGAAGTAACCTGTCACGGTGAACATGTCGTTGGATTTGTCCGCGAAGAATTCGTACTTCAAGTCAACATTCCAGTTGTAACCGTTTTCCAAAGTCTCATTGCCTCGCAGTTGTGTTCCACCGAAACTCTCCTGATAGAGGAAAGGTGCCATCTCTATGAACGATGGACGGGTGATTGTCCGTGAGAGGGCCAGCCTTACCGCTGATTGCCCGTTCACTGAGTATTTAAGATTCACAGCGGGGAACAGGTCGAAAGCCTTGAGATTACGCTTTCTGTCCTCCACATCGTCGTTATACCTGACTTCCTGGTCGGAGACCTCGGCCCTCAGTCCGGTGTTGAGGAACCATCTCTCTCCAAATTTGAGGTCAGCCTCGGTGAAGGCGGCCATGATTCTGTTGTAGGCGTCATAACTATCGCGTTTGTGACGTTTCCTGTCGATTCCGACAAGTCCGGACTCTATGTTGGCGTCGTTCAGGAACTGATCCATGTCTCCGATGTCACTGATGGCGCCGGTGAGTTTTTTCATGTTGTAATAGAATCGGGTTGTACTGAAATCCCTGCTCTTATCCTTGGCGCTGAGTCCGAATCGAACCTTCTTGTCCTCGCCAATGGCGTGAGAGACCCGTACATCCGCGACGACTTCATCCTCCGAGAGTTTACCGAAATATCTTTGCGTCTCCTGCTGGTTCAAGTTGAAGAAACTGAGTGTCCCGTCGCTCCCTCGGCTGAACATCACCTGCCTTCTGTCCGGTTCGTCGCTGGTTGTTCCGCTGTACGATACTCCCCAGTCCAGATCCCATTTGCCGTCAGCGAGTGAGTGCCTTCCTGTCAGCTGCAGGTTTCTAAGGGCATAGAAATGACTGACTGAGTTGCTTCCTACAAGATCGTAGGTCTCAAGGTGATCCAAAAGGGAGCGCCTCTGGTAACCTGACGTGGCATTTCTGGCGAAGAAGAATGTCAAGCCGATCGAACTTGGCTTCTTGAAGGAATATTCAAGGTCCACGAGTGCCGCCAAATCCAGTTTTGAGGTGTATGAGTCATAGACACTTTCCGTTGCCGCAAGTCCTTCGGAACTAGCCTCGTAGGTACGGTAATAGGCATCATTCAATGTCTCGTTTCCTGAGTGAATGCTGGCGCTGGCGAGCAGTCCGAGTTCTCCACTGCGGGTCTTCCAATTTTTCCCGAAGCCCACACCTCCGCCCAAGTCAGGAAGAGCCGTGCCATCGTTCACTTGGAAACCAGTGTCGAACAGGGATCTAGTTTTTGAATATTCCTTGAACTCCGAATAATCGGAAACTCCTGCCGCCTTGCTAAGCTTCGGGGTGACGAACAAGGACTTGCTATCCATCTGGCTGAAGTTATCGAACAACGTCCCGAACCAGCCTCCCGTGGAGAATGACAGTTTAAGGAAATCCTCACTTTTCCCTTTGCTTGTGCTGATGTCCACATGCGCTCCGGAGTAGTCTGCGAAAGATCCCACCTCGTAAACCTTGCTGACAGTGATGTTCTGGATTGTAGATGACGGGAATATGTCAAGAGGAATCAACTTGTTGTCCGGATTCGGTGACGCTATCGGCAGCCCGTTCAAGGTGGTGGAACTGTAGCGGTCGCCAAGTCCCCGGACAATCATCTGCCCGGCTTCCGCTATCGAGATTCCGGAGAATTTCGCCACACTTTCCTGGGCGTTGGAAAGGCCTTTGAGGCTCATTTCCTTTGCTCCCATGTTCTCTATCGCATGTGCGGACATCTGTCTTTCTTTCTGCAGAGCCGAGATGCTCTCAAGATTTTTTCGCGCCATGACTGTGGCGTTGTCAATCAAGGTGTTGTCAGCCGTTAGGCTTACCGTGACCGTACCGGCACCGTCCAATTCAGCTCCTGCCGCTTCTTCCAGAAGGGTGACCTTGCCACCTTTTACCTTAAGTGTTAGAGTAATGGGTGAATATCCGATGTAAGAGATTTCAATGGGGTAGTCTCCGTCTTTCAGGCTGATTTCCGCAGCTCCTTCCAAGTCCGTTGTCGCTCCTGTGGTGCTGCCTTTTAGGATTACCGCTGCTCCGATCAGAGTTTCCCCACTGCTTGCGTCTTTCACAACAAATTTGACCTTATGGTTCCTAGAGGATGTCTCCTTGCTTGCAGATGGAACCGCCATCGGTTCCGGTCTTGTCATCGAGGCTTTGGCGTCTGCCCCGCTTGCCACGGATAGCATTCCGGCCGCAATGATGATTGTAAGTCTTGTCTTTGTCATATCGCTGGCAAAAATAGTCCATGAATGTTAAGGCAGCATTACAATAAAGTTACGAAACGGTTAAGAAGATGTCTCCATTCTCCGGATATGCCGGTTGGCATCAGCTTCCTCTCCTCAGCCCAAGGCTTCAGCCTGCACACCTATTAATTATACTTCCACCTTTATTATGAACATTTTTTGATACATCAAATAATGTTCATATATTTGTGCAAAATTTGATGCATGATGGATGCTCCTTTTGTTTTCGGCAAGATAGCCGGTGGCGATAATTTTATTGATAGGACCGAGGATACAAAATTGCTTTCCGCTAATTTCCGAGCCTTGACGAACACAATCCTGATTTCTCCGCGACGTTGGGGAAAAAGTTCTCTTGTCCGCAAGGCTGCCGCAGATGCGATGGAAAAAGACAAGAATTTGAGGATTGTGTTGGTGGACATATTCAATGTCAGGTCAGAAGAGGAGTTTTATTCCAAACTGGCCACAGAGGTCATTCGGCAGACTGCATCAACGATGGATAATGTTCTTGTCACAATCAAGAAATATGCGTCTGCCATTGTGTCCGGGATAAGTTTTGGCGATGCTACAGCGTCATATTCAGTACAGTTTAAGATTAATGAGCCAATGAAAAGTTCGGATGAGATTCTGGACCTTCCTGAAAAGATCGCTTCCGACAAGGGAATCAAGATTGTTCTGTGCATTGATGAATTTCAGCAGATCGGGGCGTTTGATGATCCAAGGTCTTTTCAGGCGAATCTTCGTTCCAAGTGGCAGCTTCACAAGAATGTATCCTATTGTTTATATGGAAGCAGAAGACACATGATGATGGAGGTCTTCGGGAAGGTTTCGATGCCGTTTTACAAATTCGGAGATTTGCGTTTCCTGAAAAAAATAGACCGAACCTATTGGCTGGAATATATCCCAAGGCAGTTTAGTAAGACGGGTAAAACGATTGATTCTCAGTCTTGTGAGAGACTTGTGTGTTTGGCTGACAACAACCCTTACTATGTCCAGCAGCTCTCGCAGACTGCTTGGATGCTTACTGAACATCATTGTTCCTTGCCGCTTGTGGAAGAAGCGTTTGACAGTGTTCTTTCCCAGATGGGAGAACTTAACAGGGCATTGACTCAGACCTTGACTATTTCTCAACAGAATTTACTCCATGCGATGGTTTCTGGGGAAAAAGAACTGTCTTCAAAAAGAGTTCTTGACACATACGATTTGAAATCCAGCACGAATGTGTCTAGGGCAAGAAAAGCATTGGTGGAGAAAGACATCCTAGATGACTTTGGAAAGGAATATACTTTTGAAGATCCTTTGTATGAATGCTGGTTGCGTACGGTCTGGTTCAGACGCTGATTATTGCTGGTGAATGAAAATCAGGCATATTCAATCATTCTTGGGGATAAATTGCTAACTTTGCAGGTTGTTGGTCCGAGGAGGCTATGCGGGCCGCTGAAAGAAGAATATTCAAAACATATCAATATGTACAGAACACACACGTGCGGGGAACTCCGCATTGAGAATGTCGGGCAGAAGGTGACTCTTGCCGGTTGGGTGCAGAGGTCAAGGAAGCTCGGCGGAATGACTTTCATTGACTTGCGTGACCGCTACGGCATCACACAGCTTGTGCTTGAAGCCGATGCTGACGCAGCTTTGGTTGAGACTGCGACCTCTCTGGGCCGTGAATATGTCATTCAGGCCATCGGTGAGGTGGTCGAGCGTCAGAGCAAGAACGCCAAGATGGACACCGGTGACATCGAGATCAAACTAGAGGCCATCAACGTCCTCAACAAATCTGTCACACCTCCGTTCACGATTGAGGACGAGAGTGATGGTGGTGAGGATCTTCGCGCCAAGTACCGTTATCTTGACTTGAGAAGAAATCCGCTCCAGAAAGCATTGGCGTTGAGGCACAGACTTGCCCATGAGGTGCGCAACTACCTTGATGCCCACGGATTTATGGAGATTGAGACGCCTTATCTCATCAAATCTACTCCTGAAGGAGCCCGTGACTTCGTGGTTCCTTCAAGAATGAATCCGGGCCAGTTCTATGCCCTCCCTCAGTCCCCTCAGACCTTCAAACAGCTTCTGATGGTGGCCGGCTACGACCGCTATTTCCAGATTGTGCGCTGCTTCCGTGACGAGGATCTTCGCGCAGACCGTCAGCCGGAGTTCACACAGATTGACTGCGAGATGTCTTTCGTCGAGCAGGAGGAT